>Ga0066660_10000818_pt1 | contig 12032 bp, 9 predicted proteins | sample GraSoiAngelo_109_FD_75177 | JGI IMG/M metagenome (GOLD analysis project Ga0066660, IMG submission 75177) | Grasslands soil microbial communities from the Angelo Coastal Reserve, California, USA - 14_0903_12_20cm | ecosystem: Environmental > Terrestrial > Soil > Grasslands | place: USA...
CGCGAGCGCGTAGTCCACCCCGGCCGAGTGTAGGCGCGGTACCGTCCGCGGGTGACGGGCCGCCCCCTCTACCACTCGTTCGCTTGGGCGTACGACCTCGTGGTTGCGAGCCCCGGTGGGCCGGCTCCCGACGCCTTGGCTCGCGCCCTCCGGGACCGCGTTGGGAACGGAGCCTCAGTGCTCGACGCCGGGTGCGGGAGCGGCCGCTACGCGGCCGAGCTCGCCGCGGCCGGGTTCCGGGTGACGGGCGTGGATCGCTCAACGCAGCTGATCGCGGTGGCGGAGGCGCGTGGAGCCAGGGCGCGGTTCGAGGTCGGCGATCTTCGGGCGTGGCGCCCAGGGAAGCCATTCGACGCGGCTCTGTGCCGCGGGGTGCTCAACGATTTGATCACTGAGGAGGATCGCGCCGGCGTCGTTGCCGGCCTCCGGAGCACGCTTCGGCCGGGCGGGGTGCTCGTGGTCGACGTGCGGGACTGGGAGGCATCCGTCGCGCGGTACCGCGACGGGCGCGTGTTCGAGCGCGTTGTCGCGACCCCCCGCGGGCGGCTGGAGTTTGTGTCTGAGACGTCGCTGCAGCGCTCAGCTCACACCCTGCTGATCCACGAGCGGATCCGATTGGGCAGTAAAGAGGAGGAGTTCGATTTCGCCATGCGGTGCTGGACCGCTGCTGAACTCGAGGCCGCGCTGCGTGCCGCCGCCTTCGCCGAGGTCGAGATCCCGGCGCCGGATCTCCAGCCCGCCCGCGCGGATCGGTTAGTCGCGATCGCCCTGTGTTGATTAGGTGGCCTATACGACCCCCTAGGTAACACAGCGCCGCGATTGTCAGGCGCGCGAGAGCTCGCGGCCCAGCCGCGCCGCCGCCAGGCTCGCCGCGCGGCGGCGGCGCGCTTCGGCGGCGGGCCATAGCGCGGTGAGGGATCCGAGCAGGACCACTCCCCCGCCGATCCAGATCCAGACGATCATCGGCGACACGACGACCCGGAACGTGGCCGGCGGCGGGTTGCGGCGATACGACTCCACCAGCGCCGCCAGGACCACCGCCTGCATCTGCGGCGGCGCGCTCGAGAACTTGCTGTTGGCCACGGTGATCGGGTGCATCAGGCGTGAGGTGTCGGGCTGTACCGCCGTCCAGACGTCCCCGCCAAGGCCCCAGCGGACGTCGGTCTCACTCGTCGACTCGCCCGTGAAGAAGCGGCCGAACGCGCCGCCCGACCCGTCGGTGGCCTCGTAGTAGTTGCGCGACGGGCGCATCACCCAGTGCCTGTCGCCCTTGCGCACGTCGAGCACCGCCCCCAGCGATACCGGTGCCCCGGTGCCCGCACGGTCGGCCAGGATCGCCGCCGTGGGCCGGCGGTAGGTGACCGTGTAGCCGTCGATCTTCGCCGACTGCCCCGCGCGCAGCTGGGCGTCGCGCTGGGCGTGGAAGCCGGACGACGCCGCCACGCCCAGGAAGAGGATCGCCATCCCGGCGTGCACCATGTAGCCGCCGTAGCGGCGGCGGTTGCGCACCACCAGGGAGCGGGCCGCCGCGGGCCAGGACTCATCCCCCATCAGCCGCCGCGCGCGCGCCCCGCGCGTGAACTCCTGGACCACCACCGCCAGCACGAACGCGACCAGCGTGAACATGATCAGCGAGCGGATGCTGCCGGCCGCCGGGGTGGCCACGAGCATCGCGAGCAGCGCCGCGGCCGCGAACGCCACCGGCCAACCGAACGCGCGTGGAAGCGACGTCGCCCGGCGCCAGGTGAGCAGCGGCCCCACCCCCGCGAGCAGCACCAGCACCAGCGCGAGCGGGACCGTCCAGCGGTCGAACAGTGGCGGGCCGAAGCTTCGCTTGGTGCCGGTCAGCGCCTCCGAGATGAGTGGGAAGAAGGTGCCCCAGAAGATCACCAGGCAGAGCGTGACCAGCACGAGGTTGTTCAAGAGGAAGAACGCCTCGCGCGAGAGCAGCGAGTCGAGCCGGCCCTCCGAGCGCAGCGACTCGCGCCGCGAGATCAGGAGGCCCGCCGAGCCGATCGCCACGATCCCGATGAAGATCAGGAACGGCACGCCCAGCGTGGACGCACCGAACGCGTGGATCGAATCGAGGATCCCCGAGCGCACCAGGAACGTGCCGATGAGCGCCGCCGTGAACGTGGCCAGGATGAGCGCGGCGTTCCAGAGCTTCAGCATGCCCCGCTTCTCCTGGACCATCACCGAGTGGATGAACGCGGTGCCGAGCAGCCACGGCATGAGCGATGCGTTCTCCACCGCGTCCCACGCCCAGTAGCCGCCCCAGCCGAGCTCCGAGTACGACCACAGCGCGCCGAGCAGGATTCCGCACCCGAGGAAGGTCCAGGCCACGAGCGCGAACCGGCGGGTGGAGCGGATCCAGTCGGCGCCCGTCCGGCGGGTGATCAGCGCCCCGATCGCGAACGCGAACGGGATCGAGAACCCGACGTAGCCCGAGTACAGCATCGGCGGGTGGACGGCCATCGCCGGGTGGCGCAGGAGCGGCTCGAGCCCGTTGCCCTGCGCCGGCCGAGTGGCCAGGATGGCGAACGGATCCTGCCCCCGCAGCACCATCAGCGACAGGAAGAACGACGCGACCACGCCGAGCACGGCCGTGGCCCACGGCACGATCTCGCGCAGCTTGCGCCGGGTCACGAAGAGGACGACGCTCGAGTAGACCGACAGGAGGAACGCCCACAACAGGAGCGAGCCCTCCTGGCTCGACCACATCGCAGTGAGCTTGTAAAAGGTGGGCGTGTCGGTCGACGAGTTCTGGGCGACGAGCTTGTAGGAGAGGTCGGTCCGCAGGTAGGCGGACTCGAGCATCACCATCGCGATCGTGAGGAGCCCGGCCAGGCAGTACATCGCCCGGCGGGCCGAGGTCACGTACTCGCGCCGTCCTGACCGCGCCCCGTAGACAGCGGCGCCCACGGCGTAGAGCGCCGCGCCCAGCCCCACCACGAGGCACGCATCGCCGACCGCGCCGGTCACTGGCCTAGAGCGTCTTCCCGCCCGGCTTGCTCTGGAACTTCGACGGGCACTTCGTGACCAGGCTGTCGCGCTGGCCCACGAACGTGCCGTCGCGCATCGTGCCGGAGACGATCACCTCGCGCCCGTCGCGGAACGGATCCGGCACCGCGCCGCTGTAGACGACCGGTACCGAAGTCGTGCCGTTGCGGTCGCGTACCCGAAAGCGCAACGCCCGGCCCTCGTGGCCGATCGAGCCTGGCACCACCTTGCCGGTGATCTGGATCGACCGCCCCGGCGGCGTACGCAGGGCCTGCGACGGGGTCGTCGCCTCGGTCGCGCTGCCGAAGCTCGTCCACACGAGCGCGCCCGCGAGCAGCAGCGCGGCGGAGAGGGCCACGATCATCCGGATCTTTCGCTTGCGAGCAGGGTCCACGGCCAGCGCCGATTATGGCAACCGGACGCCGGACCCTACCCGGCTTACGCAACCCGGCTGGGATGCCCCTCGCCGGGCCACGGCGCCAGCAGCAGCACCAGCCGCGAATCCGACCTGGCGCGCACCTTGCGCCGCTCGTTGGGGTCGAAGCAGGCCATGTACCCGGCACCGCCGGTCTCGGACGAGCCGCCGTCGGCGATCTCGATCTCCCCGTCCGCCACGAGCAGGTACGCGCGCTCGTGCACCTGGTGCTCCTGGAGCTCCTCGCCGGCGGGAAGCTGGATCGCGATCACCCGAGCCTCGCCATCCGAGCGCAGGACCTCGGGATGGTGGGGCTTTACGTCGAGGGCGAGGATGTTCCAGCTTTCCAATTCGTTCCTCCCGGTTTCGTGAGCGGCGCGGCGCAAGGTCGTGAGCGCGGCCGCATCAATCATCGCGCACGCGCGCGCGAGCCGGCGTGCTCAGCGGGCCGCGCGTCGTCGGCCTCGCCTCGCCCCGTCCGCCGCGCGATCCAGTCGACGCCTGCCACGTCGGTCGCCCCGTGCGCGAGGATCGAGAGGAGCACGGCGAGCGCCGCGATGTTGAAGATCCGCCCGGCGTCCTCGATCTGGCGGGAGAGGAGCAGCAGGGCGAACGTCATGGTGGCCACGCCCTTCGGGCCGAACCAGGCCATGAAGCCACGCGTGCCGAGATCGGCGCTCGTCCCGGTGAGCGCGGCGAACACCGCGGTCGGCCGCGCGACGAGGAGCGTGAACGCTGCGATCCCGACGGCGGCAAGCCCGTCCTGGAACAGGCCATGGAACGTCAGGAGCGCCCCGAACAGGACGAAGATCCCCAGCTTCACGACCTCCACGATGTCCTCGGCCCGCGCCACGAAGGAACCGCGCACGTCGGGCCGCATGATCCCGAGCACGATCGCGGCCACGAACGTCGCGATCAACCCGTTTCCGCGCGGTGGTAGGACGGCGACTCCGTAGGCGACAAACGCCGCGCCGAGCGCGTACATCGACTTCTGGTGGGCGGTGACCTCGGCACCGAGCGCGCGGCGGAGCGGCAGGAGACGCGCGGCCGCGAAGCCGACGACCACGCCCGAGGCCAGGCCGATCGACAGGTCCTCCAGCACGAATCGCCACCAGGTGAAGTGACCGCCGCGGGCGTCGAGCGCCGCGGCCAGGGCCAGTACCGCGGGCAGCGCGAGACCGTCGTTGAGACCGGACTCGAGGTTGAGCGAATGCCTGACGATCCGCGGCACCCGGGGGTTGGTGACGACGTTGGACGACAGCACGGGATCGGTGGGCGACAGCAGCGCCCCGAGCAGGAATGACTCCGTCCAGGAGAGGTCGGTGAAGAGCTTCGTGGCACATGCGACCAGCCCCGCCGTGATCGGCATCGCCAGGACGAGCTTGCGGAGCGGGAGGTGCCACGCCGTCTGGAGCATCTCGGCCTCCACCTCGAGGCCGTCGCGGAAAAGGATCACGATCAGGGCGACGAGCGCGAGCGACGCGACGAACCCGGAGCGCGGGTCGAACGACAGCACGTCGAGAACCCCGTGCCCGAGCACGAAGCCCCCGAACACGAACAGCGCGGTGAGCGACAGGAAGCTCCGCCGCGCGAGCCCGGCAACGAGCGCGCCGGCCACCAGCATGCCCCCCAGCACGACCGCGACGGTGTCGAAGGTGGTCGTGGCAAGCGGGCCCGTCATCGGGCAAGGTTGCCAGACCCGATCGCGCTAGAGCAGTGCCGGTTCCAGCCGGAGCCGGGTGATGGACCTCCGCACGTCGTCGTCGTCGGAGTCGCTCAGCTCGGACTCCTCGGCGCCGCCGCGCCGCGACTCGCCGGCCCGCACGGCCGCCTCGCCGCGGTCGATCTCGAACCACATCACCGTTCTGCGCGGCTCCGGCTCAGTGCCCCAGCGCGTGGAGAGCTGATCCACGATGAAGAGACCCCAGCCGCGCTCGTCGCCCTCTGTGGGGGCGCCCGGCCGGAAGTCCCCGCCGGGGTCGACCACCTCAACCCGCAGCGTCTCCTCGCTCAAGCTCAACTCGAGCCCTAGCTCCGGACCGGACTCGGGTGCGGGATGCTGGACCGCGTTCGTGACCAGCTCGCTGAGGCACAGCGACGCGTCATATAGCGCGGATGGGTGCAGGCTGCCCTCGAAACGGGCTAACGCGGCCCGCGCGGCAGGGACCGAATCCGGGTCCCGTGGGAAGCTGAGGCTGACTCTGTCGATCACTTGATCGGGACCGGCATTCCCCCAAAGGGGGGGATGATAGGGGCTTACCCGGGCTTGCCGAGTTTCAGCCGAGGACCCGGCGACGGAGGGCCGCCCCCGTCGCAAGCAGCAGGTAGCCGGCGAACAGGACGGTGCCGAGCGGCAGCCCCGTATGGGGCAGGTTCGAAGAGTTCGAGGACTTCTTGCTGCTGCTGTTGTTGCTGCTCGAGCCGTTCGTGCCGCTGTTGCTGCCGCCCGAGCTATTCGAGCCCCGCACGATCACGGTGCCGTGCATGTACGGGTGAGGCGTGCAGTGGTACTTGTACGTGCCGGCCTTCGTGAACCGGAACATGCCGGTGGAGCCCTTGGGGAGGACGCCGGTATCGAAGGTGCCGTCGTCGGCCGTGGCGCTGTGGCCGGTCGGCCCGTTGTTCGTCCAGACCACGCTCTCACCCACGTTGATCGTGATCGACTTCGGCGTGAACTTGAAGTCGCTGATTGTGACCGAGCCCTGATTCGCGGCCGCGTGGATGGTGGTGTCCGTGCGGACGGGTGCCTTTCGCTTCGCGTGCGGCGTGGCGGCGTGTACCGGTGCGTGGCTCGTAGCTTTGTGATGGACGGCGGCCACCACGCGCACCTTCGCGTGCCCGACGGCGCGATCGCCCTTGTCGTCGATCAGGGCGACTGCAACGCGCACCCTGCCGAGCTTCCGGAAGGCATGCCGTAAGCGCGGCCTGGCGCCCGTGCTGCGCTCGAAGACGCCATCGCCGTTCAGGTCCCAGAGGTATTCGACGATCCGCCCACTCGTGTCGGTGGAGCGCGAGGCGTCGAGCAGCAGGCGCTTCCCGACCACAACCCGACGGTGAGCCGGACGCACCGATACGACAGGCCCCGTCCTGTACGCCACCGCGCCGCCGGTTGCCCGCGGCTTGTCTGTCGCCCCCGAGGTCCCGGCGGCGACGAGGGCGACCGCCGCCACGCCTCCGGCCGCGAGAAGCGCTCTCTGAACGCTCGCCCCGCTCGTATTCACGGTGTGAAAGTACCGCTAATCCGCCGTCCGGCGCGCACGTTCAGGACTACGCAACGGATCGCCCAGCGGTTCGAGCCGGGCCCTGCCGCTCAGCTGGGCTGGCCTCCCGAGAGCCGGCCCATGTAGCCGTAGACCTCGTCGAACGCCCAGGCCAGGATCAGGACCTTCGTCCGCACGGCGGCGGCCATCTCCCTCGGCAACGCGCCCGGCGATGCCTCGATCGTCTGCGCGAGCTCGATGAACCCGTCGAGCCGGTCCGCCCGGGTCAGCTCGTCACGACCCTCCCAGTTGGGCGCTATCTCCCCGGCGTAGAACTCGTCCGGATCGACCTCCTCGGAGATCAACCAGCGGACGTCGCTGGTCGGCGCCTCGACCTCCCCCTCCAGGAGATCGCCCGCGATCGCGCGAAGGTCGGGTTCGCCGCCCCCGCCGCCGCGTTCGGCGTGGAGGCCCGTGAGCGTCGCACGCATCCTCACCGCGTCTCGCGCAAGCGGCGCCGGTGCCGCCTCCGTCTCCCTGTGCTCGCCCCTCAGCCGGTCCAGAAGCCTCACAACTGTCACCCCTCCGGGGAAATTGCCCTCGCCACGAGGGTCGATTGAATCAGCTTTAGCGGCGATCCTCTCCCTGCTGGTGGGAGACCCGCGCACGGCCCGCCGGGATGTGGGTCCGCGCATTTGCACAGTGGGCTCCCACCGCGATCACCGCCTGTCGCGCGATGGCGCGCGACGAGTTCCCGACCATCACGCGGTAGCAGCCGGGCGACACGCGCCAGCCGTGAGCCGCCAGGCTCCAGTGGGCGAACGAGCGCCGGTTGAGGCTCAGGGCCACGCTCCGGCTCTTCCCCGGCGCGAGGAAGACCCTCGCGTACGCCTTGAGCTGCTTGGGAGGCTCGCCGGTCGAGGCGGGGAACCCCACGTACACCTGCGGGACCTCCGCCCCTGCCCGATGGCCGGTGTTCGCGACGTCGAAGCGCACGGTCGCCCCGGTCGCGTTGTGGCCGGCCGGCTTCAGGCTCAGGTGGCGTATGGCGAACGTCGTGTACGAGAGGCCGAAGCCGAACGGGAAGAGCGGCCTGATCCGCATGGCGTCGTACCAGCGGTAGCCGACCCTCAGCTTCTCCGAGTACACGGCGTGCGGAATCCCGTTCTTGTCGTTCACGCCCGGGTACTGCGACTTCGTCTTCACGGGCAGGTCCGCCATCGACTTCGGGAAGGTCTGCGGCAGCTTGCCCGACGGGTTCACGTCGCCGAACAGGAGCGCGGCGATCGCGTTGCCGTCCTCCTGGCCGGGGAACCAGGCTTGCAGCACGCCCTTGACCTTGGCGAGCCAGGGCATGAGCATCGGGCCGCCGGTGTCAAGGACCACCACCGTGTTCGGGTTCGCCTGCGCGACCGTCTCGATCAGCTGGTCCTGGTTCTGCGGCAGCTTGGAGCAGCCCACCAGCGTGCAGTTCTGCGCGTTGCTGAGGTGGAGATCCGGGCGGTCGTTGCCCTCCGACTCCGCGTCGTTCGCGAACACGACCGCCACGTCGGCCGCCGTCGCCGCGGCGGCGGCATCCGCCATGGAGCTGCCGTCGGTGTAGGTGACCACGTCCGTGTCGGCGGTGCCCCGCTGCTGGATGCCCTGGAACGGGTTGACGACATCCGCCTTCGTTCCGGCCTCCGGGATGTGAGCGCTTCCACCGGTGTTGTAGGACAGCGCCGTGCCGTGCGGGCCGCCGGCGTCGCCGATCACGGCGATCCGCTTTCCCGTCCCCTGGATCGGGAGCACGCCGCCGCGATTCTTGAGCAGGACGGTGCCCTCCTCCGAGACCTTCCGCGCGAGCGCGATGTGGTCGGGCGTCTCGACGTTCGCCGAGTACGCCTGCGGCTCGGGCGCGTGCGGGTGCTCGAAGATGCCGAGCCGGAACATCGGTCGAAGGATTCGCAGCACCATGTCGTTCAGGCGTGAGACCGGCACCGCCCCGGACTGGACCGCCGACTTGAGCGCACTGCCGAAGTATCTGCCCGGCGCGACACCCATCTCCATGTCGAGGCCGGCCTTCGCGGCCTTGATGGTCGAGTGAGTGCCGCCCCAATCGGACATCACGAAGCCGTCGAACCGGAGCCGCTTCTTGAGGATGCCGGTGAGCATCGCCCGGTTCTCGCACGCGTAGATGCTGTGGATCCGGTTGTAGGAGCACATCACCGACCCGGCGTGGCCGTGGCGGACCGAGGCCTCGAACGCGGGTGTGTAGATCTCCCGAAGCGTGCGCTCGTCGACATCCGAGGAGACGGTCATCCGGTTCACCTCGTGGTTGTTGAGCGCGTAGTGCTTCACGGTGGCGATCACGGGGTTCTCCTGAATGCCCTGAATCTCGGCCACGGCAGTCTGGCCCATGAAGTAGGGGTCCTCCCCGAACGCCTCTGAGTTGCGGCCGTTCATCGGGAAGCGGGCGATGTTGATGTCCGGCGCGAGCTGGACGTTCACTCCCTTGTGCCATGCCTCGAAACCGAGCGCGCGACCGAACGCGCGCTGCAGCGACCGGTCCCAACTCGATGCCTGCGCGATCGCGGACGGGTACGCGGTCGTGTTGATCTCCTGGTCGCCCACACCCTGGCCGGCGTCGTTCAGCATCAGGTCGGGAATGCACAGCCGCGGGTTCGGGGGGATGTAGCCCGCCACGCCGTAGTGAGTCCAGATCGGGTCCGGCTGGTGGACCATCGCGATCTTGTCGTCGAGCGTCATCGCCCGAACCACCTCGCGGGCACGTTCGGCCGGCGACTTCGACGTGTTCAGCCACGGGCAGCTCGCCGCACGCGCCGGGGAGCTAACCGAAGCGAGCGCGGCCCCGGCGACCACCGTCAGGCAGACGCCGACCAGCACGATCCTCCCGCGTGACAGCACAGCCGTCACGCTCGCCAGCGTACCTGGGGCGCCGGGGGCCCGCGCTAGGGCCGCGCGCGGGCCGCGATCGCCTCGACCACCTGCGCGTAGGAGCCGCGGTTGGGCAGCGGGACCAGGGCGTGCACCGAGATCGCGCCCTGTGCGGAGAACTCGCCGGTCTCGACCGGCTCGTTCCACTTCGACGGGTCGCTGCCCTGCTCCGCGGTGAGCTCCTTCGCGGCGTCACGCGCGGCGCGGCGGAAGAGAGCGTTCCGGTGCCGCAGCCAGGGGTACCGCGTGTGGCCGTGCAGCGCTGCCGCCAGCACCTGCTCGCCGGCGTACTCGAACTTGTACGTCGGGGCGGCGAGGTTGTCGACAGAGCGCAGGTGGCCCATCGGCGAGTCGAGCCCCGCGTTCTCCGCCCAGTAGGTCCCGAGCAGCGGCTGCTCGGCGTCCCTCATCAGCTTCTCCACGAAGCGATCGAAGAAGACCACCGCCGGCGAGCGGTAGGTCATTGCCTTCTTGTCGATCTGGTTGCGCCTGCCGTTCCACCTGCGCAGGTAGCCGCGCATCTTCACGAGCTGCGGATTCTTTGTCTTCTTCAGCGCCCTGCGGAGCCCTGGGAGGAACACCCGCGCCCGGTTGTCGATGAACGCCACGTCGCGCGGAATCTGCCCCAGGTCCACGAAATTGATGGGTTTCCGGTGTAGGACCGCAGCAGCCAAGGGAACTGACTCCCACTGGTCGCCCCAGATGCCGCCCTCGCCGCCCGTCGAGAGGTTCTTCGACCACCAGCCGACCGACGGCTTGTTGTTCCAGTTGACGAGGAAGCCGCGCTTCGGGTCGATCACGTGCGGCTGGGCCCTGAAGCGCTCGAACCCGCGCCAGTCGTAGCGTCCGTCGCCAGGCATCGGCAGCGTCGGATCCGCGTTCCGCGGCCGGATCGGGTAGGCGCCCGTGTGCCAGTACGCGATGTGCCCGTCGTCGCCCGCGTAGAAGAAGTTGAAGCCCAGCGACATGCCGGCCAGCGTCCGCCCGAACGTGTGGACATTGGTCTGCCGGCCCGCGTCGTCCCACGCCACCAGCGACTTCAGCAGGCGGTTGTCGACCACCGACTGGCGGACGTAGAGGTGGTGGCCGGCGTCGGGCCCTGCGATCCCGGGCCCGTGGACGGTGCGCCACACGTCGACCTTCCGGTCGGGAACCGGGCACGGCGACGGCGGCATCCCGCTCAAGAGCGGCAGCGCCGTGGTCGGCGGGTTCTTGCAGGGGATCGACTCGGTGTGGTGAGAGGCGGTCAGCGTCCTCCCGCGGTGCCGGTAGGTGGTGTTCGACTTGTTGAGCTGCTCGACGAAGGTGTCCGCGTTCGCGTCGAGCGCCGACGTCACCGTCCAGGCCGCCCGCGCGTTGCGCCCGATCACGATGAGCGGGATCGCGGGCACCATCACCCCGCGCTGGCTGCGCACCGGGCTGTGGATCTCGACTTCCCAGAAGAACCCCGGTACCGCCCAGCCCGTTTGGGGCCCGCCGTAGATCATCGGCTTGTGGTCCTTCGTGAGCCGGCCCGAGGCGAGCACCGCATTGCTCCCGAAGCGCGGGAGCGCAAGCCGGCGCTGCAGCGCCGCGAGATCCGCTTGGCGTGCGTCAACAGCCGCCGCGGCGGAGGAGATCTGCGAAATCGGCGCCAGCGCGGCTGGGTCGTGATTCGCGTACCTCGAGCCGCGGTACTTGGTCTTGACGTGTCCCCTGGTGTGCCGCGGGAAGCGACCGTCGCGCGCCGCTATCGAGGTCGGTGCGTGTGGGTCGTTGAGCGGGAGCAGGTCGTGGAACACCTTCTCGGCCTTCTTCCGGCCGAAGCGTGCGACCAGGTGCTCGTAGGTGGCGGCCGCCCCGAGCTCTCCGTGGCCGAACTCGCCGAAGAAGCGCCCGGCGTACTCGCCGAAGCCAACTATGTCGGCGACGCTGAAGTGCTGGATCGGGAGGTCGTTCAGCAGGGTGAACTCGGCCGGCATGGTGGCGGGGTTCCCCTGGACCTGGTCGATGTAGGCGTTGATCCCGTCCACGAACCGCTGGAGCCGCAGGCGGGCGGTGGCGGGCAGCCGGTTGAGCTCCGCCTCCAGGGCGCCTTGGCCCTCGGTCACCCGGCGCACCTCCTCGTCCATCGCCAGGCCGCCCGACCCGATCAGCTCGGCGAGCGTGCCGTGGCCGACGTGCCGGAAGACCTCCATCTGGAAGAGGCGGTCCTGGGCCATCGCATAGCCGATCCCGTAGAACGCGTCGCCGTCCGTGGCGCCGGTGATCGTCGGCACCCCGTACCCCGCGTCGCGCGCGATCTTCACGTTGCTGTCGCCGGGCGGCGAGACCCCCGTTCCCGCGCCCACGAACTGCATGGACTTGTAGCCGAAGCCTTCGTACAGCTTGTGCTGGTCGTCGGTGTGCGGGCCGTAGGAGCCGCCCGCCTGCCCTGCGGCGAACCCGGCGAGCGTGGTGTTCCCGGACTGGCCGGGCGGCACCGCGCTGCCTGCGCGAAG
>Ga0066660_10000819_pt1 | contig 12031 bp, 14 predicted proteins | sample GraSoiAngelo_109_FD_75177 | JGI IMG/M metagenome (GOLD analysis project Ga0066660, IMG submission 75177) | Grasslands soil microbial communities from the Angelo Coastal Reserve, California, USA - 14_0903_12_20cm | ecosystem: Environmental > Terrestrial > Soil > Grasslands | place: USA...
CTACCTGCTGGAAGAGAGACAGTAATTGTGCAGAGCTCTTTTCGATTGAGAAGCAAGTCTCAATCTTCACCCGGGCAGCAAGAGCTAGTCGTTCTCGCAACTCTGGCGAGGTGAGAAGTCTGTCCAGCGCATCGGCAAGACTCGCAGGGTTGTTCGCGGGAACAAGCAGACCTTCAACTTCCGAGTGGATCACTTCTGGAATACCCGAGATGGGGGTGGCCACGACGGGTACCCCACTAGCCATCGCCTCCAGCAACACGTTGGGAATGCCGTCGCGGTCGCCATCGGCGGTAACAACACAGGGAAGTACAAAAAGGCAAGCCCTCTGGTAAACACGGCAGAGCTTGTCGTGGGGCATGGGGCCCAGCAGTTTTACTCGGTCATTCAAACCCAGCCGTTTCACCTGGACTTGCAAGCTCTGCCGCAGAGGGCCGTCCCCGACGATTTCGACTTGGAAGCGACGGCCGCGCTGCCGAAGAACGTCAGCAGCCAAGATGAGGTCGCCCAGCCCCTTCTTCTCGACGAGCCTAGCTACCGACAGAATCACAGGTGGCTCTGAACTAAGAGCCCGTGGGGAGCAAAAGTTAAACTGGGACAGATCAAGCCCATGATAAATACAGTGTAGTTTGCCATTACTAGCGGGGCCGATCTGAGTTAACAGATACCGTCGGTTGTACTCCGTGCAGGTGACCACGGCTTGGGCAGTCTGGACCTCGGCTCGGAGAAGCTCGGGCGGTGTTTTCACGTAAATATCTTTGGCGTGGGCTGTGAAGCTATAGGGAATCCCCGTGAGATAATGAGCAAACATCGTGACGAACGTCGGGTCGTGGGCAAAGTGTGCGTGCAGATGAGTCACTGGCTCCCGGAAGAGCATCTCTGCCAAATAAGTCGCTTGGAAGAAGCATCGGAGGACGCCCAATCGACGGTAGCGCAATGCTCTAAGTATGGCTTGCCAGAAGCGGACAGGCCGCTCCAGGAATAAATGGATACTAGCAAGCCCAATCGCCTTCCAGTTGCGCTGAATCGAGAGGCAGGTCACCGGCGCATGTACCTTCGTCACTTTGGCGTGGGCGGCCTTATCTTCCAGGTCCTTCGTGGTAAAAATCTGCAAGCAGGCCCCTAGGCGCTCGATGCCAATCACTTCGTTCAGGATAAAAGTCTCCGACAACCGCGGCCACGCGCTTACTACATATCCCACCTTTGGATTTCCATTAGGTCGCGGGTCCACGCAATCTCTATTCGACAAACTGAGAGACATATCCGACCAAATCGTCCCGCCTCGCAGGGCATAGATCATTGTAGTTCTCGGCTTTCGCCAGAGGTAATGAGGACAGGGGACTTGTACGGAGAAACCTGAAGTTGATGAAGATGAGCGTACCGGCCCTTGCGAGCGAGCAGCTCTTCATGGCTGCCTTCCTCGACGATGCGCGCGCCGTCGAGGACGATAATGCGATCTGCAAGGCGCACTGTGCTGAGACGGTGTGCGATGACGAGCGTGGTGCGTCCGGCCGCCGCGTGCTCAAGCGCGTTCATGACAGTGCGCTCGGCGTTGGCATCCAGACCACTGGTGGGCTCGTCGAGAATCAAAACGGGCGTGTTGCGCAACACGGCGCGAGCGATAGCAATGCGCTGCTTCTGCCCGCCGGATAAAGTGATTCCCCTCTCTCCCACCGTGGTGTCGTATCCCTGCGGAAGCCGGCGAATGAACTCGTCCGCGTTTGCCGTTGCGGCGGCGGCACAGATTTCTTCGTCGCTTGCGTCGGTTCGGCCGAATGCGATGTTGTCCCGGATGGTACCGCTCAAAAGCAACGAGTCCTGAAGGACCAAACTGATCTGCTCGCGGAGCGAGCGAAGGGAATAGTTCTGAATGTTCTCCCCGTCCATCAGGACCGCGCCCGCGCCAGGGTCGTAGAAGCGAGGAACTAAGCTCACCAGCGTGCTCTTCCCCGCCCCGGTGGCTCCGACAATCGCCAGTTTCTCTCCCGGCGCGATGCGAAGGTTGATATGAGAGAGAACTATTACCCCTGGCTCGTACTCAAATGACACGTCCCGAAACTCGATGGCGCCCTTGAATTGTGGGGCCCGCCGGGCACGCTTGCCGTCCCTGACCTCACTCCGATGCCGCAAAACCTCGACGATTCGCTCGGCGGCTATACTGGCCTTGGTGAAGGTATTCGCCGAACGCGAAATGGCCTTCATGGGACTGTAGAAGCCATTGACGTAGGCGAAGAAAATGATCACGTCCCCGGTTGTGAGCCGCCCGTCAAGAACGCTCTTGGCCCCGTACCACATCACCATGGTCAGCCCTATGGCCGACAAAAAATCCACTACGGACGCGATCCGCGCCTGGTACCGCACGCTCTCCAAGAGCGCGTGAAGGCCGCTTTCGCTTTGCACATGGAAGCGCTCGTCGAGCTGGTCCTCTTGCGCCAGCCCCTGTACGATGCGAATGGAGGCCAGCGTTTCCTGGGCGAGTGAAGCCAGGAGTCCTGTGCTGGCGCGAGCTTTGCGATTCGCGCGCTTGATGAGGCGTTTGTTACGATAAACGATCCAGAACATCAGCGGGGCGACCGAGAGAGTAGCGAGAGCGAACCTCCAGTTGAGCCAGAACATCAGGAGAGCCATGCTGACCAGCAACAGCGTGTTGCTGCCGAAAGTGATGATGCCGGTGACGATAAAGTCTTGAATCGACTGAATGTCAGAAGTCAACCGGTTGGTCAGGTCGCCTGTCCTTTGGGTGTCGTGGAAACGCAGGGACAGACGTTGCATGTGAGCGAACAGGTCCCGGCGCAGCTCAAAGACAAAGCGCTGGCCGACGTTACCTAGAAGGCGTGTATAGCAGTAAGCGGTTAGACCGGTGATGACCGCAATGAGGAGTACCGCCGCGCAAGAGCCGTACAGGATTTGCATCTTCGTGAATGGCGCGTTGTCCAGCCATGTGTGGATCAGAGGCACGCGGCTTGGTTTATGCGAAAGCACGCGATCGATCACCACTTTGAGAGGCCAAGGACGCATGACGGCGAGCGCGGCGTCCAGAACCATGGTCAGAAGCGCAAGTAAGATCTTTCTCCAGTGCGCAAGGAAAAGAGGCAGGATGTAGAGAATGCTTCCTTTTTCGCTCCTGTCAAAGTTGAACTGGCTAACCATCTCTTCGGTGTTCGCTCCTTCTAAAACGACTGTGCGGACTTTCGAGCCTGGTTGCCCGGTCTGCACGGCATTACACCATGTCGGTGAACGAACAGACAGTTGTGCGTCAACTCGATGTGGCTTCCCAAGCGGCTACGCAATAGCGGAGTCAATGCTGGGAAAAAGTGCTCCGGGCGATGGAGCAGAGCTAATCCCGGCAGAGCAGGGTCGTCAGGGACAGCGGCAGGCCCGCCCGGAGTGCCTGTCCCCACCGCATAAAAATCGCTTGAGGTTCGTCGAACTACTTGTATCGTTTCGCTTGCCACAATTTGAACTCTCGCAATCATCAAACACAGCCTTTCGGGTGTGCTTCCCAGGGGCCACCCAGATCGCCTTGGGCGGGGCTGGGATTGATTGCATCCTTCGCAAAGACGACGGCACGACGAGCCGTGGCAGCATCTTCGTGTTCACTGCTCCAGAACTCGAATCCCTTCATCCAGCATCGTCGCAACTCTCTTCTCCCTCCGGCGAACCTGATGGTTGAACGCGCAGTGTTTGGACACCTTCAAGCGTGTAATAGCTCTGTAAAAGGGAAGCCACGTGCTAACTAACTATGTAGCCGACACTCGATCTGGCTTTGCACGGGATAGTAAACTCTGGAGGCGAGGAGTTCGGCCAAGCGAGCGGCCGCGGTCCTTCCTCCATTTGTATGGATTGCTGGGTCATCCGACGCATGATCCCTCCGCTGCAAGTTTTCCATCAGTTTGGCGGCCATCGTTTTCGGAGACAGGTCCGAGGGATAGATCACGTCCGCTAGGCCGCGCTGGTTAAACAGGCGGGCCCGCATCTGTTGCTCGGCGCTCGGGCCAGACCGCGGCACGACGAGAGCCTTACTCTTTAGCTGCAAGACCTGGCACAACGAGTTGTAGCCCGCCATGGTGACAACCAGATGCGCCGCATTCAGGTAGCTCAGGGAGTCTTCCACGTGCGTCAGCACGCGCACCCTCAGACCTTTCGCTTCTTCACGCAGCCGTTCACGCTGTTCGTTATCCATCAGTGGCCCGCTGATAAAAATCGCCTCCACACCTGCATGCGGCCCGAGCAACCTCAAGGCCTTCATGCATATTTGCATCATGGGATAGGCGTCAACCCCGCCGCCTCCGGTTACTACGATGAGGCGGTCCTCGACTTGGAGCTCTTTGCGCATCTGCCCCTTGCTTTTGTAGGGCTCGTTTGCGCACACGTATCCGCAATAATGGACCATTGGCGCAAACTTTTCTTCGAGCCCGTAGCAGGAACTAGTGTCAAACACCTCTCGGCAGCCGTAGATGAAAATTTCGTCATAGTACCTGCGAATTGCTTGGTAAGCTCCTTCGCGTTCCCACAACGTACGTGTGACTTCCGGCCGATCCAGAATGTCCCTCAGACCCAGGACGATTACGGGTGCATGATCGCTTCGTTTCAGCGTGTCAAGCAAAGGGAGTAACTCTCCCCAGATTCCCACTGGCACATGGTCGACGAGCAACAACTGCGGGCGAAACACGCTAGCCACCTCCTGGATAGTGGCGGCGCGTAGTGCCTTAGTCTTGTCGAGTCCGATGCGCAACCGCAACGGTTGCCACACTCCAGTGTCGCGTTTGATGACGGAAGGGAGTTTGATGAAGTCCACTCCGGGTGGCAACTTGAAGACCGCTCCGGTGGGGCATCCAATCAACATCAAGACGCTGGATTCAGAGACTTCGCGCGCAAGGTGAGATGCGATCGTGGTGTTTCTTCTCAAATGCCCCAGCCCGAAGCCGTCATGAGAATAGGTCATGATGCATGTCGATGAATCGCCCTTTGTAATTGAGTCACTCATTTGTGGTCCTCCTCGGGGACCTAGCAGACGCGCAGCAGAAGGTCCTCTTCGAATCAACACCATGGAGCAGGGCAAAATCCCGTCATGCAAAGATTCGCGGCCGGATCGCCGTACGAAGCTGAGGGAAGTGTGGCAGCTTGCTCCTCGGCCGAATCTTGCCCAAGGTCAATCGACCGTCCGAACTCCCTCCGCATTAAAACCACGTAACAATTACTTTAAAGTTGATTACAAACAATCCGGTGTTTCACCGCATCGAAACGCGCAAAGACCCTAAAGAAAAACCAGCACAGGATTCATCGGGAGCCACGTATTGGAATTCCGAAGATAAATCCGGGGTGTTGGGCGAGGCCTTGAAGTAAGGTCGCACGAATCTTCACCGACCTCGCATCAAACCTCACCCTGCTCAAGCTCGACGCGCGCACCTCGATCTCAACGCCGGCCTCCATATAACTGGCACCGTGTTCGATGTAAGGAAGCGAACGCGATTGCCAAGCACCCATTTCCAGAACGCGCGATCCAACGGGCAAATTTGATCGCCTTTCAGACCGCCTTGTGGTTTTGCGATCATGTCCACCGGAATTGCATGGGGCCCGCAGTGTGAATCGAAACACGGGCTGCTTCATGAAGAATTCATGATCGAGTAACATGCGGTTAAGGAGGACGCAGAATAAAAAGTTGGCCTGAGAAAGTCCATGCCCAGTGCTGGGTAGCCCAGGATGGTTAACCCAGATCTGGGTAACCCAGATGGCTTAATTCATTTGGCTTACACGTTGTGGCGTATGGAACCAACGCAGCAGGGTCGAAGGGCACGGAGGGTTGCTAAACGACAAACCGCAAACCAGCCCGAAATGGGTTTGCGCCGGAGCGTTTCTCCGTCCATCGCACTTGCGCCAAAAAAGGGATACGGGCGGGAACCCCGGGCAGGCGAAGCTCGCAGCGGACTAGGTTGGAACTTTTCAGGGGCTGTTTGGCGCCAACACACACACCCCCTGAGCTGATATTCTCGGTTTTGCCGTGCAGCACTCGCGCACTCAGGCGAGGCTTGCCGGCCGCGGAGAGTTGGTTTAGCTCCAACTGAGCGGTAAAGGGAAATCGCCCGTGCAGGCGCTTGGGCCGCGCTGTCCGTAACTTTATGGGTTCTGGGGAATGCCGACCTCGTTCCCGCACCGCTATTCTCTCGTTGACTTAGCCCACGGATAGGCTACTGGGATGGCGTCCGCGGGCAAGAAAACATGACTCCGATCTAGGTCTTAACGTGGATGAATTTGCTGATGATTCCTGAGCGCGAGGAAACCCCCATCTTCATCATCGCAAATCGGAGAAAGACTTTCACAGTGTCAGGGCTGATCGCCATTCGGGTGGCGATCTCTTTGTTAGTTAAACCCTCAACCAGAAGCTGCACGGCCTCCCCCTCCCGCTGCGACAGGTGGTAGTTGTGGCAGATATTGAGAATGTCTGCAGCGGCTTGAGGACCACGCTCGAGGAGGAGCGCCCACGAGGATCCTTTCGAACCGTTTGAGTTGTCGCCCGGCAGCCACACGCCAAAAAACCGGCAGTGGTAGTGCCTACTTCCGGACACAAACTCGTTGCAAACGGAGATGCTGCCGTTGGACCCTCCGTTTGCAACTATCGTGCGAACCTTCGAGGCCAGTTGTTCGGCGAAATCCTTCGCTTTCGTGCGCTTTTCTGGATGAAAGAGGATCTCGCTCGCCTGTGCGTTGACGTACAGCGGCTTGAGCGCAGCGTCAAGCAACAAAAATCCTGCGTCCGATCTGCTTGTCAAGGACGTGGTGTTTGAGCTGTCCCCGGCGGTGTCGGCTTCGCTGACTTGTTTGACCTTATTTGCTACCAGGGAAGAACGCATCGTTTTTCTCCGAGCCCCGAGCCAGCTTCCCGAAGCACCCGAGTGGGACCGTAGTCCGCTTTCACAATGACGGGAAGTGGGCCGAGGCTCCGCCGCGACGAGAATTCTCATTTAATCTAAGCGCCGTCTCCGGTCAATCATGTGAACACCTGAACGGTGCCCGGCATTTGTCCTGATTGCTGCGCATGCGGTAGGGTCGAGGACCGACGAGGTTGCTCCGTAGGTCCGGCCTATCCGTTGTTCCCCGTTTCCTCTGGGAGTTGTGCTACGCAAAAATTCCATCCCTTTCTTGATCCGACGGGAATACTGGATTTAGGCGTTTGGCTTCGCCTCGCCCAGAAGCGCGTAGCCCAGCGATTGCGGCCGCGAAATCTGGGGCTGAAGGCTGGAGCGCTATCCGATAGGCAATGAAATTCATTCTATAGAGCGCAATGAGACCTTATGATCCGCACCACAAACACCCAAGTAGGAGATTCAGGTCCATCTCAGTTGGTCTACGACCAGACAAAATAACCAGAAGTCGTCCACTGTCTCACAAGCGGGTGCACCACTCCATCTTGTCAAATCAAGCACCTGATCGTCCTGATGCTCGAGAATCGTTCCTTCGATCATATGCTTGGATATTCCGGAATCGAGAACGTCGAAGGGGTTGGCGATAAACAGCTGTCCAATCAGGACAAAAGCGGGTCCGTTCATCACGTCGAATGCAATGCGGCTGCAGTCGCGGAGTTACGCGATCCCGGCCACGACTATGACGATGTCTACAGGCAAATGTTTTACCGACCCGAGGAGAAAGACAGGGGCGCCACTGAGCCGACGATGCTGGGGGTTCGCTGAGTCCTACAGGAGTTACAGCGATGACCCGGGAAAGGTGTTGCAGTGGCGGCTTATACGATCACGTGCCACCGCCTGTGGCGACCCAGCCGTGGCCTGGCGACGTCGCCAAAAACCAGCCCGATCCACCCTTGCCCCCTTTTCATTTCGACCGATACGGACATCCGCGTGCCGGCCGTGGTGGTCTCACCTTACACACCACACTGCGTGTGCAAAAATATTTTCGACCACACCTCCCTGATCGCGACGGCACGTAAACTGCTAACCCCGGACAAAGCATAACGTTTCACGTCACCGGCTCGAAGAGCCTCAGCTGCCTCACCGCCGCGCTGTTTTAGTTCAGCAAAGAATGCGGTTGCCTGCGTATCTGTCAGTTTTGGTTTCAGACGCAGTCGGCGGCACATCTTTGACGATGGCTGCCGTCTCACCGCCGCCAACACTCCGACGCTTCAGAAATGCCTCAATGTCGGCCGTGTTGAAGATCAGCATGCCGTCGAATTTATAGGCTCGCAGCTTGCCAGCTTTCAGGTAGCGGTACACCGTGCGCTCGCTGATCGGCAGTGACTTCAGCACTTGAGCCAGTGTCACGAAGTTTGAAATTCCCTTGCTTGGATGGAGTGTTTTAACTCTTCGCATTTAGTCACCAATTCCGGCAAAAGCCTTTGCAGATTTTCCCTGGTATTCCTTCGTGCTCATTTCATCCGCAGCTAGATAACGCTGCGTGGTTGCAATATCCGCATGACCCAGCCAGATTCGCGCTTGCTCAATGCCGTAGGTCTTGGCAATCAGGGTTCCGAATGTACGGCGAAAAGCATGCAGGCTGATCTTGCCCTCAAACTTTGCTGCTTTGGCGGCTCGACGCACGATCTTAATTAGGTGAAGATCAGGGTTTCCTCGCGATGTTGGGAAGATAAGGTCCGAATCCTTCGTCTGCATTCTCGCCTTCCTGCTCTTCATGATCTCCACAAATTTTGATCCAGGACGATATCCTGCTCCCGGCTCTCACTATCTTTTGGTGTCCATCCGCGCTCATCCAGTCCATACCGGTTTGCAAATTCTGGCTTCGGGTGGACGTTGATGCTACCTGCCTTCAGGTCGATATCACTCCATTTCGCGTATGCAGTTTCTTCGTCTCGGAACCCTGTGTTGACCAGGAAATGAATCAGGTCTTTCTGATCCCGAGTAGCTTTGTTCAAAAGAAAGTTGATGACATCTTTGCTGTACTTCCACGGTCGGGTCTTAACTGGTTTCTTGATTTTACCCATCGGCATCGGAGCCTGGACATTGAAGTGTCGTAAGAAACCCGACACGTACTGAACCCGATTACGGTTTGCGTGTTGTGGGTCTCCGCCTTTCTTCGTCCGTCTCAAATTCGTTTTCATCCATGCCAGATAGTTCATGATATCTTGCTGGTCTACGTCATCAATGGAAGTCTTAGTTCGGCTATACAGAGCCACGAAGTCATCAATGGCGCTACGGTATTTGGCGATGGAAGTGGGCTTCAAGCCCAAGGTCACGAGATTGGTTTTGTACTCGTTGGCGCAGGCACGAATGTCTCTGCCTTCTTTGGCCACTGGTTTTGGTTCTGGCGGATTCAACGGCAAAAGACCCTTCTGAATGCGGGAGAAGTCCTGTTCAATTTGGGTGAACTGGGCGTAAAAGCTGCCACTGGGTCTTTTCCAAGCGGCTGAACTTACGTTTCCCATTCTCCGGGTAGCGAGCATAGAACCCGATGATGTCTTTCAAGCCAAAGGAGCGACCATCTGATTTACGCTGGACGGGCATAAGAATGGCACGCCGATAGATCGCAGCGGGTATTTGCGGAAAGGCTCCGGTGCCGTCATTCACACGGGCTAGTAAACTGACCTTGGCCTTCATATGCCAGCAACTGGCAACATGACTGGAAACAATAACGTTATGCTCTATAAAAACCGCTATTCATGCGGTATTGTGATTACAGTGTGCGAAATGATAAAGTTCGAACACTCCGTTTTCGCCTTACCGTTTGCGCTCACCGGGGCGCTACTCGCCGCGCGTTATGGCGAAGGCCAAGCGTGGCCATCAGTGCGGCAGATCGTCTGGATTATGGTGGCCATGGTGAGCGCGCGCTCCGCCGCCATGACCATGAACCGCATCGCCGACGTGAGCTACGATCGCGCGAATCCGCGCACCCGCAACCGAGCGCTGGCCACCGGCACTGTTTCCATCAGCTTCGCCTGGGCCTTCACGTTTGCGAGTGCCGTCGTGCTGATAATCGCGGCTTGGCGGCTGAATCGATTGGCGCTCGAGCTTTCGCCGGTGGCCTTGGCGGTCCTCTTTCTGTATTCCTATACCAAGCGTTTCACCATGTGGTCGCACCTCGTACTTGGATTCTGCCTGGGAATGTCGCCCGCCGCGGCATGGATTGCCATCGCCGGCGCGCTTGATCCCCGCATGCTGATTCTTTGCGCTGCGGTGACTCTCTGGGTGGGCGGCTTCGATGTGCTTTACGCCTGCCAGGACCTCGATTTCGACCGACGCGCCGGACTCTATTCGGTGCCTAAGCGCTTCGGCGTCACTCGAGCTCTTCTGATCGCCCGCGGTATGCACGTGATCATGGTGGCGCTGCTCGCCTGGCTGGCGGCCAGCTTTCGCTTGCCGTGGCCCGCGTGGGCGGGAATTGCCGTTATTGCGGCGCTGCTCGCCTACGAGCATTCGCTGGTCCGCGCGGACGATCTGCGGCGCCTGAATGCTGCGTTTTTCGCGGTGAACGGTTATATTAGTCTGCTGTTCCTGCTGTTCTGGGGCGCTGCAGTGGCTGTCGCGCGCTGATCGGATTGAATCAGCCGCTGCGACTGTTATCATTTCTGAGCGGGTTTACGTCATAGACCCGAAGAATCTCTCAGGATCTACGATGTCTTTAGGATGATTGTGGTGAGTGCATGAACTTCTCGCAGCTTCCTGGAACGAAAACCTCGGCTCCAATAATCGATGACGCTCGCCTCAAGCCCATCGCCGCCAGAGTGCTGGCCGGCGAACGGCTCAGCTTCGAGGACGGAGTCGCGCTTTACCGCTCGCCCGATCTGCTGGCGTTGGGCTGGCTGGCAAATCAGGTCCGCGAGAAACACCATGGCGACGTTTGCTACTTCAACGTCAATCGGCACATCAATCCGACCAACGTTTGCGTCGCGCACTGCAAGCTTTGCGCCTTTGGCCGCAGCTCGGACGCGCCCGGAGCATATACGTTTGCCCTCGAAGAGATTTGGCAGCGCGCCGAACAAGGCCTGCGCGAAGGCGCAACCGAATTTCACCTGGTTGGCGGGCTTCATCCCGATCTCCCTTTCGAATATTTCCTCGATCTGATTCGCGGCCTCAAGGCGCGCTGCCCGGGCGTGCACTTGAAGGCCTTCACCATGGTCGAGGTTGGCTACTTCGCGCGCATCTCCAAGCTCTCCATCCGCGATACGCTGTTCGCGCTCAAGGGTGCCGGCGTGGACTCACTTCCCGGCGGCGGTGCGGAGATTTTCAATCCTCGCGTGCGCAAAATTATTTGCGACCACAAGGTAAGCGGCCAGCAGTGGCTCAATATCGCCCGCACGGCGCACCAGATCGGCCTTCATTCCAACGCCACCATGCTCTACGGCCATATCGAAACCGATGAAGAGCGCGTCGAGCATTTGCTGGCTTTACGCGCTTTACAGGATGAGACCCGCGGCTTTGTGGCTTTCATTCCGCTGGCGTTTCACCCCGAGAACACCGGGCTTGCGCACTTACCCAAGCCGACCGGGTTCACCGATCTCAAGACCATGGCCATCTCGCGCTTGCTGCTCGATAATTTCGATCACATCAAGGCTTATTGGATCATGCTCACGCCGCGCGTGGCGCAAATTGCCCTGCGTTTCGGAGCCGATGACATCGATGGCACTGTCGTGGAAGAGAAGATTTATCACGATGCTGGCGCCACCACAGCGCAGTTCACACCGCGCGCCCAGCTCGAACGGCTGATCCGCGAAGCGGGCCGCGTGCCCGTGGAGCGCGATACGCTGTACCGCCCCATGGATCGCTCGAAGATGCCGCCGCCTGCGCCGCAGCCCGCCGCCAGCCTTTCCATCATCGTTTAATCGGCAACCGATATAACCGGCGTTTGCGGCCGCCAATCAAACTGTCTCTCGGGCTGTTCCCTCGGCCCTTCGTTCATCCGAAGCTTCAACGGTTGGTGGGCTGCGGCGATTCAGAAGCGCTCCGCCGGCGAGCAGCGCGTAAAACGGGACATAGGTGAGCCACTGAAAATACGGATCGAAATGCCAGATGCCATCGATCTGATATTCGATGAGCACTTTGTAGGAAAGAAATTGCAGAATACTCAGGAG
>Ga0066660_10000823_pt1 | contig 12015 bp, 13 predicted proteins | sample GraSoiAngelo_109_FD_75177 | JGI IMG/M metagenome (GOLD analysis project Ga0066660, IMG submission 75177) | Grasslands soil microbial communities from the Angelo Coastal Reserve, California, USA - 14_0903_12_20cm | ecosystem: Environmental > Terrestrial > Soil > Grasslands | place: USA...
CAACCGTTCCGGTTCAACGGAGTCATGGCACGTCTCGCAAAGCCCGAATGTTCCTTGATCGATACGGCTCAGGGCCGCATCCACAGCCGTAAGCAGTTGCGAAAGAGAAGCATCCGCCGCGGGCGAATGCACCGCCGCGTGAAGGCGCTCGCGGCGTTGTTCCAGTTCGGTGCGCAGATACGTTTGTTCGGCAGTGATCATGTGACCTCCTGCCCTAGGTTGCTGTTTTGCGGCTGAACTTTCCATCCGATTTCCTCCTTTGAATTGAGGAACACGGGAACGAGCCAACGGAGACGGTATTGGTTCTCCGCTTCCAATTCACCCCTGGAACATGAATGAGCAAGCGGTCTTGCCAACCCGTCGGCGATTTTCATTTGATGCTGCAAACGTGCCATGCGGTGCAGGAATGTTTGCTCCGGACGATTGAATGGAACAGCGAGATAAGGGTTCTAGGAAGTTCGCGGCCCAGCAAATTCCCAAAACTAATCATGGTCGAAACGAGATAAGCAGTATGTTGCAGATTAAGCTTGCGTAATGCAACGCGGCCTTCGCCTGGTCGCTTGTAGATCGCAGTGGTCACGCTTCTTCCCTGCCATGTTATTTCTCGGGGGGAGTCTGGCGTTTACTGAGACGGGCTTCATTGTCAACTGTTCTTTGTCCTACGCCCTGGGCTCAAGCCTACCATCAGGTGGCTGATTAGTGTTGGTTAGCCCAAGCCAAGGGATTGCAGGATGACGCGGAGGTCTTTCATAAGCAGCATGAGTTGTTTGGGATCAAGCGGTGAGGGCTCAAATCCGAATTTTTTGTAGAAGGCCACAGCGTCTTCATCGATAGCATGAACCAACATCGCCCTAGCTCCGATGGCGTCGGCTGCGGTCATGGCTCGCGACAAGGCGTCCACCAGCATGGTTCTGCCATGCCCTGTTCCGTGTTCAGTGCAGTCAACCGCAAGACGCGCAAGTAAAATAACGCCAATAGGATGCTTTCTGAGTCCTTTCGCGATGCGAGCCGGTGATTCTTCTCTGCGGACTGCACCGGCGGAGAGAGAATAATAGCCTACAACCTTGCCAGCGCGACAAAGGACGTAGGTGCGAGCCGAATCATTTTGCTGGTTTGAAAGGGCGAAACGGTGGAGCCAATCATTGAGAGATGATTTTCCGCAGTCAAATAAGGGAAGGTCGTGACTCTTCGTCAGCTTTTCAATGACCGAAAAAGGTTCTGTATTTTGTTTCGAAGAACCGTTCGTCACTTCCGAGACTCAGGAACGCCGGTTCCGGAAAAAAGGCGAGCTAACTCGGGTTTTATCTGAGCCGGTCTGTCGAGGGCTTCGACAAACACGCTCCATTGTCTAGGAGAAGCGATGAATTCGCGTTTGTCGGCAAGAAGGTGTTCTGCCTGCAAACAGGCGCTATTCAGGATGAAGTCTGTCACGCTAAGGCCAGTCGTCTCTGCACCGGTACGAATGAGCTTTTCTTGACGGTCGGTGGCACGGAGATTAATGCGCCTTGTTCTGATTCTCCTGGAATGTGCAATGGTCATAGCTACCTCACATCTGCAATGTACGTACATTGTATGTCGCATGTTTAGGGGTGTCAAGAGTCCGTGAAAACGCTCCCGATCCGTCGGTCCTGGAGACCACAGCCACCAGGGCATAGAGAGCCGTTTTGCCCCGCTGGTAGCCCGCTTCGCTAACTCACCGAAGGATCTCCCCAACGCGGGGTCGGTTTGCCTCTTGAGAAGTGGTTCGCTGCTGTATTCCTGCTCTGCCAAGCCTAGAAAGGAATGTCGGTTTGCCAGATTCAACGCGCGCTCGGTATCGGCGGCTATAAGACGGCTTGGTATCTTTGCCATCGCATCCGCGCTGCCATGAAGGAAGCACAGACCATGCTGGACGGCACAGTAGAGGTCGACGAAACCTATGTCGGCGGTAAGTTTCAGAAGGGAACGCCTCACCGCAAAAAGGACGTTGTTATCGGCATCCGGCAGCGTGGCGGACATCTTTACTTGATTCATGCCGCCGATGTCAAAGCTAAGACCTACCGCTGAATCCGCGTTCTCGCTTCTCAAGCGCGGCATTATGGGCACTTGGCATAATATCAGCGCGAAGCATCTCCAAGCCTGCTTGGACGAAATGGTATTCCGGTCCAATCGGCGGAAGAATTCCGACCTGTTTCTGGATACGCTTCGCCACATGGTCACGGCCCCAGTTCTGACTTTCGAGAGGTTGACAGCAGAGAAGAACGAGTCCGCTGCTTAGGTGAGGAATGCCATATTCAGCGGAGTTTTGGCCATGACGGGCATTCGTTCGCCAATCGTGCGGCTACAGGCCCGGTTGAGTTAGCTTCATTCAAGTGAATAATCCTGCGTTTTTCCATTTGAAAGAATTGCCTCCGTTTATGCAGTTTCGAAGGAGGTCAAATCGACCTGGAGTAGTAGCAAGAGTAGTCGCAGATCGGTTCAGTCTCGAAAGGCTTGGAGGATCTTCACTACCTGGAGAGTCTTCGATAGACTGCAGGATGATGTAGGGGCGCGAAAGAAATGGCTGCCGCACCAGCTACTGTCCATTGACGTGCTCGGCCAAATTGGGGTGTGAGCGGCAGGAGATAGAAGTAGTGAAACTGCAGAAGAACGAGATTCAATTCACTTCGGAGCTAGACAGCAGCCACGAACTGAGGAGCCACAACTCCCGTCCCTTCTGAGTCGAGCAGACGGTCTCAGCTTCTTCCGCCAGCTCTTGGGCTCGCCCGACATCGCCTGTTTCGATCGCCTTCCGGGCTTCTCGTCGAAGCCCATAGGCGCGGTCGATCAGCAACAGCAGCGAGGCAAGGTCGGCCCCGCATCGCGAGCAGATCGCAGAGCCCCGGAAGCGCGCTTGGCAGACGGGGCAATTGGGAGGTTCATCGTTTCCGATCAATGCCCCTCCACAAAGAACAGCAGCTCGCGCAGCTCCGCGCTTGCTTTTTTCAGTGCCCCGGCGTCGTTCGACCTTATCGCCGCATGGATTCTTTCGCGTAGTTCGATCGCTTCTTCTTGGTCCTCTGAATGCAGCGTGCCCAGCAAGAGTTGCGATTGCTCGACGAGATCATGCGCTTCCTTCACAATCTCAAGGGCGTGCGGCAGATCGGCAGCGGCTTTGTCCTCGGGTTCGCTCACTGCATCTGCGTCCTCCAAGCTGAACTCATTTTCAGCAATCTCCGCGCCTTCTTCGGCGCGAGAGGAGTAAAGCTCTTTAAGACGCTCTCGAGCAGCTGCGATCTCTGAAGGGCTCTTCTCCCGCAGCGCCCGAGCGATCGAGATGTGTTTGGACTTGCCGGTCTCCTTTTCGATGGCCGTGACGTGCAGGATGCCGTCCAGGTCGAGACTCATGCGGCAGAGCACCTCGTTCGGTTCTCGCGTTGGTCGCAAACCCTCGACGCGGAAATCGCCCACCAGGAGATTTTTGAGCGCATCGTCGTCCTCGCCCTGATAGATCTCAATTTGCACGGAGGTTTGATGTGGGTGAGCGGTTGCGTAGCTCTCGGTGCGAGTGACGGGCAGCGGGGTGTTGCGATAAATGATTGGGTGATAACAATGCGGATAGGGGAAGCCCCCGCGCTCTCCCAGGTAAGACGGGCCAAAGGAAAAGGGAGAGACATCCACCAGCACCCGCTCCACCCCGTGGCCGGCCAGCCTAGAAGCGAGGACTCCCGCACCAAGGGCCACGCACAAATCAGGATGTACATCCTGACGGGGCTCGAGCCCCGTCAGTTCGTGCAATCTGCGGTAGATCAGTGGTGTTCGGGTCGAGCCGCCGACCAGCAAGATGGCGTCGATGTCACTGGGGCTTTTGTGCGCATCGCTGAGCGCTTTGGAGACACTGTCGAGGGTGGACTCGATCAGCGGCCGGACCATCTCTTCGTACTCAGAACGGGAAAGTTCAACGTCAAGGTGCAGGGGTTTCCCGTTCTCGGTCACCAGCGCTTCTTCCCGCACGCGGACGTAGGGCTCGAAACTCAGCTTCTTCTTGGCTTCCTCGGCAGCCCACCATAACCGGGCACGCGCGACCGGGTAGCCGTTCTGGAGGTCAATCCCATACTGGCTTTGGAATTCCCGTTCCAAGCGCCCGAGCAAAAGATTGTCAAAATCGTCCCCTCCGAGTTGGTTGTTTCCGTGGCTGGCGAGGACTTCGGTGACGTCGCCCTCGACGCTTACTATTGATACGTCAAACGTTCCGCCGCCAAGGTCGTAAACCAAGGCGGTGTGATGCGCGGCATCGCCGAAACCGTAGGCGAGACTGGCGGCCGTCGGTTCATTGAGGATGCGCACGACCTCCAAACCTGCCAGCTCTCCGGCCTCACGCGTAGCGTTGCGCTGGGCGTCAGAAAAATAGGCCGGCACGGTAATGACCGCCTTTGCGATCGGTTGATTCATATCGCGTTGAGCCCATTCCACCAGTTGGCGAAGAATCAGGGAGGAGATCTCCTGGGGCGTGAACTCCTTGTCTCCGAGCTTCACCGCCTCGGTCGAACCCATCTTTCGCTTGATACTCCGGATGGTCAGATTTGGATATACGAGCTGCTGATGGCGCGCCTCCCGGCCTACCAGCAGCGCGCCGGCAGGGGAGAGGCCCACGCAAGATGGCAGCATACTGTCGGCTTCAGGGCCGAGAACCTCCACCTTGCCATTCAGGAAAGCTGCGATCTCCGAGTTGGTGGTTCCGAGATCAATACCTACGACCATATCACTCATCGTTTTCATCTCCTTCTGCAGGGATTGCTGTGGGTCTGCGCGCTACCTTCACTTGTGCCGGGCGATGAACTTCTCCCTTCCACTCATAGCCCGTTCGGTACACTTCGAGCACCGTTCCTTCGGCTTCTTGATCGGTCTCTTCTACATCTACGGCGTGCATCGACTTCGGATCGAAGGGCTGGCCCTCGCATGCAATCTCCCTGACATCAAATTGCGCCAGGGCGTCTTTTAGGCGTTCCATGCTCATCTGGTAGCCCTCCTCGAGCGCCGTTACGCTTTCGAAGGCTTGGCGGAAAATGTGATGGCGGCCCAGGAGTCGAACCGTCCAACCGGACCGCAGGGAATCGTCCATCTTCTTCTGGCTCGCGCGGACCTGATCGAGGCCCCGGGCCAAGCGGTCGCGCAGATCGAGAAATACATCCAGCACTTCCCGGCGAGCACGTTCTTGAGCCTCGCGGTGCATTTCGGGAAGCTGCGGCGCCAGAATCGTGATTGGAGCGACGGACTCGCTGAGTTGCTTGAAGCTCCGCCCCTGCAATCTCACTTCCTGGGTCAGAGCGGTCATCGCCGCCCACATCGAATAGAGGTCGCACCGGCCATTGCTGATCGGTTTCGGTTCCGCCGCCAGAGAGGACAGCAGTTCGGCAGAAAGCCCTTGCGGGGGCTCCTCGGCAGCCAACACGGAGTCCAGCCAAACTTCAAAGCGACGCAGAATTTCTTCGCGATCTAGGCTCACTTCTCCCTCAAGACCGCCAACCATGGGTCCGGTCCGGTGAACTTTCTCTCTTGTCTGTTTGCCGGCAGCAAAGAAAGCAGAGGAGCATGGGGATCAGCGGAAAGAAACATGTGCAGGGCGCGACGCCGCGGATCCCGCAAGACTTCGTATGCGTCGCGGATGCGTTCAAACGCAGCTGGCGCGCGGTCGGGCGGATTCTCCTTCACTTTCAGAAGGTACGCCTGGCGGATCCTCGCGTCGTCGGCATCCGGCGGAACTCCGAGAATTTCTCTCGGATCTTCGTTTAATCGGATGTTCGCCTGTCGGTTCGTTTTCAAAACAAGTCTCCCTGCCCCGGCAAATCGCGGCGCACTTTCTTTTGTCGCCTCCCTCGGGCCTGGCTCATTTCCGCTGCCAGCCGGGCCACGTCGTCTAGGGTGAACGGTTCGTCGTCGTTCTCCAGATCCTCGTCGTCCAGAAACATGGTTTCCCGAGAAAAGGAAACGCGAAAGGGAGCAGACCGATCGGTGGGAAATGTAGGCGAGTGCCTCTCGCGCTGGAGCACCGCGTGGATCTGCTCGGTGGTCATGGAGAAGTCGTGCCAATCTTCGGAATCGAGCCAGTCAAAGAAGTTTGTCTTGGCGCCAGGGCGGCCCCGTCGCAGCTCCACCGCCTCGTTGATGACCGAAGTGTCTCGCCGGCGCCGCCCGAGCTCGACAGCAGCGGTGATACAGTCGTCGCGGCGCTCGAACTCCCATTCCGGCAGGGCTCGCGCGCGCAGCAGCAGGAACCGCGCTTCAGCGTCGCCTCCCATTTCGAGGCCCGCGATCGAAGCCGCGTAGGCGAGTTCCTTTTGGTTGGTGCGCAGCGCCGCCCTTCCTAGCGTTTCTAATTGCCGGCCTTCCAGACCGCCGTGTGCGTTTGTCAACTCTTGCAAAAGCCGGCCGTGCCACGCCGTTGGGATGGTGAAGGTCGCGCCCACATCGTCGCCGAGAATGCAAACACGCGCGGTCGCCGAGACCAGCGAATCGGCAGGATCTAGGGAGACTTTTTGCGGAAGATGCCGATCGAAATCCTCCTGGGTCAGTCCGGCGAGGGCGCCTGCGTTTTGGCACGCAAGGATCGCCGCAGCGGGACTCCCTAGCAAGTGACCGATCTGGCTCAAAAAGCTGGAACCCATTTCAGCGTCGCTGCGGATAACCTCGCAGGTCCAGCGCAGGGCGAGCAGATAGGCAGGGCGATCAGTTACTTGGGCTTGTGGCAGCGCTTCGAGAGCTGCCAGGTCCTGTTCAACCAGGTGAGGCTTGCGCTGCCGGAGGTGACGACCGGTTTGGGCGATCAACAGGCGAAGCGCAGCTCGGCGAACCTCGGGGTTTACCGCATCCAGCTTCTGCGCCTCCTCCAGAAAAGCGGTAGCCTTGTTGAGCGCCCCTCGCTTTTCCGCCGACTCCATCAGGTACAGCAGGGGCTCGCTGTGATTCGGGATGGCTCGGTGCCAACACTCGGCCACGTAGTCGGCAACCCTCCAATCGGACTCCTGCCTTGCCCAGTTCAACCATTGCTCGAACGCTTCCCGATGAGGGTCGATGCTGCAGGCCCGCTCGAAAAGAGGGCTTGGTGAGAGAAAATAAAGATCACGCTTTTTGTACTTCGCCTCCACCGCGCGAATGGCCGGCGGCTGATCCTCATAGAAGGTTTGGAACCCGGAGAATTGCTCTGCGAAATCGCTCTGCAGCGTTTCCAAGCTGTCCACGGAGACCTCTAGCAACAGCTCGGCCATATGCAGGTAGAGCGCCGCTGCTTCGGGGCCATTTTCCTCAAACCAACCCTCAGCGACCGCGTGTCGGCGAAATTGCTCCCATAGGGCGCATGTGACCGGTCCGATTGGTCCGCGGGAACTCTCGACCGACCGGGCATAGAGGCGCCAGAAGTAAGCGTTCTTGGTCGACGCACCGCCGAGTGCGGCCCGGACTTTTCGTATGGGCAGGTCAAGCTGCAAAGCGCGCACATGGATATGCTGCCGCAAGCGTTCCACCAGCTCGGGATATGCAACGTCACAAGCAGTCATCGCGCGCTGGATTTCCGGCAGGATCTTGCCTTGGACCCTTGTTTCAAACGCGGACTCTAGCGCTTCTAGGGCCCTCCGCAGGGACAATTTGTTTCCGCAAACCTGGGCGACCAGCGAGTCCGCAGCAAACGTCAGGCGCTCGTCGGTTCTCGAGCGAAGCATGGTCCGAAGGGCCGGAATGAGCCGTGCGGGAGCGGAATCGGGATCGATGATCTTGAGGCACCGTTCGCAGGCCTCATCGTCTTGCCGGTAGAAATAGGCAATGGCACGTACGAGGATTTTCCACGCAGCCAAGGGGCCGCGGTGAGAGACTTCCGGCAGAACCAGGGCGGCCTCTTTGACGGGGCCAACCGTGACCGCGGCAAATGCTTTTACGAGCGCGGCAGCAGCCGTACGAAGGGGGTGGTCAGCTGTGAGCGCCGCACACTGGGCTAGGGCCGAAAGATCGCACACCTGACACCTGACGGCGTTTTCGATCGCCCTTCGTATTTCCTGGGGAAGAGCCGGGTCGTTAAGGGTTCTCAGCAATTCCTCAAGGTTTCCGTCGCTAGCGCGGACAAGAACGCCGACCTCTCTAAGCCTTGCGGTCGCCGAGGAGTAGCGCTCGTGCACCAGTTCGAACAACGCTTTGGCTTCTTCCTTCAGGCCGGTTTTCCATAGGGACCGAATGCGCGCCGCATAGGCATCCACCAGCAAGGCTTCCGATTCCGGGCAACCGCAGCGCTTATGAATCTCTTTTGCCAGCTCCACGGCAGGTTTCGCTTTGCCTTTGGCGAGGAGGCCGCGCACCTCTTCCTCCTGCGGAACCGGTACGCTTGCCCCCGTACCGCGAACGGGCGGATGGGGCAGTTTGGTTTCTCTGTTGAGTTTCACGCCCACTCTGGAGCTTCCCTCATTTCCTTTCTCGAAGCGACTAAGTTAACCAATCTCGTGACCGATGACAATATCGGACCCATCGCGCACTGTGAATTGCTGTGGAGAACCGTTAACGATGCATGGCCATGGGAGCGCTTGCGGCCAGCACCCGATTAAGGCTGGAGGTCAGCAGGAAGCAACAAACCTGTTGCGAGCGCGCGTGTCAATGGGAACGGGAGTAGCAGCAAGAGCAGGTGCAAATAGAACTCGCGGCGGGTAATGTTGGGCTGAGCCCTTCTGCCCTTCGTTTTCAAAGATGCAACGGACGTGGAGGGATTGAACTCCTAAATTGGTGGGAGGTGAGGGTTGGTGACGGCTGGTATGTCTCTTGTTTCCAACACGCTGTTTCCATTTGCAAGGATCAGCAGTGATTAAGCGGGTTCCGAAAGCGACCAAATCGACCGAGAGTAGTAGCAAGAGTAGTCGCACGGAAAGAGATTCGCGGTGGTTTTCGCGCCGACAGTTGGGGCGCCGAATCCCGCGAATTCTGGCTATCGGAGAAGCGTCGCTGTCGTCAATCGGGTACGAACGAGGTTTTTAGCACGGACGGGCCGGAGTCGTGCCAGTTTCCCAGCTCAGAAGCTCTCCGGCCAGTGTCGCGTGCCGTGGTAGACGGCGAGGACCACGATGTCGGCTTTCTCGATGGCATACGCAGCGATGAAGGGCGTATTCGAAAAGGACCAATTCATGAGTCCCGGGAACCCGGCCAGCTCTGCCCGACATGGGGAAGGCGGCAAGTTATTGAACGCCAGTGACAATCTGCATTGTGATCCGCACGGCAACTTCCTTGCTATTGGAGAGGGCGATGTAATCGTGAGCCTGATCCAGTTGCTGGGTCGCTTGCTCGGTCCATTTGATCACTGGCGAGTGCGTCCCCTCCTCTTGAGCGCCCTTACGACCTGCTGCTCATGGCTTACGACGCGGCCTTTCCGCATCTCTTCCAGTCTCCTGCGAACCAACGCGTCCTGGTATGCGTGCAGCTGGATGTAGTTTGCGATCGCCTCGTTGATGAGATAGCTGCGCGGACGTTCTTGCACGGCGGCCAGAGAAGCCGCGCGTGCCGTGTCCGATTGACGTGATCAGTCAATAGCATCGTATATGATGTGATATCATATACGATGTGAGAGTGGTCGCAGATACCGATGCGATCGTGGCAGCAATGCGCAGCCCGGGCGGGGCCTCGGCGGCTATTCTACGCACGGCTCGGCAGGGCAGGAAAACGCTGTTGGTCAGCGTCCCGCTGGCTATGGAGTATGAAGCAGTTTGCTCAGAAGCTGAGCACCAGCTGGCGGCAGGGTTGAGTGAGCGAGAAGTAGAATTATTCCTGGATGCGGTGGTGGCGATGGCGGAGCCGGTGAAAACACACTTTCTGTGGAGGCCGCAATTGCGAGATCCTGGCGATGAGATGGTGCTGGAAACGGCGGTCAACGGGCGAGCAGACGCGTTGGTTACATTCAACGTGCGGGACTTTGGGACCGTGCCGGCGCGGTTCGGGATCGAAGTGATGATCCCGCGCGAAGCGATAGGGAGGATGAGACCATGACGGACACCATGACATACCCTCTGCGGTTGCCACGTTCGCTAAAGAGGGCGGTGGAGCGACAGAGCAAGGAAGATAGGACAAGCATAAACCAGTTCGTCGCCACAGCTGTGGCTGAAAAGCTTTCGGCTTTGCAAACGGCGGAGTTTTTCGCTGACCGCAAAGCGCGCGCGGATTTCAAGGCCTTTGACAAGCTCATGAAACGGCGCGGCGGAAGACCGCCGCGCACAGGCGATGAAATGCCGGGCAGCAAGAGGAAAGTGCCTCGTCAGGTTCGTGATAATCCATAATGGCTCTGGCATTTGGCATCTACCGAGGTGCGGAATCTGAGGTTGTGGTCCCGATTGAAGGAGGTGAGAGAGTCTCCTAAAAAAAGGCCGGCGACACTTTAAACCGCTGGCCGAGTTTTCGATGTGCTGCTTGTTCAGCTCCCTCTTGCCATGCAAAACTTCGGAGACGATGCTCTCCGGCGAACAATCTCAAGCAGAAGGACCTCGCGCCGTTGCTCGCCATCAATTCCGCCAGCACTTCCACGGGTGAGATTGCGCGGATGGGAAAGGGTTCCTCTTCGTAAGGCTCAATCAGAACCGTCAGCAGCTCGGCGTACTTTTCTTCGGCCGCCGTTGGTGAGTGGGAGGTGAGGGGCCGGCGAGTGTTGGTATTCCTCTTGTTATCAACAGCGGTTTCGGAATCCCCAATGTTTATGCGGATTCCGGGAATCGCAAAATCGACCGGGAGTAGTCGCAAGAGCAAGACATCTACGGGCGGCTTTTAGCGGGATGACAGGTCGGAGCTGGCGGCCGGTAAGAACAACGCAACTTGACGTTACTTGCGGCAATGTCCGTCGAGGAAGCGGAAGACGTCATCGCCCCAAATGGCGCTTCCAAAGTAGCCAAACGTGTGTCCGTCGACGACCGAGTTACCGAAAGGCGGATAGACCTTGATCTTGAATTCTTTGCCGGCATCCTGCATGGCAGCTGAGAGCACCCGGCTTGGCGAAAGATCATAATCGTTCTCGGCCTGAAAGAAGAAGATCGGAGCCCGGGAATTGCGAACAGCGCGGATCATCAACGTTTGGAGCTCAGGCGCTCTTGCCCAACTCTGAGCACCACCCGCAGAATCGATTGCGGCGCAGTACGACGCTCGTTCAGCACCGAGCACAGTCTCGATGCCGCCGAAAGAGTTGCCCGCAACGGCGACGCGGTCCGAATTAACAAAATTTTGCGAGCGAAGCCACGCAAACGCGGCCAACTGATCATTGAGGTGGTCGGTCGATAGGAGTCTGACCATGGTTGCTGCGCCGGCACTGATTCCGCCTGATTTCGTCGCGGAGGCGATTTCGTCCCCGATATAGGTACCCGCCGAAGCACTCAGTCCTTGGCCCCGACGATACGGCCCGAACAACACCCAGCCGCGCTTGGCGAAAACCGGACCGAGCGCCTCGAATGCATCTTTCGGAAGCATGCCGGGAGCGCTCCCATGATTGTAGAGAACTGCGGGGAATGGTCCTTTGCCTTCTGGCCTGTACACCACACCCTTGAGGGTGAGTTCTCCGCTGGGAAATGAAACAACCTCGCCCTTCGGCGAAACGGAGAAGGCTCTTATGGGCAAGAATAGAAGGAGCAGAAGGAACAGCTTCGGTTTAAGCGCTGCTGTCACAGAGGGATTCTACGGTAGTCGAACGCACTGGACAACAACAAAGCCCGGTTTCCAGGGCTAACTCTGCGGCGCGATTGCATCGCTGGTTCTGGAGAAAGTGGAAATCTGCGTTCATCGCGTCGTCCAGATGCTGCCGATGCTTCGCCTAGCTCTCCTCTTGACAATCAGAATGAGAAGTGTATGCTCCTCTTGATTGTCAGGGGGAACAGCCTTTTATGCCAGAGAAACCGAGCGATCTCATGCAGGGCACCCTAGACATGCTAATTCTGAAGAAGCTCGCGCTGGAACCCATGCATGGGTACGGAATTTCCGTCCGCATCGAACAGATGAGCAAGGGCGTTTCCGCCTTAAAGCGGGCTCGTTATTTGTTGCGATTCAGCGATTACAGCG
>Ga0066660_10000825_pt1 | contig 12007 bp, 10 predicted proteins | sample GraSoiAngelo_109_FD_75177 | JGI IMG/M metagenome (GOLD analysis project Ga0066660, IMG submission 75177) | Grasslands soil microbial communities from the Angelo Coastal Reserve, California, USA - 14_0903_12_20cm | ecosystem: Environmental > Terrestrial > Soil > Grasslands | place: USA...
CCGACGATGTTGAGACCGCGCTCGGTCGGCTCACCGACCACGCAGCAGATCTTGGTTGTGCCGATATCTAATGCTGTGACGTATTTAGAACGGGGCAAAAACCTTTCCTAGAACGTTAGGCAAAACGGCTGGCTCGGCACATTATAGTGTGCTCCCGACCGAAGCACAACACAAGCTGACCAGTTATCCACAGGGGCGCCCGCTTAAAGCAGGTGGCGACGAATCACGGCGAGGTTGTCAAAGATCCGAACCCCAAAGGCCACGATGGCCGCGAAGTACAGCTCCACACCAAGCTTGTCGCCGAGGTAAGTGAGCCCGCCCGCCACGATCGAGTTCACCAGCAGACCAGAGATGAAGACCTTGTTCTCGAAATTGCCGTTCAGCCAGGCCTTCACGGCGCCGAGGACGGAGTCGAGCGCCGCGAGGATCATGACGGCCGTATAGCGTGAGTAGCCGGGCGGGATCTGGACTGGCGAGTTGAGCCCAAGCACGATGCCGAGGATGCCGAAGATGAGCGCAGCACCCACCAGCCAGAGCGCTTCGCGCGACCCGCTCGCGGGCAATCTCACTTCCGGCCTCGCATCTGCACCGCGGGCGCGCCCGGATTCTCGAGGTTGATGTACTGGATCGATGCCGACGTGAGGTCGATCCGCCCGCTAAGCGCGTGTAAGGCGGCAAGCTTGGCTTCGAGGCTGGCGCGATCGTCGCTCGTCACCATCTGGCCGAAGATGATGGTCCATCCGCGGTCGGTTTGCGCGGTCAAGATCTCACGGCTATCGATCTGAAACGACATCAATGAGATCTTGAAGGCCACAGAGAAGCCCGACCGAATCTGCCGCAGCATGGCCAGCAGCTCGCTTGCGACCACGCGCTGGCCGCTCCGCACGGAGCCGAAGTCAGGCCGGCTGATCACGGCCAGGCCGCCCGCCTCGGCCGCCGGATCGAGCACCTTACCAAGATCATTCACGTAATAGGTAGCCTCCCCCACCTGGAGCACCGCGGAGGGCTGCCACTCGGTGACCACGACGGACACCCGGTTGGGCAGAGCGAGGCTGACCGAGGCGGAGCGCACCCAGGGAAGGGCTTGCAGCCGCTGTTCCAGCTCTTGATGGTTCAGGAAAAAGACGTTGCGGTCGGATGGCAGATCGAGCGTCGCCGTCACCTGGGTCGGCGTCAGATGATGGGTACCGCTAATGGTGACGTGCTGCGGTCGAAATGCCGGCTGGGCCAGCAAGAACAGGGCGGCGAAGCTCTCAACGGCCAGTAGCGCGATCTGGACCATGGCCCACAGCCAGCCACGTGAGGACGCCACCGGCCGGGCCGGCGGCGGGACGATCCGCCGGCGGCGCTTGGCAACGGTCCCGACCGTCATTCGAGGCTCCTCGGGTCGAGGAGCCTCGAATCGATCGCGGTCTGCGAGCGCTGCTTGTCGTTGAAGCGCTCGATCGCCAGCTCGACCAGCCGCTCGATCAGCTTCGGGTAGGCCAGCCCGGATGCTTCCCAGAGCTTCGGATACATGCTGATCCTCGTGAAACCCGGGATCGTGTTGAGCTCATTGACGAGGATGCGCCCGGTGGTGCGCTCCATGAAGAAGTCCACGCGCGCCATGCCGGCGGCATCGACCGCCTGGAATGCCTGCAGCGCCATCGCCCGCACGTCCTCGGCAACGCCGGACTCGATCGGCGCGGGGATAAGCAACCGCGACCCCTCATCCAGGTATTTGGCCTCGTAGTCGTAGAACTCGTGCGCGGGAACCACCTCGCCCACTACGGAGGCCTGCGGTTCGTCGTTGCCCAGGACGCTGACCTCGAGCTCGCGCGCGTCAACCGCGCGCTCGACCACCAACTTCCGATCGAACGAGGCGGCGAGCCGGAGACCCGCGGCCAGCTCGGCGCGATCGTGCGCTTTGGTCGTGCCAACACTCGAGCCGGAGTTCGCGAACTTGGAAAAGCATGGATAGCCGATCCGCTGCTCGACGAACGCGATGAAGGCGTCGGGATCCTGCTCGTACTTCCGTCGGGTAATCGAGAGGTAGTCGACGATCGGCAACCCCGCGGCCGCAAAGGCCTGCTTCATGTGGACCTTGTCGAGGCCCAGGGCTGAGCCGAGGATGCCGGCCCCGACGTACGGAATGTTCGCGAGCTCCAGGACGCCCTGGATGGTTCCATCCTCACCGTTGAGCCCATGAAAGACCGGAAAGATGACGTCGAGCGGCGGCAGGCCCCCACCCTGCCCTCCCCCGCGAGCGGGGGAGGGTAATTCTTGCGAAGGTCCATTGTTGGCAGCGACCAGCGAGTGTTGCGTCGGATCGGGCGGGAGGTACACGTAGTTCCGAGTCGCGTCGTCGCTCACCAGCCGCTTCAGGGATCCGCCCACCAGCCAGCGACCATTCTTGTCGATATACAGGGGCACCGCTTCGAAGCGATCGGGATCCATCGCCGAGATGATCGATTGCGCCGACAGGATGGAAACCTCGTGTTCGGTTGAGCGCCCTCCGAACAGGACTCCTATCCGCAGCCGCTTCATCCGCGCGGCGCCTGGCCGATGATCCGGACCTCGGGTTCGAGATCGATGCCGAATCGTTCGAAGACGCGATCCCGCATCTCGGCCATTAAGGCTAGCACGTCATCGGCGGTTGCTCCACCCAGATTCACGATGAAATTGGCATGCTTCGGCGAGATCTGCGCGCCGCCGACGCGCATTCCCTTGAGGCCGGCAGCATCGATCAGGCGACCGGCGGAATCGCCCGGAGGGTTCTTGAAAGTGCTGCCGAGGCTGCGCTGCTCGATCGGCTGCGTGGCCCGCCGATGTTTCTGAACGTCCAGCAGGCGAGCGCGTACCGCGAGTCCCGGCTCGGGCGTCGTGCGGAAGGTTGCCGCGAGGATGATCCAGTGCTGCCGTGCCCGCTTGAAGATCGACTCGCGATAGCCGAAGGCGCACTCGGCCGCGGGCACCGTGTGGGACTGACCCGCTTCATCGATCACCTCAGCGCTCACCAGGCGATCCTTCACCTCGCCGCCGAAGGCGCCCGCATTGCCGACGATCGATCCGCCGACGCTGCCCGGCACGCCGGCCCCGAATTCGAGGCCGGCCATTCCGGCCTTCGCGGTCTCCGCCGCAAGGCGCGGCATCAAGGTCCCCGCTGCGACCGATACAGCGTTACCGTTCATCGACAGCGTGGCGCTCGACAACTTGATCGTCAGGCCGGGTTGCTCCGCCGCCGCGAAGAGGATGTTGGTCGCGGCGCCGATCACGAGATAGGGCACGCTGTCGGTATTGAGGCGGGCGACCAACTCTGGCAGCGGCGCCGGATCGCTCAGCTCGAGGAAGTAACGAGCGCGGCCACCGATGCCATACCAGCTCTGGGGCGCCAGCGGCTCGTGCTCGCGAATGCCGGGGAACGAGGCCAGCCAATCGATTGATGGGGGTCGCGGGGTCGCCCGCGTGTCAGGCAACCGGCGAGCGCTCCAACACCTCGGCGGTCTTGCCGATCACGCCGTCGAAGTCCCGCACCGACATGAACACGATGGCATCGCCGGGCCGCGCGGCGGATGCCAGCCGGTACGCGGCTGACCGTGCGGAATCGGCGGTGAAGACCTCGTCAACCCCGCGAATCCGGTTCGCCAGGTCCTGCGCCGTGACCGTGTGGGCGAGGTGCCGCTCCCGCGCCGGCTCGATCGGGCCGATCACGACCAGGGCACAACCCTGGAACGCGTCCGCGTAGCCGTCCATCAGGCTGAGCGTCCGAGAGAAGGTATGCGGGACGAAGCAGGCGAGCACGCGCCCTGGGTGAAAGCGTTCCTGCGCAGCCTGCAGCGTGGCTCGCACTTTGGCCGGGTGATGCGCGTAATCGTCGACGAGGGTGACGCCGCGAACCTGTCCGCGGATCTCAAAGCGTCGGGAAACCCCTTGAAACCGGCCGATCGCGTCCACCGCTGACGCCACGGGCACCCCGAGTCGGACGGCGGCGGCCAGCGCCGCCAGCGCGTTGCTGGCGTTGTGCTCGCCGGGCAACCGGGTCGTCACCACCGCGAGCACCTTGCCCTCGTGCCAGGCCGTAAACCGCATCCCCTCCCCCTCCAGCTGGACGTCCCGGCCGTGCCAGTCCGCGCCACCACGCAAGCCGTAGGTCTCCACATGGGCGCGCGTCCGCGAGAGCAGGCGGCGAACCGTGGGATCGTCGGCGCTGGCGATCAGTCGATCTTCGGCTCCGAGATCCTCGAGGAATTGCCGGAACACCGCCTCATACGCCGCCGGATCGGGAAAGACGTCGGGGTGATCCCAGTCGATGTTCGTGAGCACCGCCAATTGCGGTGCGAAGTGCAAAAACTTCGGTCGACGATCGAAGACCGCCGAGGTGTACTCATCGCCCTCGAAGACGAATTCACGCCCGCTGCCCCAGGCGGCGGCCGATCCCAGATCTTTCGCGGCCATGCCCAGCCGAAACCCGGGATTTCGACCGGCGCTGCGCAGGATCCAGGCGATGAGGCTGGCGGTCGTCGTCTTACCGGCAGATCCCGCCACCACGATCCGAAAGCGGTCGGCCGTCAGCTCACCCCAGTATTCCGCCTCGCTGACCAACCGGATGTGCAACCGCCGGGCCGCCTCGGTTTCGGGATTGCCTTCCCGCACCTGGTTGCCCTGAACCACCAGGTCCGGTTTTCCCCATCGGGTCACGTTGCCCGCGGCGTGGCCGTCGACCCACTTGATCCCAGCATTCGTCAGGATGTCCGTCGTCGGTGGATACGCGTCCTCGTCCGAGCCGGTGACGTCGTTGCCAAGCTGCTTGGCCACCAGCGCCAGCCCGGAGACGGCATAACCGCAGATGCCGATGAAGTGAATCCGCATCAGTGGCGCGTGACGCCCTCGAGGAGACCCGCCACCTGCGCGGCGGCGCCCGGACGGCCCAGCGATCGCATGGCGCTCACCATCTTGCTATACCGGGCTTCGTCGTGAACGATGGCCGAGATCTCGTGGAGCAGACGAGCACCGTCGCACGCCTCATTGGGGATGACGACGGCGGCGCCCGCCCGTTCGAAGGGCTCCGCGTTGAGCCGTTGATGCCCGCCGGCGAATGGACCGGGGACGAGCAGCATCGGCACGCCGGTCGCGCTGACCTCGCTGATGGTCCCCGCTCCCGCGCGGCTCAGCACCAGGTCGGCCCGATAGATCCGATCCGGAAGGTCGTTCGAAAAGGCGAACGGGTGATACCGTTCGCGGTCGGGCGCCTCGAGCGCATCGCGCTCGGATTCGATCCAGCCATAGTCCTTTTCCCCCGTCTGATGCCAGACCTCGAGCTCGGTCCTGGTGATGAGGTTCAGCTCGCCAACCGCTGAGAGGACGGCCTCGTTGATGCGGTGCGCGCCCTGGCTGCCGCCGAGGACGAGCAGGGTGCGGGGACGCACCGGAAAATCCGACCGAGCCTGCCAGAACGCCGATCGAACCGGCGTGCCCGTGACGACCGACTTCGCATGCAGATGGCGGCCGGTCTCGGGATACGCCGTCGCCACCAGACGGGCGACACGAGAGAGCCACCGCGTGGTGCGACCTGGCCGGGCGTTTTGCTCCTGGAGGACGATCGGGACGCGCATGGCGGCGGCCGCCATGATGACCGGCGCGCTCACATAGCCACCGGTGCCCAGCACGACGTCCGGCCGAAAGCGCCGGACGATCCTAACGGCCTGGTAGAGGGCGCGGGGCGCGATGAATGGGAAAGACCAGTTGCGCCAGACCTGCTCCATGTCGAGCTTTGGGGCGACGATGGTTGCCAGGGGGATGCCATATCCAGGCACCACCTGATCCTCGATGCCCCCGCGCCGCCCCACATAGAGAAGGTTGGTGTCGGACGCGTTCCGCGACAGCGCCTGCGCGACGGCGATCGCCGGGAACAAGTGTCCGCCCGTACCGCCGCCCGAGATCACCACTCGCATGCCGTATCCATCCCACCTTCTCGCTCTGAGTCGAAACGTTCACCAGTATGCCGACCGCGAGCAGCGTGATCGCCAGCGACGAGCCACCATAACTGATGAAGGGCAGCGGAATGCCGGTGGTCGGCAGCGTGACCGTGACCGCCGCGATGTTGATCAGCGCCTGGAAGGCGATCCAGGTCGTCACCCCGCAGGCCAGCAACGAGCCAAACGCATCCGGCGCCTTCAACGCAACCCGGTAGCCGCGATAGGTGAAGAGGGCAAAGAGTCCCAAAACCGCGGAGGTGCCGATCAAGCCCGTCTCCTCGCCGACGATCGCGAAGATGAAATCGGTGTGGGCGAACGGTAACCATTGGTACTTCTGAATGCTTTGCCCAAGTCCAACGCCGGCGAAGCCACCGGAGCCGAGCGCCACCACCGACTGGATCGCTTGAAAGCCGGTGTTGAGGGGGTCGGACCAGGGATCGAAGAAGGCCAGGATGCGGTGCAGGCGGTAGGGCTCCATCCGAATGAACATGTAGACGCACAGCCCGATGATCAGCGCCAGCAAGAGCACATGACGCTTGCGGCCGCCCGCTACCAGGAACTGGGCGAGCAGGATGCCGGCCATGATCAGGGTGGTGCCGAGGTCACGCTCCAGGATGACGAGCAGCGTCAGCAGCCCCATCAGGGCGAGAAAGGGCACCACGCCGTTCTCGAGCGAACCGAGCCGCTCACGGTGCCGCTCCAACCAGAGCGCCATGAAAACGATGGCGGCGATTTTGGCCAGCTCCGCGGGTTGCATCTGCAACGGGCCGAGCCGCAGCCAGCGTCGAGCCCCATTGACCTCCACCCCGAAGTGCGGCAGCAAGACCAGGATCAGCAGACCGACGGCCACCAATCCAAGCGGCCACGCAAGCGGCCGCAATCGGTGATAGTCGATGTGGGCGCTCGCCCAGAGCAGGACAACGCCCAGCGCGAGCCAGATGAGCTGGCGCTCGAAGTAGTAGGCCGCGTTGTGAAACCACAGCCAGCCCTGCACCTCCGAGGCGGAGAACACCATGACCAGCCCGAAGGCGGTGAGGGTCCCGACCGCGAGCAGGAGTCCCCGATCGCCACGCCGCCAGAGCAGGCTGGACGTCAGCCTCCGCTGCGCCGCCGGCATCTCGAGCGCGGCCCGCGTCCTCACCGACCGAGCTCCGCCAGCACCGTCGCCTTGAAACGCCGGCCGCGGTCCTCGTAGTCGCGGAACATGTCGTAGCTGGTAAACGCCGGTGACAGCAGCACCACCGAGCCCGGCCGCGCCAGGGCCGCCGCTTTGCGCACGGCGTCGGTCAGGTCGGTGGCCCGTTGCACCTGCTGCAGCCCGGCCTCGCGGACCCGCCGCGCCAGCTCCTCGCCCGTCTCTCCGATCGTGATCAGGGCCGCCACCCGCCCGGCGATCGACTGCGCCAGCGGTTCGAGGTCGATGCCTTTGTTGCGGCCGCCGGCGATCAGCACGATCGGCTCAGCGAAGGCGGCCAGCGCCTTGTAGGTTGAATCGGGATTCGTCGCCTTCGAGTCGTTGTACCAGCGCGCGCCACCGTAGGTGCCGATCGGCTCGAGTCGGTGCTCCACCGCCTTGAAGTGTCGTACCGCCTGGGAGAGCGCCTCCGGTTCGACACCGGCGGCCTGGCCGGCTCCGATCGCCGCCATGACGTTGCTCAGGTTGTGCTCGCCGGGCAGGGGGACGTCAGCCGTGCGCAGCACCGGCCGAGGCTGTCCGGCCCGGGCGATCGTGATCCAGCCGTCGGCCACGGTCACGCCGCTGCTGACCGGCTGGTGCAGGCCGAACTCGATGACCTCCGCCTGAGTGGCCGACCGCATCGCCGCGCAGGTCGGATCGTCGAGGTTGAGAACGGCGTGATCCTGTGGTTCCAGGAAGGCCACGGCACGCGTCTTGATCTCGACATATCGTTCCAAGGACTTGTGCCGGTCGAGGTGATCCGGTGTCACGTTCAAGACGACCCCAATCCGCAGCCGCGGGCGCTCGATGGACTCCAATTGAAAGCTGCTCAGCTCGAGCACGACCCAGTCATCCGCACCGAGCTGGTCGAGCCGGTCCAGCACCGGCTCGCCGATGTTGCCGCCCCGCATCACGGTGAGGCCGCCCGCGCGCAGGACCTCCGTGGTGAGGGCGGTCGTGGTGGTCTTGCCGTTGGTGCCCGTGATGCCGGCGATCCGCGCGGGACAGGCGCGGAAGAAGAGGTCGATCTCGCTGGTGACCTCGATGCCGCGCCGACGGGCCGTCTCCACCAGGGGCGCGTCCCAGGCCACGCCCGGGCTGACCACCACCAGGTCGGTGCCGTCGAGATCCTCCGGGCCGTAGGCGCCAAGGTGGGCGGTGATGCCCGCTCGTTCCAGATCCTCTCGGAGCTCCGGGGTGTCGGCGCGATCCACCACCTGCACGCTTCCGCCCTGCTTTTTGATGAAGGAGGCGGCGGCCCTGCCACTCCGGCCATAGCCGATCACCAGGGCGTGCCGGCCCTTGATGTCAGGGCCGCGGGACGCCCCTTGTGTCACGCCGCCGGCCCCGGCCGCGCCAGCGCCAGCGCCAGCACCGCGGCGACCACCGACCCCATCCAGAACCACAGGGCCAGCGGCGTCTCGCGCCAACCGCCGACGATGAAGTGATTGTGCAGCGGAGACATCCGGATGATCCGCTTGCCGGTCATCTTGAAGCTCGCCACCTGCGCGATCACCGACACGGTTTCGATCACGAACACCAGTGCCAGCAGGGGCAGGTACCACAGGAAGCCGGTCGCGATCGCGACGGCGACCATCGCCGTTCCCAGCGCCAGGCTGCCGGTGTCGCCCATGAAGAGGCGGGCGGGAAAGAGGTTGTAGAAGAGAAAGCCGACCAACGCCCCGGCGAGTACGGCCGGCATCACCCCGACGCGTGGCTGGTGCTGCAGGACCGCGATCATGGCGAGCGCGCCGAACGTGATCGCGCCGGTGCCGGCAGCGAGACCATCACTGCCGTCGGTCAGGTTGAAGGCGTTCGAGCCGGCGGCCACCGCCAGCGCGCCGACCAGGATCATCCAGGCGCCGATCGCGTGTCGCCCGTCGAACGGCACCAGCTGGCTGGTCAGGTCCCAACGCAACGCCAGCCAGCCGAGCGCGCCACCGGTCGCACGTTGGATCACGATCTCGTAGCGCGCTTGCAGGCCGAGATTCCGGCCGCCGCGGATCGCCGAGTAGTCGTCGATAAACCCGAGCGCGCCGCCCAGAAACAGCGCGATCAGGACGAAGCCACCGGCCAGCGATCGGTCGGCGATCAGATAGAGCACGAGCCCGACGAGCAGGAACACCAGCCCGCCCGCCGTCGGCGTGCCGGCTTTGCCCTGGTGGGCGGCCGGGCCCTCCTCGCGAATCTGCTGGCCCATCCGGGCGCGGGCCAGCTGACCGATCGCGGCCGGATAGATGAGCACGCTGATGATCACCGCCACGCCGAAGAGGATCAGCGGCGTCATGCCGGCTCCCGAATCTGCTCGACCACCCGCTCGAGCCGCATCCCGCGCGACCCTTTTACGAGCACCTGCGTCTGCGCGGTCAACAGCGGCGCCAGCGCGGCCACCGCCTGCTCCGCCCCCTCCACCACGAAGGCGCGGTCCGTCGCCAGGCCCGCGCGCCGCGCCGACTGCACGACTCGCGGCGCGTAATCGCCGACCGCGATCACGATGTCGGCCGTCTTGCCGGCCAGCGAACCGATGTCTTCGTGGGCGCGCTCCGCGTGGTCGCCGAGCTCCAGCATGTCGCCCAGCACGGCGATCTTGAGCGATCCTCGCGGTGCCAGCCGCAGCACCTCGAGAGCGGCCTGCATCGACCCCGGACTGGCATTGTACGAATCGTCGATCACCGTCGATCCGTTGCGACCGCTCACGATGTTCATCCGTCGCGAGGGCGGCAAGAAGCCATGCAGGGCCGAGGCGATGGCGAGCGCGTCGAACTCGAACTCGAGAGCGACGGCGGCGGCGGCCAGCGCATTCGACACGCTGTGATGGCCCGGGAGGCGGAGGTAAACCTCGGCCTTGCCCCGCGGCGTCAGGAGCGTAAAGGTGCTGCCCTCCAGTCCGTGAAGCCGGATCCGCTCGGCCCGAACCGCGGCATCGTTCGACAGGCCGTAGAGGGTAAACCGGCGCGCCACCGAGGACATCGCGCGGACGCGCGGGTCGTCGGCATTGAGGACCGCCAGGCCGCCGCCAGCCAGTCCTTCGACCAGCTCGCGCTTGGCCGCGGCCACTGCCTCGATCGAGCCGAGGAAGCCCACATGGGCCAGACCCACATTGAGGACGACCCCAATCGTGGGCGGCGCGACCCGGGTCAGCTCTCGGATCTCGCCGGCGCGCGACATCGCGTACTCGACAACCAGCGCTCGGTCGCGAGGATCCATCTGGAAGATCGTCATCGGGATCCCGGTGTAGGTGTTGAGGTTTCCTTCGCTCTTGTGCACGCGAAGCCGGCGGCCAAGGAGATGCGCGATCAGGTCCTTGGTCGTGGTCTTTCCGGCGCTCCCCGTGATCGCCACGATCGGAATCGACTGTCGTCGCAACCGCTCTGTCGTGATATCGAACAGCGCCTCCCGGGTGTCCTCGACCTGGACCACGGCGGCGCTTTCGATGCCTTGTGGCGGCCGCTCGCACAGGATTCCCGTCGCTCCGCGCTCGACCGCCTGGGGGATGAAGACGTGGCCGTCGTGCTGCTCGCCGCGCAGCGCCACGAACAAGCCGCCCGGCTGCACCTCTCTGGAGTCGGTGAACATCTGCTTGAACACCGTGTCTTTCGACCCGCCCAGCAGCCGGCCGCGCGTCGCGTCGACCACCTCCGTCACGGACATTCCCACAGCCTTTCTATTCTCGCTGTCCCCGGCAGGCCGGCCTTCACGGGGCGATCTGCCACTGCGTGATCAGGGCGCTGGCAACGGTTTTCCAGATGGGGGCGGCAACATAGGCGCCCTCGAAGAGGACCTGTGGCTTTCGAACGACGACGAGCATGATGAACTGCGGGTGATCGGCCGGAAGGTAACCCACGAAGGAGCCGATCGTCTGGTCGGGCAAATAGCGGCCATTCTCGGGAATGCTCGCGGTCCCGGTCTTGCCCGCGATCCGGTTCTTGAAGCCATCGATCCGGGCGGCAAAGCCGGAGCCGTGCTCGACGACGCCGACCATCATTTGCTGCATCTGCTGGGCAGCCTTCGGACTGATGACCTGGCGGACCATCTTCGGCCGCACCGGGTGATGAACACCCTGGCTATCGATCACCTGGTCGACCACGTGTGGCCACACGAGGTTGCCGCCAGTGGCGATCACGTCGGTGGCGGCCAGCATCTCGATCGGGGTGACATCGACGCCCTGCCCGAAGGCCGCCGTGGCCAGCTCGACTGGCTTCCACTTGGGGAGATCCCGGAGGGGCTCGGCAGCCTCCGCCGCGACATCGACGCCGGTCGGCGAACCAATACCAAAGCGCTGCAGGTACTGGTAGAAATTCGCGGACCCTTCGAGCTGCTCCGCCTTGATGGCTCCGACGTTGAGCGAGTTCTCGAGCACCTGCGTCATGGTGACGTTGCCATGCGCCCGGTTATCCCAGTTGCGGATGGCCACACCGCCCACGACGGCGACGCCGGTTTCGTTGAAGCGCGTGTCTGGGGTGATGGCATGGTCATCGAGTGCGCCGCCAAGCGTGACGACCTTCATCACCGAGCCGGGTTCGTACAGGTCGGAAACAATCGGGTCCTTGAACTGCGCAGTCGCCGTAGTTGCGAAATTGTTCGCGTTGTAGCTCGGGACATCGGCCCAGGCAACGATCCGTCCGGTGGCCGGCTCCATGATGATCAGCGATCCGCTCTGGGCCTGGTACTTTTGCACCCCGTCGGCGAGCGCCCGCTCGGCTACGACCTGGACCGTGCCGTCGAGCGAGAGTTGCAGGGTTGAACCGTTGGCCGGATCGCGTCGCTGGCGATCACTGAGCACGATGGGTTGATTCGCCAGGTCGCGAACGGTCGCCTCGAAGCCGGGCCGGCCGGCCAGAACGTTGTTGTAGTAACCCTCGATCCCATAATTCCC
>Ga0066660_10000827_pt1 | contig 11998 bp, 9 predicted proteins | sample GraSoiAngelo_109_FD_75177 | JGI IMG/M metagenome (GOLD analysis project Ga0066660, IMG submission 75177) | Grasslands soil microbial communities from the Angelo Coastal Reserve, California, USA - 14_0903_12_20cm | ecosystem: Environmental > Terrestrial > Soil > Grasslands | place: USA...
ACCACGAAAATGACTTCGTAGTCTGGGTTTAGGGCTTCTAAGGATTCTATTAGACGAGCCGAGAATTCGTCGACCACCTCCTCCTCATTGTAGAGCATTATGACGGTGCTGATTTTCGTGAATCTCATCAGATCTCCAATTCTTTGACGCAGAGAGTAGATGCCCGATTGCGCGTTCGTCACTGAGTCGGATTTAATACTAGCTGGGCCATTGGAGGTCTCCTTTGTCGATGTGATGCAAAGCTGGGTTCCAGGAGCCCGACAATCGCAAACCCGATTTCCTCCTTGTCTGACTTTGAGAGTCGACTCTAAACGTTGAGCAAGCCGATACCGGCTCCGCCCTGGTTCCAATCTTTTACTATCGCGCGTGACTTGTATCTGTCTCGTACTTCAGTCCAGAAACGGGGAACGTCGCCCACGTGAGAGGGCAGGCCCGGCACTATGTCGTGGAGACCGATCATTCCGCCTTCGGCGACTAGCGGAGAGTAAGTGGCGAAGTCCGATTTGACTCCTTGATAGGAGTGGTCCCCGTCGATGAATAGAAAATCTATCTCTCTATTGTTCAGCATCTTTCGAGTCAGGGAGAATGTCTCTACATCGTGTGAGTCTCTGCGGACTAGAGTCACTTCCTGTCCGTCTCTTGCGAACGAACGGAATACAGGCACCATAGAACCTGGGTATCCCCCTCCGAAGCTGCCGTTAGGCTTGTCGATGCTGATGAGTGTAGCTTTGGGAGCGGCTACCCTAGTTAGGAGGAACAATGTGCCACCATTTGCTGTACCTATTTCGACGACGGTTCTTGGCGAAGTCTTGACAATGGTCTCTAGGAGTTGAGATATTTCCTCCTTAACCTGAATTGGTCTAACTGTAAGGAAGGCGCTCCAAGACGCGTATATCGTGTCCACAAGCCTCTCTACCGAATGGTTTCTCGCATATTCTTGGCTGAGCTTGGCGAGAGTTGACCTGTATAGGGCCGCATTGGAAAAACATGCGAGCTTCTTGAACACCGGTCTTGCGACAGCTGAGAGCCGCTCCGAACGAGCTGCGATTTTTTCATATATCATCTAGCTTCAACCTGTCTCGTCAAAGGAACGTTTGACCAACGAGCTTATGGTTCTGAGTCGATCTAGTCCACATATGTACAGGAACATTGTGATAGCCAATACGGTGACCGGAGCAAGGAAGTACAAGCCCTTGTAGCTCGATGAGTATGAAGTGGTCATTCCATTTCCCTCGAGCGATAAAGCGGTCTGATTGGAATTGAAGGTTAAATGGACAGGGACTTGGACGTTCGAGGCTGATGGGTAGATGACAAAGCCGAGCGAGATCGACCTTACCTCCCAGCCAACATCGATTCCGGCGCCAACGCTTGAGAGGTCCTGAACAATATCTCGGTGGGCAGAAAAGGTGGTTCCGTTCGAGGGAACCGTGATCCGAAAGTACCGATATGATCCTGCGTCTGGAGGAATACTGGAATCGCCAACGAGATAATACAGCGTGACGACGTGTGAGAGATATGTGAGGACTAGGAACACGCGGATCGCAGAAGACGCAGGGTCGAGACCTGAAAACGTCCCTGAGAAAACCAGCTGGGTCCCCATTAGAGGGGGAAAGTACACCATCGCCCTAACAGTGAGAAATGCCCAGCTCTGAGGGTCCGCTACTCCATTAGCCTCCATGCTCAGCTGAGGTCCAATCTGCGACCACTGACCGGAATCAAGGTTCACATTTTCCGAGGTCTCAAGACTTGACGAGTCGCTGGACAGGTTGAAGGGCGCAACATTCCGGACTACCTCGTAATTGTCCTGGTAGCCAATGGGAAAAATTACAACCGATGTGACCAGGGAGGTCATGATAAGAAATGGCAATAGCGGTCTCAATTTCTCTTCCAAACCTCGTACAAATACGAGTCGCCAGGGAAATTGAGCAATGCAACTCTCGAGTAGTGGCCCATGACCCAGGCAGAGACGCCCAGCGTGCCAGACCATCCATCCCAGAGCAACGTGTCCGGGTATGGAACAGGACCGTTTCCACGGATGAAGATCAAGACCTCGACATTGGACCCCCAAGACTGTTCAAATTGAACTGGTGACACCAGACCTGACCCTTGATGTTGGAACATAGCCGTATCGGTGAAGCTGGTATTGAATACATCATCAAAGAATCCTTGTATCTTCCATGTTGATGAGTTGGGTGGAACAATCAATCTGTTAGCATAAAAAGCGATACCAGCCTCGCTCGTCCAGATCAACTGGCCCGGTGCCGTAATGTTCGCAACGTAGTGCCCGACATACCCCTCGCTTGCCGTGTAGACGTTGTTGACAAAAGCGTTCGGCGGGTAGCTCTTTAAACCGTTGTAGGCGAATATTGAAGCGGTGGCGAGAATCGAGAGGAGAATTAGCATGTGGAAGTAATTCGAATGCCGCTTGAATGTTGAGACGGCCTCTAGTATCGTGTTGGCGCTGAAATAGCCCAAGATGGGAGTAAGGAACCAGAAATAATGTGGAAACAGAACCTTAGGGATGAGGGCGACTAGCGCGAACACTACCGCAAACCAGAGACCTAGGAGCAGTTCTCTGTGATGGCTTGACCCACGCGATCTCACACCGGCGATTACAACACCCGTTGCTCCAAGAATCAGAAGTGGCGAGAAGACCTGCCAGTACGAGCCTAGGACGAGGACCTTCTCTCCTGGTGAAAATCCAGCTCTGAGACCCGTCTGAAGGTCCAGCGACTGGGAGACGAATTGGGGATAGACTCCCCAGAGGAGAGTGATGACTCCCAGCATAATCATGACAACCGCCAGCGCACCCAACAAGGTCTTCGAAAAATCCACGAGAGCCTTTCGCAAGGATCCTGTTTCCTCGAACCGGAAGCCGACCACGCATCCGAGTAGAGCCAGCAGTCCGAAGACGCCGGGATACCATGTGATAGCTGATAGCCCAAAACAAACGCCAGCCAGGAAGAGCGCCAAATGATAATTCGAGAGAGCAAAATCGAGCGCGGCAAAGATCAAGGTTACGAAGTAGGTGAATTCCGGAGTGGCCGAAAATGAATACTGAAGAATCGGAGGAAAGAGAACGTAGATCAGAGTCCCTATGAAAGCAGCGTGGGGGAGAGCCGAGATTCTTGATAGCACACGGAAGACGAATATTATGCCTATCAGGTAGATTACGAAGTTGATAGTGCGAATCCAAGGCAGACTCGATTGCGTACCCGCCGACTCAGCGGCTAAGAACAGGTATCCGAGCGGCGGCTGCGGAAGAGTTATTCCCGCGTATGGCGTCACCCCTTTCTGAATGGCAAATCCCGCGTATGTGTAGATCGCATCGTCGCTGAAGAAGGCGCCGCTCATCAGGAAGGGGAGGTGAGAGATCATCGCCCCCATCAGCAGAAGAAGTGTGTACATGCTATTCTTCTGTAACGACAACCCAGAAACCCAGTATCGCCTAGCAGCGCCAGAGTTTTGACCGGGGTTCTGTGGTGTCAGAGTCGTCGGCAACGCTTAGAAGATGTGTCCGGAACATCCTACATTAGTGAAGTTTGCGGAACCGGAACTGAAGAGTGCGATGATTCGAGATGAAATAGACCGTAGACGTCTCGCAGCAGTATGGGTGAGAGGTCCCGGCAAACGTGCTGCCAAGCTCTGCTTTCTCCGAAAAGTTCGCGGCTCATCACGGCTCAAGCCGCGCTTTCTGATCGCTTATAACTTATTTGCGAATTTGCCCGTGGGACCGAAGGATACTACATTGTGTCGAACACGCTCGTCACATTTGCTTCTCTACCCAGACGAGGGGAGCTTTCTTGGTGATCTCGAGAGGCAGCTTGTAGGTGGGCTCCTGAGGCCCATATGACTTCGCCCACTCGACCATCTTCGGGAGGCCTTCTTTCAGGGTATGCTTTGTATTGTAATCCAAAAGCTCGATCGATTTTTGTACGGTTGAGTAAGCGTGCTTTACCTCTCCGGGACGGGCTGGCACGTGAAGAGGCCGCATTCCAGACTCCATTGTTCCCAAAAGAATTTTGCACGCTTCTTCTACAGAAGTTACTTCGTCACTTCCGATGTTGATAGCCTCTCCTTTGGCTTTCTCGTAGAAGCCAGCGTTTGCGATCGCAGGCGTGACGTCTTCTATGAATGAGAAGGCTCGCGTCTGTCCGCCATCGCCGTAGATAATTGGCGGTTTTTCTCGGAGGACTCGGTTGATCCATATTCCGAGCACGTTTCTGAACGGATCCGCTATGTTCTGTCTTGGACCGTAAACGTTGTGGGGTCTAAGTATTGCATAATCAAAGCCGTATGTTCGAGCGAAGATCTCTAGCATGTTTTCGCAGTAGACTTTGGCCGCGCCATACGGATCCTCAGGCCTCAGGGGAAGGTCTTCGCTAAAGGGTGGACTCTGACAGCCATAGGCAGCCATAGAGGAAGTAAAGACGAATCGTTCTACATCGTTGTTCACTGCTTCCACCAGAAGGTGGTTCATTGGCGCGATGTTGATCTCGTTGATCGCGACGGGGGAGAAGATCGATTGGCCCTCGGCCGCGTATGCTGCCAGATGAAAAATAATGTCTACATCTTTTACCAGAGGCTTGACGTCGTTCTGCCGACGCAGGTCTGCCTTGACAAACTTTGAGTCAGGATTAACGTTCGCCTCACTCCCTCCTAGCAGGTTATCAGCGCTGACGACCTCGTGGCCCCTCTTGATCAGCTCGTCAACGAGCCAGGATCCCATGAAACCAGCCCCGCCTGTCACCAAGATCGTCCGGGTTTCCAAAAGCGTTCGTTCCCAGGAAACTTGAACCCAGCTCGGCTCGCTTATAAATTTCCGGATACTTGTGGACTGATTCAGCATCAAATCCAGCGTGCGTGTGAATGAATAGGTCGCGTTCGGCCAGGCCGTTAATTAGTTGGCGCGCCTAAGTTCTGGCGTTGCGAAGTCTGAGCGGACTCCTTGAGAAACTCAAGAAGCCGGTTCCCGGATGGATTTTCGTCGTGGTGATTATAGTGGGTTTAGCCTCGTACGGTGCGTGGTTGACTTACAACATCCTCGGTCCCAAACCCGACTTTAAGCTTCAACCAATCCAATCATTCCAGAAAACCTTCACCGAAGATAGAGCCGACTTCACTGTTAGAGTGACTAGCCTCAACAATTTCACGGGCATAGTGACTGTCAGCACCCAGGGTCCCAATGTATCCTCAGGAGCCGAGTCCGTCCTTCTGGGCTCGTCTGTTGATGAGAGAATCAGCGTAACATCTAACGTTGCTGGAAACTACACGTTGACTGTGATTGGGCAGAGTGGAAGGATGTTCCACTCCATCACCCTCCTACTTATCGTTCAGGGAGTCAGCGTCACATTCAATCCCCTAACAATAGATGTAACCCGCGATCCAACGACATCGACAGTTACAATGGTCAGCCAAAACAGTTTTTCCGGCTATATCAGCCTGGGGGCTAAGGCCAATATTTGCGATTCATGCAGCACAACTGTTTCACCGTAAACGGTTTACCTGCCGGCAGGCGGGTCGACGACCGCGATTGTGAATGTTGCCGCAGGGTATTGGTGGGGCGGCAGCGACGTTAGCTTCAGCGCCTACGGTCCCAATGCTTCCTATCCGGTTAGGCTCTTCTACGACAATTTGAGTGTAATCTTTAACGAGACGCTGATTCTTCAGAACTACTCGTTCAACTCAAGCACGAACGTGACCTTGAGTATGCAAAATGATGGCAAATTCAAGCTCGGCATCTCTGGATACCAAGTCGACGATGGAGCCGGAGACACCTATAGCTGCTCGGGGCGGCAAAATTGCCTTGTCTCGACTTCCTGTTGTCTTCCGTTCTCCGTTAGTTCTCTTTCGACACCCATAGGAGCAAACTGTCCGAATTGTATCTTGACAGGAACCGCCTTCACTTTCACGTCCGGCCAATCGTACAAGATCACGATCAATACTTCCACTGACATATTCTATGACCCATACGGCCCGACAATTTACATGACGATCCAAAGATAGCCGACTCTGTATGAAACTCGTCTGCCATCGTACTGGATCGGAATGAAACGCACCGACCCAATCAACGCTAGGGAAGCAGGGCAGTTCTGCCACACGATCGTACTATGACTACCTTCAGTTGAGCAAGCCCCCTGAGTAACCGAAACATAAACCCAAGTTCAATCTCCCGCGTGAGATAGGGTTTTTCGCACCATGGGTCCTCGCTGGATTGTCGTAGTTACGATTCGAACCACGATTCGACAAAAATTGTCTCCGATATCTCGATAGTCGAGAGACATTTGATATATGGCGGGTCGCCGAGCGACTCTCATAGAAGGTAACACAGATGGCTGAACCTGACGGCTCGTTCTGGAAGACGAAGAGAGTGCTGGTTACGGGTGGCGCTAGCTTCATCGGCAGCCATCTTGTAGATTCGCTAGTCAACTTTGGATCCCAAGTAACAGTTCTAGACAATCTTAGCAGCGGGACCCTTGATAACCTAGAGAGAAGTTTTCCCCGAATCAAATTCGCAAAAGAGGATCTCGAATACTCAAGTTTACAGAACCTCGTCCGGTTGTTCAACGGGAACGATGTAGTGTTTCACTTGGCTGCCACTCATGGCGGCAGAGGCTACATCAACTCACACCCAGCGGATATCACGTCGAACTTTGCGATTGACCATCATGTCTTCGAGGCCTGCGCGACGGCCAATGTTGGAAAGGTTGTCTTCGCTAGTACCGCATGTGTGTATCCTCCGGTCCTTCAGAGCAAAGTCGGCTCAAACTATTTGCTGAAGGAAGAGGATGCTCCTGTAGAGCATCTCGACCAACCGTTGAGTTCCGACCTCGAATATGGCTGGGCCAAGCTCATGGGGGAGATGCAGCTCAACTCCTTCATCACACAGTATAGAATGAAGGGTTGCAGTGTAAGATTTGTCACTGCTTACGGGCCGCGAGAAAATGAGACCCATGCAATTGTTGCTCTCATCTACAAGGCGTTTGAGAAGATGGACCCGTACGTCATATGGGGAGACGGAAACCAAGAGCGAGACTTCACGTACGTATCTGACATAGTCTCTGGTACTTTGCTGGCCGCGGAGAAGATATCCGATGGCACTCCGGTGAATCTTGGAACCCAGAGAAGGATAAGCCTCGTGGAGATTGCACGAATGATATTCGAACTTATGGACTTTCATCCCAGAATCAAGTTCGACTCTTCTGGACCAGTGGGGGTCCTCAGCCGAGCTCTAGACATTTCAAGGGCTCGAAGCCTTCTAGGATGGGAGCCAAGAGTGAGTCTCGAAGAGGGAATGAGGAGTACAATCGACTGGTATGTAAAAACGCACAAGGTCAACGGAGGAGTCGTCGAAAAATTGCTCTACGAGCGGACACAACAGATTGCAGGCTCTTGAGACCGTTGCTGAAAGAATAACCGTTGTAATGCCGGTATTCAACGAGGGGGACACTATACGGTCGACTCTTCTAGAGGCTTCACGGAAGATTCCAAGGATATATGACAATATTGTCTTTGCCGTTTCCGAAGACGGAAGCACAGATAACACAAAAGACGCGTTAGTCTCTATGGCATCCGAGATGCCCAATCTTCAGTTACATCTCGGACCAAGGAGGAAAGGCTATCCCGGGGCCGCGAAGGATGCGATCCTTGGCGTCGATGGAAAAACGGACTATATTCTCTTCATGGACTCCGACGGGCAGTATGACCCCACGGACTTTGGACTCCTCTGGCGCGAGATAAAAAAGAGCGATGTCGACATGGTAGTGGGTAAGAGGATGAATCGTGTTGAAACTCCACTACGGGTCTTTCTTTCTACAGGACTGAGAATTCTTGAGAAGATAATGTTTCGCACCAAGCAGAGAGACATTACCAGTGCTTTCAGGCTAATGCGGGTTGGTCCCGCTCAGAGCATTGCACGGGAAGTGAAATATTCAAAATACAATTTCTGGCTGGAGTTTACCGCCATCGCGTCGCTGTGTGGCTACCGCATGCAGGAAGTTCCAGTGGTGTACCGGGCTAGAGAAGGTACGAGCAGAGTCTATTCAGGCTCCAAGATCCTTGAAGCAGCGGTCCAGGAGTTAACTACCATCTTCCGTGTATGGCGCGACTATTCTCTTAGAGAGATTCGGCGAGAAACAGGTTGCCAAGCAACCGCGACCCTGCGGTCTCAATAATAATCGTTCACGTTAGAGGGTTCGATTCCCTCTACAACGCCCTAAAATCTGTCTTCGAATCTGAATATGACAATCTCGAGGTTGTTCTTGTCGATAACGGATCCACAGATGGATCGACCCAACGAGCTGAGAGAGCGTTTGAGGGCAAACTGAGAGTTCTGAGGACTCTTGAAAACCTAGGCTTTGTTCGAGCATGCAACTACGGGCTGAGAAGGATTACATCGATCTACGCAGTCCTGTTGAACGATGATACGGTCGTCGATCCGAAATGGCTCGCCAGACTGGTCGAGGAGGCAGAAACGGATTCTTCGATCGCGGCATGTCAGCCGAAGCTAAGGATGCTGAGCAATCCGAGCTTTTTCGAGTACAATGGCGCATGCGGCGGAATGATAGACCTCTGCGGAGTGCCCTTTACCAGGGGGCGGCTGTTTGATCGAACTGAGGAGGATTTGGGACAGTACGACAAAACGGTGGATGTCTTTTGGGCGAGTGGAGCTGCGATGTTCCTTCGCCTGAGAGCCGTTGAAGAAGTGGGATACTTGGATGACTTGTTTCACTTTCAGATGGAAGAGATCGACCTAAGTTGGAGACTTCGAATGAGAGGATACAGGGTCGTGTCCGTTCCATCTTCCATCGTATACCACCTAGGTGGAGCGACACCCGTTCCCAGAACGTCGTTCCTCAAGCATCGTAACAGCTTGTTGACGCTAGTAAAGAACTACTCGATGTCGTCTCTTGCCCGCTTCTTTCCAATCCGGATGCTCTTGGACTTCACGTCTCTGATCTACCTTGCGGCGAAGGGAAAACGAAGATTCGGAATGGATGCGTTGAGATCGTACGTCTGGATTGTGTTAAACTTAAGACTGGTGATCGGTTCAAGACGAGCTGCACAGCTGATTCGTCTGGTCTCGGACACGACCATAACATCTAACATGGCGAAGCCAACTATCGCGCTTCAATATTATCTCATGAAGAGACACATCTTCAGTCAGCTTAGCGGCCTGCCCCTCCATAGAGACTCGTACCTCAACAAAGAGACGAACGACGCGGCAAAGACGGGACGACTTCTAGAAGTTGGAAGCGTTTTCTAAATCCTAGTTTGGGGCCTCTCTGTGAATATTTCAAGACGAAAAGGCATCTTAAGCCTTAACGCTTCAAGCGACAATGCGACTGTCCCCCCACCTAGAAGGGATCTAAAGGAACCGTTGTCGATCTCCGTTATTCTGACGGCAGGGTTTCTCATCCGTCTCCCGGGAATCTTGAGTACAGGTTTCCTGAGTGACGAGTCGGTGTACTATTATGCTGCATACGCGATTGAGAGAGGAGTCACGCCTTACACTCTGATCATGCTACCCCATCCCCCTATCGGCTATCTATTCCTGATTCCTGCCGCGGTTCTGGCTCAAGGAAGCCTTCTGATCCTCCGAACTTTCAATCTCTGCACCTTCCTTGTTGACGCATTCCTCTCCTACTGGCTTTTCAGAATATTGCGGCAACAGAGTGCAAAGTCCTTCAATCCTCTGCTTGCCTTCGCGCTCTTCACACTATATCCCCTACCGTTCACGACGACTACTCCTCTCGAGTTCACGGTTTTCGACATACCGATTCTCCTAGGAACCATTTTCTTCGTCAAGGGTCTAACTAAGAAATCGGCTTCCCGACTTGCCTTCTCCGGCTTCCTACTCGGAATAGCAGTAATGATCTGGTTCACTGCAGCATTCTATGCAGTATCCATCATAGGCTTCCTTGCAATCTATCGATCGCGAGCAGACACAGGTCAATTCCTCAAGATCTTCACAAAACGAGCGGCCGCCATTCTCATGGGTGGATCTGTTGCGATTGGCCTCGTCCTCGGGCTCATTATCGCGTGGGGTGCACTCCCCAACTTCCTCGTTCAGAGTGTAGGCCTTCAGACGAGCCTGAGAGCAGCCTTCACATTCGGCGAACGTCTCAACCACATAGTACTGGCGATGCTCCAACTACTGCCCGTGTTCGTATTGGCGGGCGTCGGAGTCTACGAGGTATCTCGGAGGGTCAAATCAGGAGCCGACCCCTTGATCTTATTACCCGCTTGGGTTTTGATCGCCAATCTTATCCTTGTTTTTGCGATCCCAAGAATCGTTCTGAATCACTATGTTGCTTACTTGATGCCTTTCTTGGTCATCATGGCTGCAGGCCCCGTCGAGAGATTTGCTCACGTTATTTACCGGATGCCTAAGCGATTGGCCAAACCGATTCCATGGGACATATTCCAATCGGCATTAGCGATCGGATTGATCGCGAGCGGCGTCATAATATTTCCATATCAAACGGGTTTTCTGGTGAACAGCCCATACACCGTGGCCGATCAGACTGTTGGCCAGTATGTAGCAAACATTACTTTGCCTGGAAACGCAATATGGACCAGCGAGGGGAGTGTCGCCTACTTTGCCTCGAGGCTTATTCAGCCGCCAAATTCGACACAGTGGCCGTTTCAGGCGGAGTACAATGATATCTTCAACACTACCTACGTCGATTCCGATGGGATCATCCAGAGGGGCTTAGGTGCGGTCTCACCGTCTCAGTTCGTGAATGCCTGGCAGTCACACAACACCAAAGTCCTGATCTTCATCCTTGGTAACGGACCCGTCCCATATCCAGACACGCTCCTCTGGGACGGATTTTCAGGGACTCCGGGTGTAATGCAATGGGTGGGGCAGAACTATAATCTCGTGAGAATATTCACATTCCCGAATGTTAGTTATCAGTACTTTGTCTGGCTCAAAAAATAGGTCGCGGAGTCTCTGATCCCGGAACTCAGCGCGATGATTACAGCGATGAGGTTGGAATTGACTTTTGTGTGAACATGCGTGAGAGATTCATTGACTTGAGTGTTAGAGCTCCAAAACCCGCAAGTGTCAGGGTTAGGGCCCAGACTCCGTCAAGGAGTACGATTATGCTCATGGCAAGCGCCGCTGTGGCGAGGATTCCTTCTGCAATTGCAATCCTGTCGAGACGGATGTCGCGGTGATATTGTTTATTGGCGGCGGCCTCAGGGCCATGCTTGGGAGTCCTGAAGAAGATTCCTGGCTTCCCCCTCATGCCGTTCAAGAAGCCGATCATGATTGCAGTGGTCATGCAGGAACTCGTGTATGAGAGGAGGGGAAGAAGGACGAGGTTACGTAAGCTCAAGATCTTCTGTATGCGAAGGGCGTAGATGCGTGAGGCGAAGAAAGATACTAGAGGCAAGGTGACGAGGATGACGTAGATCGGGCTGGAAAATATCGAGTTTGAGGGTGCGCTCAACCCGAGGATCAACCCGAGGGCCGACACGAATGTGACTACAATCCAGCTTAGTCCTTGGAAGGGCCCAACCAAGGTGGAAAACAGGACGATTCTCCTCCAGATAGAGAGATTAGTGCAGCCTAGGATCATTCGCCCGTTGGCGATGGCGCATTTGGCCCAGCCCTGGGCTACCCGGGCCGCCTGTTTCTTCCAGACCTCGAGACTAGATGGATCCTCGCTGAAGATTCGAACATCGCTTAGGTATACTCCTCTATATCCCGCGCAGTATATCCTGCAAGACAAATCCGCATCCTCGACGATCGAGTCTTTCGCCCAAAAACCGACGTGTCTCAGCAAGGGGATTGAAACTAGAACGAAACCACCTTGGAAGGAGTAGGGAGCGTCAATTGAATAAGCGCCCATCTTTGAAACGGTATCCCCTTGATCAAGCTGGAGCGCGAACAATCTGGTCGTCCAGTTCTGTTCTCGGTTATAATGTCCCACTCGAAATGAAACGAAGCCAATTCGAGGATTACGCCCAATTGCATTTAGCCCTTTTA
>Ga0066660_10000828_pt1 | contig 11994 bp, 10 predicted proteins | sample GraSoiAngelo_109_FD_75177 | JGI IMG/M metagenome (GOLD analysis project Ga0066660, IMG submission 75177) | Grasslands soil microbial communities from the Angelo Coastal Reserve, California, USA - 14_0903_12_20cm | ecosystem: Environmental > Terrestrial > Soil > Grasslands | place: USA...
CCGACTTGTCAGGGCTGATCGACGTCCGAACGCTCACTGCCGGCGGCCAGCGTGCGCCCGACGTCGCGCAGATGGTGGCGGCGTTCATCGAGCCTGCACGCGAGACGCTCGAGCTCGCTCTGTACGACGTGCGTTTGCACGACGACACTGCCGAAGTCGTGCGCGGAGCGATCGTCGGCGCACACGAACGCGGCGTGCATGTCCGGCTCTTGTACAACGTCGAGCCGCCGGATCGTCATCCTCCGATTCCACCGCCGCCGAAGACCGATCCTTCGCTGATCGAGTCGCTGCCGTTCGAGACAGTCGGCATTCCCGGTTGGCCAGATCTCATGCACCACAAGTACGTCGTTCGAGACCGGGATGCGGTGTGGAGCGGTTCTACGAACTGGACGGATGATTCGTGGTCGCGCGAGGAGAACGTGATCGTGATCGTTGAGTCAACCGGGGTTGCGATTCGCTTCCAGGACGACTTCGCGCAACTCTGGCAGAAGCGCAGGGTCGAGCCGACGGGACGTGTGCCGACGGATCCGGTTCGTGTCGGCGACGCCGATGTGCGCACCTGGTTCTCGCCGAAGCGGGGCGAGAAGCTCGCGCACCAGATCGGCCATGCGATCGGGTCTGCGACGCGCCGCGTCCGCGTTGCGTCACCCGTGATCACGTCGGGTCCAATCTTGGGGACATTGGCGGAGGTCGCGGCCGACGAACGCGTCGATCTGGCGGGCGTGGTCGACGCGACGCAGATCGACGAGGTGCTCGATCAGTGGCGCCAGAACGGGAACGCTTCGTGGAAGACGCCGGCGCTCCGTCTCGTCCTGCAGCGCGGGAACTTCACCGGCAAGCATTCGACGCCCTATGCCCCCGGCGCCGTGCACGATTACATGCACGCCAAGGTCGTCGTCTGTGACGACGTCGTCTTCATCGGCAGCTTCAATCTCTCCCACTCCGGCGAGCAGAACGCGGAGAACGTGTTGGAGATCCACGATGCGGGGTTGGCCGAACGAATGGCGGCCTACATCGACGAGATACGCGCGAGGTACGGTCCGGTGGATTTTGCCGAGCAGCGGTCGGCGTCGGCCGGCGTCTGACCTAGTCGGTTTCCGGCGATCGCTGGCTGTTGATGAAAAGTCGCAGTTTCGTTACCTCGAGGGACAGTCCCCGCTCGTTCGCGGCCAACGAAGCGCTTCGCGGCTTGTGGTCAAAAAGTCACAGTTTTGTGACGCCTAGGGACAGTCCCTGAACGTCGGTGGCCTACGAGCCGCTCGAGCTACGTTCGCGTCCAGGCTGCGCGCGGTTCGGGCAACGGCGTGAGCTTCGGCTCGACTTGCTCACGCAGGTGCTCGTACTCGGGCGGCAGCGACAGCCTCTCGCCGAGGTTCTGCGGATCCTCATCGACGGCGAATCCGGGTCCGATCGTGGCGATCTCGAACAGGATGCCGTTGGGCTCCCGGAAATAGATCGACCGGAAGTAGAAACGGTCGATGATCGGCGTCGGCCGCACGCCGGCGTGCGCGACGCGTTCGTGCCACGCCTCGTGATCGTCCGCCGGTGATGCCCACGCAACGTGGTGCACGGTTCCGGCGCCGGGGCTTCCCGCGACTCCGCGCGGCGGTTCGTCGTACGCATAGAACGAGCCGCGTCTATCGCCGCGCACCTCCCAGGAGGCGTCGCCTCTCGGCGCAAACGCAAGCGTGTCTTCGAGAAAGCTACGGCTACGCTCGGGATCTCGCGCGTAGGCGCGGACGCCGTCGAATCCCTGCAACGCGAGCTCGGCCGGAATCTCGGGATGCTCGGCGACGAGCGGCTCGTCGCTCGTGTCGACGGCTGCCAGCTCGCATCGCATTCCTTCGAAGTCTTCGAAGCGAACCCGATCGCCGACGCGCTTGTGCTCGATCCCTTCCCCGCCGAGTCGGTCGGCCCAGAAGTCGAGGGCGTCCGTCGAGGCGACGCGCCACGCGATCGTGTGGATCATTCCCGCGCCGGCCGTCCCCCGCGGCGCGTTCGGATACTCGAAGAACGTAATGTCGCTGCCGGCGCTGCCTTTCTCGTCCGCGTAGAAGAGGTGGTAAACGGTCGGGTCGTCCTGATTCACCGACTTCTTGACGAGCCGCAGTCCGAGAACACGCGTGTAGAAGTCGACGTTGCGCGGGGCGTCGCCGGTGATCAGCGTGATGTGGTGAATGCCCTCGAAGCGCATGCCAGAAGTATTACCTCCGGAGGTCTTTCAACGCGAAGTGCGCCGCCGCGTACCCGGAGAGGCCATGCACGCCCCCGCCGGGCCGGAACCGATGACGACCGCTCTCACGTTGCGTGGGTCCGACTTCGCGGCGAATTCAAACGACCTGGGCGAGCAGGAATGCGCGCTGCTCTTTCACCATCTCCCGCGCGATCACGAGTCGCTGGATCTGGTTCGTTCCCTCATAGATCTGCGTGATCTTCGCGTCGCGCATCATTCGTTCGAGCGGGTACTCCTGGATGTAGCCGTAGCCGCCCAGCACCTGAACCGCATCCGTCGTCACCTCCATGGCGACGTCGGTGCAGAAGAGCTTCGCCATCGCCGACAGCTTCGTCAGGTCGGGGCCGTCGACGCCTTCGTCGATCGCTTGGCCGAACTTGTATAGAAGCGCGCGCGCAGCTTCGCACTTCGTCTCCATGTCGGCGAGCATCGCGGCGACGAGCTGATGTTGCGCGATGGGCTTGCCCATCGTCTCGCGGGTCTTGGCGTATTCGAGCGCGTAGTCGGTCGCGCCCTGTGCGAGTCCGAGGCCTTGTGCGGCGATACCCGGGCGCGAGCGGTCGAGGATGCGCATCGCGATCTTGAAGCCCTCGCCTTCTTCGCCGAGGAGGTTCTCCGCGGGGACTCGACACTCCTCGAACACGAGCTCGCCGGTGGTCGAGCCCTTGATTCCCATCTTCGGCTCGACACGCGCAACCTCGAAGCCCGGCATGTCGGCTTCGACGACGAAGGCGGAAATCCCCGGGTGTCCGGCGTCGGGATCCGTCTTCGCGAACACGGTGTACAGCTGCGCGACGCCCGCGTTCGTGATGAACCGCTTCGTCCCGTTCAGGACGTACTCGCCGTTCTCGGACCGCGCGGTCGAGCGCATCGCCGCCGAGTCGGAGCCGGAGCCGGACTCGGTGAGCGCATACGCGCAAAGCCATTCGCCCGACGCGAGCCGCGGCAGGTATCGCTGTTTCTGTTCTTCGTCTCCCGCAAGCTTGAGGCCAAGCGACCCGAGCTCTTGCACGGCGAGAATCAGCCCACTCGTCGCGCAGACCTTCGAGACCTCCTCGATCGCGATCAGGGAGAGAAGCGTGCCGGTGCCGGTGCCGCCGTACTCCTGGGCGAAGAAGAGACCGAAGACCTCGTGGTCGCGGAAGAGCTCGACGACGTCCCAGGGGAATTCGTGCGAGAGGTCGATCTCAGCCGCGCGCTGCGCGATCCGTTCGCGCGCGAGTTGCCGCACGAGGTCGCGAATCTCGCGCTGCTCGTCGGTCAGCGGGTCGTACGCCACGTCCCGATCTTACGCGCGGTTGTGGCAGACGGCTTCGACGTTGTTGCCGTCAGGATCGAGCACGAAGGCGCCGTAATAACCGGGGTGGTAACGACGCTCGCCGGGCGGGCCGTTGTCTCGATAGCCGGCCGCGACCATCGCCCGATGGAACTCGTCGACCGAGGGGTTGTCCGCGACCGGAAAAGCAACGTGGACGCGCTCCGTAACCGGGTCGTCGCGCACGAGCGCGAACGACCGGTGGTGACCGGCCACGTGGAAGCGTTCGGGACGCTCGCCGCCGATCCGCAGCCCGAGCTGAGGCACCATCGTCTCGTAGAAGCGTCTCGAAGCGGCGAGGTCGCGGACTCGGATCCACATGTGGTCGACGACGTTCCGGCCCTGGAGGCGGGCTTGGTAGACGGCCTCGGCGCTGTTGCCGTCGGGATCGAGCACGAACCCGCCGTAATAGTCCGCGTGATACTGCAGACGTAGGCCCGGTTCTCCATCGCTTTCGTAACCGGCGGCGACTGCAGCACTCCAGGCCTGATCGACCGCGGCGTGGGACGTTGCCACGAACGCGACATGCAGCCCGCGGGTCGCGGGACGATCCTCGCGAGCTTGCGCCACTCCGAAGTCGTTCCACTCGTCGACGTGATCGCCTGAGTGCGTGATCGCGTGACCGAGCGGAGTAAGAAGCGTCTCGTAGAAGCGTCGACTTGCGCTTCGGTCCGAAACTCGGATCGTGACGTGGTCGAACAGGGTCGCGAGCTTAGTCGCTCGTCGGCCAGAACGACGCGACTGCGGCCATGACGATCAAGATCAGAATGATGAAGACCCCGTTCATGCTCCTGTAACGTCGCCGCGCGGCCGCGAGTTACGCTCGGAGCGTGATCCTCGAGAACGGGATCATTCGAACGCTCGAGCCGTCACTGCCGGTCGCACGCGCGTTGCCGATCGCGGGAGCCCGGATCGCAGGCGGAGTCGGCGTCCACGAGACCGCGCTCGCATCGCCCGAGCGGGTCGATCTCGGCGGCCGGTGCGTTGTTCCCGGTTTCTGCGACTCGCACGTCCACTTCCCGACGTGGGCATTGGCGCAACGCCACGTGCGGCTCGAAGGAACACGATCATTGGAGGAAGCTCTCGCGCGCGTGAAGGACGCGCTGGGCGAGCCGGGACGAGGCTGGCTGCGAGGCCGCGGCTGGCGGAGCGGCGACTGGTCGCCCTCGATCGAACCGACGAAAGAGGATCTCGACGCGATCAGTGGCGACCGTCCGGTTGCGCTCGAGGCGCGGGACAGCCATTCGCTCTGGCTTAACTCGGCGGCGCTCGCCCTCGCCGACGGCGACCTGCAGGTTCCGGGCGGCGTCGTCGAGCTGAACGACCGCGGTGAGCCGAGCGGCGTCTTGCGCGAGGAGTGCGCATGGCACTTCCGCGACGTCCACGCGCGTCCGACCGAGGACGAGCTCGTCGAGGCCTCGCGCACCGCGATGAAGCTCGCGAACGCCCGGGGCGTGACTGCGCTGCACGACAAAGACGGCTGGCTCGGTGCGCTCGCCGTCTTCCAGCGCCTCCGTGCCGACGGAGCGCTCTCGATCCGCGTCTGGGAATCGCATCCCGGCAACGAGCTCGAGGCTCTGGTCGCTTTGCCGCTCCGCTCCGGTTTCGGCGACGAGCTGTTGCGGCTCGGCTACATCAAGGCGTTCATGGATGGAACGCTCGGTTCCCAGACGGCGCGCAGGCTCGACGGATCGGGCGTCGAGATCACGAGCAAGGACGAACTCGCCCAACTGATCGTGCGCGCCGCCGAGCTTGGGTTTCCCGTCGCGGTGCATGCGATCGGCGACCGCGCAAATCGGGAGGCCCTCGACGCGTTCGAGCAGACGCAAAGCGCGTGGCGCTCGCGGGGACTGCGGCCACGAATCGAGCATGCGCAGTTACTCGACGCTTCCGATCTGCCGCGCTTTGCCGACCTCGGCGTGGCGGCGTCGGTGCAGTTCAGTCACGCGCCGAGCGATCGCGATCTTGCCGACCGTTTCTGGGCGGGATTAACGGACGGCGCGTACGCCTATCGCTCACTCTGGGACTCAGGTGCGCTCCTGGCGAACGGTTCCGACGCACCGATCGAAGAGCTCGATCCCTGGGCCGGCGTCTGTGCAGGCGTTCTTCGCACGAACGACGAGCGGCCGCCCTGGCATCCGGAGCAGCGCATGACGCTGGACCAGGCGCTGCTCGCCACCTGCGTGAATCCCGCCTGGCTCGAGGGCGAGGAACGGCGGCGCGGAAAGCTTCTGCCCGGATATCTCGCGGACCTCGTCGTCCTCGACCGGGACCCGTTCGGGGTCGAGCCCGAGGCGCTTCCGGAGGTACGCGTCGTGGCGACGATGCTCGGCGGCCGTTGGGTCCACCATCCTCCCCCTTGGACGTAACGCGCACTACAATCAGTAAAGCGATGCGAACGATGAATCCCGTCCACGAGTCGACGTCATGCGCCGTCGCCGCGTGTGCGGAGATCATCGGCGCGAAGTGGACGGCGCTCCTCGTGCACGATCTGTCCGAAGGACCGCGACGGTTCTCCGAGCTCGAACGATCGTGCGCCGGCATCTCGCCCCGCACGTTGTCCGAACGGCTACGCGCGCTCGAGGACGAAGCGATCGTCGAACGACGCAGCTACCCCGAATCGCCGCCTCGCGTCGAATACGAGCTGACCGGCAAAGGCCAGGCGCTCCTCCCGATCATCGACGCGATGCGCGAGTTCGGGCACGACTGGCATCTCTGCACTCACTAGCGTCCGCGCGAAAGCTGCGCTTTCGCGGTCAGTCCGGCCTGCGGCTAAGCCGGCTCCGCCTGTCTTAGCCTCCGGCCTTTCACGTCGGCGGCAGGAGGATGTCTTACCTACGCGGCGCACACGAAATGCAGCCGCTCTGATCGCGGAGACGGGCGCGAGCGGCGCGCGTCGTAGACCCAGACACGCGTGAACACTTTCTGCAGTGCGGACCGCACTCGCTCCGCTGGAAATGAGATCTCGCGAATGTCCTCTTCGTGCAGCCGGTACTCCGAACCCCCGACCCGCTCGAAGACGCGGAGCTCCCAGACGACGACGCCGCGCCCGGCCGAAGAGACGTTGATGACGAACAGACTCCCATCGCCGAACCAGTGCGCAGCCGGCTCCCGGTCGACGAGCGCCGCAAGCTGGGACTTCGTGTTGATGTCGAAGACGAACAAGCCATCGTCGTTCAGGTGATCGTGTGCGCGCGCGAAAACCGCTTTCCAATCGTCGAAGCGCAACAGATGGTTGATCGAGTCGTAGACGCAGAGCACGACGTCGAATCGCTCGCCGAGATCGAACGTCCTCATGTCAGCGCGAAAGAGCGGAATGCCGGGAGTTTTTTTCGCGGCACGCTCCAGCATTTCCTCGGACAGATCCACACCCGTCACCTCGTAGTGCGTCCACAGCTGCCTCAGGATCGAGCCCGTGCCGCACCCGAGCTCGAGGACCGTCCGCGCGCCTGGTGCGTGGCGCCGGATCAGCGCGCGCAGGTACGCCGCGTGCTGGGCCCGGTCGCCCATGACGGCGTCGTAAAACGGTGCGAAGACGTCGTAGCCCGGCAATCACTCACCTTCGGCCCACTCCGGCTCGGCCCAGAGTTTCGCCAGCTCCACCAGCGTCGCCGCGGATGCAGCCATGTCCTGAACGGAGATCCACTCGAGCACCGAGTGGTACTCCTGGCCGCCGGTGAAAATGTTCGGCGTCAAGAGACCTCGGGCCGTGAGCATCGTGCCGTCCGTTCCGCCGCGGATGGCGCTCCGCGTCGGCTCGAGCCCCGCACGCCGCGTCGCCTCCTCGGCGGCCGCGAGGATTCTCGGCTGCGTATCGAGCACTTCCTTCATGTTCCGGTAGCTCTCTGCGATGTCGACGTGGACCCGCGCGCGAGGCTCGTCACGTTCGATCTCGGCCGCGAGGTCCCGCAACAACTGCTCGTGCTCGGTCACCTTCTCGCCGTCGAAGTCACGGACGATGAACGTGATCGTCGTCGCTGCCGCAGCTCCCTCGATGTCGACCGGATGGACGAAACCTTCGCGTTCCTCGGTGGTCTCCGGGGACAGTCGGTCCTTCGGAAGCTTCTCGAGGAGTGACGCAGCGAGCTTGATCGAGTTGACGAGCTTTCCTTTCGATGTCCCGGGATGCACGCTGTGACCCTCGATGCGAATGCGCACTTCGGACGCCGTGAATGTCTCGTCATCGATGCGCCCGACCTCCGCCCCGTCTGCCGTGTAGGCGAATTCCGCGCCGAATGCGTCGATGTCGAAGTGCTCGGTTCCTCTCCCGACCTCCTCGTCGACCGTGAAACCGACACGGATCGGCGCGTGGTCGACCTCCGCATGCTGCACGAGGTAGGCGACGGCCGCCATGATCTCCGCGACGCCGGCCTTGTCATCCGCGCCGAGCAGTGTCGTTCCGTCCGTCGTCACGATGTCGTGGCCGACACGCTCGGCGAGCAAAGTGCTCTCGGACGGCCGAATCGCTTGACGCGTGTTCCCCGGGAGGACGATGTCGCCGCCCTCGTAGCGAATGACCTGCGGCCGCACGTTCGACCCCGATTCGTCGGGGCTCGTGTCCATGTGCGCGATGAAACCGATCGTGGGTCCGCGACGGCCCGGAAGCGACGCGAACACATAGCCGTGCTCCGTCAACTCGACGCCGTCCAGCCCCAGCTCGCGCAGCTCGCGGGCGAGCAACTCGCCGAGCTGACGTTGCTTCTCGGTGCTCGGCGAGCTCGTCGAGTCATCGTCGGATTGCGTATCGATTCGGACGTAACGCAGGAAACGCTCCACTGCGTCGCCCGCGAGCTCGGCGGCGAGCGGAGACGTGTAGCGGCCGTTCTCAGTCAAGTGCACCCCAGCTGCGGAAGAGCTCTTGCGCCGCGGCGACCGCGCGCGGGATGTCCTCGACGCGCATCCGCTCGTTCGGCGAGTGGACGGCCGATTCCGGCAGCGCGAAACCCGTCCCGACGGTCGGAATGCCTTTCGCCTCGAGCGCGGGGAAGATCGGAAGGGTTCCACCCGCGCGTACGAGCAGCGGACGCTTCCCGACCGCGCGCTCGAACGCGCCAAGCGCGAGCTGGATCGCCTTCGCGTCCGGGGGCGTGCGGCCCGGCGCAGCCGAGTTCTCGTGGTCGATCTCCAGCTCCGCGCCCTCGGGCATCGCGCCACGAAGGAGCTTCTCCGCCGCAGCCCCGATGCGCTTGGGATCCTGGCCGGGAGCAAGGCGAATCGTGAACCGCGCGTGCGCCTCGACCGGGAGCGTCGTATTCACGAAGTCGGGCTTTCCCCCGTGGATGCCGTTGACATCGAGCGACGGCTCGGCCCACGTTCGCGTGTAGAACGCGCCGCCGGCCTCAGGATCCAGCGGAGCAGCACCCGCCTCTTCGAGCAGGACGTCACCGCTCGGCAAGACCTCGGCCGCCTCCTGCTCGTCCGGTCCGAGCGGTGCGCGACCTTCGCGCAGCTCGTCCGCAAGCACGCCATTTCGCGCGACGAGCGTCGAGAGCGCCTGCATCAACACGTGCGTCGCGTTCAGCGCGGCGCCCCCGTAGATGCCCGAGTGAAGGTCGCGCGCACCGGTCCGCACCCGCACGTGGAAGCCAACGAGGCCGCGTGTCGCAAGCATGAACTCCGGCTGGTCAGGCCGAGTCGTATGCCCGTCGAAGATGACGCATGCGTCGGCACCGCGATCGTCGGCCTCGAGGAAGTCGACGATCGTGTGACCGCCGATCTCCTCCTCGCCGTCGCTCGCAATTCGGATGTTCACCGGCAGCTCGCCTGCCTCATGCAGCAGCTGCGCGGCTTTCACGAGGCTGTAGAGCTGGCCTTTGTCGTCCGCGATCCCGCGGCCGTAGTACCAACTGTCGCGCTCGGCGAGCTCAAACGGCGGCGATTCCCAGAGCTCGAGTGGCGCCGGCGGTTGAACGTCGAAGTGCCCGTAGACGAGCACCGTCGGAGCGCCGACGCCGTTGGCGTTGGCGGGAATCTCGCCGAGCACGAGCTCGCGCTCGCCGAACGGCGTCACCTCCGCCTCGCCGCCGGACCGTTTGATGAGCTGGGCGAGCCAGTCAGCAGCCCGAAGGACGTCCTCGCGGTGCGCGGGATCCGCGCTCACCGACGGGATCGCGATGAACTCGCGAAGCTCTTCGACCCAAGCCTGCTCCACGGCAGGCCACTTTACGGAACTACGCCGCCTGGTCGCGGAGCTTGGCAGCGTCTGCGAGCGCACGCAGCTTCTTCAAGCTCTGGTTCTCGATCTGGCGGATCCGCTCACGCGTCACGTTGAACGTCCGGCCGACCTCGTCGAGCGTCCGCGGATGCTGACCGTCGAGGCCGTAACGCAGCTCGAGGACCGCCCGTTCACGTGAGGAGAGCGTCCCGAGGATCTTGCCCAAGGTCTCCTTGCGCATGGTGACCTCAGCCGCCTCGTCCGGGAGCTCCTGATTTTCGTCGGTCAGGAAGTGACCGAACTCCGACTCCTCCTCGTCGCCCACGGGTTTCGACAGCGACACGGGCGTCTGTGCGCTGCGGCGGATCTGCTCGACTTCGTCCGCGCTCAGCTCGAGGTCCTTGCCGATCTCCGCGGAGGTCGGCTCGCGCCCAAGCTCGGCCCGCAGCTTGCGCTCGGACCGGACGATCTTGTTCAGCTTCTCGACGACGTGCACCGGCATGCGAATCGTTCGCGCCTTGTCGGCGAGGGCGCGCGCGACCGCCTGGCGAATCCACCACGTCGCGTAGGTCGAGAACTTGAAGCCCTTGCGATAGTCGAACTTCTCCGCCGCGCGGACGAGGCCGATCGTCCCCTCCTGGATCAGATCGAGGAACGGGAGGCCCTGGTTTCGGTACTTCTTCGCGATCGAGACGACGAGCCGCAGGTTCGCCTCGACCATCTCCTGCTTGGCGCCGTGGTCGCCACGCTCGATCCGTTTCGCGAGCTCGACCTCTTGCGCGGCCGTCAAGAGATCGACCTTGCCGATGTCCTTGAGAAAGAGCTGGAGAGAATCCGTCGAGATCTCGCGCACGCCGGGCGCGGCGGCAGGTTCCTCTTCCTCGTCGGGTGTCACGACCTCGATCTGGAGCTCTTCGAGAGCGTGGTAGAAGTCGTCGATCTGCGCCGGCTCGAGATCGAGCTCGTCGAGCGCGAGCGCGATCTCGTCGGCATTCAGGTGGCCGGCGGCGCGCCCTGCCTCCAAGAGCGCTTTCGCGTCATCCGATTCAAGTACCTCGGTGACGACCTTCGGGTGAACCGCTTCCTCGGTTGCGCTCACTCGGTTCCCCCCTCGTGGAGCCGATTTCTGGCGATGTCGCACTGTGCCACCTGCACAGGACGAGCGCCATGGGCCGTTCGGCTCATCTTAGTGCTGAGTGGTCCTATCTTGTTCGGCTGGCACGAAGCAGCAGCTGGGCCCGCTTACCGATCGCCGTTTCGGGCCCCTCGGCCCGCGCCAGCCGCAGCTCGTGCCGGGCGAGCGGAAGCTGACGGAGGTAGATCAACAGGAGACCGAGGTGGAAACGCACCGTTTGGGCGTGCGGGAAACGGCGGACGAGCGGGCCGAGGCGCGAGAACGCGAGCTCCGGCCGGTCCTTGTCGTAGAGGCCGACCGCGGCCGCGACCTGCGCTTCCGCATTCCCCGGCGCGAGTCGTGCAGCCGCTGCGAACGCCCGTTCTGCCGAACGCGGCCGAAGCGCGGCCTGCAACCCGACCCCCCGGAGCAGCAACCGCTCGACGCGAGTCCGCGGGACGCTGAAGCTCGGGACGAACGGCGGATCGTTCCGCGGCGTATCGGGGTGGAGCGCGTTCTCCGCATAGACCGCAGACGGGGAATCGGGCTGCGCTTTCGCGGCCTCCGCCCACGCTTGCCGGGCAGCCGGCGCATCGCCTCCTGCTGCGAGCGCGAGGCCGAGCTCGAGTCGCACGAGGGCGCTGTGCGGATGTTCCGCGGCGGCAGCGCGCAGGCGGCCGACTGTCCCACCCGGCCAGCTGCGCAGTGCCGCCCGAACTTCTGCCACCACTCGTGGCGGTGCGGTTGGGTCGTCGGCGACCGGCGGTGCGGCAATGTGGCGCTTCGGAACGGTCGTACGGGTGGCGAGCGTGATGCCGACCGCAGCGCCCGCAGCGGCGAGCGACGCGGCCGCCACGACGAGCCAGACCCGTAGGCGTGCGCTCAAGCCGCGCCAGCCTCGCTATCGTTTGGAAAGCAATGTCGACGTACCGCGAGCTTCTCTCCCAGGTCAAAGGCGAGATCGACGAGGTCGACGCCGTCCATGCACGGGAATTGATCGAAACGGGCGATCCGCTCATTCTCGACGTCCGCGAGCAGGACGAGTGGGACGAGGGACACATCCCAGGCGCGGTCCACATTCCGCGCGGCAACCTCGAGTCGCGGATCGAATCGGCCGCTGCGGATCGCGCGCATTCGATCGTCGTCTATTGCGCGGCCGGCAATCGTTCGGCGTTCGC
>Ga0066660_10000829_pt1 | contig 11993 bp, 15 predicted proteins | sample GraSoiAngelo_109_FD_75177 | JGI IMG/M metagenome (GOLD analysis project Ga0066660, IMG submission 75177) | Grasslands soil microbial communities from the Angelo Coastal Reserve, California, USA - 14_0903_12_20cm | ecosystem: Environmental > Terrestrial > Soil > Grasslands | place: USA...
TATTCGATCAAACCCTGCGAACTGGCTGGATCCACGCCGCACAACACACGACTTTCCTCGTGACAGCAGTGATCTTTTGGTGGCCGGTGGTGAACCGAACTCCCGCTCTCGGCTATGGCGGGGCCTTGGTTTACGTCTTCACCACAATTCTGCATACCAGCGTCTTGGGAGCGTTGCTCACCTTTGCACCGCGGGCCTGGTACTCGTCCTACATGGTGACTGCTCCAGCATGGCATCTCACTGCGCTCGAAGATCAACAGATCGGTGGACTGATCATGTGGATTCCAGCCGGGACACTCCAGCTGATTGTCGCCCTCGTTTTGCTCGTTAAATGGATGAAGGAGTCGCAGACAAGATGGGAGTACACACGCATGGCGGAACTGGGCCGTCTGTCGGAGGGAGGTATCGAATGAGAAAGATGCTGCTCATACTCGCCGCTGTTCTCGTGTCGATGTCGAGTGGGTGTGATCGCCTGAGTCGCACTGAAGTCAAGCAGGCAGCAATGCTCACCGGCGGCGGAAATGCTCGCTTGGGGCGAACCGAAATTCGCAAGTATGGTTGCAATACATGCCACGAAATTTCCGGTGTTCCGGGAGCAAGAGGTTTGATCGGCCCGCGCCTGGACGGTGTTGGCCAGCGCTATTACATCGCTGGCGAACTCCCGAATACGCCTGCCAATCTCATGCTGTGGATTCAGCATCCTCGACAAGTGGAACTTCATACCGCGATGCCAGAAATGGGAGTCACCGAGCAGGACAGCCGCGACATCGCGGCATACTTGTACACCCTAAGATGATTCCGAAACAGGAGATGTCTGATGCAGTTCGAAATATCCTCACGTACAGTCGTCGCTTACTTCGCATTAATTGCAGGTTCCTTTCCTTCCCTTGCGCAGAATCCGCAGGATTGTTCGAAAGTTCCAGACTACAACAAGCTCAAAGCGGCTTTAACGAGCGCCGTTAAAGAAGGCAAAGGCGCCAACGGAGGACTCGGGAATCAGGAATGGGGCGCGGTAGTGAATCGCGATGGCATCGTTTGCGCCGTTGTGTTCACCGGCCCGAATCGAGGGGCGGAATGGCCAGGGAGTCGCCTAATCTCCGCGGAAAAGGCGAATACCGCAAATGCTTTCAGCACCGATAATTTTGCTCTTTCTAGCGGCAACGTCTATTCCGCTGCTCAGCCAGGAAACTCTCTTTACAGCATCGTGAGCGGTCCGAACCCTAATTCTGCGTTTGCTGGTGATCCAGAAAAGTTCGGTCAGCCCGATGACCCGCTGGTGGGAAAGCCGATCGGAGGAGTCATCGTTTTTGGCGGGGGGCTAGCCTTGTACGACAAAAACGGAAAAATTGTCGGGGGCCTGGGAGTAAGCGGAGACACGTCTTGCGCAGACCACGTAATCGCCTGGAAAACCCGGCACGTCCTGGGACTGAACGCCGTGCCGATGGGCGTGGCCCCAGGCCCGAGTGACAACCTCATCTTCGATATCCAGAATGGTGTTAGTAGTAGTGGTTTCGGACATCCAGCGTGCAAGGGCGGTAACCCGAGTGAAGAGATCATAAACAAGTTAAACCAAACCCACCCCACCGGTCCCCACCGCTAGCGCCGGGCACTAGCGTAGATCCACATCTGGGTGGGACAAACTTCTTCGGGAGTTTCGGGATGAATAGGGTCAGGCAACCGAAAAGAAATGAGCGACCAAACCCTTTTGCGATAGATGAATCAAAACGCGTACTGCTATGGGTGCCAGTCTCGCAAACGCCGGGTACGCTCGATCGACGGTCCCCCCAAACCGATCCAGAATCGCTCGATGCAAGCGCAAGTTTCTACGGTTTTTGGGGTTTCGTGACGAAACGTACTTAGATTGGGAACGTGGATACAAGATACGGGCACATGAAGAATGGCAATCTGTACTGAATCGTACGGAATATCAATCGAAGCTGTCCCAAGGGAGGTTTCTTGAGATCGGAATCGAGGCCGTCAAAATTGAGTCGCGCACCCTTCTCTTCTCCTTCGAAAAGATGGCAGTTCGCGACACCCTGAAGTCCGAACGCGGGGCGCGTCGTGGCCGGGATCGGCTTGACCGCTGCCGACGGCTTCGCGGTCGTCGTGGTGGTCGCTGCTGTCTTCCTCGCGGCGTTGTTCACCGCAGCCGCTGGTGTTGTCGGTGCCGACTTCCCGTTGACCATTCGTTGCTGCTGCACCGGAACTGCAACTCCTCGCTGTCCGGGAGCGCCCTGCGTATTGCTCTGCGGCCCCGCAGTGCCAACGTAACTCGTTCCGGTTCCCGTGCCGCCTCCTACAAAGCCCTTCGCAGGCGACGAACCAGACGGGAACGGGGCGGTGCTGCTGCTGACGCTGCTCGGAGCGAGGCTTGGGAAGTTCAGGTTGTACGTCCGCACTGGGAACGCCATAGCGCCGTTCTGCGCCTCCAACTCGTCGATGGTAAAGTTGTAGGTGTATCCAGTGCCGATGGGGCTGTCGTTGCCCCTGGCGCGCGCGACCGAGAACATAGCGTTCCGGCGAATCGCGAGAGGGGCTGTGGATGTCAGCAAAGGAGAGGGATCGGCTCAAGGTCCTGCACGAAGTTAAGCAGCGACACATAACGCAGAAACAGGCGGCGGAGTTGGGGCTGGCGCACTCGCAGCGTACCGTTTGTTACTGACAACAGTTCTTCGTACAAGCCCGTGTCAATCTTCTGACGAACAGGTTTGTTGGTCTTCTGCCGTTTGATGTGCAACCAGCAGTCCGACTCGTCTTCGCTCAAATTATCGCGCTGCAATTGAATCGCATCACGGATTGCGAGTCCCGTCGCGACTTGGCAGTGAATGAGCGCGGTCATTAGAGGAATTTTGTTTGGCTCCTTGGCGAAGGTCTTGGGCACTTGAGCGAGAAGATGCTGTAATTCTTTCTCCGTGAACGGCTGCGGTTCCAGCCGGGCGTGGTCATCTCGCGATAATGAAATGCGCCCGAGTGCTTTGACGAGGGTATCGGATTGCGGACATGCCGCCCGGAGAAAACTCTTGATGTTGGTCTGGGCCTTCTGGCGGGTCACTCCTGATTTCCACTTCCACGAAGCCCGAAAACTCGATGACGTCATCGGGGGTAATTTCCGAGGGAAAGAATCGAGACCGGGCGGTGAGGAACTGCTCGAAGAGAGTGAGTTGCCCTCGCAGTTTCCGAATGGTCTGGGGACTACGGCGTTCGCCCTCTTTCGCAAGCAGGAAGGTCTTAATCGCCTGTGCAATGGTCTTCTGAGGCTCAGGAGTGGGCAATTTCTCTGTCTTGCCTGCGTCAATACGCTTCTGTGCTTCTTCCCGTTTCTCTTCGGCTTCAGCCCAACTGCGGGCACCAGTCGGAAGCCGATGTAGCCTGCCTTTGTGCGAATGACTGCAGAGGCAAACATCGCAGGAGTACCTCAGGAATTTTGGACAATCACAGCCGCGCCAGACAGGTTTATCAGCATGGCGACACGAGCCACGGTGTCGGACGTAAATCGTCACGACCGATTTCTTGTGCATGGAATCTCCCTGCGGTCGGGGAGTTCAAGGGGGCGGGTTAAGAGTTAATGTGGCACACGATTTTGCACATGACAAGTAAAAATCGCGGTTTTTCGGCCAAAAGTGTGGCGGAAGCGTGTGTGAGTCGAACACACCGGCGACGGGCAAACCCGCCGCCCGCCGGTTTTGAAGACCGGGAGGATCACCGGACCCCATGCGCTTCCATCTCTATATTTTATATAACTTGATTGGAGAGCACTTTCGGCAAACCTCTGTCGTAGTTCTCCAGGGAGTCGAGTCAATCCCTATACGCTGCGGCCGTTGCACGTGCTCTACACCGTTATTTCTCTGATTGGGGATCGCCCGGGTTTGACTGACAACTATCCACTTGCAGTGTTGTCTCTAATTTCTTTAACGTACCCAAAGAGTACGCTACCGATTGCCGCTCTTCCTGAATGGTCGTTGTGAGTTCGAGCAATTCCCGCAGCCGCCCTATGACAACATTTTTGGCTGCTTTGATCCGCTCTGGAAAGTCGTCGAGGGTTATATCTATGAGGCCAGCTTCCGAAAGCATTTTCCAAACCCGTTCTTTCTCGGATTCCTCGTATGGGCTCACGTCTTTGCGCTCCGTTTCGCTCGCGTCTAAGGCAACTTAATCATTTGTCAGGCTGCGTCGGGCGATTTGTGCTCGGTTCGGTTGAATCTGAGATAGGTGTAGGCCAGGTACTGGTTCAGTTCCGCCCAGAATGACTGCTCCCGATCCCTGGGATCCAGCCCGGCCTCGGCCATCATAACCAGCCGTCCCTCCGCTGCCTCTCGCTCATCCTGAGAAATTTCATCGGCTGTGCGCCAAACCGGCGGCTCGGGGCACCCCAGAATCCTGTGCTCCGGTATCACTCGACCATCCTCAAGAATGAAATCCCGCCACACCAGTCCGCACTTCACCTCTTTGAGAATACCGACTTTCAAACCGCTGTCAGACTTGAATGTGATGGTTTCGCCTTCTTCCGGAGGCCATGTTGTTGCGCCAGTGCCTACCTGCTTTGCCGTGGAGTTCATTTACCGGGCACCCGGGTGAGAAATCAGCTTAATTGCGTTCTTCTGGTTTGGGCTTGCGGACGACGATTTGAGATCCCTTTGCAGATGGTCTCGGCCAGGAGCTGCGAGACAAGACGCGCTCTACAGCCTGCTCCACCATGGAGAGAAAGGCGGTACCTCCGATTTCAGGTGACTCGACTAGCGCCACATTCAGCGCGTTAAGTCCGGGAGCCACGCCCACCTCCGGTATGGATTGGCTCTCCTGCCTAAGGTACAGAATCCACACAACAATCACCGCATTGTATGCTGCACTCTTCACCAGGCTGACAATCGCAACTGGACCGTCACCATAGTGCATTGCGATACTCACGAGGATCAGTTCAATGCTGGCAAAAACTCCGAATCCGAGCGCGATACCGAATACGTGTTGCCGCCAGCAATGTCGGAGAAAACGGCAAAGCAGCATCAAAAGGAGGAAGATTCCACACTGCATGATGCGCACACTGCGATCAAAGGCCAGCACTGTCGCTACCACCCGCTCGGCATTTGCTGTTTGGGTAGAGAAGGCATTCACGACCGAAAGCACAAGGAGCAGTCCGCAGGCCCACCGGAATATGACGGACCCTAAATTCTGAATGCCTCCATATTCTTTAAAGAGGTTATGCAATATCTCATCCATGACGGCGACTGCAAGGAACACGCTCATCGCGTTACCGGTCCAGTATGCGTCGAAGTAGCTTCGGTCGTAATACCGGAAGATGACGAATAGAAATCCTGACTTAATAATCTGAAAAAGGATGTAGGAAAAAAATCGCGGGAAAACCGTCTGCAACTTGCGTTGAACCATGAAGATCAGAAGAGTGATCTCCAGCGCCGGACCCACAAGCCAACTTCCGTACATCACCCAGTTCATTGCTTCATGTGCCCCTGAAGACGAAAAGCATACCCCTCCCTTGGCAGCCCTGCAACCTTAATTATGGCAGCCTTTTTCCGCGAATTATGCATGCACCTATTTTGTACTGCTACATCTCCGGCAAAGCGGCATCGGGTCGCTGCCATCAGCAATTACCACGGCCTGTTCTGCTCGAGACGGATTGCCCAACGGAGCAAGCGGTTTTGAAATTGCACAATACATCCCGGCCAATGCCAACGCGGTCAGCAGAATCTCAACTGTCTTATTCATGGGGGAGTTCTCCAAAGCGCAGATTTCACGCCCGGCGAAGTATAGCCCGGGGTGGGCTCTTTGGGCGGTTATGACCTGTGGATAAACTATGAAATTTTCGAATCGCCTCAAGGCGCAACGGAAGGGGCTAAACGGACGCCTTGGTGTACGTCGTGCGTCTTAAAAGCCAATGGGGCATGCGCTACCCATTGCTATTGAAGTTCCCATCATCGGAGACAAGGGTGCGGATCGCCCGCGACTCTATGCAGAAACCTTCCCAAATTGCCCGAGACTGCGACCGGCAAGCCGCGCCGGCTATTTCGGTTGGGCGGTTACCCGCAAATAAGGCTTCAACGTCTTCCAGCCGCTTGGGAACTTCTTCTTCGCCTCTTCCTCGGTCACCGAAGTTGGAATGATCACATCCTCACCCGGTTTCCAGTTCACTGGCGTGGCCACATTGTGCTTGGCCGTGAGTTGCAAAGAATCAAGTACCCGCAGTACCTCATCGAAATTGCGGCCGCTGGACATCGGGTAGCTGAGCATCAGCTTGATCTTCTTATCCGGCCCAACGATGAACACCGTCCGCACTGTGGCATTGTCGGCCGCAGTACGCCCCTCGCAGCTGTCCCCGGCCTCGGCAGGCAGCATGTCATAGAGCTTCGCAATTTTCAGTTCGGGGTCGCCGATCATGGGATAGTTCACTTTGTGACCCTGCGTCTGCTCGATGTCTGCCGCCCACTTACCATGATTCGTGACTGGATCGACGCTCAGCCCGATAATTTTCGTATTTCGCTTGGCAAACTCGGGCTGCAGGCCGGCCATGTAACCCAGTTCAGTGGTGCAAACGGGGGTGAAATCCTTGGGATGGGAGAACAGGATCGCCCAGCCATTGCCGATCCATTCGTGAAAATTGATTTTGCCCTGCGTAGTGTCCGCGGTGAAGTTCGGCGCTTCAGAATTGATACGTAGTGACATCGTCTCTCTCCTTGAGTATTTGACGGATATTTTCGCGTTTGGATTCATGCTGCAGAGGCGCTTGGGCACTAAGCCTGATCGGGCGACTCCGCATGTGTCCGGCCGGATCGGATGAGAATCAAGCCGGAAAAACAAAAAACCCAGCCCCTTCAGGCCGGGTGGATAAGGAAAAATCTGTTCGCGCGACCTTACCCACACGCCGGCATCGGGCTACAACACACCAGTGCGAGCATGAAAGGTTGGCGCATATCGGTACTAGGATACGCGGCAGCCAAAGTGAGTGTCAAACCTGCGCCGGCCTCGACCGCGCCCAAAAATATGTGCGCCCGGGCACCCAAACATGAGTCCAATGAAATGGAGCGTGCCCTCCAGCGCCGCTCTGCAACAACTCGACCTCGAGATGAGAATGGCCATGCCTGAGACGAAACGCCGTTTTTCGATGGTTCATGTGGATGTGTTTAGTGCGCAACCGCTGGAAGGAAATTCGCTCGCGGTTTTTCTCGACGGCCGCGCTTTGAGCGACGCTGAAATGCAGGCGCTCGCGCGGGAAACTAACCTTTCCGAAACCACTTTTATTCTGCCGCGCGAGAGCGCCCTCGAGCGCGAGAAGGGCGTGCGCGTACGCATTTTTACCGTATCCGAAGAATTGCCGTTTGCGGGCCATCCGACCTTAGGCACGGCATTTGTATTGCGGGGAGGAACCGGCTTAGACGAAGTGACTCTCGACCTTAACGTGGGCCGAGTGCCGGTAAAATTCGAGCAACAGGACGGCAAACCCACCTTTGGTGAAATGACGCAGGCGGAGCCCAAGTTCGGCGCGCAGCACGATCCTGTCACCATTGCGCGCGTCACTGGGCTGAAAAGCGACGAGCTCGACACAAGTTTGCCGGTGCAAACCGTCTCCACCGGTGTGCCCTTTACCGTCGTTCCCGTACGCACCTTGGCTGCAATTCGTAATTTGAATCTGGATCAGAAACGCGCGTCCGAGTACCTGCAACAAACCGAAGGAAAGTTTTTTTATTTTGTAACCCGTGAAACAGTAGACCCGGCGGCCCGTTTGCACGCCCGCATGCTTTTCTACAACGGTGAGGATCCCGCCACCGGTTCAGCTGCGGGTTGCACTGCGGCGTGGATGGTTGCGCACGGCGTGGCCAAGCCTGAGGAACGCGTGCTCATCGAACAAGGACTGGAAATGAAGCGGCCCAGCCGAATTTTTGTGCGCGCCGGGAAAAAAGATAACCGCGTAGTTAACGTCCGCGTGGGCGGCAACACGGTTGAAGTCATGCGCGCCGAAGTTTCCTTCTGAAGCCGGCATGGGTTGAGGCCGAAAATCAACACAGGCACATGCCGAGAAAATTTGTCAATGGGGCTAACGTACCATTAGCATCGGTGGCACTTTACAGATTCCTTGTTCCGCCTTTAGCATTCATGTCGCTCCCTGACATGAAACCCAAGCGAACAATCCTCTGCGTAGACGATCACGAACAATCGCTTTCCATTCGCAAGGTCCTGCTCGAAACCCGCGGCTACCGCGTGATCGCGTGCTCCAGCGGCGAAGAGGCGCTGGAACTCTTCCGCAAAGGCGGCATTGATCTGGTGCTCACCGACCTCATCATGCCGGGCCTGGACGGCACCAAGCTGGTCGAACAGATCAAAGCTATTTCACCGCAGACCCCGGCCATCCTGCTCTCCGGCAAAGTAAAAGTTTATGATCGTGACACGCAGGCGGACATATTTCTCGCCAAAGGAATGTACGCGCCGGCCGAACTCCTGGAGAGAGTACGTCTTCTGTTGGTCCGCAAGCGTGGCCCCAGGCGAATGCAGCAGAAGACTCCTCGTCCCGCCCGCACCAGCGCAGCCTGAAGTATCATCCTGCAAGAACCACACAACATCCCACCCGCTTGCAACGGCTTCCCATGTGATATCGTCAAATACGGTTATGGCTGCGTTTATCGACGCTGTGGAGCTGCGTAAAACTTATCGTGTGGGAAACGTCGAAGTGCCGGCGCTTCGCGGCGTTTCCTTCAGCATCCAGCGAGGAGAATTTGTCAGCATCGTCGGCCCCTCGGGCAGTGGCAAGTCGACCTTGTTTTATCTCTTGGGCGGCCTTACCCGTGCTGACTCGGGCCGTGTCATCGTGGATGGCGACGATTTCGCGCAGCTTTCCGACGCCGAACGCACAGCGATGCGCAGGCGCAAGATTGGTTTTGTTTTCCAGAAATTCAATCTGCTGCCCACCCTCGATGCACGTTCCAACATTGGCATCGCGCAGGACATTGCCGGACGCAAGAATGGCGACCAGGCTCATTTTTCCCGCATCGTCGATCTTCTCGGACTTAAAGAGCGCCTGCATCACCGCCCATCTGAACTTTCCGGCGGAGAGCAACAGCGCGTCGCCTTGGCCCGCGCCCTTATCAATAAGCCGGCCCTTGTACTAGCCGACGAGCCGACCGGGAACCTGGACTCCCGGAATTCCGACATCGTGCTCGCCATGCTGCGGCAATCCAACCGCGAGCTCGGCCAAACCGTGATGATGATTACTCACAATCCGGAAGCCGCCAGCTACGCCGATCGTATTATTCACATGCGGGATGGACAAATCGTCGCCCCGGAGCAGGATCCGCAGTGGAAAGGCCCTTGCGACTGGCAACACTAATTATGCTTTTGCATCCCAATAGCGCAATGATCTTGCGGTACTGAGAAGGCCGGCGTGGATGATCTGAAAAAACCGATTCTTCCCGGCAAGGGCGCCTCGGACTACGAACGTTATCTGCACACCGATGATCTGCTTGGTCTGCAGAAACGTCCCGAGGAACTCTCGCACAAAGACGAGATGACTTTCCAGGTAGTCCACCAAAGCTCGGAACTTTTGCTGAAGGGCGTAGCTTTTGAACTCGAGCGCGCTCACGATCACATTGCGGCAGGAGACTTTGCCAACGCCGCTAGCCTCATGCGGCGTTCCAACCAGATGCTGGAGTTCCCTATCTCCATGTTGCACGTGCTGGAGACCATCACCCCATATGACTACCACATCATCCGCGCCGGCCTCGGGCACGGCAGCGGGCTCGATTCTCCGGGCTTTCTTGCTCTTCTCCATATAGGTCCACGGCTCGGCCAGGTCTTCTACGAACAACTGCATAGCAAAAATGTAAGCATAGACGACGTCTACCGGCGCCACGAAGAGTTTTTTGGATTACACGACGTTGCCGAAAGGTTGATGGACTTTGATGAACGTGTGCATCTGTTCCGCTTGCATCATTTGAAGCTGGCGCAAAGAATCATTGGAGGCGGAGTTGTCGGCACCATGGGCACGCCGGTCGAGGTGCTGCACCAGAGAATGGAACACTTCTTCTATAAAGAGCTTTGGGATATACGTAACCAGATCACGGCAAAAGCGAATGAGTCAATGCAGCGAAACGGCATTTCGTGCAAGTAATAGCGTCGCCCGGAACTCTCGCCTAAGTCGCTGCAACCCCTGAGGTAATTGTTCATCTAAGAAGACGCGAGCAGTGCAGGAAATATGCGCCCAAGGAACGACGTTCTTGTTGCGCTGTTATCGATTCTTCTGGCCGTCGCGCAGCCCGCCACAGCCGAGGATGCGGACTCTCCCACCGCAAGTCCTGCACCTGCATCCCACCATATTGGATCAGTCACAATCAACGGCGAGGTCCGCGTCCGTGGCGAAGGTTGGAACTGGTTCTACAAGGATAATCGCCAGCGCTACGCATTCGGAGAGACGCTGCTTAACCTGGCGCTGTCTCAGCGGCGCAGGAATTTCCAGTGGAAGGTTGAGCTTGCCCAGCCTAGCCTGATCAACCTGCCCCAGGTTCCATCTTCTCCCGGAGCGCAGGCTCAATTTGGATTAGGAGGCACATACGCCTCGGCCAACAACTTTAATCACGACGCGGCCGCGCTGTATCTCAAACAGGCGTACGTCTCTTTCACTGGTCTCAGACATAACGGCGGCAGCCTGCAGTTGGGACGCTTCGATTTTGCCGAAGGGCTGGAAGGGCGGCCGCACGACGCCAGCCTGGCGTGGCTCAAACGTGAACGCGTAGCCCAGAGGCTGATTGGCGATTCCTACTGGACGCCCGCAGGGCGAAGCTTCGACGGCGTCCGTTTTTCCGATGATCTCGGCGCAAAGAATACGGTGACCTTTGTAGCGGCCCGCCCCACCCAGGGTGTGTACCAACTGAATGGCATGCGAGAAGTCAACGTCAACGTGCTGTACGCCTCCTTCACCCGCGAACTCCCGTCCCGCAGAACTGTGTCTGAAGCTCGCCTGTTTGCACTGGGTTACTTCGACAATCGGAATGTCTTAAAGGTCGACAACCGTCCTCTGGCTGCGCGAGAAGCCGACACCCAGGGCCTGCGAATTGGCACTTTCGGCATGGACTATCTGCTGGTTTTTCCTATTCGAAAGCTGGGCCATTGGGATCTGCTGGTGTGGACCGCCGGTCAGACCGGCGACTGGGGCGTGCTTCATCATCACGCCGGCGCAGTGACGGCCGAGGCAGGATGGCAGCCTCCAACCGTGTGGCTGCTGAAGTGGCTGCGCCCATGGCTTCGTGCGGGCGCTCTCACCGCGAGCGCCGATGGCAATCCCAATGACAGCAAGCACACTACTTTCTTCCAGATGCTGCCCACCGATCGCCAGTACGCCCGCCTGCCTTTCTACACGCTGCAGAACATCGAAGACTACACCGGCCAGGTGATCGTGCGGCCCTCGGACAAATTGTGGCTACGCAGCGAATTGCACAAGGTGAAACTGCACGGGCATAACGATCTTTGGTATCAGGGCAGCGGCGCTTTTCAAAACACCAGTTTCGGATACGAAGGTCTGCCCGCAAAAGGTCTAGGTGGACTGGCCGACTTCGTGGATTTCAGCATAGACTACCGCCCCACCTCAGGACTGGGCTGCTCAGCCTACGTCGGCGCGCTCTCCGGCAAAGCCACCATGACCGATCTGCCGCGCGGCCGCAAGGCGGGAATGGCCTACCTGGAACTGAGCTACCGTTTTTGATCAAGTGCTCGCGGTTGTTTATAATCAGGCTACTGAGCGGGAGTAACTCAGTGGTAGAGTGCGACCTTGCCAAGGTCGATGTCGCGGGTTCGACCCCCGTCTCCCGCTCCAGATTTCATGTTCCGGAGCCCAGCCGCAGGCGTGGGCTCTTTGCTTTTGAGCCAGAGTAGGCCTTCGCCCACCGGTGGACTTTTTTCTGCTCTAAGGCTAATTTAAATATCAGGGCGCGGTACCCAAGTGGTAAGGGAGAGGTCTGCAAAACCTTTATACGTGAGTTCGATTCTCACCCGCGCCTCCA
>Ga0066660_10000830_pt1 | contig 11993 bp, 8 predicted proteins | sample GraSoiAngelo_109_FD_75177 | JGI IMG/M metagenome (GOLD analysis project Ga0066660, IMG submission 75177) | Grasslands soil microbial communities from the Angelo Coastal Reserve, California, USA - 14_0903_12_20cm | ecosystem: Environmental > Terrestrial > Soil > Grasslands | place: USA...
GAAAATCCCCGTGACTCGCGCCGGAATCCCAGCTATCGAAGAGGCAACCTATCGTGGCATCAGCATCAATGCGACCGTGTGTTTCACGCTACCACAATGTATTGCCGTGGCTGAGGCAGTAGAGCGCGGGTTCAAGCGCCGCGAACGTGAGGGCAAGGAAATCGCCACCATGGGACCGGTTTGCACGATTATGGTCGGCCGGCTGGACGATTGGCTCAAGGTGGTCGTTGAGAGGGAAAATATCACTATTGATCCGGGCTACCTGGAGTGGGCGGGCGTCGCAGTTTTCAAGAAGACTTATCAGATCTTCCGGCAGCGCGGGTACCGCATCCGATTACTATCGGCTGCCTTCCGCAACCACATGCATTGGAGCGAGTTTATCGGGGGCGATGTGGTCGTCTCCCCTCCATACTCCTGGCAAGTTCGGTTTAATGCTTCCGACATCGAAGTTCGGCCGCGAATCGAAGACCCCGTGCAGCCGAAGATATTGGAGGAACTGGTTAAGAAGTTCGCGGATTTCCGCCGCGCCTACGAGGAGGGGGGACTCTCAGTTGACGACTTTGATGGGTTTCCGCCCACGCGGCGCACCTTACGTCAGTTCATTGCCGCCTGCGCCGACCTCAACGGCCTCCTGCGCGATTATTTGCTCCCCAACCCTGATACAGCCTGAGAATTTGCCACTGAAACTGTCGGTTCAATACCTACCCTGAAACTCTGAGGCAATTGAAGGCGGCGGGTGTTCCTGATTCGGTGCTGCTGGCTAATGGTGAAGGCTGCAAGGTGACCCCTCGCGCGCGGTCACCTTGCTTGCTCGCGACTGGTTATCTCATGTTCTTTTGCTCCGTCTTTTGCAGAAATGACACGGTGCGCTGCGCGTCCGCTAGCTGCGTCAGTTCGCCGGGGTCAGTACTGTCATGGCAGATTAGTTCGAGAAGCCGGTCCTCAATTGCCTTCTTGGCGGCTTCCAGTCTTTGGTCAAAAACTTGAGGGTCTAACTCCAAGCAGAAAATGGAAGGTGCCTTAACTGACCCCAATGTGATACCCAAGCAGCCCGCCCCCATGAATCGGGCTGTACAGTAGTTCTTTACTTCTCAGTGGGAAGGAGTGGAGCCGACGATCGGACTTGAACCGATGACCTGCCGATTACGAATCGGCTGCTCTACCAACTGAGCTACGTCGGCTTTGATAGGGTTTTTTCAGTTTAGCACGAGGTGCGTATCCTCTAATCCTGCCTGGCGCGTGCGGCTATCGGCCCTATCGCCGGGGACGATCAACTGTACCCGTTACTTCGAGATGTCTGTCCTGGTGAGAATTACGGCTTGGCCATCTCCATAAATTTGCTGCCAGCCTGGTACGTGAAGCAGGGAGCGTGCGAGAGGCGCGCTCGGAGGAAGAATCACCGACATGATACCCGCGTTATCTAATTGCTGTTTCCATCCTTCCTTGGCCCAGTAAAGCTGCAGGAATTGCTCCATAAAGTTGTCGCCATAAAGGTCGGTGCGTCCATCCACCCAAACGTGGTATTTCGGGTAGAGCCGCCAGATCAGGTATCCGCCCCAGTCGTAGTGGTTCAGCAATGGTACAGGGACGTGCTCGGCGGTGAGAAAGGAGGCCGCTGCCGCGGGAAAAGTTCTGGCCTCGCTCGTCTTGAACTCGCGAACCGTGTGGTAGAGGTGGAGAGCGACGAATGCAAGGACGCTCATCAAAATTAATGCATTGGTGGAGACTAGTCTGGGTGAAGAGTTGGCACGTGGCACCAGCAAACTGTTCGCCCATGGTCGATTCGTAAGCAAATGTTCCAGGCGTTCACTGAGAAGCGGAATTGCAACCAGGGCAAAGATCGGTATGTGGCGGATAGAGTGCAGGGCTGCCCCTGCTGTCACAACGGCTATGAGCCACTGGTGGAAACGAACGCGTTCTTTCGAAAGCGCCAAAGCCACACCGGTAAACAGCACCATCCAGAAAAATAATTGGAATCTAGCGAGATGAAAGTCGGGGGGTCGCCATTCGGAGATATAGCCTTGCAGGGCTCGTGAGCGAAGGGTTTCAATCGGATACCAGTAAAGCCGCGTGCCGCTCGGATTGAACGGAACCAGCATCAGACAAGCGAACAGGACGGCAGTGAGATGCCGCATCCGAGAGACGGCCTGTGCCCGTGAAACCCTCCCAAACGCCCAGTCGAGGGCTGAACCCGCGAAATATAAAACGATCAACCCTATCCCCACCGCGTAGCCGCCATGCAGGTTCACCCATAGCAGGGTAAGAGCGGGAAGCCACCACAATAGTCGCGGATTTAGCTCAGACTGATCCAGAAAAAACAGGAAAAGACTCACCAGAAGCAGGGTTAACATCTGAGGACGCACGCCCCATGTAGGTACAGAAGCCAGTGCGCCCCATGCCGTCATAGCGCCCGCGAGGTATGGACGTCCTGGCGAGCGGCGATAAGCAATCAGGAAAGCTGCAGCGATGATCGCGGCAAAGCCGATTACCAATGCGCCTTTGCCTGCGACACGATACGCAAGATATAAGAAGACCTCCGTGAGCCATTCGTGGGCAATCCAGACTTCACCCCTCCGAGTGTAAGAGAAGGGATCGGTGTGCGGCACGCTTCTTGTTTCAAGGATGAGTTGTCCCGTGCGAAGATGCCACCAGATGTCTGGGTCGGACAGGTCACGGGCAGCCAAAGAGAAGAGTCCCGCCGCCAGAACCACAAGGAACACCCGCCTTGTAGAGAACAAGCGCTCCATCTCGCGCAATCATAACGTGAGCGTGGACACATGTGCGCGAGCGGTACGACCACTTCATAGTTCAATTTGCATTGTTCAATGCACTCAGCAACGAACGGTCAATTTAGAACTGAAGTGTATTCGGAAACTCAGAAGTATCTTTGCGCAAACGAAAAGGCCACCCGGCAACAGGCGGCCTTTTCTTCAAGGGAGAATAGTTCCAACGGAGGCAAATCCGTCAAAACTTTCTGGCGAAATCTTATGAGCCGCAAAAGCAGGGTGTCAAGGAATTTTTCGATAATAAATACCTTTGTTTTCAAGTGGTTAGAAAAAGCATCAACAATCAATGTAAGTGCCTCAACTTGAGACAAAAATCTCACCTGAGGGCGTTAAACTGCTTTGATTGAATAGGTTACCTGCGTGCCGGGGGCTCGTTCAGGCGTTCGCTCAAGTGCAGGGAGATGAATTCCATCTCGTCGGGACGATCGAAAACGCGGTCGGGAAAAAATCGCTTGATGAGAATGCGAAGTCCACCGAATGCAAGTCCGGCAACCAAAGCGAATCCGATGAGAATGAAACATAAAATGATTATGTTCACGAGCAGGTTGGCGAGGTTGTTCTTCTTCGACAAACCAGCGTTCTCGTTCCAGGTCACGTCGGCATCGTAATTGACCGACGCGAGCAGAGACTTCGCATCGCTCGGAGAGAGTGGGCCAGCAGCAATCGCCACGATCGGGCCGCTACGCTTCGCGACGAATGGCGCGGAATCCGCCAGGGAAGTGGTGCCTGGCTGTTGCTGCCCGTTTGCAGCATGAGCCGCTTCGATCTTGCGCAGATGGTCGGCTGCGATCTGTGGCGTGGGGTAGTTGATCAGCATCAATGTGGCTTCCCCGCCCGAACTGTTGTAGTTTCCCAGAACCACTTCCGCTCCGCTGCTGAAATCCACCATCTGCGCCGGAATTGGCCCTCCAATCTTATCCAGCGCGGCTGGACCCACAATGTATTTCGCGGTGTTCTTGATGTACGACTGGTGAGGCAGATAAGCCGGAAGCCCGGGCAGTTTGCCTGCATCGGAAGGCTGCGGGAGGACGCTAGCCAGTTCCCGTAGTTCCGCCGCGGACATGGCGCTTAGTTTCTCAAACACCGCGTCCACCAGGACATTACCGCGATAGAACAGAACGCGATTATTCAGGGAAGAAGCCTGGTCTCCAATTTTTTCATTGAGCATCTCGGGTTGCTTGTAGAAGGTGAAAGCGCCATAGGCTCCGCTCGTATCCTGAAAGCGCGCAGTGCGTATGGTCAGCTTGCGTCCATCGCGCGCGTATGTGCCGGAGGCGAAGTCAGAGAATCCATATTCCTTCAGAATTGGAGCATTTACCGGATCGGCAAACGTCGGATCCTTGCTGGTTTTAGCGGTGCCCTGCAACCCCCACCCGCCGAATTCCTCAGGCAGAATGGGGGTAGAGGACCGGCTAGACGGGGATGACCGGTCGCTTGCAGTCGCCAGGGCAAGCAGCAGAAACACTAAAATACTGGCAGTGAGAAGACGAAAATACTTCATCAGCAAAAAGTGAAAAGGCCCCTCATAATTAGACTACAGTCGGTAATAGAAAGTTTCCAGCGACTTGGGCCGAGAAAATGCGAAGAAGGGCCACGTCAGTGATCGAATTGAAGGAAGAAGCGCCAAACACGCCAACGGGCCGCTACTTGGCAGAGGATTGACCACTGGTTACCGGGCTCGAACTGTTCATCCGGCTGGCGACCCGGAGTCCACTTAAACCTCCAACATAGGTGGAAATGCCGCGATAGAGCGATTCAGCAATGCGCTGGCGGTACTCAGCTGTTTCCAGCTTGCGCGCGTCGGTGGGGTTGCTGACGAAAGAAACTTCGGCCAGAATCGATGGCATATTCGCCCCGATCAGCACGATGAATGGCGCTTTCTTGACTCCGCGGTCCCGAATTGCAGAACTCTTCGCGGCCAGCCCACTATGCAATGCTCTTTGCACGTCAGAAGCAAACTCGCGGGATTCTTCGATCTTTTCCTTCAGGGCGATTGTTTTTACCAAGTCCTGCAATTCGTGAATTGCCTTATCGGAGACCGCGTTCTCACGCGCCGCTACTTCCAGCGCATCCGGATTCGAAGTGAAATTCAAGTAGTAGGTTTCCACGCCGCGTGCCTCAGGGTCTCCGCTGGAGTTGGCGTGAATGGAAATGAAGAGGTCCGCCTCCTCCTGGTTGGCGATGGCGGTGCGAGTTTCCAGAGGGATGAAGGTGTCATCCTCCCGGCTATAAATCACTTCGGCGCCCAGCCTGGTTTGCAGCAGTTTTCCCAGTCGCTTCGCAACCCCTAGAACCAGATCCTTCTCTTCCAAGCCATTCGGCCCGATCGTTCCCGTGTCATGGCCACCGTGGCCAGGGTCAATCACGATCTTGCCGATCTTAAGTCCCAAGGCACGAATGAGAGAACGGTCTCCCTTAGAGGTGGGTTTGGCTTCGTGAATGTCAAAATCCGCTACAGCAGCCGCCGCCTTGCGCTTGCCTTTGCTACGAGCGCCGCGGGTGGCGGGTTCTGTACTCTTATCGGCGAAGGAATTGCGAGTTGAGGCAGTACGATTGGACTTTCCGGCATCCACCGCTTTGGGAGCTGCCACGGCAGCCTTTTCGGCCGACGTGATCTCGGGACGCAAATCCGCCGGTTGTAGAGTCACTACTTTTACGTCTTCCTCCTCATCGTCGGCCTCGACAATCCTCTTCACCGGGGATGGGTTGCCTGGTACAACCGTTTTCTTCACGTCCGTCGCAAGCAAAGGTTCACTCTTTGCGACTGCCGGCGGGCTCACGGACTTCGCCTCCGCGCGGGTCAGAGTGCCTGCGGTCGATGTCTTTACTTCCGGATCAGGATCATCCAGTTCTGGCGGATTTCCAGATTTGGATTCGTCTGGTGCCTTCGCGACAGCGTCGGCACCTTTCGTAGTGGCCAACTTGCCACCTTCCTTGCCATGTATCTCGATGATCAGCCGGTAAGGATTGGGCAGAACAAAGGCACTGTATTGTGCGAATTTATCGACTTCGAGAACTACGCGCGTGCGGCCCGGCTGAAATTGCGCCACCCGGATTTTCTTGAGGAAGCCATCGTCCACATCAAAGCTCTTGCCCACCAGGGTTGATGCCAGCCGAGTATCTCGCAGATCGAAGAAAATGCGGTCGGGATGATCGATGCGTTGCGATTGGAATTCTACCTTTTGCTCGAGATCAACGGCTACGCGAGTGTGGTCCGGCGTTGACCAATGTCGAATGCCCGTGACGCGGGACAGGCTGCCAGGCTTGATTTCGCTGCTGGCGCTGTCATCGTCGTCCGCGTCATCATGACCAGAAACCTTCCCGGAGTTATTCTTCGCCTTGCGGGAAAGCTCCGCGCGACGCGCTCCCTGCTGCCGTGCTAGTTCGTCTCGCCTGGATTGTGCTTCCGAGATTTCGCTCAGGGCGTGACGGGCATCCTCTGCCAAACCGTTGTGCGGGTAGCGACGCAAGAATTCTTCGAAAGCGGCGCGGGCCTTGGCCGGGCTATCAAGATCGTCTTTGTAGATTTCTGCAACCGTGAACAGTGCCTCAAAGCGGTATTTGCTAGCGGGATATTCGCGCCTGAGAAAGCCGTACTGATCGACGGCGGAATGAAGAAGCTTCTCGTCGTCGAAATGCCGCCCCATCTCCAACAACAGGTCAGCGACCGCAAAGGCGCTGGGATCGGCCTTAGTGGAAGCAGGAGCGCCGAAATAAACCCGCCGGTAGGCATCCAGCACGCGCTGGTAATCATGCCGGGTACGCTCTGCGGCTGGGCGCGCGTTGAGAGCCTCGCGCATGTGCTCGGCCATAGCGAATCGTTCCCGCCCCCAGGCATCGCCGTGGGCCGCACGCGCGTAGGCCGGCAATGTCGGCAGCAGTGCCACCAGCAAAACGGCACACGACCGCACCGCCCGTCGGCTTCCTTCCAGATTCTTCAATTTCTTGTAGCCCGTAATCGCTGGGTAATGCCAACTTCAACAACTCACCTATACAGATGCTACTACCCTCAATCAGTGTTGCTGATGTAAAGCACGCCACGCGCATCCCGTTGAACCCGGACAGGATCGTGTACCGGGTTGCCGACGATATACGTCCCCGGATCGGAACCGCCGTAGTAAATCTCGGTGATCCGCCGAACATAGTTCCGGGTTTCCGGAATATGCGGTACTCCGGCGCTGCGTGCCACCGCTCCCGCGCCCGCGTTGTAAGCCGCCAACGTCAGCTTGATGTCTCCACCGTAGCTCTCCAGCAGGCTCTTGAGATGGCGAACACCGGCGTCCACGTTCTGCTGCGGGTCAAATGGATTGGCCACGTGCAGTTGTCGCGCAGTCGAAGGCATCAACTGCATCAGCCCCATTGCTCCCTTTCGGGAGACTGCGTTGGGGTTGAAGTTGGATTCCACCTTGACCACCGAGCGGACCAGGTTGGGATCGACGTTGTGCCTTGCCGCAGCCTGTTCAATCGCGGCGTCAACTTGCTGGGCAGTGAAACCATTTCCACGAACAAAGCTCAGATTACCCGAGCTCTGCGAATTGGACTCGCCCAGATAGTGGTTGACCTCCGCGGCTGCGGATCGTGCCGCACGCATGGCAGCGCCACTGGCAGTGCGCACAGATTTCCAGCGACGCTCCTTGGCGCTCCAGTAGACCAAGCCCGAACGCCTCGAAGCCACCGTTTCCTGTGCAGTTTTGGGAGCGAAAACAACTTCATTGACATACACCTTATGCCCGTGTTCGTCACTGGTAGTGATGGTGGCCGCGGTGCCGCTACCGGCACCCGGCGCCGCCTGCACGGATGGCGCAGTGAAAGAAAGGAAGGTCGCGATTACGGTACTGGCCATCAGGACGAGTTGCAGGCGTTTGTGCATAGGGTTTACGTGCAAAACCGCAGAGGCGCAAATACACCCCTGCCCCTACCTGCAACCTGATGGAGAATTAACCAGAGTAGGGAGATTATAGGGCGGCGACTACGGGTGGGCAATCTATCCAAAGGCCAATAGAACCACCGGAAGTAACAAATGTATGTTGCTGATATCACAGCACTTGCTCGTAGTAGAAGTTACCTGTGGTCAGGGCCCGCACGATCGCGACCCTTCTTTGGAGAAAATCATCTTCAGCTCCTTTCAGCTGCGATAGTCTATTGCCCAATTCGAGCGATAAGAAATGAAACACCGCGTTGTTCACGTGATCCAGAAATACCTGCTCAACGTGCCGATTAAGCTCTTGCTTGCGCTTGGGCTGGCGCCCCCAGGGTACGCGCTGCTTGAAACTATAGGCCGCAAGACCGGCAAGCCTCGCCGCACCCCCGTGGGTAACGGACGCGTCGGCAACCAGTTCTGGCTTGTGGCCGAGCATGGGAGTAAAGCCGGGTACGTCCGCAATATTGCTAGCAACCCGCGCGTGCGCCTGAAACTGCGCAACGGGCTGCGCACTCGCTGGCACACCGGCACAGCTCACTTGCTTCCTGATGATGATCCGCGCGAGCGCCAGCGTTGGCTTGCGAGCCATGTTCCCGGCAGCGCTTCGAATGCCCGAGTTGTCCGGCTCCTCGGAACCGAATTGCTCACGGTGCGCATTAACCTGGATAACTGACTCGCCTTTTCTCTCTATCGTCTACGGTGTAGGCTGAACTCTAAACACACATGAACGAGTTCGAAACTCTTCAACGCCAGACGCCTGATTCCCTCATGCTGTTCGGCTTCTGGTACCGTGCTTTGCCCGCGGATCGTCTCGGCCAACGCAAATTGGTTAAGGCCACGCTGCTGGAAACCCCGCTGGTGATTGGGCGCGATCGCGAAGGGCGTCCTTTCGCAATGCACGATGCTTGCCCGCATCGCGGTATGCCGCTTTCCTGCGGAAACTTCGACGGCGAACAGGTGGAGTGCAGCTACCACGGCTGGCGGTTCGACGCACACACTGGCCAATGTCAACTGATTCCTTCGCTTACCTCAGATCAGAAACTGAAGGTAGATCGCATCTACGCAGGCAGCTACGCTTGCCAGGAACAGGACGGTTTCATATGGGTTTATATTCCCGAGCCGGGCACTGCAGGCGCAGGCTTTACAAAAGCGCCTGAAGCGCCGGGGTCTCCGCCAGAAGTTCCGCGCCCTAATGTGGCGGACAAGTACGTGACTGCCTATCTGAGCGCCGAGATGCCGGTGAGTGTGGATCACGGAATCATCGGTTTAATGGACCCCGCCCACGGGCCCTTCGTTCATCAGGCATGGTGGTGGCGGAGCCGGCACAGCATCCACGAGAAGCAGAAGAATTTCGAGCCCATCCCTTACGGCTTCCGCATGAGCGCGCACACGCCATCGTCGAACAGCGCACCATACAAACTACTGCGCCTCTACGCCGACGCCAGTGCCATTACGACGACTATTGATTTTGTTCTTCCCAATCTGCGCCTGGAGACGATTCGCGCCGGCAAATACTGGTTTTCCAGCCTGACCACGGTGACTCCCATCACCCGCAACCATTGCCGCATTGACGTGGTCGCAGCCTGGAACATCTTTCGCTGGCTACCCTTTGGCCCCACGCTGCTGAAGTTCGTCTTTGGCAAGTTCGTGGAACAGGATCGCCGCACTATGGAAAAACAGGCGGAAGGGCTGAAGCACAACCCTCACATGATGTTGATTGACGATGCCGACCGCCCGGCCAAGTGGTATTTCCAACTGAAGCAGGAGTATCTGGAATCGCGTCGGAACGCGGAGGAGTTCCGGCATCCGATGAGCGGCCCGGTAACGTTGAAGTGGCGTAGCTAGCCATTCAAGGCTTTTAACCGCAGAGGTCGCAGAGACAACGCAGAGGACGCAGAGAAGGACCTGGGAACCCGGCCTCCGCTGACCTTACGACGACCCGCCCTTAATCGTGCACCAGCCAGTCCAGCGCCTCTTCACGTGTCTTGAAGCTCGTGAGCTCGCGCTGCGTGAAGCTCTTCATGTTTTCAAAAAAAACGTGTGGGATAGCTTCCGTTCCGACCCATGCCGAGCGTTTGATGTGAGGCCGGTCAAGCACCGCCCCCAGCTTGATGCGATCCGCGGCTTTGCGATTGATTTGAGCTCCCGTGAAGTCCCCCAGTATTAGCAGCGAGTCGCGGGGCTCAACAGTAACGAACAAAGGCACCAGTCCCGAAATCCTTTCCACCTCCGCCGCAGTGCAATGTGAGAGGTCCACCAGAAGAATTTGTTTTCCTTTATGCGTGATGAAGCGGATGCGATCTTCCATGGTGGACCCCCGAGCAGCAAATGACGGTGTCATAGCTCACTCCACTGGGCGCGATCCCGGCCCCGAGCGGAGTCGAAGGGGGGTGCAGACTACGAAACCGCGTGAGCGGGTCACTGTCCGCCCGAAGCAGGACAAGGCGCGACAGCTGACAATTATGGCCGGTTTTCGACTATCTATTTCCCCAGCAGCGATTCCACCACGGTATACACCTGTTCGAGCGCCGAGTCCAGAGCCTCGGGATTCTTTCCTCCCGCCTCGGCCATGTCGGGACGCCCGCCGCCCGATCCACCGACGGCCTTGGCCACAGGCCCAATGACCTTGCCCGCCTGAATGCGGCTAGTCAGGTCCTTCGTGACCCCGACAATAAGAGCCACTTTGCCATCGGAGGCCGAACCCAGCACCACCACGCCCGAGCCCAGCTTGTCACGAAGCTGATCAATCAGCGTGCGCATCTGCGCCCGTTCAAGATTATCTACCCGGTGGGCCAGCACTTTAATGCCACCAACGTCCTTCACTTTTTGCGTTACCGAACCAACCGAGGAAGATGCCGACTTCATGCGCGCCTGGTCGAGTTCACGCTGCAGGCGTTTGATTTCGGCGTCGCGCTTGTCGAGTTCCAGCTTGAGGGCGTCGGCAGGAGTGGCTGCGTCGGAATGGCTGGCCAGACTGGCAACCACACCCTCCAGTTGGTGATCCTTGCGGAAATGCTGCAGCGAACCTTCACCGGTGACCGCTTCAATGCGCCGCACTCCGGAGGAGACGCTGCCCTCTTTGAGAACTTTGATCAACCCAATCTCGCCAGTGGCTGCCGTGTGGGTGCCGCCGCAGAGTTCGGTAGAGAAATCGCCAATCCGGATGACGCGTACCTTGTCGCCATATTTCTCCCCGAACAAGGCCATTGCCTTGTATTCATTGACGGCGACGTCTATGGGTACATTTTCGATCACCTGGACCTTTTCGTTTCGCAGCACTTCCTTGTTGATCAGGTCTTCGATGTCCTGCAGTTCCTCGTCTTCGACGGCCGTGAAGTGAGAAAAGTCGAAGCGCAGATGATTGGGCGCGACTAGAGATCCGGCTTGCTTCACGTGCTTGCCCAGCACCTCGCGCAGTCCGGCATGGAGAAGATGCGTGGCGGTGTGGTTGCGCATGGTGGCTTCGCGGAAGGCGGTGTCGACCACGGCATCTACTTTGTCTCCGATATGAACCGGCTGCTTGGCAACTACTTTGTGCGCCCGAACTCCTTGAATCGGGTAATAGCAGCCAATCACCTCGGCAACGACGGTGTTGTGATCGTCGCTGTAGAGCCATCCGCGGTCGCCGACCTGTCCGCCAGATTCGGCGTAGAAAGGAGTGTGGTCGAGAATGATTTCTCCTTCGTCGCCCGGCTTAAGTTCCTGCGCGCCTTGACCATTCTTGATGATGGCGAGCACTTCAGCGCCATCGGAGCGGGTCTGACGGTAGCCTTCGAATACAGAAGTGGGTAGCTTCTGATAAGCAGGATTGGCTGTTTGCTTAACAGCGCCTTTCCAGGAAGCTTTGGCGCGCTCGCGCTGCGCCTCCATAGCGCGGTCGAATCCGGCCTGATCAAAGTTGATGCCCTGATCCCGGGCCGCGTCCTGCATAAAGTCGAGCGGCATGCCGAAAGTGTCATAAAGCTTGAACGCATCTTCTCCCGAGTAGGTTTGTATTCTCCCACCATTGTTGCGGGCTGCCTCAACCAATGGCCGCAGATCGTCTTCCAGCCTCCTGAGCCCGAGATCCAACGTGTGCGCGAAGCGAGTTTCTTCGGCCTGCACCGCCTTTGATACTCGATCCGCGCTCTCCTTCAACTCTGGATATGCATCCTGCATCAGGCCGCGGACAGCAAAGACCATCTCGTAGAGAAACGGGTTGGTCTGCCCGAGCAAGCGGCCGTGGGTAATGGCCCGCCGAATGATCTTGCGCAGTACATAGCCGCGGCCTTCGTTCGAGGGCAGCA
>Ga0066660_10000836_pt1 | contig 11943 bp, 10 predicted proteins | sample GraSoiAngelo_109_FD_75177 | JGI IMG/M metagenome (GOLD analysis project Ga0066660, IMG submission 75177) | Grasslands soil microbial communities from the Angelo Coastal Reserve, California, USA - 14_0903_12_20cm | ecosystem: Environmental > Terrestrial > Soil > Grasslands | place: USA...
AAAAACTGTCATCTCCTCTGAAACTCGGGTGATCCCACGAGCAGCCCTTCGATCACGCTCAAGTTCGGCGGGCGCGCAGGATCATCCAGACGTCGCTGCGTGACTTGCGGAACCTGCATTTGTTTGCTGATGGTATCGTGCGTTTGTTTTGAGATGTCGCCCGCGAGCAGCGAGTTCTCCATTACGGCCAACACTTGCTGTGGATCAGGCAGAGCCGGGTTAGCGCTTAATATGAGTTGCGTATCCGCCTGCACTCCTCTCAGCTTTCCCGCGCTGAGCGCCAGGGCAAAGTTCATGCGGCCTAACAGGGCAGCGGAATTGACCCAGGTTTCCGCCTTCATCGAATAGCCCGTCGGAGGCTGCATTCCGTACAGCGGCATACCCATATTGTTGAGCTGATTTGCCAGCGGAGTGGCATCGCTCACCTCCCCACCGGTCGCCCGTACAGCAGAGACCACGAACTCAAGCGGAGTTTTTACTTTGGCGCGGTAATTGTCAGAGGACCAGAATTCCGGCGAGCGGAAGAGAGTGCGCAGAACTTCGCGGATGTCTCCGTTTTTCTTTAAGAAGGTTTGCGATATATGGTCCACAAGCGCTTGCGGCGGATTGTCAGACACGAAGCGCATTGCCAACTTGGTGCAGATAAACTTTGCGGTCGCACGATGGTGTGCGAGTAGATGCAGCACCTCTCGTCCTTCCTTTTCGCCATTGTCCTTGATGCGATGACCGAGGACGATTTTGTCCCCATGATCGTGCATGCGCTCTTCGAATTTGAACCCGCCGCCTTGCTGTGGTTGGTCAATGGTCCAGCCGGTAAAGACGCGCGCGACTTCGGTAACATCTTTTTGAGTGTAGCCGCCGTTCACGCCCAGAGTATGCAATTCCATCAACTCACGGCCGTAGTTCTCGTTGAGTCCGCTGCTGCGCTTTCCCTTTGCTTTTTGCACGCTGGCCCGGCGCGGGTAATTGGGGAAACGGTGGCGACGGTAGCCGCGATGAGGATTCTTGGGAGCCCCGGTGGCAATATCAGAATTTGGACCGATGCTCAGCCAATTGTCCAGATAGAACAGCATGGCAGGACTTTTGGCGGTTGCCAGCAGCAGGTCTTCGAATTTTCCGAGGGCATGCTGTCGTATTACATCGCGTTCGTAGCTGGTGATCATGTAATGATCAGGGCCCTTGCCGATGAATATGTTGAAGTGGTTAAACCAGAAATCGGTCATCACCTCGTCCAATTGTCGTTCGCTGTAGATGGCACGCAGCAATTTGCCTTGCACTAATTCGCTGACGATCACCTGCTGAGGATTATTCAAGGCCATGAGCGTTTCTTTCTGTTGCGGGCTCATGCCTTCCATGAAATCGTTGCCCCGCCCACCTTTCAGAGATGCAGCCAAAATGCGCTGCTCCTCGGGTGCCATTTTAAGAACCCGTTTGACGCGCTGGTCGGGCGGCAAATTAAGTAACTCCTCCACCGTCAGATCAGCGAACATGCGAGCTTCGCGACGCTGCGCTCTTTCTTCATCACCAAGCCTGGCTTGCTTATTGGCAGCATCGACAGCCGGGGCATCGACTGCGTTGCTTGCCGTAGCGTCAGGCGGGTTCTTGCCGGACTCCTGCTTGCGCTCCTGCTTCTGCTCCTGGCGCTCGATCTGCGCCTGATAGACCGCACGCCTGGTGGGATCGGAGGGTAGGGATTGGCGGCCATTCATCACTTGTTTAATGAGTTGGGGTGGGGGAAAGTTCTCGACTATCTCGCGAGTATCCATGCGAAAAGTTCGAAACGGAGCGAGACGCGATTCTAAAGCGCCGTCATCAATCTTTTTTGGGTTGAGCTGAAGTTCGATCCACTTATCTACACCGATGTCCATCACCTTCTGGACATCGCCGGGACGCGGACCAAACGTCAAGCGATTGAGCGCATGGACAGCGCGTTTGTGCTCATCCATTTGCGTCAGCGTTGGAGCCGGCTTTTTGTAGCCCGCGGCCAATCGCACTGAAGCAGTCAGAGCCAATGATGTGAGCAGCAGCGGCAGCGCGATTCTTCGAACTGCAAAAATCATGAATATTCCTGCTCAGGAACGCGAGAATGCCATTAATTATGAACCCAAAATAGAGGAAAAGTTTCTTAAGGCGGCTTTAGCGTGCCACTCATTCATCTCATTCGTGAGCCGAATCAGGTACTTGGGAGGGCCCGCCAGAACGTGAGCCATGAGAACTCAATGTCAGGCAGCAAGCCCGGAGATGAGACCTAGGTCAAATAGATTTTTCCGTGGCTTAGCTTGTGTTGCAGACCGGCCGCGAGTTGATCGATGTCTCCCGCCGCAATGTTGACGGACATGTGCTCGAGGAACGGCACGCGATTGCTTCCGACTGCATCACGCCGCAATTGGATCAGCAGTGCATGCACAACATTGGGATCGTATTTCTGGGGCGCCAGCCGGACCAGTTCGCTCAAGGTGCCGCCCACGGGAAGGGAATCGCGATAGGGGCGCTCGCTGGTCATGGCATCGAATGTGTCGGCAAGGGCTATGATGCGCACCGGCATGGGCACGTCGTCCATAAACAGACCGTCGGGGTATCCAGAGCCATCGCCGCGCTCATGGTGCCAGCGCACAATTTCGGGAATGCGTGGCCAGGGAAATTGCACATTGCTTACGATCTGATGTCCAACGATGGTGTGGTCAGCCATCTCGCGGAACTCTTCCGCATCCAGCGCGCTCGGCTTGCCGAATATGCGCTTGTCTACCGCGACCTTGCCGATATCGTGCAAGTATCCTGCGGAACGGAGCGCCCCGACTTCGCCTTGATCCATTCCAAGCGCCTCGCCGATGGCGGCGGCGTAACGTCCGACACGAAGTGAATGACCGTGAATATTGACGTGCTTTACGTCAATCGCGGTGGCAAATGCCTCGAGAGCATTGTCATAAAAGCCATGCAAAGAGGCCATCAGCCGCAGGTTCTCTGAGATGCGCTGCGCCAATGTCTGAGTAAGGCTGTGGTTGTGAACGGCCAATGCGATGTAGTGACACAGCAGGCTCAGGGATTCGAGTTCGTCATTTTCATAGTGAGCATCGCCTTCACGCCTGCCCAAAACCACCAGGCCTACAAGCTTTATACCAACCTTGAGGGGCGCGATGCATTTAAAGAGCTCGGGCGCGACGTTGCCATTCGAACTAAGGAAAATTTCGTAAGTGCTGGCATTGAGCAACATCGGACCGCGAGCAGCCGTGAGGGCATGCACGTGCTTGGGAAGAAGTGGGATGACGGCTGGATCGGGCAACATCGTGAAGCCCTGAGACGCAATTGAGGTGAGGACAGAAGGTTTGTCGCTGAAAAGAAAAAGAGCGCCTTCGCGGCCCCCGGACGCTTCAATCAGCGTCGAGAGCATTACCTGAGCAGTTTGCGAGAACTCGCGCTCCGTGGTCAACTGGGGACCCAAGTCGGAGAGCGCCTCAACCGTGCGCAGGAGCCGTCGAAAATTGTTTCTTTGCACCGCCACGCGAGGTGGTAGCGAGAAAACGACCAGAGCAAATTGAGAGTACCATGCACGAAAAATGCGGGGAAGGTACGTTGTTGGTTAGTTTGGTGCCGAGATCACATCAGCATTTTGTAGCTGGCATTTGAGTATGGAATATTTGCGCCATCGGGCCAGCCAGCATTGAATGGCGCAGTTTTAGAAGTGCCTGCGCAACTCGGAGAAATTCTCCAAGAGCAATAGCCGAGTTGGAGGATCGGCAGGCGCAAACTGCTCATGTTCCAAGATCCAGGTGTTGTCATGCGGCACGAAGACCGCGTTGAGGCCGGCCGCGAGCGCTGGATTGATGTCTGATTTCGGACTGTTGCCGATCATCCAGGTAGACGCTGCTGCACCACCGTATTTCGAAACTACCGAACGGTATGTGTCCGCGTCTTTTTCAGCGACGATTTCCACCGCTGCAAAATATTGTTTCAGGCCCGACCGCTCGATCTTGCCAGACTGTTCAACTACATCGCCTTTGGTCATGAGGATGAGGTGATGTCGCGGGAAAAGATACTGAAGCGTTTCCGGAACGCCCGGCAGTATCTCCACCGGATGCGCGGCGATCACATGAGCAAAGCTGTTGATTCGATCGTGCAGGGCGGGAGTGATTGGGTCGACTGCGAGCCGTTCAAAAGTTTTGACCAGGGCATGAGCAAAGCTGTGCAACCCATAGCCGTGAGTGATGATGCATTCACGTTCCACCTCGTCGAGAATTTCGCGTACCTGAATAGCAGAATACTGGTGATGGTTCAGGAAGGAAATGAACTGAGCAATGGCCCGCTCGAAGTAAATGTTATTTTCCCAGAGAGTGTCATCGGCGTCGATGAGAAGGGTTTGCGTGCCATTGGAACCAGAAAGGCCGGACATCATGGAGCTTCTACCCCACAAACTCCACTCGTGCCGCATGGGGGATGATTCCCGCTTTATGACCCATATCAAGCAGACGGCGTATGGCTTCACGGCCATCCGGTCCGTAGTCGAGAGTACGCTCGTTCACGTACATGCCAACAAACTTGTCGGCCAGTTGGGAATCGAGGTCGCGGGCGAACTGCATGGCGTAGGCGAGAGCTTCATCACGATGGTCGAGAGCGTATTGAATGCTTTCGCGGAGCGCTGAGGCAACACTAGTCATGAGCTCGTCGCCGAGGCCACGCCGGATCGCATTTCCTCCGAGCGGCAGCGGCAACCCGGTTATTTTTTGCCACCATCTTCCCAGATCAATGATGCGCTGCAAGCCAGACTTTGCATAACTCAATTGGCCTTCGTGGATGATGAGCCCGGCTTCCTGCTTGCCCTCCAGAACCTGTGGAATGATTTGGTCAAAGGGCACCACGTCAGTCTCTATTCCCGGTGCAAAGAGCCGGAGGACGAGATATGCCGTGGTTAGAGTACCGGGGACGGCGATACGCTTTCGTTTGATCTCACTCTGGGTGTAGGGATGGCTGGCAACAATCATCGGACCATAGCCTTCGCCGACGCTTCCGCCACTCGGCAGCAGCGCGTACTTATCCTGGATATACGGGTAGGCATGGAAGGAAATGGCGGTCACGTCGAATACGCCGTCCATCGCCTTCTGATTTAGAGTTTCAATATCGCAAAGAGTATGAGTAAAGCGCAGCCTGGGCACGCGCACTTTATTAGTGGCCAGTCCGTAGAACATGAATGCATCGTCGGAATCTGGACTGTGGGCAACGGTAATCTCGCGAGTGTCGGAAGGCGTACCACTGTGCGGGTAATCTTTGGTATCTACTGTGATGCTCATGCGTCGACCTTGTTAGCACGTCGCAGACGGACAGCAACTGCGGCCGCCGCCATTACTTTGATTACCTCGGCAAACACGAACCAATAGAGTCCGAAGCGCACCGCTTGTGCAAAAGAATGAGTCAGAATTGCCAACCAGGTAATGCCACCCGAGAAAAGAACGATCTCAGCGAGAAACCCTGCCAGCGAGGCGCGCAGAAAACTTTTGCGTCCGCGTTCCATAATCCATCCAGCAAGAGCGGCGACCAGCGGATAGACCATGAGAAAGCCGCCGGTCGGACCGAACAACTGTGCGAGACCTCCCGGGCCGGTGGGGTTGAAAACGGGCAGTCCGGCGAGACCTTCAGCCAGATAGAGAGCCAAGGCGGCGAACCCACGCTTGCTACCCAGCGTCATTCCAACCAGCAAGACGGCAAAATTCTGCAATGTCAAAGGGACTGGTGTAAAAGGAAGCGGCAGCGTGACGCGGGCACAAAGAGCTACGAACAGGCTGGCACTCACTACAATCGCGACCTGCCGCGCCCAGGCGAGAGCCCGCGAGTTTGAGCTGCTGAGAGTGTTGGTAGCCATTCTTGCCATTTCCTGGGTTCTCCAAATCAAAGACATGGACTTTCAGGTTTCCTGGTTGCGGTCTATTTCATCCAAGGTCGGTTTTGACCCTTGCGGGGGCAGCCTTCATATGTCGACGAACCCGCACTACCAACGCAATCGCGACACACGTAATCACCAGACTGCTGAAACCGAGGATGATAAACCACGAGGTCATCCGCACGTGGCTTAGCATATCAAATGACGACGGAGTGCGGTGGAGCAGGCTTGCAAGTTATTTTGCCGCCATAGCCTGTTCGACCTCGTCGGCAGTGTGTGGCAAGGCGGCAGACAGGTTTATAAGCTTGTCGTTGTTGTCCACGAAAAAAACGTCTTCGATGCGCACACCCAGCTTTTCTTCCGGGATATAAATACCCGGCTCAATAGTGAAGACCATTCCAGGAGCGAGCGGCAACGTATAATCGCCATCGTCATGTACGTTGAGGCCCACGTAGTGGCTGAGCCCGTGGATGAAGTATTTGCCGAGCGGTGCTCCTTGTTTATCTTTTCCGTGCGAGTTGATGTACTCATAGGCGACTTTATAAAGCGAGTTAGGATCATCACGCCTCAGGGTTGATTTACCTGGCTGAAACGCCGCAATCGCAGCCTGCTGGGCCCCCAAGACAATGTCGTAGATCTCACGCTGGCGAGGACTGAATTTTCCTGTTGCCGGGAAAGTCCGCGTGATGTCGGAGGCATACATGGAATATTCCCCGGCTGCATCAATCACCACGACATCGCCGGCGTGGATGATTACAGAATCGTCCGAATAGTGCAGCACGGTAGAATTGAAACCTGACCCCACGATCGGCGCGTAGGCAGGGCGCTCGCAGCCCCGTTTGCCCCACTCATATTGCATTAAAGCCGAGATCTCCCGCTCGGAGACCTCCGGTTTTACCGCGTGAAACGCGGCCAAGTGCGCCGCGACGGAAGCGTCTGTGGCTTTGCGAATGCGATCGATTTCACCGGCGTCTTTGAAAGTACGGAGGTAAGCAAGTAACGGTTTCACGTCCTGAAAGGAAACGTAGGTGGGGAAAGCATTGGCCCGCTTGAGCCAGTCCAGAGCTTCCGCGGAGGCTGAGGCTTGGCCGAAAGCGGGCAAATCGCTGTACAGGGTGGCCCGCGGCTGAGGCAAGAGCCGGACTAGTTCGTCGCGTAATCGATCGATGACTTCGACACGATCGAAGCCCGTGATTTTGGGCGCATCGGGATTCTCGGGGCCCAACTTTGGCCCAGTCCACCGCTCCTGCGATGGATTGTGGGCGGGAAGGAACAGAATTTCAGTATAGGCACGCGCGGATGAACTGGGAGTCGCCTGTGCTGGGGGCGCTATGAGCAGAGCAGCGCCTGGTTCAGACCAGCCTGAGAGATAAAAGAATTGATTGTCCTGGCGAAAGCCGTAGAGATCGTTTGGGCCTTCGGCCTCCATGGGTGCGAAGATTACAATGATGCCACCTTCAGTTTTCCTGGCTAATGCCTCGCGGCGGGCGCGGTAGTCAGCGTTCGGTTGCCGGTCGAGAGCAGCAGCAAAGGGGAGCAGAAAGACACATACGACGACGACAAAGGCGACTGTGGATCTGCGCATGCTTGCGAATTCCTCTTGAGGTAGTGCTTATTTTTGTCCGCCGGTTACGGATTTCTTGGCTTGATTGAACGCGTCCACGTTGCTTTTATCAATCAGGGCTGATCCTGTATCTACGAATGCAGGAATGGGAGCAAAGCTATTCTTGGCCCAATCCACATCGAGTGAATTGAGCTTATGGTGATAAAGATCGTCCATCATTCGGAGGCCCACAAAGGCCATGGTGTAGGGCTTCTGAGAGATGGTGGCAGCGATTACGCCTTTCTGTATCCACTCCAGCGTGTCAGGATCGGTGTCCATCGCCATGACGACTTTATCTTTGACGTTGTTGTTGCTGAGCACGGTGGCGACTTCCTTCCCGGCAAGCGCCTCGAGGCAGACGATGGCGTCCACCTTGTTCTTCTCCTTACCAAGGATCTGGGTAGCCGTGTCGAAAGCGACCCTCGGGTCGCCCTTGATATCAACGACACGAACAATTTTTATCTGCGCCTTGTTCTCCAGCGCGTCGCGATAGCCACGCAGCCGCTCGGCAAGATTGATTTGCTCGGGCATGCTGAAAACCACGACGTTACCCTTGCCATGCAGTTCGGTGGCAAGACGTTCGCCGCCGGTGATTCCAGCCTGGTAATTATTGGTGCCGATAAAGAATAGCCGTTTGCTCGCGGGTGCGTCGGAATCGAAGGTGATCACCGGAACACCGGCGGCGATGGCTTTGTCAATGTCCTCCTTCAGGAGCTTGGGGTCGGCAACCGAAATCAAAATCCCCGTGGGCTTCTGCTATAATGCCTTTTCGAAGGCTTGCTGCTCCGCTTTGGGATCGAAGGTGTCGGGTCCAGCTATCTCGGCACGCACTTTCAGCTGACTGGCGGACTGCGAGAATCCTGCTGCGGCCGTCTGCCAGTAAGGAATCTGAACGTTGGACGCGATCAGAAAATATTTTTCATCAGCATCGTGCGCTGATCCACAATTCAGGATGGGGAGCAGCAGCATTGCAAGGGGAATCAGGGTGAGCAGTTTCTGCAAGCGGGACATCGGATCCTCCTCAGAGCAGCCGACGTGGCTGAGCTAAAGCCAGGCGCGGAAGGCGAGATGGATTCTACCCGACCACGGCGACAAAAGGAAAGAAGCACCGTCCGACGCTGGCAGCCTGTCTGTGCTTCACGGCAAAGCCTTGTCGAGAATCGCCGAAATCACGGACTCCTCCACTTCGCCCGAAGAATTGTAAAGCGCCTTACTAGCGCGATCCAACACTACTAGGTGCGGAATGTACCCCTGATAATATTTTTTAACGAGTTCCTGCTGGCTAGGCGAAAGTTTCTTATCGATATCTATCACTACGAAGTGGACGCGGTCTTCATATTTGTTGTAGAGGTCAACGGAGCGGCGAGCCTGCCGCTTGGAATTGAATCAACCTTCGCCATAAATAATGATGTAATTCGGCTTGCCCTTCTGAGCCCCATCATCCATATGGTCGCCGATGATGAGCGGGCCATCCTGGCTGTCGCTGCTGAAGTCGAGTTTCGGGTTAAGCCGCAAGTTGTCGGCGGCGCGGACCGCCGTCGAAATTACCAGAAACAATATTATCGTAGAGAAAACCTTCTTCATTCAGTCCTCTATGAACCCGATCGATTGCCCTTTTTACCAGCAACCGGGTTCTCAAAATCCGTGTTGCTGATATGTGACGTGCCACAGCGCCAAAGGTTTCAGGCCAAGAAGTAGCCGAATCAGCCGCTAACCTAACTAAAAGAACTTAGACGCCTACGGGGAAGGGTTTGTTGTGACTGTCTGCGCTCAAAGCAAGGCCGGCAAAACGCCCCTGCAGCAGCGACATTAGACCCGTGTACCAATAGCCGACCACAAATAATATGAGGAACGGTACGGTAATGTAATTCTCGTTGTCCAGAGCGTAGTACACGGTGAGCGCGAAGTATGAGCCGATGAGCATCTCCAGCCACGGTACCCAGCCCAAGCGTCGGCGGTACGTGTTAGCAGCCACTTTATCTTTTTTCGATTCCACCCGGTATTTCGGTGTGCGGGCGAACGCGCTCTGCTTGCCGGCGAGAGCCTCCAGCACCGCGCAGGTGTTGGTGACTGTCAAACCAATGCCGAGCGCCATCAGAAAGGGGAGATAAAGCAGAGCACGCGGCCAGGTCTTGGGAAATAATTCCTTCTGGGACACCAGGTAGAAGCTCGAGATGGAGAACGTCGACGCCAAAAATAACGGGAGATCGATGTACATCATCTGAAACCATCCCTGGTAAAAGCGAATAACCATGGCTGGCAACAGAAGCACCGACAACACGATCATCAGCGGGTAACTGAGATTCGCTGTCAGGTGATACCAGGCCTCGAGCTTCACCCGACCCGGCACGTCGCTTTTCAGCACGCGGGGCAGGATTTTCTTGCAAGTTTGAATCAGGCCTTTTGCCCAGCGTGCCTGCTGGGTCTTGAAAGCCGTCATTTCCACCGGTAATTCGGCGGGGCACTCGACATCCTGCAAGTAGATAAATTTCCAACCCAGGAGCTGAGCCCGATAAGAGAGGTCGGTATCTTCGGTCAGAGTATCGTGTTGCCATCCGCCCGCTTCATCGATAACGCACCGCCGCCAGACTCCCGCGGTTCCGTTGAAATTGAAAAAGACGCCACTGCGGGCGCGGCCCGAGTGTTCGAGCACAAAATGTCCGTCGAGCAGAATGGCTTCAACTTCAGTAAGAAACGAGTAGTGGCGATTGATGTGTGTCCAGCGCGTCTGCACCATGCCGACCTTCGGATCGGTGAAATGGTGGATAGTACGCAGAAGAAAATCCTCTGGCGGTACGAAGTCGGCATCGAAAATAGCGACGAACTCGCCTTTTGCTGTCTTCAATCCTTCCGCGAGTGCACCGGCTTTGAACCCGAAACGCTTCCTGCGGTAGTGGTAGGTGATGGGGTTTCCCAAAGCTGCATACCGCTCCACCAGATTGCGCGCAACCGTTTTGGTTTCGTCCGTGGAATCGTCCAGCACCTGAATGTCCAACTTCTCTCGCGGGTAGTTCAGCCGGCAAATGGCGTCCAGCAGACGATCAACAACGTATTGCTCGTTAAAGATTGGAAGTTGAACCGTGACTCGTGGCAGATCAGAGAAATACGCTAGCGGATCAAGGGTGCGGTTCTTCTTGTTTTTGTAATAAAGGTAAACCAGGGTATAGCGGTGTATGCCGTAGGAGGCCAGCAGTACCAGCACGACGAAGTATGGGATCAACAAGGCCATGTCGAATGCATTGGCGTGGTAGAGGCCCTGGAATGTCCGATCAAGAAAATGCTGGCGGAAGTATTGCCAAATGCCGCGAGATGCGGACAGAGCGACAAGTATTGCAAAGGACGAAATGGGCGCGCAGTTCAGCAAGCTTGATCAATCCGGGTAACGCAAACCTTTTATTTTACCCGACCTGAGACGCAGCACGCTCGTTGGTCACAAAAATATCCTTTGGATTCAGAGACTTATGGCGAGTCGTCCGGCAGAGAATTAACCTGAAGCACAAGGTTAATATGGCTGCCTTCTTCCATGTGCGTCGTGGTGGCATTGCTCTCATAGTTTTTCAGAAACTGAGGGTCTAAGTAACGATCACCATCTAATTCATCCCACGCGATGATGGTGTAGATTGCGGGATTCAAACCGTGCAAGGAGAAGTGACCATGCTGGTCAGTGACTGCCTGGTGATAGCGGTCAGGACGATTGCGATATCGGGACTCGGGAATAGCAACGACACTTGCATTTGCTACCGCCCGATTTTTTTCGTCCACGGCTGTGCCCTCGATGCTTCCGCCATTAGCGCTAACGATTAGATCGAGTGAAAGGGACGCGCTACTTACAGTCAGTGTCGCATCGGGGATATTTCTTTCACCTATGACGAGAGATTTTAGAAAATAATCGGCGACTGCACCGGCCTCCGCTGCGAATTGGATGTCATACCTACCCGGCGGTACGCCCTTCCATTCAAAACTGCCATCTTTTTTGACACGCGCGGGCTGTGCGGGGTCGCCCGCCCCTAAGGGTATCGCGTTCATGCAGCTATAGTCCCCATCCGCGCAGTGCAAAAGTAGAAAAAATTGCGATAGATCAACCTGACCAGCACCCTCTGCACGAAGGCGACCTTTCACCAAGGCGCCCGGCACAGGAATGAGTCGCAGTCCCTCTACATTTGAAGCGGCAAGCTCGATACTCTGCCGCGCCGACTGCGCGCTTTCACCAATGAGGGCTGTGGCCACAACCGTGTATGAACCCGGGGCAACACCACGCAGTTCAAATGTGCCGTTCTTGCTGACTTCGGCGGTGCTGGAGACCAAGCTGAATTCGCGGGAATAAAGCGTAACGACAGTCTCGGCGCTCGCGGGGAGATTGGAAACAGTGCCACGTATCCGGAACGTAGCGCTTGGGACAAGTGTGAAATTTACGGGCGACTCCTCGCCGGCGCGAATCTCAATTTCCGACGCCTGACTACGGTCGTGGGTC
>Ga0066660_10000840_pt1 | contig 11921 bp, 14 predicted proteins | sample GraSoiAngelo_109_FD_75177 | JGI IMG/M metagenome (GOLD analysis project Ga0066660, IMG submission 75177) | Grasslands soil microbial communities from the Angelo Coastal Reserve, California, USA - 14_0903_12_20cm | ecosystem: Environmental > Terrestrial > Soil > Grasslands | place: USA...
CGGTGCGGCGTACCACGCGCTGGTCGAGCTCGGTGTACGCCTCGCGCATGGCGCGCTCTGACTGGCGCTGCGCCGACACTTCGCGCAGCACGAGCACCGCGCCGAGCAGCCCGTCGCCGTCGAGGATCGGCGCGGCATTCGCCGAAACCGGGTGCACCGCGCCGTCGCGCGCGCGCACGGCCGGCTCGCCGCCGGCGGCCGCCGCGGCGCGCGTCTGCAGCGCGGCGTTGAGCGGGTTGCGCAGGCTCTTGCCGTCGCGCTCGTCGTAGAGCGCGAGGAGCTCATCGAGCGGCCGCCCGGCGGCCTCCGCCGCGCGCCAGCCGGTGAGGCGCTGCGCGGCGGCGTTGAGGAAGCGCACGCGCCCGGAAGCGTCCGTGGCGATCACGCCGTCGCCGATGCTCGCGAGGGTCACCTGCAGCCATTCGCGCTGCTCGGTGGCGGCGCCCTCGGCCTGCGCGCGCTGCGCCGCCGCCTGGTCGAGCGTGCGCGCCACCCACAGGATGAGCGAGCTGAACCAGGCGATCATCACCAGCGTGAAGAGCGCCATGCCGAACGCCTCGCCGAAGAGCCCTTCGCGCTCGGCGTAAAGGCGCATCCACCCTACCGCGATCGGCACGACGAACGCCGCCGGCAGGAGCCAGCGGGTGACCACCGCGCCGGTGCGCTTGGAGGCGAGCGTGTCGAGCAGCCATTCGCTCGGGCGTGCGGCGGCGAGGCCGATCGCGGCGAGCATGGTCGCCACCGCGGCGGGCGCGGAAAATCCGAGGAGCGGCGCCGCGATGTCGAAGCGCAGCACGCGCAGGCTCAAGCCCAGCAGCGCGAAGAACGCGACCGCACCGACGATCGCCGCCACCACGCTCGTCGCCGGCGCGCGGAACACCAGGCGCTCGCGCTCGAGCGGCGTGACGAGCGCAAGCAGGATGAGCGTGATGCACGCCGCGATCGACAGGCGCGCCGGCATCTCGCCGCCGCCCGGCGCGAGCCAGTGGAAGCTCATGCCGATCGGCAGCCCGGCGAGCGTTTCGGCAAGCGTGAGCACGCCGATCGTCGCGGCGAGCGCCGCCGCGACGCGCGCGCTCCGCGGCCGACCGCGCTCGGCGGCGAAGAAGCTCGTCGCGAGCAGCACCAGCGCGAGGGCCGCCGCCGGCGACATCGGCGCGAAATCGGCGCCGAGATCGCGCAGCGCCGGCACGCCGAGCACCCAGCCCCAGATGGCCGCCGCGCCGAGCGCCGCCACGATGCCGAAGGCGGCGCGTGAGACGCGCGCGAGCCTCTCCAGTAGCGTTGCGGAGGTTCGCATCCGAGCCGCAGCCTAGCGGCGCGACGAGCGAGTTTCTATCGGCCGAATGGCTACGGCCGCGTCGTCACGCGCGCCCTGTCGCCAAGCGGCGACGGCTGCGAGTGGTCCTCTTTCCTTATCTTGGCGAGAAAGTACTGCGCCATCGCCACGGGCGAGCCGAACTGCGCCTTGATGAACCACGTGAGTCCGGCCATCGCCAGGCTCGCGATCACGCCGCCTTTCGCCTTCTCCTTGGTCTCGCGCGAAACGCTCGGGCCGTGCTGGTGCTTGCGGCGCACGCCGCCCACGGCGAGAAAGCCGAGCGCGGCGGCGCCCGCCAGCACCCAAGGCGAGCCCAGCGTGCGCAGCGCCTGCCGGCCCGCGCTGCGCGCCGCCGCCTCGACGCGATGGCGCCGCTCGGCGATGCGCTTCTCGACTTCGTAGATTTCCTGGTCGGGCGGGATCATGCGGCGCCTTCATTGAGGAGGTTCGGGGTCGCGGCCGCGCATCTGCCTCAAGAGCGCCGTAAACGGCAGCTCTTTCGCGAGCTTGAGGGTGAACCAGGCGAGCACCGCGGCGGCGACGATGTTAAGAACCGCCGCGATCGCGAGCGCGATCGGCCACGAGGCGCCATGGCCCCAGGCGAAGACGATCGCCGCGGCGACGAGGCCCATCCATGAGGTGACGATGAGCACCGCCGCTACCAGCACGCAGCCGAGGATCCAGGCGAGGCGGATCGCAGCGCGACGCGCATCGAGGACCGTGAGCTCGGCATAGTCGGCAACGAGCTGGCGCGCCTCGCCGATGAGGCGCGCGACGACCTGGCCGAGGCTCGGCGCCTGGCGCCGGGCCGTCGGCTCCATGGTGGCCATCCTAGTCGCGGCTGGTGATGAGATGCAGCAGGTAACCGGCCGCGAGCGCGATGCCGAGCGCCTGGAACGGCTTCTCGCGCACGTAGTCGCGCGCGGTCTCCATCCAGTCCTGCGGCATCGCCATCCACTCCTCGCCCTTGGCGCTCATGCGTTCGGCGTAGTCGCTCGCCACCGAGGCCGCCTTGTCGACCGCCTCGTGCGCCGACTGGCTCATGCGTTCGATGCGGTCTTCACTCTGCTCGCGCTGCGTGCTCTTGGTTGCCATCGCTCTCTCCGCGTAAAGAATTCGGTCTCTGAAAAAGCAACGTCTATACCCGCCGCCGGCGCGCCGCCTGGCCCGCCGGCACGTCGCTCGGGGTGCCGCGGCGCTCGCTATCCTTCACGCCGCGCTCGACGTCACGCACCGCTTTCACGATGCGCTTCCTGCGCAGGAACCGGCTCTTCACCGGGACGTATTCGGGCTTGTGCGCCTTCATGCCGCATCCCGGTGCTCGTCGTCGTCGTTCTCGGCCGGCGCGCGGCGCTTGCCCAGATCCTCGCTCTTGTAGGCGGCGAGGCGGTTGTAGAGCGTCTTCAGGCTGATGCCGAGCATGTCGGCGGCCTTCCTCTTCGAGCCGCACTCGGCAAGCGTGGCCTCGATCAGCCGCCGGCTCACCTCCTCGAGCGTGCTGCCCACACGCACCGAAAGGAGCGGCGCCGACTCCGGCTGCGCCACCGCGGCGGGCGCGAGGTGCGCGTCGATCACTTCGTCGGCGAGGATGAAGGCGCGTTGCACGTAGTTCTTCAGCTCGCGCACGTTGCCCGGCCAGCTATGGGCATAGAGCGCGGCGATGGTGGCGGGCGCGAAGGTCTTGTTCGCGGCTTCCTGCTTGTTCAGCACATCGAGGAAGTGCTGCGCGAGGAGCTCGATGTCCGTGCCGCGCTCGCGCAGCGGCGGCATGGCGATCGGGAAGACGTTCAGGCGGTGATACAGGTCTTCGCGCAGCTTGCCGTCGGTCACCGCCGCCTCGGGGTTGCGGTTGGTCGCGCAGATGATGCGCACGTCGGTCGAGATCGCCGTCGTGGTACCCACGCGCATGAAGGTGCCGGTCTCGAGCACCCGCAGCAGCTTCACCTGCAGCTCCTGCGGGATCTCGGTGATCTCGTCGAGGAACAGCGTCCCGCCATGGCAGCGCTCGAAATAGCCCTTGTGCTGGCGGTCCGCGCCGGTGAACGACCCCTTCTCGTGGCCGAAGAGCTCGCTCTCGATCAGCTGCGGCGACACCGCGCCGCAGTTGAGTGGCAGGAACGGCGCGCGCTTGCGCCGGCTCATCTCGTGGACGGTCTGCGCGGCGAGCTCCTTGCCGGTGCCTGACTCGCCCACCAGTAGCACGGTCGCCGACGTCGGCGCGACCCGACCGAGCTGGTCGTAGAGCTTCTGCATCGGCGGCGAGGAGCCCAGGAGATGCCCGTAGCGCCCGAGCTTTCTCAGCTCTTCGCGCAGCTCGCCGATCTCCTGGCGAAGCTCGCCCGTGCGCGGCACCCGCCGCAGGATGGCTCGCAGTCGCTCCACGTCCACCGGCTTCACCAGATAGTCGGTCGCTCCCAATCGCAGCGCCTGCACGGCGCTCTCGACGCTCGCGTGGCCGGTGATCAGCACCACTTCGGTCGAATCGCGCGTCTCGAGATCATTGACGAGCTCGATGCCTTGCCCGTCGGGGAGCTGCAGATCCGTGAGCAGCACGTCGGGCTGCAGGCGCGACATGTGGATGCGCGCGGCGCGCAGCGAATCGGCCTGCGCTACAGTGAACCCCTCGCCTTTGGCGAGCTCGGTCAGCCACTCCAGCGCCTCAGGGTCGTCGTCTACGAGCAGCAGATGCGGCACGTGATTGTCTCCGGGTGGTAAGAGCCCGATACGGTCCGCAAAATGCATACCAATGGCGTCGCCCACGCCGGCTCAATCACTTAGCGCGTAGCCGCGCTCGCAAATGTCGCCGCGCGGCGTCAGTGCGTTGTCTTTTTTTCCTATGGCACGCCGCGTGCAACGCTCCTGGCGTCCGACCGGGCGCTGCTCGCGCACCCTCCCCTCCTCCCCACCGCGGGCGCGCCCGGTTCGGCGTTTGCCTCTATTTCTTGCCGAGTGCGCGCCACATCGCCGCAGTGATGCTTCGCCGGCGCGCGTCGTAGTCGGCCCACGGGTCTTGTTTCAGCGTCGCCAAGCGGCGCGGCACCGTCTGCACGGTATAGCGCGCGCGCACATCATCCGCCGCGCTGAGCTCATCCCACGCGAGCGGCGTCGAGACCCCGGCGTTGCGCCGCGCGCGCGCCGAGAACGCCGAGACCGCGCTCGCCGTCTCGGAGTTGCGCAGGTAATCAACGAACACCTTGCCCTCGCGGCGCTCCTTCGCCACCTTGGCGGTAAAGAGCGCCGGCTCCGCGCGCACCAGGAACTGCGCGATGAGATGCGAGAACTCCTTCACCTCGGCCCACGCGAGCTTCGGCGCGATCGGCACGACGACATGCAGCCCCTTGCCGCCGGTCGTCTTCAGGAAAGAGCCGAGTTTCACGCCTTCGACGATCGCGCGCGTCATCTCGGTTGCCCGCACGAGCTTCTCCCAGGGAAGATCTTCGTCGGGATCGAGATCGAGCGTGATGCGATCGGGGTGCTGCACATCGGGCACGCGCGCGCCCCAGGTGTGTAGCTCCACCGCGCCGTTCTGGATGAGCGTGATCAGCGCGTTGTGCGAATCGATGTAGATGTAGTGGCCCTTGCTCGAGCGCTCGCGCTTGACGGTCTTCACTTCGCCCGGGCTCGCGCCCATCGCGAGGTGGCGCTGATAGAAGCACTGCTTTTCCACGCCGTCGGGGCAGCGCACGAGCGTCAGCGGCCGGCCCGCGAGATGCGCCACGATGAGCTCGGCCACGCCGTCGTAGTAGCGCGCGAGGTCGAGCTTGGTGAAGTTGAACGCCGGATAGACGATGCGTGACGGGTGCGTGATCTTGATCCCGTGCACCTCGTTGTCCGCGGGTGCCGGCCCCCGGTCAAGGGGGCGGCGAGCGCCCTCGGCGCGAGCGGGGGTTGGCTGTTCGGGTGGTTTCTGCGGCCGCTCCTCGCTCACCGACTTGGCGGGAATGTCTTCGCGCAGCCCCATGAACGACGCCTGCCGCAGGATGCCGTCGTCGGTGCGCTCGGCGTAAGCGACTTCGCAAACCAGCACGGGACGCAGCCACTGGATGCCTTTCTCGCGTGGCGGATCGGCAAGCGGCGGGTCCGGGCGCTTGAGCTTGGCGAGCTTGCGCGTGATGGTCTCGAGCAGCTGCTCATCGAAGCCGGTGCCGACCTTGCCCGCGTACTTGAGCTTGCCGCCCGGGACGTCGTGCACGCCGAGGACCAGGGCGCCGAAACCGCTGCGCGAACCGCCGGGCGTGGTGTAGCCGTCGATGACGAAGTCCTGCCGCTGACGGCACTTGAGCTTGAACCAGGTCTTGGTGCGCCCCGGGACGTAGGGCGAATCGGCGAGCTTGCCGATGAGGCCCTCGAGACCGAGCTTGCACGCCTTGTCGAGCACTTCGCGCGCCTCGCCTTCGAGATGCTCGCTCAGGCGAACGCTGGGGTTCTTTTTCAGCGCCCGGGCAAGGCGCGCTTTGCGCTCTTCGAGCGCGAGCGCCCGCAGATCCTCGCCTTCGAGGAACGGCGCGTCGAAGGCGAAGAAGCTGATCTCGGCGTCGCGCCCGGCGTCGAAGGCGTTTTGCAGCGCCTGGAAGCTCGAGCGCCCGTTTTCGCGCAGCACCACGATCTCGCCATCGAGCCAGCTGTCGCCGAGCTTCAGCGCCTTGAGTCCGCGCGCGAGATGCGGCAGCCGCTCGGTCCAGTCCTTGCCGCTGCGGGTGAAGATGCGTGCATCGCGCTTCGTGAGCCGCGCCAGCATGCGATAGCCGTCGTATTTCACTTCGTAGAGCCAGTGCCCGGTCTTCGGCGGCTCGCTGACGAGCGTCGCGAGCTGGGGTGTGATGAACGCCGGCAGCTCCAATTCCCCGCCGTACTTCGCGAGGCTGCGTTTCGGCTTGGCCTCGCGCTTCACGCTCTCGGGGCGCTCGGCGGTGATGTCGTAATCGCGCCGCACGTCCTCGTCATTGCGCTTGATGAGAAGCCATGCCGGCCGATCCTCGTTGCCTCGCGTACGCGTAAGGATCCAGGAGCCGTGAAGCTTCTCGCCGTCGAGGCGAAAATGCAGCCGCCCTTTGCGCAACGCCGCCAGCGGATCGGGATCCTCCGGCGTCCACACACCCTTGTCCCAAAGGAGCACCTCGCCTGCGCCATACTGCTTCTCCGGGATCACGCCCTCGAACTCGCCATACTCGAGCGGATGGTCTTCGGTCTGCATGGCGAGACGCTTGTCGGCCGGATCGAGGCTCGGCCCCTTCGGCACCGCCCAGCTCTTCAGCACGCCGGCGAGCTCGAGCCGGAAGTCGTAATGCAGCCGCGTCGCGGCGTGGCGCTGGATGTAATAGCGCAGCGCCTTTGCCTTTTTCGGCGCGGCGCGGCGACCCGCCGTTTTCCCTGAGGGTTCAGGCGTGATCGTGAAATCGCGCATCTCGCGGTAGCGCTCAAGCCTATCGGCCATGTCGCGACGGCCAGCAAAGCATGCGCCCGCCCGGTAATTGCTACAGGCAACGCGCAAGTCTTACAGCAGATTGGTTTTTTCGCTCACTGCAACCGATGCTTGGCATGCTCTGTGCAGTGAATTGCCGGAGAACGAAAGGACAAACATGGGTCCGGCAATCGCACTACGCCTGCGGCAACACCTTACCCTCACGCCGCAGGTCCAGCAGGCGCTGAAGCTTCTGCAGATGTCGGCGATGGAATTCGCCCAGGAGATGGAGCAGGCGCTTGCCGCGAATCCCTTCCTCGAAGAGAACCCTGACGCCCCGGCGCCGACGCCGCGCGACGGCACGACGGTCGATGACGTCATCGTGCCGCACGAGCCGGCGCCCGGCGCGGCGCTCGAGCGCGACCAGGAGGACTGGGGCGGGCTGAACGACAGCTCGCCGACGCTGCAGCAGCACCTGCGCGAGCAGCTCATGATTTCGCCGATGGGCAGCCGCGACCGCGCGCTCGCGCAGATGGTGATCGACAGCCTCGATGACGACGGCTACTTCAAGCTCGGCTTCGACGAGCTCGCGGCGCTCCTGCCGCAGGACGCCGACGTGCGGCCGGAGGATTTCGCGCCGGCGTTGAGGCTGGTGCAGAGCCTCGACCCGGTGGGCGTGGGCGCGCGCACGCTCGAGGAGTGCCTGCTCTTGCAGCTGCAGGCGCTGCCCGAGCAGACGCCGGCGCGCGAGGCGGCGATCAAGATCGTGCGCGGCAACCTGCAGCTCCTCGCCAACCGCGAGTGGGCGCGACTGCAGCACGCGGTCGGCTGCGACGAGGCGACGCTGCACCGCGCGCGCGCGCTCATCCGCTCGCTCGATCCGCGCCCGGGGCACCGCTTCGGCGACCAGGAGGCGCGCTACGTGGTGCCGGATGTCATCGTGAAGAAGGTGCGCGACCGCTGGATGGCGATCATCAATCCGGGGTCGCTGCCGCGGGTGCGCCTGAACCGCGCCTATGCCGAGGCGATCCAGAGCAAGGGCGCCTCCAACCAGTCGCTCGCCCGCCACCTGCAGGAAGCACGGTGGCTGCTGCGCTCCATCGAGCAGCGCTTCGCCACCATTCAGCGCGTGGCCGACGCGATCGTTGCCCGCCAGCGGGGCTTTTTCGAATACGGCGAGGTGGCGATGAAGCCGCTCACGCTCAAGCTCATCGCCGGCGAGCTCGGCCTGCATGAATCGACCGTGTGCCGGGTCACCAACAACAAGTACATGGCGACGCCGCGGGGTCTGTTCGAATTCAAGCACTTCTTCTCGCGCCGGCTGGCCACCGAGAACGGCGGCGCCGCCTCCGCCACCGCGGTGCGCGCGGTGATGAAGGAGCTCATCGCCGCCGAAGATCCGCGCGCGCCGCTCTCCGATGCGGAGCTCGCGCGGCTGCTCGCGCAGCAGGGGCTGCGCGTGGCAAGGCGCACGATCACCAAGTACCGCGCGCTCATGCGTCTGCCGAGCGTGGATGTCCGGCGCGCCGATTTGAGGAGAACAGCCTGATGTCTCGCATCGTTGCCGGCCGCTTCGATCGCAGCCTCGATGCCGATGCCGCGCTCGAGCAGCTCAAGCGCGAGGGCTTCGCGAGGAGCGAAGTCGACGCCTTCTACGTAGGTCCGCCGGGACAGCATGCGCGCACGCCAATCGGCGGCGACGTGTACAGCGACGCCGGCTCGCGCGGCGCCGGCCGCTCGGGCGTAGTCGGCGCGGTGGCCGGCCTCGCCGTCGGGCTGATCGTCGGTTCCCTCATAGGAGCGCATGCGGTGCTGCTCGCCTGCGGCCTGGGCGCGCTCGCCGGCGCGTTCGCCGGGGTGATGGTGAGCCTGCATGGCGGCCGCGCGGTCGAAGCGACCGCCGAGCACCCGGTCGAGCCGCGCGGCGGCCGCATGATCGCGGTGTGCGTCGACCGGCCGGGCACCGAGCGGCTCGCGATCGAGGCGCTGCGCGTCAACAACGCGCGCGACGTCGGCCGCACGGAAGGCGAATGGCGCGACGGCGGCTGGCGGGACTTCGACCCGCGCACGCCGCTCGCCACCGTCTAGCCGAGGTTCTTCTCGGCGAACTCCCAGTTGAGGCGCTTCTCGAGCACCGCCTGCACGTAGCGCTCGCGCTGGTTGCGGTAGTCGATGTAGTACGCGTGCTCCCAGACGTCGAGCGTGAGCAGGCAGCGCACGCCGTGCGCCAGCGGGGTATCGGCATTGGCGGTCGCGACGACCTGGAGTTTGCCGTCCTTGTCGACGAGCGACGCCCAGCCGCTGCCGAACTGGCCGTTCGCCGCGGCGGCGAATTTGTCGAGGAAGCTCTCGTAGGTGCCGAAATCGCGCTCGAGGCGCCGGCGCAGCGCCGCCGAGGGCGGCCGGGCTTCGGGCGCGAGCGAATGCCAGTAGAAATCGTGGTTCCACGCCTGCGCGGCGTTGTTGAAGAGCTTGCCCTGGCTAGAGCGCACGACATCCTCGAGCGACGAGCCACGCACGTCGCTCGTCGCGAGCAGCTCGTTCATGGTGTCGACGTACTTCTTGTGATGCTTGCCGTGGTGTAGCCCGAGCGTCTCGGCCGAGATCACCGGCTCGAGCGCGTCCTGCGGATAAGGCAGCGGCGGCAAGTTGAAATGCAGCCGCTGCGCGGCTTTGGCGGTTGCGGTAGCCATGCGGAAACCTCCTTACGTTGGCAAGGATTTCCGCCGCAACTTTCGGTCCTACGAAGCCTTAAGGCGCAGGTCGTTCTTCAGCGACTTGATGCCGCTCACCTTCTTCGCCGCGGCGAGCGCGCGACTGGCCATCTCCTGGTTGTCGACGAAGCCCGAAAGCTCGACCACGCCGCGGTAGGTCTCGACGTTGATCGAGGAGGCGGCGCGCGCGCCGACATCGGTGGCGATCGCGGTCTTCACTTTCGCGGTGAGCGCGGCATCATCGCTCACCTCGCCGACGCCGTGCTGCGACTGAGCGCCGGGCGAGCCGCAGCCGCCGGCGCCGAGCGCCGCCGCAGTCGCGACGGCGAGGGCTGCGAGCAGTGGTTTCATCGCTTGCTCCGCTTTCCAGTGGCCGGGCGGCCCGACCCGCTCTGCTTCTGCACGCGCTCGAGCTCCTCCGGCAGGCGCACCGGCTCGTGGTCGCCCGGGGCGAGCGGATCGAATGGCCAGCGGGCCTTCGCCGGTTTCCCCGGCTCCTTTACTGCTGGCGGTTTTCCCATTCGCGGACCTGGTTTTCCGCTTCGTCGCGCGCGCAGCCATAGCGCTCCTGGATCTTGCCGACGAGCTGGTCGCGCTGGCCGGCCATACGGTCAAGCTCGTCATCGGTGAGCTTGCCCCAGCGTTCCCTCAGCGCGCCCTTCATCTGCTTCCAGTTGCCCGCGATGCGATCCCAGTTCATTCTGCGTCCTCAGGTGGCGGAAAATCGGCGCTGCACGCCGTGCAAAACGCATGCCGGCGATGCCAGCCGGACTAGGCGGCCGCCGGCTGCACCAGGCGTGCCACTGTGGCGAGCAGCGCGGCGGGCTCCACCGGTTTCGCTAGCTGCGCGTCGTAGCCGGGCGCGATGCCGCGTTGCGCCGCCGGCCGGGCGCGCAGCAGCACGTAGCCGTGCTCGCCTGGCACGCCCGCATCGGAAAGCAGCACGTCCGGGTGCCAGTCTTCGAGCGCCGGCAACGCCTGCGCCGAATCGGGCACGGCGCAGGCCTCGGCGCCCGCCATGCGCAGCACCTTGAGCAGCAGCTCGCGCGCCTGGGGATCCTCCTCCACGACGAGCACGCGCACGCCGGCGAGGAGCGGCGCATCGAGCGGCCGTCCGAGCGGCGCGCCGCAGCCGGCGGCAAACTCCTGCAGGTTGGCGATGACGCGCGCCTGGGTGCGCGCTGCCGACTCGATCGCCTCGAGCGCCTGCGCCGCCTTCCCCTCGGGGGCGAGCTCCTCGCGCAGGCGCGCCGACCAGGCGGCGATCGCCTCCGTGGGCGAATGCAGCTCGGCGAGCACGTTGGCGAACAGGCGATCCTTGGCGTGGCTCGCCTCTTCGGTCGCCGCGCACAGCCGCCGCTCGCGCTCGAGCGCGCATTCGGTGGCGGCCGCGGCGCACTTGCGCTCCTCGATCTCGAGGCACACGCCGAGATAGCCGGCGAGCGCGCCTTGGGATGCGCGTGGCGCGCCGCGCTCGAGCACCCAGCGATAGGCGCCGTCGTGGCGGCGCATGCGGTACTCGATCTCGTAGGGCGCGCGCGCGTCGTAGGCGCGCAGGCACGTGTCGAGCCAGCGCGCGAGGTCTTCCGGATGCACGACGCGTGACCAGCCGTGCCCGTACGCGTCCTGCGCGCGGTAGCCGGTGAACGCGAACCAGGCGCGGTTTGCGAATTCGCACGACATGTCGGGTCGTGCGCGCCACAGCATCACCGGTAGATCATCTTCCCAGCTCATGTCCCAAAGCGTTGCAGGAGCCATGCCGGGAAGTTCCTGTAGCCAAAATTCGACGCTGGCGCGGCTGGCGCGCTACAGCGGTTATTACACCTCCGCGCAACGCTTACACGGGTCCGTCCGGCGCCGCTCGCTCGGCACGGGCTTTGCTCCCCCGTATCTAGCTTCACCCAAACTTAGGACAAGGAGTCGTTTATGTTGAGCTGGGCGCTGGCGTTTTTCATCATCGCCATCATCGCCGCGATCTTCGGCTTCACCGGCATCGCGGCAGGGGCGGCGGAAATCGCGAAGATTCTGTTCGTCGTTTTCGTGGTCCTATTCCTGGTTTCGCTGGTTGCGGGCCTGCTGAGAAGGCCTTAACGATCGGAGATCCACTATGCACACCAAGCTGCTGAGCATCGCGGCCGCGGTGGCGCTCGCGCTCGCGGGTGCCGCCCAGGCGCAATCCCCCTCCACCGGCGCGCAGGATCACAAGCCCTCGGTCGATCGCAAGGCGCGCAAGGCGGAGGAAGACCGCATCAACGCCGAGTACAAGGCCGAAAGAGCCAAGTGCAAGGACATGAAGGGCAACGAGAAGGAAGCCTGCGAAGCCGACGCCAAAGGCAAGGAGCACGTGGCCAAGGCCGAGCTCAAGGCGAAGCACGACCCGACGCCCGCCAACCAGCGCAAGGTCGACGAAGCGAAGGCCGAGCACCAGTACAAGGTGGCGAAAGAGAAGTGCGACGCGCAGAAAGGCAAGGAAGAGAGCGCCTGC
>Ga0066660_10000842_pt1 | contig 11917 bp, 10 predicted proteins | sample GraSoiAngelo_109_FD_75177 | JGI IMG/M metagenome (GOLD analysis project Ga0066660, IMG submission 75177) | Grasslands soil microbial communities from the Angelo Coastal Reserve, California, USA - 14_0903_12_20cm | ecosystem: Environmental > Terrestrial > Soil > Grasslands | place: USA...
ACCAGCACGACGTGTGGGGCGCGATGCTCGATTCGGTGTACCTGCACACGCGCTCGCGCGATCTCCTGCCGGAGAGCGTGTGGCCGGTCCTCGTGAAGCAGGTGGAGACCGCGCTCGAGCGCTGGCGCGAGCCGGACCGGGGCATCTGGGAGGTGCGGGGCGAGCCCAAGCACTTCACCTCGTCGAAGCTCATGTGCTGGGTGGCGGCGGACCGCGGCGCGCGCCTCGCAGAGCTGCGCGAGGACCACGATGCCATGGAGCGCTGGCGTGCGGGCGCGAAGGAGATCCACGACGACATCTGCGAGCACGGCGTCGACGAACGGGGCGTCTTCACCCAGCACTACGACACGAAGGCGCTGGACGCCTCGGTCCTGCTCGTTCCGCTCGTGCGGTTCCTGCCTCCCACCGATGAACGGGTCCGCAACACGGTCCTCGCGATCGCCGACGAGCTGACCGAGGACGGGCTGGTTCTGCGCTACCGGGTGGAGGAGACCGACGACGGGCTCTCTGGCCGCGAGGGCACATTCGCGATCTGCTCGTTCTGGCTCGTGTCGGCGCTGGCCGAGATCGAGGAGCACCGGCGCGCGCGCGAGCTGTGCGAGCGGATGCTCTCCTACGCGAGCCCGCTGTACCTATACGCGGAGGAGATCGACGCGGCCACCGGCCGCCACCTGGGCAACTTCCCCCAGGCGTTCACGCACCTGGCGCTGATCAACGCGGTGATGCACGTGATCCGCGCCGACCAGGCGGAGAGCACGCGGCAGTTCTCGCGGGTCCGACGGCGGTAGCTACACCCGCGCGTCTACCACCATCGCCGCGAACAGCAGCGCCAGGTAGGCCAGCGAGTAGAGGTAGAGCCGGAGCGCAGAGCGCTTGTCGGCGCGGCGGCTCAGCCGGAGCGCCAGCCACATCAGCACGCCGCCCAGCACAAGCGCTGCGGCCAGGTAGATGCCGTCGAACAGCCGCGCCGCGAACGGCAGCATCGTGACCGCCACCAGGAGCAGCGAGTAGAGCACGATCTGACGGCGCGTCTCGCGCTCGCCGCGCACCACGGGGAGCATCGGCACGCCCGCCCGCTCGTAGTCGTCCTTCATCAACAGCGACAGGGCCCAGAAGTGCGGCGGCGTCCAGTAGAAGACGATCGCGAACAGGTAGAGGGCGCTTCCGCTGAGCCGGCCGGTGGTCGCGGCCCAGGCGACGAGCGGCGGCACGGCGCCGGCGGCTCCGCCGATGACGATGTTCTGCGGCGTGGAGCGCTTGAGCCACAGCGTGTACACGAGCACGTACCCGAGCAGCCCAGCCGCCGCCAGCACTGCGCTCAGCACGTTGACCGTGGCCGCCAGCAGGACGAACGACGCCACTCCGAGCGCGACCCCGTAGGCGAGCGCCGCACGGGGGGACACCCGACCGGCGGGCACCGGCCGATCGGCGGTCCGCCGCATCAGCGCGTCGATGTCGCGGTCGAGGTAGTGGTTGATGGCGCCCGCGCCGCCCGCCGAGAGCGCCCCGCCGAGGCACGTGAGCAGGACCAGCCGGAGCGAGGGGGTGCCGGCCACGTACATCGTGGTCACCGTCGTGAACAGCAGCAGCGACTGGACCTTGGGCTTCGTCAGCGTCACGTAGTCGCGCACGACCGCGGCCCGCAGCCGCCGCGCCCGCTGTGTTGCGACCCCGGCTTCCATCACGCGGTCGCCACCTGCACCTTCCGGGCGTGCTCATGGGCGGGCGCGGGGATCCGGAACAGCTGCAACGTGAGCCCGCTGAGCGTTCCCCAGAGGAGCGTCGCCGTGGCCAGGTGGGCCAGGATCAACAGCTCGTACTCGCGCGTGAGCCACACGTTCATCGCGCCGAGCGCGATCTGCAGCACCAGCAGCCCCGCCAGCACGCGCGCCGCGCGCACCACCCCGGCGGTGGGGCGCCGCCGCAGCGCCAGCACGATCAGCGCGATCACGGCGATCGAGAACAGGTACACGAACACGCGGTGCGTGAGGTGGATGTCCACGAACTTGTTCGCGCCGAACGGGAGGAAGCCGCCGTTGCAGGTCGGGAACTGCGTGCCGCAGGCGTGGTGCGCTCCCGCGGTGATGCGCTGGTCGGACCGGCCCAGATGCTCGGTCCCCGCCATGTAGCCGCCGGCGACGATCGCCCCGAACAGGAGCGCCTGCGCCGACATCGCAAGTGGCCGGAACCAGCGGCCGCCGTCCACGGCCGTCACGCCACCCGCATCGGCGCGAGTGGCCCGCACCACGTACAGGGCGACCGCGAACAGCAGCATCGCCAGGCCCAGGTGCGCCGCGACCAGCGGCTCGTCGAGCCCCTTCTCCACGGTCGCGGCGCCGAGCAGCGCCTGCGCCACGATCAGCACCGTGCCCGCGATCGTCGCCCGGACCAGCGAGCGGTGTGCGCGGTACCGCCGCCAGGCCACGACGGCGAGCAGCAGCATCTCGACCACCACGATCGACGCGACCGCCCGGTGCGCGTACTCGATCCCGGTATGCAAGGAGAACCCCGGCACGAGGTCGCCCCTGCACAGCGGCCAGCCGTGGATCCCGCTGCCACCGGCCCCGCATCCCAGGCCGGAATCGGACACCCGGACCACCCCGCCGAGCACGATCAGCAGGAACGTGGCGGCGGCGGTCCAGACCGCGAGCCGCCGGTAGCCCGGCGAGGGAGAGGTCACGTCGCGCCCGTGGTGACCGGTTGCGAGACGGTCTCGGCCGCGCGGCCGGCCCGCCGGGCCACGTCCCGGCGGATGTCCTTCATCGGCTCGACGGAGCGCACCCGGGGAACGACGTCGAAGTTGTTCTCAGGCGGCGGCGACTGCGTGAACCACTCGAGCGTGTTGGCCTGCCAGGGGTCGTTGCCGGCGCGCGTGCCCGACCGCATGCTGATCAGCACGTTCACGACGGTAACGAGAACGCCCACCCCGAGGACGAACGCGCCGACCGTGGAGATCAGGTTCAGGGCGGGCCAGTTGCTGTAGTCCGGGTAGCGGTAGATCCGCCGCGGCATCCCCTCCAGGCCGAGCGAGTGCTGGACCAGGAACGTGAGGTTGAAGCCCACGAACATCAGCAGGAACGACAGCCTCCCGAGGCCCTCGGAGAGCATCCGTCCCGACATCTTCGGGAACCAGTAGTAGAGCCCGGCGAAGATCGCGAACACGCTCCCGCCGAACAGCACGTAGTGGATGTGGGCGACCACGAAGTAGGTGTCGTTGAAGTACCAGTCGACGGGGAAGATCGCGAGGACCACGCCCGAGATCCCGCCGATCACGAACATCGAGAGGAAGCCGGCCGCGAAGAAGAGCGGCGTCTTCATCACGATCGTGCCGCGCCAGAGCGTGGCCAGCCAGTTGAAGATCTTGATGCCGGTGGGCACGGCGATCGCGAACGAGGAGAGCATGAAGAAGGCGAGCACCACGGTCGCGGTCGGCGTCGGGAACATGTGGTGCGCCCACACCAGCATGCTGAGGAACGTGATCGCCGCAGCGGACGCGACCACCGCCTTGTAGCCGAACAACGGCTTGCGCGCGAAGACCGGGAGGATCTCCGAGATCATCCCGAAGGCCGGCAGGGCCATGATGTAGACCTCGGGGTGCCCGAAGAACCAGAAGAGGTGCTGCCACAGGAGGGGGTCGCCGCCCCCTGTGTTGTCGAAGAACGCGGTGCCGAAGTGGCGGTCGGTGAGCAGCATCGTCACCGCAGCGGCGACGGCGGGCAGAGCCAGGATCAGCAGGTAGCTGTAGACCAGGATCGTCCAGACGAACACCGGCATGCGGCCCCAGCTCATCCCCCTGGCGCGCATGTTGTGGATCGTCGCCGTGAAGTTGATGGCCCCAAGCAGCGATGAGATCCCGGTGAGGTGGATCAGGAAGATCCAGGCGTCGATCCCGTTGTCCGGCAGGAAGGCGTTGTCCGACAGCGGCGCGTAGGAGGTCCAGCCCGCGCTCGGCGGCGTGAAGAAGACGCTCGCGTAGAAGACGAGCCCACCGCCGAGGAACAGCCAGTAGGACAGCGCATTCAGGCGCGGGAACGCCATGTCCCGCGCGCCGATCATGAGGGGAACCAGGTAGTTCCCGAAGCCGGCGAGCACCGGCACGACGAACAGGAAGACCATCGTCGTGCCGTGCATGGTCACGAGCTCGTTGTAGGTCTTGGGCTCGAGCAGCGTGCTGTTGGGCTGCGCGAGCTGGAGCCGCATGAGCAGCGCCTCGACCCCGCCGAGGATGAAGAACACGAAGGTGGTGAAGAGGTAGAGGAGGCCGATCCGCTTGTGGTCGGTGGTGGTCAGCCACGAGGTCCAGCCGGTGGGCCGCTCGCGGATTCCGCGGACGACGATCTCCGGCCTGGCGTCGGCTACGAGCGTCGCGGCTTCCATGGGCTAGGGATTGCCCTCCCCTCGGATCTGGCGCGCCAGCGACAGCTTGGCCTGGGCGTCCTTGATGTCGGCCGCCTGCCGGACGAGCCACGCCTGGAACTGGGCCGGCGGAACCGCAATCACGCGCGCGCGCATGTCCGCGTGACCCTCGCCGCACAGCTCGGCGCACTCCCCCGTGTAGATGCCCGGCCTGTTGATGCGGAACCAGGTGCTGTTGGTGTGGCCCGGGATCGCGTCCGCCTTGCCGCCCAGCTTGGGAATCCACCACGAGTGCGCCACGTCCGAGGACGTGATCTTGAGCGTGACCGTCGTGCCAACCGGCACGTACATGTCGTAGTAGCCGAAGACCTGCTGGCCGCGGACCGCCGGGTAGTCGTATCGCCACAGGTACTGCTGCCCGTTCACGTGGATCTCGAGCGAGTGGCCGCCGGGCACGGAGGCCTGGTCGATCGAGGCCACCTGGAGCGCGTTGCCCGCGGTGGCGCCCGACGGCAGCGACCGCTCCGGGGTCGTGATGCCGCCGAGGAAGGCGAACGTGATCACCGCGAGGATCGCGACGATCACCGCGGCCCCGACCGTCCAGCCCATCTCGAGGGGCGTGTTGCCGCGGATCTGCGCCGGCTCGGGGCCGCCCCGCCGCCGACGGAAGCGGATGAGCGAGTACACCAGCACACCCTCCACCCCGGCGAAGATCACGCCCCCGATGATCATCGCGATCACGAACAGGGTCTGGATGTCGTCCGCGTTCCGGCTGCCGCCCTTGTTCTCGGGCGTGAAGAAGTCAGCGAACGCCGACGGGGCGGCGATCAGCAGCAGGGCGAGAGCCCCGAGCACGGCCAAGGGCGCCGCGCTGCGGAGTCGTGGGAACCGGGCGGCTCGCAAGGCGGCGGGATTGTATCTGCGGCTAGAGCCAGCCGGCCAACCCCAGCCCGACCCCCGCGAGGACGTCCACGGCCGCCAGGCCTCCCACCACCTGGAGCTGGCGGCGGCGGTTCGCGCCCATGTCGTAGACCCAGGCCGCGATGCCGAAGAACGTCATGTACCCGAAGACGATGATCAGCGGGACGAACGGCACGTTCCACCACCAGTAGTGCCAGTGGAAGACGCCCGCTGCGTGCAGGAGGACCTCGACCAGCACGCAGAAGCACGAGAACGCGAAGACCAGTACGAGGCGGTTTGGCAGCCCGAGGATCCGGACGCCGCGGTCGGGGGGCAGCTGCTTGACGAAGGCGACGCCTGCCACCACGAACAGCATCGAGATCTCGATCGTCAGCCCGATCAGGATCAGGTAGCTGGTGCTGCCGCTGATCGTCCACAGCGGCGCCTCGCCGCTCGCATGGAAGATCGCCGAGTTCGCGAGCTCGTTGAACCAGTCCATCAGCCAGAAGGCGAGCCCGGCGAGCACGACGTCGAAGCGGCGGCGCTCGATCTCCACCGCGTACACGTAGATGACCAGCCCGAGAAGGGCGACGGTCGACCAGTGGAACGTATTCGTGGCGCGCAGCACGTGCTCGGCCTGACGCGCCGCGTCAGTGACCGCCAGCACCGCGGCGCTCATCGCCTGCGCCGGAAGGTCCAGCCGAGCTCCTTGATCTGGAGCTCGCTCGAGGTGACCTCGAGGGTGACGTCGGTGAACCGCTGGCCGCCCAGCCTGGTGCGCACGAACCTGCGACCGAGCAGCGTCCGCGGCACCTGGATGTCGCCGTACTGCTCACGCGGCACGTCGTCGAATCCGGCCGAGCGGGGCTGCTGCCTCAGACCGTCCACGTGGTGGAGGATCAGCGTGTACGGCCGCGCGCCCTTCTCCCTGATCCGCAGCCGTGCCGGCGTGCAGTAGAGGTCGTACCCCAGGATCTGCGCGCCGGGACGCACGAACCGGAGCTCCTTCGCCCTGCCGAGGCCACGGCGCGAGGTGTCGCGGCGTGGGTTCGGGAGGCGACGGCCCTGGATCGGGAGTCCCGTGTGGTGGAAGCGCCAGCTCCCGGGGCGCAGCCGGGTGATGTCCTTCTCCCAGTAGCCGCCGATCCCGCCGACCCTCAGGGTCCGGTGGATGGTGTCGCGCCCCACCTTGTGGATCGAGATGGCGCTCGTGATCGGGCCCGCGATCTTCGGCTGGTGCACCCAGCCGAAGGCCGGCAGCTGGATCGGTGCGTTGTCGCCCTTGCCGCGCTGGTCGGCGTACGAGTACTTGTCGAAGAACCGGTCGTGGCCCGACAGGTCGAAGTCGTAGACCCGGGTGAACATGTCGCCGCGCTTCCCGATCACGAAGATCGTGGAGCCGCTGGCCGACAGGTTCACCGCCTTGAACCGGCCGCGATGGGGCCCGCAGATCCCGTAGCTCTCGTCGAGCGGCAGCCAGGGGTCCCAGAAGGAGAGGCGACGTCCGCCCGAGCGGAGCGCCCAGATGTGCGAGACCTTGGCGCCGCCGATGGGAGGGTGGTTCCCTGCCGGGTCCGTGTAGCGGCCGTCCTCCTGTGGCGAGACCACCGACCACGCCCAGGCCACGATCCCGTCCGGGAGCGTGTAGCCGGGCCCCAGCCAGAACGGGGTCCCCCAGCGCGAGCTCCAGTTGAAGAGCGCGCCGCTCTTCGACGCGTTGTCCATGGTGAAGACCCGCTTAGCGCCGTCGAGGGCGATCATCTCGTCGTCGTCCGCCGAGATCGATTTCAGCCGTCCGTCGAAGCACGGCGGCAGCGGCATCCGCCGCCAGGTCTGGCCCGGCACCTGGGCATAGATCTCGCCCGCGCGCACGGCGAACGCGTACTTGCGGTTGAACGTCTCGGTCGCGGTGCGCAGGTACACGCGGCGAGGCAGGAGCCCGCGCGCCGCTGCCGGCCAGCTCGCCGGCAGAGACGCCGGCTGATCGACGCCGAACTGCTCCGGCTGGCCCACCGTGCTGGCGGCCAGCGCCTTGCAGCTCTGCTCGCGGACGCCCTCGTCGATCGGCGTTGTGACCGGGTCGGCCGACGCCGCACCCGCGACGGCGGTCCCGAGTCCGGCGAGGATGAAACCCGCTGTCAGGAGCCGGTGAACGCCGCCTCCCGGTTCTCGACGAACGCCCCGACGCCCTCTAGGAAGTCGTCCGTCCGGGCGAGCTCGTGCTGGATCTCGGCCTCGAGGTCGAGCTGCGCGTCGAGGTCCCCGTAGACCATGCGGTTGAGCGCCCGCTTGGAGCCGGCATAGGAGCGCGTCGGTCCCTTGGCGAGCCTGCTCACGAGCGCGTCAGCCTCGTCCATCAGCCGGTCCTCGGGATGCACCCAGTTCACGAGGCCCCACTCGAGCGCCTGCCGCGCAGGGACGCGCTCGCCGAGGAGGGCCATCTGGAACGCGCGCGTCTTGCCGATCGCTGCCGGCACGAACAGCGTCGACCCCCCGTCTGGCATGAGCCCGATGTTGACGAACGCGAGCCCGAAGAACGCCGATTCCGCCGCCATCACGAGATCCCCGGCCAGTGCCAGCGAGCAGCCGATGCCCACCGCAGGGCCGTTCACCGCGCAAACCACCGGCTTCGGCAGCCGGCGGATTCCGGCGATCGCGGGGTGGTAGGCCTCGTGGAGCTCCTTCTTCACGTCGGGACGCCCGTCGTCGGGATGGGGATCGAAACCCGACTTGAGGTCGGCACCGGACGAGAAGCCGCGACCCGCGCCCGTGATCAGCACGGCGCGCACCGACTCGTCCGCGGCCGGACCGGTGACGATGTCGCGCAGCTCGGCGCCGAACTCGGCCGTCCAGGCGTTCAGCGACTGCGGGCGGTTGAGCGTGATTCGGCCAACCCCATCGGCCACCTCCCACAGCACGGTCTTGTCGTTCATTAGCCCTCCTCGGTCGCCGGGTCACTGATTACATTGACCGATGCTGATCGACGCGGTCGAGTGGCTCGGTCACTCGGGCTTCCGCATCCAGGCGGGACGCGAGTCGATCTACATCGACCCCTACCGCGCGCCCGACGGCCCGCCGGCGGCGGTGATCCTGATCACCCATGGGCACTACGACCACTTCTCGCCGCAGGACGTGGAGCGCCTCTCGGGCGAGGGGACGACGCTGGTGGCGCCCGCGCCGGTGGCGGAGCGGCTTACGGGACAGGTCCGCTCGATCGCGCCGGGAGAGGCGCTCGAGCTGGGCCGGATCGACGTGCGCGCGATCGCGGCCTACAACACGTCGAAGCGCGATCCCTCGGGCAACCTGTTCCACCCGCGCGAGTCCGGCTGGGTGGGTTACGAGCTGCGGATCGGCGGCGAGCGCCTGTACCACTCGGGCGACACGGACGTGATCCCGGAGATGGACGAGGTCGCCGGCGTGGACGTCGCGCTCCTCGCGGTGAGCGGCGTGTACGTGATGACGCCGGGCGAGGCCGCGGAGGCGGCCCGCCGGATCCAGCCGGCGCTCGCGGTGCCCATGCACTGGGGCGAGCACATCGGAACTCGCGCCGACGCGGAGGCTTTCGCCGATCGAGCCCCCGTGGAGGTTAGGATCCTGGAGAAGGCGACCGACTGATGGACAGGACGCGCACCGCTCTCCGCGAGATGGCTCGGGAGGACCCCGAGCTCGCCGCCCGACTCATAATCCAGACGCTGCCCGCCGCCGCGTCGCGGATCCGCGCGCCGCTGCGCTACCAGCTGACAGTCGGCGACATGGGCACGTGGCTGGTCGTGGTCGACGACGACGGCGCGCGCGTGCAGCCGGGCATGGACGGCGACGTGGACTTCGCGCTGTCCACCGACCCGGCGGGCCTCGCCGAGCTGGCGGCGGGCGCGAGCCCGCTGCGCCTGATGCTCGGCGGCCGCGTGCGGATCCGCGGCAAGCGCCGCCGCGCGATCAGGCTCCGCGCGATGTCGTCCGCGAACGGCCTCTCGATGGCCGACGCGCTCGCCGGCGGCGCCCAGCTCGACCCGGACGCCGTCTACCGCTCCCTCGCGTACATGATCGACCCGGATTGGACCCGCGGCCACACCTTCGCGATCGCCTACGAGCTCACGGGCGACGGCGGCGGGAAGTGGTTCGTGCAGGTGGACGACGGCAACCGCGTGCGCGTGACCACCGAGCCGCCGGAGGGCCAGGTGGCGGCCACCACGCGCGTGTCGGTCGACACATTCAAGCGGCTCGTCTCGGGCGAGATCTCCCCGGCCCAGTCGATGCGCGAGCAGCTGGCCGACATCGATGGCGAGATCTACCCCACGGTGCTCGTCGGGCGCTGGATCGAGCGCGCTCAGGGGCGCGACGACGACGAGCTCGAGCGCGAGGGCCGCCAGCGCGACATCCAGTCACGGCGCGCCGGGAGCTGGGGCGGGTCGGGTAACGGCGCGCGGCCCACCGAGGTGGACTCGGCGCCCGCGCGCACCGGCGACCTGATGACCTACGGCGACCTCTATGCCCTGTGGGAGCGGCAGAACTGGAGGGCGCACGAGATCGACTTCTCCATCGACCGCGAGCAGTGGGTCACCACCCCGCGCGAGGCGCAGGAGAACACCACGTGGAGCCTCGGCTCCTTCTACATCGGCGAGGAGCGGGTCACGGCCGACCTGGCCCCGTTCCTCGGCGCGGCGCCGAGCGGCGAGGTGGAGGCGTTCCTCGCCACCCAGCTCGTGGACGAGGCGCGGCACGCCGTGTTCTTCGACCGCTTCGGGGCCGAGGTCATGGCGCTCGAGGCCGACGACCTGCGCGGGCGGATGCTCGAGGTGCAGTCGCTCATGCTTCCGGCCTGGTTCGACACCTTCGACAACGGGCTGCGCGACGTGGCCAACCGCATCAAGGCGAGGCCCGACGACCTCGACCTGTTCGTGGAGGGCATCACCGTCTACCACCTGGTCATCGAGGGCGTGCTCGCCACCACGGGCCAGCGGATGATCCTCAAGTACACCGAGGACCACGGGCTGTACCCGGGCTTCCAGAAGGGCTTTTCGCTCGTGGAGCAGGACGAGCACCGTCACATCGCGTTCGGGGTGCGCTTTCTGCGCGACGTCGTGGCCGACGACCCGGGCCGCCACGGCGCAACGATCGAGCGCACGGTGGTCGAGCTGGTTCCGCGCGCGGCCCACGTGTTCGTGCCGGAGTACGCCGCCAGCCCGCGCGAGTTCGTCTCCTACGGCTACCACTCGTCGTTCATCTACGGCTACGCCTACCGCAAGCTCAAGCGGCGGATGGGCGTCCTCGGGCTCGACTGCCCGCCGCCCGAGGAGCTCATGCCCGGCCCGATCGCCTCCGTCGAGGAGGCCAGGGACGCGGGCATGCCCGTCTAGTTGTCTGCGCGGCTCGTCCGCCGCCTCGCCTTCGGCGCGGCCCTCGCCGGCTTCGTCCTGCCCGCGGCGCGGCGGAGGCTCTCGCTGCCGCCGGCCATCACGTCGGTCGTGGCCTGGCAGACGCCGCTGTCGGTGGCGATGGTGTTCCCGCCGTCGCGTGCCCGGAGCGCGGCCGTGTACGCCGCCCAGATGTGGGCGTACGTGACGCACTACGAGCTGCCGAACGACGACCCCGAGGCGCTCCTGCGGCGCGTCCACGTGAACTACCCGATCCGGATCGACCGCGCGATCGGCCTGGGTGAGATCCCCACGCTCCGGCTGCAGCGCGCGCTCGGCAGGCCGGGCCACGTGTACACGCACGACAAGGCGCTTTCGATCGTGCACTGGTCGTGGTTCTTCGCCCCGCACGCCGCGCTCGGGTGGATCCTGTGGCGCCACCCGGCGCGCGTCGCCGAGTCGGCCGCCCGGATGGCCGCGGTGTTCGACGTGGGCGCGGCCGTCTACTGGCTCCTGCCCACCGCCCCTCCGTGGTGGGCCGCCGACCGCGGATCGCTCCCGCGCGTGCGGCGCATCATGACCGAGGCCGGGGAGCGCCTCTGGGGCCGCTACTGGACCCGCCTTTACGATTCGTTGTCAGGGAACCAGCTCGCCGCTATGCCCTCGCTCCACTTCGCCACATCGGTGATGGCGGCCCACGTCCTCTTGGACGTTGGGCGTGCGCCGGGCGCGGTGGGGTGGGCCTACGCGGGCGCGCTGGGGTTCGCGCTGGTCTATCTCGGCGAGCACTATGTGGCCGACCTGATCGCGGGCGCGCTGCTCACCGAGGGCGTCCGCCGCACCGCGCCGGCAGCGCGACCGGCCGCCCGTGCGGTCCGCCGCCTGGTCCGTGTGGTGGAGCCGAGCCTGTGACCACCGAGCGCGACACGTTCGACGACTCGGTCGAAGAGGTGCGCGAGCTCATGGCCTCCGCGGACCTCGAGCAGGACGCGGAGGGCATCGAGCAGCGCGGCGCGGCGCTCCTCCAGAACCGGCGCCAGCTGTTCATGCTCGCGCTCGCCGTAGTCCTGATGGTCGTCGCCATCTACGTGGTCTTCCCGAAGCTCGTGGGGGTCAGCGACGCGATCGGGAAGCTCGGCGACGCGACGTGGTATTGGGTGGTCGTCGCCGTGGCCTTCAACGCGGTCCGGTTCCTCTCCTACACGTCGCTCTTCAGCGGGGTCCTCAGCGGAACCGAGGAGGACATCGTCAACCGCCGGCTCGACCTGCGGGCCTCGTACCAGATCACGATGGCGGGCTTCGCGGCG
>Ga0066660_10000844_pt1 | contig 11911 bp, 7 predicted proteins | sample GraSoiAngelo_109_FD_75177 | JGI IMG/M metagenome (GOLD analysis project Ga0066660, IMG submission 75177) | Grasslands soil microbial communities from the Angelo Coastal Reserve, California, USA - 14_0903_12_20cm | ecosystem: Environmental > Terrestrial > Soil > Grasslands | place: USA...
GGGCACGCGCACCGGAACAGCATTTGGAATCAGCGCAATCACCGTGCCGCAAATCATGATCCACACCCCTACCCATATCCACATCACCAAGGGATTTAAGTGGACCTTGATAATCGGCCGGCCCGTTTCTTGATTCAGGCCCTCGTAGACGAGATACAAGTCCTCTTTGAAAGTGGAACGATTGGCCACGATGGTTGATGTCTGTTGGCTGGCGTTGTAGAAGCGCCGCTCGGGATAGAGCGTATCGATCTGCCGGCCGCCCTTAAAAACGTCAATGATGGCCCACTCGCTGGCGTAGTTGGGCTTGTACTCCTGAGTATAGGAACGGCAGACCAGAGTGTAGCCGCCGAGCGCCATCCTGTCCCCATAACCCATCTCCTGTTCTTTGTCTTGATTAAAAGCCGCGCCGGCGAAGCCGATCATGATGACGATTACTCCAAAGTGAACGATGTAGCCGCCGTAGCGCCGGGTGTTGCGGTGCGCCAGGTGGACCATCGAGGCGAACAGGTTTTGTCTAGTGTGGCGGCTGATCACCCGGCCGCCGCGGATGAATTCCGAAATCACGGTCAGCGCGACCAGCACGGAAAGCGCGATCGTCATCAATGAATAAAGATAGGAACTGTCCTTCCACGGACGCAGGCCCAAGGCGATCAGCAACACAACAGTTGCGAGAGATCCGATCGCAGGCCACAAAAAATTGCGTTTCAAGCTCTCGAGCGATGTCTTTCGCCACGCCAGAAGCGGGCCAACCGCGGTGAGAAGCAAGAGCAGGAGAGCGACTGGCACATTCACACGATTGAAAAAGGGCGCCCCGACAGTCACCTTAGTTCCCTGAACCCACTCAGAGAGCACTGGAAAGAGTGTGCCCCACAAGACCGTGAAACAGGCCACCAGCAGAAGAAGATTGTTAAAAAGAAAGCTTGACTCGCGCGAAACCAGCGATTCCAGTTTGTGCTCACTGCTCAGATGAGACCGGTTCTTGATGAAAGAAACCAGGCACACCACAAACGTCAGCGCAAGAAATGCGACAAACCAATCACCGATCGAAGATTGGGCAAAAGCGTGCACTGAGCTGACAACACCGCTGCGCGTCAGAAATGTGCCGAAGATCGACAGCAGGAACGTGGCGAAGATGAGCCACATGTTCCACACTTTCAACATCCCCCGCTTTTCCTGCATCATTACGGAATGCAGGAAGGCTGTGCCCGTCAACCAAGGCATCAGCGAGGCATTTTCAACAGGATCCCAGCCCCAGTAGCCGCCCCAGCCCAGCACGGAATACGCCCAATGCGCGCCGAGAAAAACCCCGCAGGTTAGAAATCCCCAAGTCACCATGGTCCAACGGCGGGTGATGTGGATCCATTTTTCGCCTGGGTATCGCATAATAAGCGCACCCAGCGCGAAAGCGAACGGCACGGTGAAACCCACATAGCCCAGGTACAGCATGGGTGGATGGATGACCATCTCTGGATATTGCAGCAATGGGTTAAGCCCGTTGCCATCGCTAGGCAGAGAACCCTGCATAATGGCGAAGGGATGCGCCGCAAAGTTCAGCAGAAGAAGAAAAAATACCTGGACAGCGGCGATGATGACTGAAGCATGTGCGAAAAGTCGCGAATCGGTTTTGTGCCGGAGCCGCAAAACCAGGCCGTAGCTGGCTAGCAGCAAGGACCAGAACAGCAGCGAACCTTCCTGGCCTGACCACAGAGTAGCAAACTTGTAAGGCGCCGGCAGATCACGATTGCTGTGATGGAAGATGTAGGCAATGGAAAAGTCGTCACTGAAGGCTGCGGTAACCAGGACCACGGCTGCGAGCACCACTGCGGCAAAGGTCGCGATCCCAGCCCGGCGCGCCGTTTCGCCCAATCGTTCGGATCCGTCGTGCAGCAGGGCGATCAATCCCGCCACGAAGGAATAGCCACTGATGGCTAAAGCGAGCAAGAGCGCATAACTGCCTATCTGTGGCATGAGCGATACCAGCTATTTTTTCAGAAACCTCAGGCAGAGGCAACTGAGGTCGCCACGCCTGCACGATGCGTAGCGATTATACGCAGGCGCGCCAAACCGCTCGAATCAGCCCAGCAGTGGCGGCAGCAGGCTGCGGGACAGTCAGGGAAATCCTGATGGATTTGTTCAGGCCAGCCTGACTCACAACAAGGACAATCGAACGGCTTCTAGGCGCTCTGCTGCTCACTGTAGCGCGACAGGATCTCGCGCTCCGCGATCAGCCAATCCTCGTGCTCATGTCCGGATTGACATCCGCGCTGCTCATAAAGTTCATAGGCGCGACGGCGGATTTCGTCTTCCAGATTGATAGGCACAACGTTCTTCTTCACGTCTGCCGTGAACTGTATTTCTGTAGGTACGGACGTTTGCTTGCTGCCGTTGATGGGGTTAGTGCGTGGGGTTTTTGCTCTGGCCATATTAGGGTACTCCTTACAAATACCTAGATTAAGTAATGGGTCGAATTGATGAATGAGCCACATACACGCTGACCTCAGATTTACGCGGCTCCCAGGTTAATTTTTAGCGGATACAAATAATATAAACCGAATCGCTGTGGTTGTGTGAGGTTGTAGATTATTTTTTTGTTAAAAACTGCGGTAGGGAGAAATTAGTGAAAATCATGCGAGGTGGTTGCAGCGCCGGTAACGGATAGAGGAAACACACGTTCGGCCTTTACTGAAATAACGTTGTCTTGATTTTGCAGAATGCCTTCGATCATCAAGAAGCGCTCTGAAGTCACCAGCATACGGTTTTTTTGTAGTAAATCAGGCCTGAGAATGGCGTTGGCAATGCCGGTTTCGTCCTCCAGGCTGAGGAACACGAATCCATGCGCGGTTCCAGGTCGCTGCCGCGCGATCACACATCCACCGATGCGTACGTGCTTTCCATCAGGAATATGACTGAGTTCGCATGCAGATCGAATATCGAGAGTTTTCATCTCAGCGCGGCGGTAAGCCATAGGATGGGGACCGACAGTCAGTCCAGTGCCATGGAAATCCGCGATGAGGCGCTCTTCATGGTCCATGGGAAGAAGCGGCGAGGAGGAGTCGGGTTCAGGCAATTCTTCCAGCAACGGGCCGGAACGACGCACGGCGCGCTCGACCTGCCAGAGGGCGTCGCGGCGGTGAAGTTTAGTGGAGGCGTTGCCGGCTATGTCTTTATCTCTGCGTTGAAGATGATTCAGTGCACCAATTTCAGCCAGTGCGACCAGTTCAGCCTTTCGCAATTCGGGCACTCGTCGAACCAGATCGTGGATGGAGGCGAACGGGACAATGTTTCGTTCGCGGACCAGCGCCCGCCCAACTTCTTCCCGCAGACCGCGAACGTAACGCAAGCCAAGGCGGAGAGCGAAAGAGTTTGGGACTTTCTCTTCTGCTTCCAGAGTACACAGCCAATCGGATTTCCTGATGTCGATAGGCAGCGCTTTCAAGCCATGCCGCTGGGCATCGGTTACGATCGTTGCCGGGTGATAAAAACCCATAGGCTGATTGTTCAGCAGCGCCGTAGTGAACGCAGCGAGGTAGTGGCATTTCAAGTAAGCACTGGCATAGGCAATCAGCGCGAAGCTGGCGGCATGGGACTCCGGAAATCCATAAAGCGCGAACGACGTTATCGAAAGAATGATCTGCTCCTGCGCTTCGTGCGAGATGCTGTTGCGTTGCATACCTGCCCGCAACTTGGCCTCGATCTCCTTCATTCGCTGTTCGGAACGCTTAAATCCCATGGCGCGACGTAATTCTTCCGCCTCGCCTCCACTGAAATTGGCGGCAATCATCGCCATGCGCAGCAACTGTTCCTGAAAAAGAGGCACACCGAGAGTGCGCTCCAGCACAGGTTCAAGCGAAGGATGCGGATAGGTAACGGTTTCGCGTCCTTGACGGCGCTTTAAAAAAGGATTCACCATCTGTCCGACAATCGGACCGGGACGGATGATGGCGACCTGCACCACAATGTCGTAAAAATTCTGCGGGCGCAGACGCGGCAGGCAGGACATCTGGGCCCGGCTTTCTATCTGGAACATGCCAACCGTATCGGCCTTCTGAAGAGCAGAGTAGACGGTGGGATCGTCCTGCGGGAGTTGGGCAAGGTCTACCTGCTCCTTGTGATTATCGCGTATGAGCTGGAGAGAGTCTTCCAGCACGGCCATCATGCCGAGGCCGAGCAGATCCACCTTGATGATCTTCATGTCAGTGCAGTCATCTTTGTCCCATTGCACGACTACGCGACCGGGCATGGATGCGGGTTCGAGTGGCACTACAGAGTCGAGTTGTCCCTGGCAGATGACCATTCCGCCGGAGTGCTGGCCGAGATGGCGTGGTAGATCCAGCGTCGCCAGGCAAAGCTCGAAATATTTGCGCAGCCGGGGATGCCTGAGGTCGAGTCCAGCGTCGCGGAAGCGATGGTCGAGGGCATCGTTGGCGTCTTTGTACTCCCAGGTAGCGACGGCGGCCGAAATTTTGTTGAGTGTTTCGGGATCAAAGCCAAGGGCCTTTCCCATTTCACGCGCAGCCATGCGATTGCGATAAGTAATGACATTGGCAGTCATGGCAGCGCCGCGCTCGCCGTAACGCTGATAGACGTACTGGATGGCGCGCTCGCGCTGATCGCCGCTCGGCAAATCAATATCGATGTCGGGCCACTCGCCACGTTCTTCGGAGAGAAAACGCTCGAACAACAGATCCATTCCCACAGGATCTACCGCAGTGATGCCGAGCGCATAACAAACAGCACTATTGGCCGCAGAGCCACGGCCTTGGGCCAGGATGCCTTGGTCGCGGCAGAAGTGAATAATGTCCCACACAATCAGGAAGTATCCCGCGAGAGCGAGTTTCTCGATCAGCGCCAGTTCGCGCTCAATCTGACGACGGGCGCGGCCTTTCAGGTCCGTCGTAGCCCGGCCATAGCGCTGCTGGAAGCCCTCCCGCGTGCGTTCCCGCAGGAATGACATCATGGTCTCGCCTTCGGGCACTGGGTACCGGGGAAATTCATATCCCAGATCGCTAAGCTCGAACTCGAGCCGGGAAGAAAGCTCGGTTGTGTTGGCGAGGGCGTCCGGTAAATCGGCAAAAAGCTGTTCCATCTGCTGCGGAGATTTCAAATAACGCTCGGAATTGCGCGACAAGAGGCGTCCGGCGGTGGCTAAGGTGCGGTGATTGCGAAGGGCGGTGAAGACATCGCATAGTTCGCGCCCCTTTGCAGTGGCATAGCACACTCCATTAGTGGCCAGCAGCGGGAGATGCAGCGAACGGGCAATTTCGATTGCGGCGCGATTGCGTGCTTCCTCATCACGATGCAAATGGCGCTGAAGTTCGACGTAGATATGGTTGTGTCCGAAAATTTGGGTCAGGCGGTCGACATGGCGAAGAGCTTCTTCAAACCCACCACGAGCCAGAGCGGCGGCTAGCGGACCGTCGTCGCCCCCCGTTAGGCAGATAAGGCCGTCGGCGTGCTCTTCCAATTCCTCTTCCCGGATGGCGCCCTCGTCCTTTTTGGCGCGCAGCTTCATCTTGGTGATGAGGCGGCAAAGGTTTTGATAGCCAACGCGAGAGGAGATGAGCAAAGGGAGGCGGAAACTTCCATTCAGGAATAGCGATCCTTTGCTTCGCTCAAGATGACGACTACGGCACTCAGACGCCCCACAAACGGTCGTCACCTCCGTCCCAATGTGTGCCTTGGCTCCTGCTTTCTTTGCCGCCATGTGGAAACGTGGCGCGCCATAAACTCCATCACGATCAAGTAGGGCCATGGCAGACATGTTTAAGCCAGCGCAAGCTGCCACCAGTTCCTCAGGAAGGGAAGTGCCTTCCAGGAAGCTGAACGCAGAGCGGGAATGGAGTTCGACGTACATTGAATCACTGAGAGATTGAATCATTGAGCAATTCAGTTCGCGTTTGAGAACTGAACTTTTTCAGTCATAAGTTCCTTCTACAAACCAATTGCCGCTGAGCAAATCACGAACTAACCGATAAAGCGCGATGCCGCCCTCGGCTGGTAGAGCGATGTCCCACTCGTCGCGCGCCCATCCTTCCTGCTCCCACCAGTCGCCTGACGAACGCCAGGGGCCTGCCAGCCAGTTAATTTCTCCCTGGACTTCTTTACGCCTGGAGCAATCAATGTGCCCGGGCATGCCGTCACGTAGCGCCACCGTCGCTCGCAGCGGGGGACGAAAAATGCGCAGCGCCGTCACCGTGCCCGATTGCTGATTTATTTCTGGATATGGCTTCTGTGGTTCGCCCTGAGAGTTGCTGAAGGGTGCCACAAGCCGCTTCTTTCGGACATTCGTTTTATCCGCAGAGGTTAAAAACGCGCTGTCTTTCAGCACTTGAGACTCGCTGGGCGCGAAATGTTGTATATGAAAAGCCTCGGGGCGATGTGTATCCAGCAATTCAAGCGAGCCGACTCGATTTTCCCCGACGATGCGCGAAATCCGAGCCAGTGTAAGTTCGAGTTTTTCGGGAACCGGGGAAGCAGGCAAAAAAAGTCCATTTTGTGAATGGCGCGGCTGAGCAGGTTCCGCGGACAAATAAATTTTCATGATAGGCGCGCCCGGAGGATGTGCTTTCAAATCAAGTTGCAATAGTTTCAGGAAAACTTTGGCGTCCAGCATGGCGACCGGAAGGCGGAGCGTGCGGGTGAATAAAGTCGCGTGGGCGGACGTCTTGGGTCCTTCCTCCCGGGGTTGCGCGTGAATAAAATCTTCTGTCGCATGGCAGCCGCTGTCTAATGCAAGTTGCAAACGCAACTCCTGCATGGCCAGGGCGCGAGCAGACAGGCGAGTGCAAAGCTGATCGAGCATTTGTTGCAGCAGAAAGGCGAGCGGCTCCAGGAGCACCAGCGGATGTTCCAATTCAACGGCTTCTTCGAAAATCAACGGCGCATCGAAAGGAACCAACGTCCGAGAAGTCCGGCCGCGCGCCATTTGCTGGAGGCGGACTCCTTCTTGTCCCAAACGTTCACTGATGGCGATTTCCGGTAGAGCTGCCAGTGATCGCAGATTGCGTACTCCCCATCTCTCCAATGTTTCCAGGAACCGCTCCGCGTCATTCTTTTGCGCAGGTGCAGAAAACACTGCAAACAGCACGTCCAAAGGCAGCCCACCTAGGCGGTCTGCCTCTTCGCCCTCAGGAATAACTGTCACGCCGGAAAATCCACGCGCGGCGAGTACGGCAGTATTGGGATCCCAGGCAACGGCAACACTGGCCTCAATCCCCAGATCCGATGCGCGGCGCGCAACATCGCGGGCAATCTTCGGCAACGGCCCGAACAAAGACTCCAGTCCAGCGAGATCAAGCAGCAAAGTGTCACCCGCGGTATCTTCCACCCGCGGGGAGAATGACTGGGCACAGTCGAGCAAAGCGGCATGAGCGGCAGCTTCCTGCAGCGGACAACGGGAACGAAGCAGTACTTGGATACAGGCTTCCACCTGCAACTTGGACATGCCAAGCTCGATGCCCGCCCGCCGTGCCTTTTCGTTGAGCGCGAAAACTTTCTGCAGTGGCGGCTTGCCTTCGAGTACAGCCAGGGCTTGAGAACGCAACTCTGGTTCGGCGCGCACTAACGCTTCGGCGGGAAAGTCGGGAACGAAGATGCAGGCAAAAGGCATGGGGCCTCAATCGCTGAATTCCTTATCCTGCCCAGGACATTTTCGTGTTGAAAGAAGCATGTACCGATCGGACCGGTTTACGTTCTAAACGCGAGCGCAAAAGCTCCGCATTGATTGATAGTCCGCGAAGAAGCTGTGCATGCGCAGGAGCGTCAGAGGTTGAAGCCGCCGGCATGGAAAAGACTTTTTCAATACCGTTCAGCCCCAACAGCAAGGAAGCACAAGTCTGAGCGCATGATTGCTGGCTGATCACTAGAAGCACCGTAGGCGTGTGTTCGACAGCACGGCGAAAGCGGAACCATGAAGTCAGAGGAATGCGACGTGCGGTTTTGAATGGAACATCTGCGAGATCAATGACTACCAATCCGAATCCACCACTTTGCAGAAGCAGGTCAGTAACCCGCAAGGCCTGCTCGACGGCACTTTCTGATCTATCATTCCTGCTGTTCTCAGAAGCTAAAGCTGCGGCTTTCAGAGAGGCATTATTGGCATGACTAGAGCTATCTTCCCGGTTGGTATTTCGTGTTCTTACGTATGAATTAGGAGCGCAGCACCTAACCCACAGCAATCTTTTGAAGTCCACGCCGGCTGAGGTCGCAGACTGGGGATCAAAAGCATCGCTGGTGTCCACCAATGCACAGATTTCCTGACGCCGCGTAGCCGCTGCGATTACTGCCAGCAGCACGCTGGTGCGACCCGAAGAAACCGGACCGCAGATCTCGGTCAGGCAGCCCCGTGGCAGTCCATCGCTGAGCATGTCAATTTCGGGAATGCCGCTGAAGACAATTTCAGGCGCGCCCCGGATTTCCAGGCGTGAGCCGAGAGTCACTCCAGCCAGTTTGGACAGATTGGGGAGGCGCTTGCGAAGCAGATCAGGTTTTGCTTGCGGGACAAAAACAAAAGGATTATCCAGCGCCAAATCGGCGCACAAAAGGGCAGAAGACATATAGGGCCTCTAAAATTTCAGGGAACGTGAGGCAGAAACAGAACCTCAGGCGAATTCGGACTTAGTTTCGCTTTTTATTCGCCAATCAAGATTCTGCTACCCGGGCAAAGAATTGTCAAGAGCCAGGCGAAGTTTTAGACGGAAAAGCAGTTCTGCTTAATTGCAGGCGGCGGGAACCTTCGAGAGGTACTCAGCTTTGTAAAATTTGGGCAGTGTCCTAAATTAGGACACTACCAACCGTCGTAACTTACTTGTTTTCAACAAAATGTGGATAAAAATACCACCAAAGAAAAGCTTGGTAGCGCTACCGGGAATCGAACCCGGGTTTGAAGATTGAGAATCTTCCGTCCTAACCCCTAGACGATAGCGCCCCGGGCAAGAGTTGATTATAGCAAAGGCTGCGGCGTCTTCCGGATGACAAGGCCGCGCTCGACGTTCCCCTGGCAGTTGAGAGCTCCGAATCTTTACTCGAACTCAAGCATTACAATCTCGGGATTCGATCCTACCCGCAGCGGCGGTCCCCACGTTCCTGCTCCGCTGGAAGTGAAGACCTGCATCTTCCCGATGCGGCTTAAGCCATACACAAACTGCCGGTAAATCCGCCGCGCCATCCAACTCCAAGGTACGAACTGCCCAAGGTGCGTGTGCCCGGATAGCTGCAGAGAAACCCCCGCAGCCTCCGCGATTTCCGGATGGTCGGGCGCATGGGTCAGGAGAATGCTCGCGCGGTCGCGATCCAAGCGAATGGCATGCAGCACCGACGCAAATCCCCTGTCCTGCTTGGCGTTCCGGTAGGGGACACCAACAATCTGTAACCCGTCAACTTCCACTTTCTCGTTGCTGAGCACCCGGACTCCGGCCGCCGCGATGGCATGCAGATATTTGCTGTCGTCCCTAAATTGTTCATGATTTCCCGCGACGAAATACACGCCGTGTGGCGCCACCAGCTCGCTCAACGGCTCCGCTGCTCGCCGCGCATCGATAGCAGTGCCGTCATACAAATCTCCAGCGATAAAAATCGCGTCCGGCTCTTCCTTCAAAATCTTCGCAACCATGCGCCGCAGAAAACTGCCGTTTCGCACGTGCCCCAGATGAAGATCGCTGATCAGTGCCGCTCTTCGCCCGCGCCACGCCGCCGGCAGGTTCGCGAGCCGCACCGTGGTTCGCGTGATTCGCGTCCAGCTGGCGTTGAAGACCCCGTAGAGTCCGATCATTAGAGCAGCACCGAACAGCAATTCCACGGTCCGATGGAAGTTCATGCCCAGCCCCGCCAGCCGCGCAACTCCGAAAATCATCCAGGAGAAGATCGCCGCGAGAAAGAGGAAGCTCACCAGACCTATCCAAACCGCGGCAGCCCTGTAAAACGCGCGCACAGTAGCATTTGTATAGCGAAAGGCAAGTAACGAAGCGGCGACAAAGCTCACCGACAAAAATCCGAGGACCAGTTTGATCCAGAACGTGCCGGGGGTTTCGCTCCCTGCGGGCGAAAAGGCCCACGTCTCATAGAGCAGATAATGGGTCAAAAAAAGAACGGACTGAATAACTGCGATGAAACCGAATACCTCTCTTCGTAAACTCATGCTGCTTTAGATTCCCCAACCCACCATTCGGATTGTTGGCATAAGCTCTCGGAAATTCGCTTGGGGATTAGCCGCAAAGCAAGAGAAGAAGCGATACCCGAAGTAGTTCAAAACTTCTCAGCGCAAGGTCCTGTCAGGAACTTTAGGGGAACAATAACAACGACCACCTACAACAGAAGTGCATCCTGACAGAAAAACGACACGAAAATGACAGGGCATCGACGGTATGACAACTCCCTCTTGCCCACTCCTTAAGCTGACCTTTGCCCAGAGATAGCAACGTACGGTCTTCAAAGAAGAAGAAATCAAAACGCTCCAAGGGCAGGCAGGGGTTGTATGAAAGCAAAGAACCTGGTTCTGATAATTGCTGTGGCGGTCATCCTCTCGATTTCCAGCCGACAGACCGTGCGGGCCGGAGGTCCTCCCAGTTCGGCAACTACGGGTGCGGGCACCGCCAACGTTACAGGGGAAGTGAAGTTCGAGGGTAGCGTGCCCAAAGCTATACCCATCAACATGGCAGCCGATCCAAGCTGTGCCAAACAACATCCGACTCCTGTCTTAAACCAGGGCGTCATGGCCGACGCGAGTGGCGCATTACAAAACGTAGTCGTGTTCATCGCAGATGGCTTGGGCGAACGCAAGTTTGATCCTCCGAGTCAGCCCGCGATTATCGAGCAGAAGGGCTGCTTGTATGAACCGCATGTGCTGGCTTTGCAAGCGAACCAACCGATGGAGGTGGTGAACCACGATCCCACCAGCCACAATATCCATGCGACGCCAGCCCACAATAGGGAATGGAATAAAGCTGAGCCTCCTGGAACCAAAATCAACGAAGCTTTTCCACGGGAGGAGATCGCGATTCCGGTGAAGTGCAATGTACATCCCTGGATGCGAAGCTATGTTGCAGTCTTCAAACATCCCTATTTTGCTGTAACCGGCGCGGATGGCAGCTTCGATCTGAGCAATCTGCCGCCGGGCACCTACACCATTTCAGCTTGGCTCGAAAAACTGGGGATAGCTAGCCAGCGGATCACAGTTGGTGCGAACGAAACCAAAGCCGTTGATTTCGTTTTCAAACCAAAGTCCGGATCATAATGCGGCAGTAGCTGTATATGGACGAGGGCATGGCGTGCAGAGGAGTAAAAAAAGTGAAGAGATTATCAATGTATGTGTGCACTATCGTTTTTGCTTGCACGGTAACGGTGATGCTTACCGCAATGGCTTCCTATCATTCCCATTTCGTCGGGAGCGCGGTGAGCAATTCAGGGGATGCAGCTTTCCGTGATGGATTGTTTCTTGGCCAGCGTGATGTCGAGCGTGGTAGAAAACCACATATATCAAGCGGCCGCTGGAATGCCGATTCAGACCGCCGTTCGTTTATCTCTGGATATTTGCATGCTTATCGCCAGATGTACGATCGGGCAGATTCGCAATCGCACAGGGTTTGGTCGCTAGCCGAACAGAGAGGGTTCAGTGACGGCATAATAGACGGCCTCCAACAACGCCGCGGATCCAAGCCGTTTCATCTCAACGGCACGGAAAATTACAAAACAGCCAACCGAGGTTCCTCAAACACTGACGACCTAATCCGGTACAAAAAGCTGTATCAGGAAGCGTATTGCAACGGCTATCAGGTGGGATATTACGGTGAACCCAAGAAGACAAATAAGAACTCAGCTACGTACCCACGTTCGCTCATTCGCGCAGTTTTTATCTGATCGTGTCAACATAGCTTCCAGGTCGACTCTTGCCGCACGACTCCTTCTAAATGAGCAA
>Ga0066660_10000853_pt1 | contig 11878 bp, 11 predicted proteins | sample GraSoiAngelo_109_FD_75177 | JGI IMG/M metagenome (GOLD analysis project Ga0066660, IMG submission 75177) | Grasslands soil microbial communities from the Angelo Coastal Reserve, California, USA - 14_0903_12_20cm | ecosystem: Environmental > Terrestrial > Soil > Grasslands | place: USA...
CAGAGGAAGAGGATGGCCTCTTCGTCGAAGGATTCAATAGCGACGGGCATCTGCAGGTACAGATGCGATACGATGTTGCTAGCCTTTATGACCTGGTATGTCGTTCAACTGGTCAGGTAGAAGACGAAGAACTCATTCCAGCAGATGAGGTAACGCTTCATCGCTTCCTGGCTGACCACAAGCGTGAACTGGTTGGCGCGATGCGCTAATTTGGCCATCCCACGCACACAAAAGGACCGGGGTATAGCCCCGGTTTTTATTTGAGTTTTTGTTCAGCAACGAAGCGCTAGATCTGGTCCTGACACGTCATATAACTATTGTTTGCCACACTTTGGTAAGGGCGCAATACATCGAGGGCGTGATACAGTGAGCCCCTACGAGTTGTTGGCATCACACAACCACTGTTTGCCGTAGCAGCGCATACACTCAACGACTTCAATGAGGTCATGACCTTTTTCAGTGAGGGAGTATTCCACGCGTGGGGGGACTTCGGCAAAGGTCTGCCGGTAAACGATCCCCTCTTCTTCAAGGGAACGCAGCCGCTCGGAAAGGGTTTTAGGGCTGATGCCGTGAAGGGAACGTTCCAGTTGGTTAAAGCGTTTGACACCGGAGGCTAAATCACGGATAATAAGCAGCGTCCACTTTCCGCTAATGATTTTAGCAGTGAGAGCAACTGGACAGTGTGTGTTATTAGCTGTGTCATTGAGGGAACGCGATGTTGCTAACTCCATAGTACCGTACTCGTTGGTAGGGCATATGTTGCAAAATGTACGATGCCCTATATGTTACCATCTACCAAGACTATATCACAGCAAGTATGTAAAGTAAAGCGCCAGCCATTTTTTATTTTTGACCACTCGACTTTAGTAGGAAAGTATGATATGCTCATAGCTAATACTTCCTTACATTCAGATGAGTGCGAAGCACTAGCTACGCAGTAGCGTTTTGAATGTGGGCAAGCATCTTTGGAAAGCAGGAGAAGCCATTGCTTCGATTGATTTCATGCACTTGAACAATCATACATTCTGGCTGCGCGGTTTCTCCCTATGAAAGGAGAAAAATGTGCCTGAAGAAATAGCTTTATTCATCGATTTTGAGAACATCCGATATAGTATGCTGAATATCCAGCGACGGGAACCTGACCCCCAGGAATTGATCGCGGTAGCGCGTCGATATGGGACAGTGATGGTGGCCCGCGCTTATGCGGATTGGTCTCGACAACCAGAGCCATTCAAAGGAAGCCTGACGGCGGCGATGATTGACCGGGTAGATTGTCCGGCCAAACAGCGAGACCGTATTAGAATGGGAACGATGCATTACCCATCGGCTAATTCGCCAACAGGTTCCCTTGGTTCACCTGGGCTGGTAACAGAGCAGGGAACGGGCGCCTTTCAGCGTCAATGGCCTAGCGGTCCCCTTGGCAATTCTGGTCCATTACCTGCGATCACCCCGCAGGGGGTAGGGAATGAATGGCCCGGCTACCAGGACTCTTCGGAGTCCAGGCCATCCGAGGCCGACGAGGATATGCTGGAAGAGCATGAGTCATTGGCCGACGAAGGCTACCTGTCGGAGGATTATCCACAGCGAGAGCCATCCCGCCAATTCCTGAGCCATCCTACCTATCCAACCCCTTATGGTCAAACTACTCCCACAGGCTCATTGGGCCAGGGTAGTAGCACCGGTCCCCTGGGTTATCCAAATGGTACGCCTGTAGTGCATACAGGCAATACTGGTCATATGCCTGCCATCAATGCCAGTGGGTCCAATACCATTGTACAGAGTACGGTGGTGCAAAGTACCGTTGACCTCAATATGCTGATGGATATAATTGAAACTGTCTTTGATCGTCCTACTATCTCTACATTCGTTTTGATGACCGGCGATAAGGATTTCACCCGCATTAGCGCTCGTCTTAAGTTACGTCTAAACAAAACTGTGATTGTTGTTGGTATACCGGGAACCGTCAGCCGAGACCTTATTAGCAGCGCGAACCAGTTTGTGCCGCTCATTCCGGGGGGAAATCCTGCCTTCGGTGGCACCGGGCAAATGGCTGATACCGGCTATGGGCAGATGTCCATGCCCGGCAATACAGGCAGCATGCCTGCCATCTCCGCAGGAGGTCAGGGCATGTCACCTTCGCCCTATAACGCGTCTTCAGCTTATCCCATGGATGTGCTAGACCCCCAATTTTTACAATTCCTCGACTACATTGATCGCAACTGGTCCTGGCGCACGATTATTGGCGTATCCAATTTTATTGGTGATCCCGTCAACCCGAAAAATCGTTTTCGGGGGCGCCTGACACGCGAATCAGCGCGGGAGCTGCTCAATACCTGCGTTCAACAGGGGATTCTGCTCCTGCAAACCGATCCAAGCGGTTCCGAAGATTTACGGCTGAACCGTCTGCATCCTGGGGTTGACGAAGTATTGAAACAATTTGTCCGATAATCTTTCCGCCGAAAGGCGACACGTGAAGGTGAAAGGGCGACTCTGGCGGTCGCCCTTTCACCTTTTCTATTTGTATCAAATACAAAGGAGTTATATTTCATGGAAGAATCGCGCATCTCGCTTTTAAAACGATTGATCGCCAGCCCCAGTCCCTCTGGCTATGAACAGGCCGTCCAACAGGTGGTGCGTGAGGAGATACGGCAGCATACCGACGAGACACGCATCGATAGACATGGAAATGTCATCGCGACCCTTAACCCTGGCGGTCATCCCCGGGTTATGCTTACGGGGCACTGCGATGAACTGGGCTTTATTATTCGCTACATCGATGACCAGGGCTTCCTCTATTTTGCTCCGATAGGCAGCTTCGATCCCTCCACACTCCCTGGAAATCGCGTACTCGTCCATGCACCCGGTGGTCCTCTGCTGGGAGTCATCGGCTGCCAGGCAGTACATTTGATGGATGCCGATGAACGCGGCAAAGCGCCAAAGCTACAGGATATGTGGATTGACATCGGCGTCAGAAGTCGCGAGGAGGCGCACCAACTTGTTCCTCTCGGCACCGCAGCCACGCGGGCCGCACAACTCGAATCGCTGCGTGGCGACCTGGTCGTCTCACGCGCCCTGGATGACAAGGCTGGCCTGTTTTCGGTTATTGAAGCAATGCGGCGGCTACACGCGCAACGCGAGCTACTCCATGCCAGCGTCTCCTTCGTTTCTGCTGTACAGGAAGAAGTAGGCACGCGCGGAGCGCATACCAGCGCCTATAGTGTCGAACCGGATATTGCCATCGCGGTAGATGTAACCTTCCCATCCGATCACCCGCAGACCTCCAAACAGCGCCTGGGTGATGTAAAGCTGGGTGGCGGCCCTGGCATCACTATAGGCGGATTTGTAAGCCCGCGCATCTCTCAAAAGCTCATGGCGGTAGCAAAAGAGGCCGGTATTGCATTCCAGTTTGATGTACAGGGAGCCTATACCGGCACAGATAATGATGAGATTCAGATCACACGTGAAGGCGTAGCTACCGGTCTGCTCAACATCCCCTGCCGTTACATGCACAGCGGCTCGGAAGTCGTCTCTCTCAAAGATATTGACGCTACCGCTGAATTGATGGCACGTTTCGTGCTATCGCTTGATAAAGACACGAGTGTGATCCCGTAGGCCAGGGTGAAAGTATCAAGCGATGGCGAGATGAAGTGGAACTCCTTTGCTCTTGACGTCTCATGTTTATTCAAGTATTCTATTGAATAGTAGAAAAATGAGAGAGTCAATTGCTCCTCGTACTCCTGACCACAAGGAAGGACTTTATGCAGACCCGTGAGAAACGCACCTTTAAGAATCAGCTCTATGAGCAGTTTGCTCGCATTGGCAAGGCATTGGCCAGTCCCCATCGCCTTGAACTCCTCGATGTGTTGGCCCAATGTGAACGCACCGTCGAAGCGCTGGCGCTGGAGACGGGCATGTCAGTCGCCAATGCCTCACAGCACTTGCAGGTGCTGCGTGCGGCCCACCTGGTCGAGGTCCGCCGCGACGGCGTCTCGATGCACTACCGCCTGGCTGACGAAAGCGTCTTCAGGATGTGGCAAGCCTTGCGAACCGTGGGCGAGGCACAGCTTGCCGAGATTGATCGGGTAGTGCATACATTCTTGCAGGACCGCACTCAATTGCAGCCGATGGACGCGCAGGAGCTGCTCCACCGACTGAGCGACGACCAGGTCATCCTTCTCGATGTGCGTCCCGCGGAGGAATACACTGCTGGACACCTCCCCCAGGCCCGCTCCATTCCGGTGACGGAGTTGGAAGTACGCCTGGCAGAGCTTTCTGCGGACAAGGAGATTGTAGCTTACTGTCGCGGCCCCTACTGTATATTTGCGGATGAGGCTGTGGCACTTTTGCATGCGCGTGGGTATCGTGCCCGTCGGCTCGAACAGGGCGTCCCTGAGTGGCGTGCGCTCGGGCTGCCGGTCGAAGTCTGAAAGGAGTCTGACGTATGCAGACGATTTCCGTTGAGACCCTGCGAGCCTGGCTGGAAGAAGGTCACCCCGTCACAATCCTGGATGTGCGTCCGACGGCAGAACGAGCGGAATGGGCTATTCCTGGCAGTATACATGTTGATGCGTATGATGCCCTGAAAGCGCACGATCCAGCAGCTCTTGCCGATGTGGACGTTCCGAGCGATGTCCCGATTGTGACCGTGTGTGCGGCTGGCAAAACCAGCCTCATTGCCGCCGAGCGGCTGACTGCACGGGGGGTAGAGGCGTGTTCTCTCGATGGGGGGATGAAGGCGTGGAGCCTGGCCTGGAATGTTGCTGAAGTGCCTGTACACGCGAACGACGTCCGCATCATCCAGGTGCGGCGCACCGGCAAAGGCTGCCTTTCGTATCTCTTCGGCTGGGGTGAGGAGGCTATGGTGATTGACGCTGCGCTTGATCCACAGGTGTATCTTGACCTGGCAGCAAAGTACGGTTGGCAGATCACCAGCGTCTTTGACACGCATATTCACGCTGATCATCTCTCGCGCTCGCGCCAGCTTGCCGAACGCAGTAGCGCCATGCTCTTTCTGCCGGATCAGCAGCGCGTGTCATTTCCCTTTACGGCCATACGCGACGGTGACACGCTCGCCAGCCCGCACCTGAGGTTGACCGCGCTGCATACGCCGGGACACACGCCGGAGAGCACCTGTTACCTGCTCAACAACACCATCCTCTTTACGGGTGATACTCTCTTTCTCACCGGTATCGGGCGTCCTGACCTGCACGCCGATGAGCAGGAAACGCGAGGACGTTCTTCCTCTCTCTACCACAGTCTGCACAAGCTCCTCGCGCTCCCATCGGAGACGCTCGTCCTACCAGGACACACGAGCCAGCCCGTGCCATTTGATGGCGAGCCGATTGGCGCGCGGCTTTCCGAGATCGATGAGCACGTCGGTATTCTTCATGAGACGCGGACGACGTTTGTCGAGACCCTTTTGAGGCTGCTTCCCCCGACCCCGCCCAACTACGAACGCATCACGAGGCTCAACGAAGCAGGCCTGATGCCTGATCACGACGTGATCGAGCTAGAAGCAGGAGCGAACCGCTGTGCCATCTCCTGACGTGAAGATAGTTTCCTCTTCAGGGGCACCATCGGCTGTGCAACTTGGCCTGCGCGCCAACTGGCGACAGTTCACGCTGCTCGTGATCGTCAACGCGTTTGTCGGCGGCATGGTGGGCCTGGAGCGCAGCATCGTGCCGCTGCTGGGGCAACGCACCTTCGGCCTGGCTTCGACCACGGCAGTGCTCTCCTTCATTGTGAGCTTCGGTGTGGTGAAAGCGCTCGCGAATCTCTTTGCGGGTCGGCTCAGCGATCGTATCGGGCGCAAGGGCGTGCTAGTAGCTGGCTGGCTCGTCGGGCTGCCCGTGCCGTTGTTGATCATCTACGCTCCATCCTGGGGATGGGTGGTCTTTGCCAATGTGCTGCTCGGCATCAACCAGGGCCTCTGCTGGTCCACCACCGTCATCATGAAGATCGATCTGGTGGGTCCGGCCCGCCGGGGACTGGCGATGGGACTCAACGAAGCGGCAGGCTACGGCGCGGTCTCGCTCGCGGCTATTGCTGCTGGCTATCTTGCCGCAACGTATGCACTGCGGCCCCAGCCATTCCTGCTCGGCATCGGATTTGCCCTGACAGGTCTGCTGCTGTCGCTGCTGTTTGTGCGCGAGTCCCATGGGCATGCCCATCACGAAGCAGCACTGCTGGCATATCCCTCCGGGCCAACGGCAGGTTCAGCACCACCGCTGACGGATGCCACCGGTAATCGCCTTCAAGCACCATCATTCAAGGACATCTTCTTGCTGACCTCCTGGAAGAACCGGACGCTCTTCGGGGTCAGTCAGGCCGGGCTGGTCAACAACTTGAATGACGGCCTGGCCTGGGGGGTGTTCCCGCTCTTTTTTGCCGCGGGAGGTCTGAGTATCGCGCAGATCGGTCTGCTGGCGGGCATCTATCCGGGTGTGTGGGGAGCGACGCAGCTGCTGACAGGAGCGCTCTCAGACCGCATTGGACGCAAGGGCATGATAGTGGGAGGAATGCTCCTGCAGGGCGTCACGATAGGGCTGTTGCCGCTGCTCCACGGGTTTGAGTGGTGGGCACTCACGATGGTCCTGCTTGGGCTGGGGACAGCCCTGGTCTATCCGACGCTGCTCGCGGCGGTCGCAGATGTCGCCCACCCGAACTGGCGTGCCTCGGCGGTGGGCGTCTACCGGCTCTGGCGCGACAGTGGATACGCCATCGGGGCGCTGCTGGCCGGGGTCCTGGCCGACCTGTTCGGGATCTTCTGGGCCATCGGCGTTATCGGTGGAGTGACCTTCCTCTCTGGGGTTGTCGTCTCCGTGGTGATGCGAGAAACCCTCCCCTCGCACCGGAAGGCCCCCGGCGCTCCGCTTCATGACGTCTCCTGAGGAGAACACCCGGAAAGGGAAGAGGAGAGGAAGGACCATGCACTTATGCCAGAGAAGAAATCACAGATGGAGGCGATCTATAGGCATATGTGGGCCAGCCACGAGGGCGGTCCCTTTGCGCCGCTGGATGAGAGCCTGCACCCACGCCCACACAGTATGCTCTACGAGGTCGTCTCCACTTGTGGAGTCAGCTCTTCCTCGCTCGTTCTCGATATCGGCAGCGGCAGAGGCAATCATAGCTGTGCGCTGGCCCAGCGCTTTGGCTGTGCCGTCGTGGGCCTGGACGTTGCCCAGTTCCACGTCGAGCAAGGACGTGCCAGAGCCGTGCAAGAAGGTGTGAGCGACCGCGTGTCCTTTGTGCAGGGAGACATCGAAGCGCTTCCTTTTGAGGACGAGCGGTTTGACTTCCTGTGGTCTCGCGATATGCTGATGCATGTCCTTGCCCTCCCACAGGCGCTAGCCGAGTGCGCACGCGTGCTCAAACCAGCGGGAGCCATGCTGGCCTATACGACTGTCGCGACAGGACGGATGGAGCCGAAAGAAGCGGCATGGCTGTATGCGTCGTTTGGCCTGGTCTTAGAGAGCATGGAGGAAGGGGTCGTCGAAGCGGCATTCCAGGCGGCAGGACTCCAGATGCATTCCAAAGAGGAGCTGGGCAGCGAGTTGATGGAGTGGGTGGAAGAGCACGAGGGGAGGGCATCGCGCGAACTCATGCGACTCGCCCGCATGCTGCGCAAGCCAGAGTACTACCAGGAGCTGCTGGGCACCAGGAGATATGAAGTGGCTCTGGCGAACTACCACTGGGCGCTCTACATTCTCCTGGGAAAACTCAGCCCTACACTCTACGTCCTGCAAAAAAACGCGTCGTCGTGAGACGCAAGCAAGGGAGAGGCCTGCTTTAGCTCACTCGGTAGTGTATGCTATGATGACCCAAGCTGTCACCAGCCGCAAACGACGGCATTGAGACGCACGAGTGTCTCTTGGCACTTTGTGGATACTCTTGAGTACATTAGACGGCAGGAAAAGGAGATACAATATGGATCATGAAGATGGTCTCGAAGTTGTGCCTCTCTTCGCGCCCAGGGACTATGAAGCCCCCTCAATATTCACCCCGCAGAACCTGTTGCGCGAGGCCAGGCGGCAGAAAGGACTGCCTCCTGGGACAGTTCCGGACGTCTGCGTGCTTGATCCCGACAGCGACCTCGTCGATCACCTGCGGGCCTCCGACCGTCTCATGCCGCACCACACCTGGGCCTGTTACCATACGCGCCTGGATACGTTCACGCATGAGGACATGTCCTACGGCATTATTGGCCGGGTGGTGGGCGCTCCTTTTGCGGTGCTGGTGGCCGAGGAACTGTTCGCTTCAGGATGCCAACTGCTGATCAGCATTACCTCTGCGGGGCAGATCCTCCCATTGGGCCCGCCTCCCTACGTGATTCTCATTGAGAAAGCCCTACGCGACGAGGGGACGAGCTACCATTATGTGCCGCCCACACCGTACAGCCACTTGCATCCCGCCCTGCGGGAGATGGTCTGCGCAACTTGGAACCAGGGGCAGCTCCCCTTACACATGGGCGCCAGTTGGACGACAGATGCGCCGTTTAGGGAGACGGAAGCGATGATCGCGCAGTGCCGCGCAAACGGCATCCTGGCGGTGGAAATGGAGGCCGCCGCCCTCTATGCGCTGGCGCAGGCCAGGCAATACCAGATCATCTGTTTTGCCCACGTGACGAACCAGATGGGACAGAGCGAGGGGGATTTTGAAAAGGGGGAAGCCTCGGGTAGCGAGACCGCCCTGTACGTCGTCAGCCAGGCGGCTCGCTCCTGGAGACAAAGGCAGGCCGCACGCGGCGTGTCAGATTAGCCAGTGACCATCACGTAGGAGCAGATTGTCATTGAGGCGCGTAGTACCGAAGTGTGCCGCAACTACCAGCAGCAAATCAGTAAGCGTTTCTGGCAGCATGTCACCTGGCTGTTCGAAGCTTTGAGGGTCACAAGCAGTGGCGTAGTCCAACTTGATGAAAGGTGAGGCCGTTATTACATCAACCATCGTTTTTTCAATGAGGGCCAGGTTGCGCTCACCTTGTTCGATCAGCGCTTTCCCTGCCAGCAGCGCTTGATACAGTAGGGGTGCTGCTTGCCGCTCTTCAGGACTGAGGGCCTGATTGCGAATACTTAGCGCAAGCCCATCCGTATCGCGCACGGTCGGCAACACCTGTAACTTCACATCTATACTCAAATCACGCACGAGCCGACGAATCAACGCCACGTGCTGGGCATTGTTTTGCCCAAAATAGGCCACGTCGGGCCGCACAAGTTGCAATAATTTGACGATGTTGGTAGCATAGCCACGCACATGTTCAGGGCGGAATGCTGCTTCCAGTCGTTCGGCTACCGGGCCAAAGACCACCACATAGGTAGAAAAATCTGGAGGGTACATCTCTTCGAAACGAGGAATAAAAACCACATCCACCTGTTCTTTATCCAGAAACTGTATATCACCGGTCAAATTATTTGGATAGAGAATAGGGGCCTCGTCTTGATCGAACTCGAGCGGGTTCACAAAAATACTGACGATGCTGTATTCACATTCCTGGCGCGCCGCCTGTATCAATGATGCATGACCGGCATGAAGATAGCCAACCGTCGGGATGAATCCAATAATTCCACCAGAAAGCCAGCCTCGCGCCGTTTCGGTCATTTCATCCAGGTCATGTATAATTCGCATATTACTTCCTTGAACTTTTGCATTCCTCGTTACGCGGGATGTCGGCACCTTGAAAGACATCCTGCCAACGCACTGCGTGCTTCTTGTAAACCATCTTGCCAACGCACTGCGTGCTAGCTTCGCTCAGGCAAGATGCAAGGTGTGCGCTTCGCTCAGACAGGACACAAGGAGCATGTAGTGTACATAACGATTGGAAACATCATCAGTAACCCTCCTGTGCTATACTACTGTATACGAGGAGGAACTACAAGTATGAAATACGTGGTAAATGCTTTTGTAGGAACACTGCGATCAATTGTACGGTTATTAGGTCTGAGCGCGATGGCCGCGTTTATAGTCGCTGGAGTTGTCGCCTTGCGGCATATGCTAGAGACGCCGCAGCCCCTGGAAAGCCTCCTGCCTGGAGAGGCACATTTATACAGGTGGCAGCACGGACATATTTTCTACAAGCTAGCGGGGAAGCCGGACGCACCGCCGCTGTTGCTCCTTCATACACCGGAATTGGCCGCGTCAGCCTATGAAATGCGTGGCATCATGACCCTGCTTGCAGCAGACTTTCGCGTTTATGCCCCCGATCTGCTTGGCTTTGGACTCTCGGACCGCCCAGATATCGATTACTCGGCTGATGTATATACGCAGTTGTGTCGGGATTTTCTTTCGCAGGTGGTGAGACAACCAGCCACCATTGTAGCAAGCAGCCTAAGCTGTAATTATGCGGTGGCAGTGGCGGCAACTTCGCCCGGCCTTTGCGAGCGGCTGGCGCTCATTTCGCCAGTAGCTTTGTTCGGAGATCAGCCGGAAGAAACACGTCTTGCACGCGTATTACCAGCAGGGTTACTAGAAGCCGGCCCCGTCAAATCGCTTCTCTATCCCTCGCTGGTTGAGATCCCGCGTGTGATGGCGCGCCTGGGAATAGGCCTGGAGAAGCCACAAATGACATCTGCGACCGCGAGCTCCAACGATGCGCCTTTCGATTATATCTATGCCACTACTCATCAATTTGGTGCTGAACATGCATCCATGGCCTTGCTCGCGGGTAAGCTGGTGCGTGATGTTTCGCGCGAAATCGAAAAAGTGCAACAGCCGACGTTGATTATCTGGGGAGCCGGAGATTTAGAACGCACCCGGCATATCGCTGACCAGCACAGCACCTTCTGGGGCGCACAGCAAACACAGATGAGCTTGCTACAGGGGGCCGGGCGAGCCGTTCACGAGGATCTCCCAGAAATCGTTGTGAAGACGCTGCTACAATGGAGCGAAGGGGGCATTAGCCAGGTGCTACAGGCTGCGAGTGTGAGCGAAAGCGCTGATGCAAGTGGTGTGAATGGCGCCCCTCACCGTGCAAAGGAGCCACCTGCCAGCATAGAAACGGCGCATAGTGCGCCCCATATCGAGGCGTATTGTATGAAATGTAAAAAGAAAACGGTCATGCTGAACGCTCACGAGATCACGATGAAGAATGGACGCACTGCCGTACAGGGCGTATGCGCGGAGTGCGGCGCATCCCTGATGCGCATGGGACGGCTGGTTCCGGGATACCCACAAACGCCAGTATAACATAGAGCCATCAACATATGCGCAATTTTTTCGTTTGCAAAAAAAAGTGGCCGTAATCACTTGACGTGTGGTATCGCAGAACGTATAATCTGCTTCATGTTTTTAACAGGTTTTTTCGGGGCAGTGCCCCCATTTCCCTTGCAGAAAGGGAGGAGATTAGTATGAGTATTGGTGGACAGAGTGATACCACCCAGGCGAAGTCAGAGCAAAAGGTGTATCGTTTAACTCCCGAGGGCTTTGCGAAAAAGCAAGAACGCCTGGACTACTTACGTACAATAAAACGCAAAGAGATTGCTGATTATATCCATGAAGCGAAAGAAGCGGGTGACATCAGCGAAAGCAGCGCCTACGAAGATGCTAAAAATGAACAGGCGAAGGTAGAGGGTGAGATTCTTCAACTGGAGCGCTTGCTTGCTGTAGCCGAGATTATGACCGGCGATATGCATGATGATTTCACAGGGCCGCCTGCGGTGCGCATCGGCATGCAAGTTGAGGTGCAGAGCGATACAGGCGCGTCACGCACCTTCAAAATAGTCGAAACCTTTGAAGCCGATCCTAAAGCAGGCTTGATTTCAGATCAATCCCCGGTTGGCAAAGCGTTGATGGGACACCAGGAAGGCGACCATGTAACGGTCTCCACGCCTGGTGGTGTTACTAACTACACCATTCGCTCAATTCGCTCGATGATTTAAGCCAGGGC
>Ga0066660_10000854_pt1 | contig 11875 bp, 7 predicted proteins | sample GraSoiAngelo_109_FD_75177 | JGI IMG/M metagenome (GOLD analysis project Ga0066660, IMG submission 75177) | Grasslands soil microbial communities from the Angelo Coastal Reserve, California, USA - 14_0903_12_20cm | ecosystem: Environmental > Terrestrial > Soil > Grasslands | place: USA...
AGTTTGGTGATCTGGTCATCAACCAGCTTGATACCGGTCTCGACCGCCTGCGCCGCTGTCTTCTGCAACTCGGGATCGAGAGTCGTGTAGATGCGGTAAGACTGCTCGTTCAATTCCCGCTCGTTTAGCCGGCTGATGAGCGTGTCGCGCACCAGGTCAACATAGTAAGGTGCGTCGCTGGCCTCCACATTGGGAGGCGCGAGCTTCAGGGGAGCCGCCTTGGCTTTATCCGCCTGCTCACGAGTGATGGCATGAGTGTCTACCATGGCATCCAGCACGATATTGCGGCGATCTAATGCTCGTTCCGGATGGCGATAAGGGGAGAGATAGCTCGGCGCCTGGATCAGACCCGCCAGCAGCGCTGTTTCCGACAGCGTGATGTCCTTTAGATCCTTATTGAAATAAGCGCGGGAAGCCGCTGCGAAGCCGCCTATGGTGAATGAGCCCCGTTGTCCCAGGTCAACCCGGTTGGCATAGAACTCGAAAATCTGCTGCTTGGTGAACTTCTGTTCAAGCTCAAGGGCAATGAGCATCTCAATCAGCTTGCGCTTTAAGGTTTTCTCGGGGCTCAGGAAGAAGGCCCGCGAGAGCTGCATAGTGATTGTCGAGCCGCCCTGCTCATGCCGCTGGTGAGTGAAGTCAACCCAGGCGGCCTCTGCCAGACGGACGTAATTCACGCCGCCATGCTGGAAGAAGCGCCGGTCTTCTATCGACAACACCGCATCCACCATCGTTTTCGGGATATCGTCATATTTGACGATCTGGCGTTTGGACCGCTGCTCGGCATCGAAGAGGGCAGTTACCAGCTGGGGTTCGAGTTCATAAGCCGCCAAGTCACCCGATTTGCTCTCAATATTGGCCACCTTGCCGCCCTGGATCTTGATGGTTGCCTCTTCAGGGCTGTGGTAGGACTCGGGGCCAGGCTTCACCTCAATTTCGCGGTCTCCGACGCGGTAGCTACCTAATAGTGATTGACCATCCTTCTCGGAGTAGCCGGCGCGCTGCAGTTGAGCAGCGATTTCCTTGGGGGTGATTTTCTCTCCTACTCTCACCACGCGTGGAATCGCGTAAATCTTGGCGGAGCTGCTAAATACAGGACTCTGGAAACGCTTTTCAATGATCTGGTCGTACTTCACGTAGTAATAGGAGAAAAAGCCGACGATCAACGCCGAAACCGCGACAAAGACGATCAGCGCGGCGCGCACCAGGGGATCGCGCGTCAGCCAGCCCTTGCCGTTGGTGCCTCTCGGAATTCTTAGTTTGATAGCCACAATTTGACGAGCAGAGATGCCTCTAGTGTAGATGCTATTTCTCGCGTAGACGATGAGCGTGAAAACACTGCCGGGCTAGTCCTTTTTCATTGCCTTTCCGGCCAGAAGTACGCCTGGTGATGTTCTCATATTCCAAGCGAATGGGAAGTTATTGCTTATTTTACCGCGCGGAGCCGAGATTTTGCGCCGAGGTTGTACCGCCTCTTGGCCGGGGAGGTACTTAACCCTTCGCTTGCCTAGTTCGTGACCGCAAAGACATCAGAGGTGCTCATCAGCAGAGGAGGCGCCGTCTGCGTTAACACGCCTGTGGTTGCGTTGGCTCCCACCACCGAAAACTTACTGCCCGGCATTGGGTAAAACAGTTGGGTGCCATTTTGGTCAAACTTTCCAAAAAACCCACCGGTCAGGGTAGTGAACGGGGACCCGACAATGGGAGTCAGCGTGCCGGAAGCATCCAGAGAAAATCCTTCGATCCCAGTCGGCGAACTGGCGGTGTCCTCGGTAAAACCGTAGACAAAAGGCGTGACCGGATTCGTGGTCACGGCGAATGCGAGATTTGCCGTGGGAAAGGGAACCGCTGTATTCAAGGCTCCGGTCGTCTGGTTTATGGAAATCACATACAGATGTGGGTCGGGATGAGGATTCGTGCTGTTGGAAAAGGTATTGGTGGTTCCGATCAGGAACTTTCCGGTCGAATCCGTCTTGATGTCAGTCATGTTCGTCCCAGCGTTCACGTTAAAGGGACTCCCGACCATGGGGGTCAAAGCTCCAGTGGTCTGGTCAATGTTGAAAGCCATGATCCCGCCGGCCGTGGCGAAGGAAGCATACAAGTACTTTCCAGATCCATCCACTGCCATGACATTCGGCGAGCCGGAAACGGGAATCGGGGAGCCGGGTGCTGCCGTTAATGCTCCCGTGGTGGGATTGATTAGAAACGAAGCGATACTGGCACCGGCGAAATTGAACCCTCCTCTGTCGCCGATAAAGAGAAACTTGCCTTGGTTATCAGAGGCAATGGTGTCAGAGAACGTCTGAGAAGTCTGAAATGGCGATCCGCTCACGGCAGAGAGACTTCCATCGCTGTGGTTCACGACGAACGCGTGGACCTCGGCAACCCCCGTGACCCCGTTGTTCTCAGTAGTGTTCGGGATGTATAGGAATTTCTTGTTGACTATGTCGAAATCACTGTAGAACCCAATGGGAACCGTCGGAAGCGTGACCCCGGTCAGCGTCACGAAGGTTCCGCCGGAGAGCACGGCTCCCTGCAGGATGAAACCGCCGCTGCCCCCTGATGGCATAGTATAAAGGAAATCGCTCGCGCCACCCCCGTTACTGTTGCCCCCGGTGCCGGTCGTGTTAAGCCCACCAGTGCCGCCCGATCCACAGGGCGGACCTCCAAACGTCACATTACATTTGTACTGGTAACCGCATCCGGTTGAAATCAATACTACGCATGCTAATAGGGTGAGCAGAACGATTCTGCCGTTCGATTTCATAGCCAGTCTCCGCCGAGAAGTTTTCATTTTTTCAGGGTTCAGGCGATCACCTAAGAGACGACGCATGCTGTCGCAGTCGCCCATATCAGTGGCGCAAACACTTGTCGATGGTAGGCGGTTACTGAAAGGCGGCACAAGGTTACGAATGTCACGTTATGTACCCGGGGTGGTTCTCCGCGTGTGCAGGACGCCCGGGTGTGAGGGACTTAGCAGGTTCTCAAAAGAAAAAAGACGGGCAAGAGCGCCCGTCTTCTGCTGGAAAGGGAAGGCTGACAGCGGAGATCTAACAGCCTAATTGATATCGAACTGCTCCTGATGCAGTGTCGGATCAGACTTCACGATCACGGTGCGCCTGGTGAGTTCCTCCATCTCCGCCAGCCACTTTCCATTATTGTTTTTAAGCGCCTTCGCCACGTCGGGATGGACGCGCAACATCACGTCGCTGTGCTCCAGGTGCTTGGCAATCTTACGCATTTCCAGATAAATCTCGTTGCACACAGTAGTGACGGATTTCACGAAACCGGTACCCGTACAATACGGACACTGGCTGCCAATGGTTCGCTCGAGCGATTGTTTCACCCGCTTGCGGGTAATCGCGACGAGTCCGAAATCATTGAATTGAAGGACCTTGGAAGGCGCGCGATCTCCGCGCAGGGCCTCCTCCAGCGCCTGCATAACTTTCTGCCGGTTGCGGCGCTCGTCCATGTCAATGAAGTCGATAACGATGATGCCGCCCAGATCGCGCAGCCGGATCTGCCGCACGATTTCCCGAATGGCGTCTACATTCGTCTTCACGATGGTGTCTTCCAGGCGCGCCGTCTTGCCCACATACTTGCCGGTATTCACATCGATGGCTACCAGCGCTTCCGTCTGGTTGATCACGATGTAGCCACCGCTCTTGAGCCAAACTTTGGATTTGAGTGCCTTGCTGAGTTCTTCGGTGAGGCCGAACTGTTCGAAGAGCGGGGTTTCCTTGGTATACAGTTTCACCCGCCGCACCAGAGACGGTTGGAAGCGGTTGGCGAAGCGCAGAATTCTTTCGTACTCCTGCTCCGTGTCCACCCAGATAGCGGAAAAATCTGAGGTCACCTGGTCACGCAGGACGCGCTCCACGACGTTGAGATCGTGATAGATCAGCGCGGGGGACTTGCCTTCATCGGCACGGTTCTTGATCTCGGTCCACAAGTTTTTCAGAAAACGAATGTCGGCCCGGAGTTCTTCCTCCGAAGCACCTTGTGCCGCAGTGCGCACGATGAAGCCGCCGTGACCGTTTTCGCGTTCGCTCATCACGATCCGCTTGAGCCGCTGGCGTTCCTCGTCGGAAGAAATCTTGCGGGAAACTCCCGTATGGTTGACGGTCGGCATGTACACCAGAAAACGTCCCGGGAGCGCGATGTGGCTGGTTATGCGGGCACCCTTCTTGCCGATGGGTTCCTTGGCAATCTGCACCAGGATCTCCTGTCCTTCCTTGAGCAGATCGGAAATTAAGGGCAAGGGTTGGGCAGGGCGACGAGTCGGCCGAAAACGGCGTGCACCGCGGCGTCCGCGACGACGATCGAACTGCGGACGTTGCGCCCGCTGCGTGTATCCGGCGGCACCGCTGGGGGCACGTACTTCGGCCCGCGCATCGATGTTCTCGTTCTCCGAGCCTTCACCGCTCACCAATGCTTCGGCTTCCGCCTGGGCGTCATCGATTTCGTCTTCCTCGGCAACATCGTTTGCCTCTTCTTCGGGTTCGCCCCCCGCCGCCTCGGCCACTTCGCCGTGGTTAAGTTCGGGTGTAACCTTCTCGGCCTGCACACCGGCCGCCGCAATCTCGTGAGCAACCGGCTCGTGGTAGCCTTCCGCCGCGTGCGTCTCTTCCTCTAACTCTTCGAAAGCTGCGTCTTCCTCGAGCTCCTCGACGTAGGAAGCGAGGTCGGCTTCCTCATCCTCGATTTCTTCCTCTTCCATGGTTCCACCTGCGGTGGAAGGGGTGGCGCTTGGCTGCGAATTGGCAGCAGTCTGCCCGGGAGCCTCAACGCTCTCCTCCACAACTTCTTCCTGTTCGCCGATCTCCTCGCTTTCGACGGCGTCTCCGCCGAAAACGGAGGCAACGTTCATCTCCGCGAAGCGTGCTCTCTCTTGATCGGATGCGCCGGGATGGCGATCGTCATGCCGTGATTCGTGATGATGATGCTCCTCGTGAGGTCTGTCTTCGTAGCGCTCTTCAGGCCAACTGGCTGCCATTGCTTTGCCGTGTTGCTCAGCTTCCGGGGAATCCCCATGCTGCTCGCGCAAGGGTTTGGCCTGGGCCTTGTCGAATAACGGCTCGTCATCGGGAAAATTGCCCGCGACAGGAGAGGAAGGATCTGCCTCAGCGGACTTTGGCGATTGGCGGTCAATTCTTGTTTCTGACGCCGGATGCTGCTGCGCATATCGCTGATACTTGGAAATGGACTCGCCAGGCAGCATGATCGGCTGATATCCGGGAGGCGGGCCGTAGTTCGAGTTGCGGGTCGGAGCCGATGCTTCTGCGGCCGGCCGCGCAAATCGTGACTCAGGCATGCGCTCGCCACGGCGTCCACGACGTCGCCGGCGTCGCCAGCCACCCCGATCGCGCCCTTGTCCCTCCGGATCGTCGGCGGCATTCCTGTTGAAGCTGACCGGCGCCGGCGCCGCAGGTGGCGCGCTTTCCTGAGCCGCAGGTTGAGACTCTGAATCCTGGCTCGTGGCGAAGCCGTGACTTGCCGCGTCCCCGTTTTCCGCTACCGCAGATTGCGTTTCCGATGGCTGCTGCGGCCTCGACTCCTGCACGGTGCGCGGAGTCGGGATAACTTCCTCGAGGTCTTCATCGTGCTCACTCAACTCCATAAAATCGGAGACATAAAGAAAGGCGTCACGCTCCAGGCCGACATCGACAAATGCCGACTGCATGCCGGGAAGCACGCGGGTGACTCTGCCTTTGTAGATGGATCCAGCTAAGGTGTATTCGTTTTCGCGTTCCAGGTAAATTTCTGCTAATTGATCGTCTTCTACCAGCCCCACCTTGGTTTCATGGGGGGTTGAAGACACAAACAATTCTCTTGTCATTCTGTAAACTCCGGTTCTGCCACCCCACAGCGGCAGATTTCACCGGGTCAGAGACAGGAAAAGACTGGGGGGATTGAGCGCGGCGATGAGAGCCGTTCCAAACAAGGGACGGCTTGCCTCCGGAAGTCTCTCCGGAGCGGAATCCATTGCGGAAGCTTTGGAATCTTTAGCACTTATCGCATCTGCGCCTGCCCGGTTTGTGACCGCTCTCTCAGAGCTTCCATTTGGAAGAGTGAGGGGGCCGTTACCCGCCCGGCTGCGCTTTGCTTCAATCCTGCCCGGCCTCAAACTCTCCTTCTGGCCGGTGATTTGCCCTCTTAACGCGAGGGCGATCGTAATCTTGTTTTCCGGCCGCGCTATGGCACGCGCGGCATTCACATTCGTCTGCCCTGGTCCTGCATCAGTTCACAAAACGACGCATACGGACGTTCATGACCATACCCAACGCCATGAACATAAACAGGACCGAGGACCCGCCATAACTCATTAATGGCAAAGGTATTCCGGTGACCGGCATAAAACCGACCACCATGCCGACGTTGACCAGAATATGGAAGCTAAGCACCGCCACCACACCCATTACCACGAACGTCCCGGCCCGATCAGGCGCCGTCTGGGCGTTCTGGGTCAAACGCATCAACACAATGAAGTATAACAGCAGTACCCCTAAAGCTCCTACAAATCCGTGCTCCTCGGCGAAAGCGGCGAAGATGAAGTCGGTCTGGGGCACTGGAAGGAAGGCCAGGTGGGTCTGCGAACCCTCAGTACTGCCCCAGATTCCACCCGAGCCAACAGCAATTAACGACTGGTTGACCTGGTAATTTGACCCTTGGCGATCAGCCTCCGGATTCATGAAGCTGACCAACCGCTCCTTCTGATACGGCTTTAGCTTGTGCCAGGCCAAAGGCATCATCAGTCCCGCCACCAGCAAAACCGTCACGGCATGCTTGGGACGTAGACCGCCCAGAAAAAGGCCCATGACAGCGATGGGCAGATAAGTCAGTGCGGTGCCCAGGTCGGGTTGCGCCAGTACCATGAGCATGGGGATGCCAACAATGGCGCCGGCCTTGACAAAGTCGGACCAGGAAAGGTCTTTGTGGTGCATATCCGAAAAATACTTGGCAACTGCCAGGATCAGGATCAGCTTGACCCATTCGGAAGGTTGGAAGTGTTGCCCTCCTGGTATTTTCACCCAGCGCCGGGCACCCAGGTACTTCTGGCCGAAGATCATCACTAACATGAGCGAGGTGATGGAAGCGATGTACATCCAGTGCACCTGATCGAGCAACGCCTGATAATTGATAAGGCTCATCAGGAACATGGCTCCGACACCGCCTATGATCCAGTAAACCTGCCTAATATGCGCCCCGGCAAACTTGGTGTGCATGGTGGCGCTTTGGATCTCGGTCACCCCTAGGGCGCAGATGAAGAGGACGAAGATCAGCAGCCACCAGTCAAAGTCGCGAAATGAAACGTAGCGTGACATTTCTTTTAGTACCCACTACCCAGTACCGGGCATCTAGCACCTGGCATTTAGCATTTAGCCGTCTAGGCCGGTCTGAATGCCGCGTTCTCGGTACCCGGTGCTGGGTACTCGGTACGCCCTAGTTCATTCCTGGGGCCGCTGTCGCCAGTGGCACCGTTTTCCTCGGCACATCTACCACGAACCGCCCCGCGTGCAAGGTCTGATTGCCGTCATTATGCTCATCTGGAGCATTCCACACGGCTCCGATTTCGACTGGACCTTTCTGGCCTGCCATTTTGCTGGGCTGCCGCCGCTGCTTCTCGACGTATGCTTTGATTACCTGTGAAGCCACGCGCGCGGCCAAGTATCCGTGCTCGCCTTCTTCGAGCAGCGTTGTCACAACGATTTCCGGATTTCGTCTTGGCTCAACCCCTACAAACCACCCGTTATCTTTGAAATCCGCCTTGCCTCTGGCGAGACGCGCTTTGGCGACGTTGCTGATGGTCTGCGCGCTTCCTGTCTTTCCCGCAAAATCGATTCCCTGCAAATGCGCGCTGTTGGCGGTGCCGATCGGGCTGACCACGTCGGCCATAGCGTCGGTGATGAGCTGCCAGTTTTGCGGATCAATGGGAACTTTTACTATTTCATCGTTTGGGTTTACTGCCGGTACTACGTTGGGCGGCATTTCTTGCGGGAAAGCCACCCGTGGACGATGCAAGACACCGGCGCTGGCAATGCCTCCAATGGCGCGCGCCAACTGGATGGGCGTTGTGGCCACCGCGCCCTGGCCAATGCCCACCGAAATCGTTTCGCCGGCATACCACTTCTGTTTGAAGTTCCGAATCTTCCACTGTTCCGAAGGCATGACGCCGGAGACTTCCTGCGGCAGATCAATGCCGGTTTTTTGTCCTAACCCAAGCATGGTGGCGTATTTGGCTATGCGATCGATCCCAAGTTTTTCCGCCAGGGTGTAAAAGAAAACGTCGCATGACTGATAGATTGCTTTGCGAATCTCCACCGGACCGTGCACGCGGTGTTCGCCCATTACCCAGCACTTGAAGTAGCGCCCATAGAACGTGGCGCCTCCACCACAATTAACGTGCAGGGTTTGCGCAACGCCTTCCTGTAACCCGGCAGTAGCCATGATGATCTTGAACACCGACCCGGGCGCCAGCTGCGCCTGGATCGCTTTATTCAGCAACGGGTGATTCTCGTCGTTTACCAGCTTGTTCCAGTCATCGCGCGAAATACGAATGGCAAAATTATTGGGATTAAACGTAGGACGGCTCACCATCGCCAGAATCTCGCCGGTCCGCGGATCCATCGCCACCACAGCGCCATTCTTGCCCTCCAACGCCTCTTCAGCGGCGATCTGCAGATCCACGTCCAGCGTCAACTTCAGTGGCTTGCCGGGAACCGCCGGCGTTTCATCCAACCGGCTAACCTCACGCCCGCGGCTATTAACTAGGTCGCGCCGCTAACCGTTCTTTCCCATCAGCGACTGGTTGTACTGCAACTCCACGCCGGATTTTCCCACCACATCTCCCGGACTGTAGAACTCCCACTGCGGCTGGTTCAGCATGTCCTCGCTGACTTCGCCGACGTAGCCCACCAAATGCGCCATAAAACCCTTGCGGGGATAGAGACGCCGGTGCGCCATGATGGTGTCCAACTCGGGTAATTCGTTGCGGTGCGATTCGATAAAGGCCAATTCGTTGGGAGTAATGTCGTCCTTGAGGAAGATCGGCTTGTACTGCGGCATGGAAGCGAACTTGCGGATGCGTTCCTTGACCTCGCCCGGCTCCATGTGCAGGCCGCGGGCGATGAGGTCGGCATCCGCATAGAGATCGCGCGCCGAGTCACGCAGCAGCAAGGCAGAAAAAGAGGGATAGTTATCCACGATGACGCGGCCTTCGCGATCCAGAATTTTGCCGCGCGGCGCCAGTATGTCCACGGTTCGAATGCGGTTCTTTTCCGCAAGATTTGCATACTTGTCGCTCTGCATGACCTGCAGGCTCCACAGCCCATAAGCCAGTATCAGGAACACCACCAGGATGATGTACTGCACTGCCATCAAGCGGGTATGCGACACTTTGTCGTCGTGGCCAAACATCAGTTCTCAGTTCCCCATTATTAAAGCTTCGGCAAACATGTAACGCTTCGTCATACACTCCGTAGAGACGGGGCTCGCCCCCGCCTCTGCTTGCGCCAAATCTGGCTTGCAGGCACACTCCGGCGCTCCGCAATCACGTCACGCTGTGATGTTGCTGGAGTAACTTTATTGTAACGCGGCGACGCCGCTTACGGGATTGACCGCTAGGGTGACGGAAGGACATAGACGGCGGGTGGATCAGCCCCAGAAGCTCTAATTGGCAGATTCTTTCAGAATCTAAACACAAGTCCGGTTGAGAACCGAAAATTGTTCTGGCTATTGCTGAAGAAGTGGCTCTGCAGGAAGTCTGCCTGGGCACGCCAGCCGATCCCGCGAATGAGCTTGTAATCGATGCCGCCGCCGAAGGCCTCTGCGAACGAAGTAGCAGAATTGGAGAAACTAACGGGAGTGCTGGCCGTCTCACTCACGTGACCGACGCCGACTAAAGCGTGGGCGAACGGCGTGATCTTTCCAATCGAAACCGACACGCGTGGCCCAAAAAGAACGTTATAAACGCGTACAGTTGCGCGTCCTGTCCTGGGAACGCAGCTAATTATCAAACCACACTCCGACGTAAAGCCAGGCGAACCGTAGTAGCCGCTTAGATCAGCAACGATCCCCATGAATGGAAAGATTTTTCCTTCCAAGGACCCATTCCAGCCATTCAGGTTGGACGGATTTGCAAACACCGTCGCGCCCGTATCCGCCGGGCCGGCCGGAGACGAGAAGTTAACCCTTCCGTAAGAGTATCCAACGAAGACGGTCCCCTTGGTTGGAATTTGAGCGATTGCACAGCTCGCGACCAAGATGAAGCAAATTAGAATTGCGGAGATCTTGACCAAGAAACCCCTCCCGGCGGAAGAAGATTCCGACCTAACCTCTTCTCTAAGTCTCTGACGTCCTGACGTTGAAAATGTTACGGCTTATTGTGGTGGACGGAAGGTGTAACCGATCGATAAACCCAAGCGCGTGGCCCGGCCCGAACTGAACTCGACATTATTATGCACGAGGTAGAGGTGAGCTTCCGGACGAACGAAGAAATTGCCTTTCACATAAAGCCGGAGTCCGGCTCCAAAATGAGCCATGAAATGGTTGCTGCTGGTGTAGTTAGTGCAGCTAGTGAAGCCACAAGTAATGAAATTTTGATAAAAGCGGACGCTCTCCGCGCCAATGCCCGCGGCGAGTTCGGGCGTGACATGTTTCGCGCCAGGCGCTACCCAGACAGCATTGAAGTCGTAGAAAATCGGACGGTAGGGAAATCCCTGGAATGAACCTCGGCTTCCTTTCCAGGCCACATCGCCGCCAAAGCCCAATTGGTGCTTAAAGAAGATGACATCGCCGCTGAAAACAGGATAAGCGCCGCCCGTGAGCGACGGAAATACGTTACCGTTGGCGTCGGTAGATGCCGAAGGCGCAATAATCGTGCTTACACCGAAAGCCACATCCCCTTGCTGCCCATAAGCTGAAATCCCAACGAGAAATAACACGCATACCGCCGCAATCAAATGTGGTCTTTTCAATTGCTCCTCCAGTATTCAGCCAATGCTGAAGCTCGGGGCACTTGGTGTCACGCTCGATTCCAACAACTTAGGAGTCAGATGTAGAGTACCTCAGCGAGGTTGCCGAGGGCCAACCGGGCACAGTTGAACAGCGCCAGGAAAATGCGAAGTGACAATTGAAGAGAGAAGAGCTGCGGCTCACGCCCTCTGTTTAAAACGATCCAGCACGGCAAACAGGAAGACGCCAAAAAACGCGTTGGCCAGGGCAGCCCACAATTCGTGACTCCAACTCCATCTCAAATTCTGCCCCACTAAACCGCGCGCGACCAGGAAATAGACGACCTCATGCGTCACATAGAAGACAAGCGTGACCAGAAAACGTGATCCGGCATTTTCCACGTCCAACTTCACACCCAGAGACGATGCCCCATAGCCCACCACAGTCTTGGCGATGCCGTAAATACCGATAGCCTGGTGGGTGAGCGAGTCCTGCAGCAATCCGATAATGCCGCCGGTCAGCAGCCCGGTTACAGGATTGCGTCGCGCCATGCCGAAAAAGATAGTTACCAGTAGCGGCAGATCGAACATGGAGAAGAACGGGAATCGCAGCGGGACAAATGCCTGCAGGAAGAACGCGATCAGGGGAACACCGATCGTCACCGGAATACTGAACCGATAGACTTCAACCTGCTCCCCGGATGTGTACGTGATTTGCATTATTGCGGGCTATCCTGAGGCGGTGGCTGGTCCACCTTGGGCTGGTCGGGCTTGGGCTGGGCGGGCTTGCTTTCGGTTGGGCTGGCCTGATCAGGAAGCGCAGGCTTGGCCTGATCTGGCTGGGACTCATCGTTACCGGTTTGTGGTGGTTTGGGCTTCGGCAGAGCCGCAGGCTTCGCGGTTTTCTCTACAGCCTTGACCAC
>Ga0066660_10000855_pt1 | contig 11871 bp, 6 predicted proteins | sample GraSoiAngelo_109_FD_75177 | JGI IMG/M metagenome (GOLD analysis project Ga0066660, IMG submission 75177) | Grasslands soil microbial communities from the Angelo Coastal Reserve, California, USA - 14_0903_12_20cm | ecosystem: Environmental > Terrestrial > Soil > Grasslands | place: USA...
TTGATGTAGTGGTCAGCTTCGATCAGCCGGTACATCACCTTGGGCATTTCCTCTCCCTTAACACCCAGTTTTCGCGGAGTACCGGTTTTACCGAGCGCCAGGATGACCGCCCGCGTGCGGTACTGCGATTTGGATGTGGTCACAGTAAAGATGCCATCCGAACCCTTTTTGATGTCGTCCACTTTTTCGCCGGCGCGGACCTGGAAGTCGGCTCGGTGCAGAACCTTGTCCCAGAACGTCAGCAGGTTCTCCTTGGAGAGTTCCGTCTTCTTGAATTTCCCGTACATGGGGAATTCCACGGGGCTGGTCATGACCAGTTTCTGACGGGGATATTTGGCCACCGTGCCACCGACCTCGTCCTGCTCCACGGTAACGTATTTCAGATTCTTCTCGATGGCCCGTAGCGAGGCGGTAATTCCCGCGGGGCCGGCACCGACGATCAGGACATCATAGACGTCTGCAGCTGGCCGGGAACCCATCGAGTTCAGCCGCTGGTCGATGGTGTCGATACATTCCCGCCCCTGGTTCACGGCATTCTTGATTAAAGCCAAGCCTCCCAGTTCGCCAACGATGAACAAATTTTGAACGTTGGTTTCGTACTCGGGAGTCAGTTGAGGCATGTCGGCGCTCATGCTGGGGCTGGCCATCACCATGGTAATGGCGCCTACCGGGCAGGCCTCCGCGCACAAGCTGTGGCCAATACACTTGTAGCCATTGACGATGACCGCCTTGCCTCCCAACATGGCGAGGACATCACCTTCCGGGCACACCATTGTGCAGCTTTGGCAACCAATGCAAAACGTCGTGTCAATGTGAGGATGCTGCGATCGAGGTCCCTCAGAGTAGAGCTTGCCCTTTTCCGCCGCGGCGCGCGCCCTCTCCTCGGTCTTTTTCAGGCCCCTGAGATAGCGGTGCAGAAAGAAAAAGGCTATGACGACGGCAACGCCTAAGGCGAGAAGCGTATCCATGGGACCCTGTTATGCTCTAATTCTGGTTTAAAAGAGGCCGTAACCCATCGCCATTACCGTCGCGATGTGAATGAGCGCCAGGAACGCGAAGGTGTAGCTGAACGGTTTATGAATGACATGCCAAGCGTGGAAGACTGGCTGGGAGCGGGAGAGGAACAGGATGCGCTTGGACAGGGAAGCTTCCTCGCGCGCCACCTCGATCGCCCTTTCCAGTTCACGGTGGCCGGTGGAAAATAGCCCACCTAGTGTGGTGATGTGTTCCATTCCCCGTAGGGCGTGGCGCCGCAACCGGGCCACGCGGAAGACACGACTCACGTCGAGCAGCATCATATAGGGAATGGCGACGAGAAATGAGAGACTCTCGACTTTTTCGGGAGCTGGCAGACTCAGCATTTCGCGCAAATTCGCTGGCGGAAGCAACCGCTGCTCCGCCAGCTGCTGCGATAATTGCGCCTGCAATTCCTGGGTTTCTTTCCGCGACAACTCTGCAGCGTTCAGGCTGCGCGGAATCTGCGCATAAAGATATCGTCCTACCACCCCGCTGACGGAAACGGCAGCCATAATCCAGAAGGCTATGCCGGCGAACCCGCGGAATTTAAAGGAAGCATGAAAGGCAATAATAAAGGGAGCCGCTAGCCCGAACAGTATATGGATATCGAGCCAGTGCCGGGTATTACCTTGCTTCATCAACCATGCCCAACGCTTGCGGATCGGATACAGGAAGATGGCGAAGAAAATGAACATTCCCACGAAGCCAAGCTTGAGTCCGATGGCGCCGCTGGGTTTCAGAAGTGCGTGTTTAGCCGAGAACGGACGTTGCGTGGCGTCCAGCGTATAGTAGTCCCACCCGTAGATGGTCAAAGCTAGCAACAGCGAAATGGCAAGCAGGTATCCGCCCACGAGGCGGACGCGGTGCCCTCGGTTGTTAGGTTTGGCCACTGGGACCGCCCGAGCCGGGGCGACTGCAACATTAGGAGTCAAAATACTATTCATTGTTGTTTTGCTACCTGCTCCTCCGTACTCACCGAGAATCTCTTGTAGTCAGAAAACCGGTGGAGATTGCGCCAGTGCTGGCGCGGCGTCTCCACCTCCACCGTGGCGGTCGCGGGGAACCAATAGGCTTGTTCGGTTGCTCCAAAGCGCACCGGGGTAAATTCCACCTCAGAGCGCAATGATTTCATTCCGACATCGTCCATTGTACCGTTTTCGATCCCGGCAGTAATCTTGGCAATCACTCCGCTATCCGGGTCGATCCAGGCCATGCCGGCGAGTTCCAACGGATACTCGCGGCCGCGCACCGCCAAAGCAGTAACGGAGCGCGTGTTGCGAATATGCTGAAAGTGGACCCTGCTGAATTTCTTGCCATTGATGACCTCATCTCCGGCCGCGCTGAATTGAAAACTCCCGGCGTAGTAGGGATGGAAAATCAGAAAGAGAGTGGCAAACCCATTGCTGACCAGCAGCGGTGTGGTTTGATCCTTCTCTTTTTCCTTCTTTTCGTGCTTCTTGCTCTGTTTCGGGTCCTGCACGGCAAGCCGAGACTCATCCAAGGTGAGTTCCCCGCTGGCATTGCTCAGAATCACGAGATAATCGTAGGTGGATTCTGCCTTGCGCAGGACCTTCTCGTTCTCACCGAGCTTTTCCTGGGTGACGTGCTCCGTACATTTCACTTCGGAAAACTGGTCAACAAAATTCGATACATGCTTACTGGTGCGCGCCAGCAGTTGATCCACCGTGGTCTCTGTCGCCGACACAAGCGACGAGAGACACGCGATAGTTACTACCAGTTTCCCAACTCTCAACCACGATAAAAACCTGTTTGAATACATCATTGTCCCTTGAACTTTGAATCAAACCGGTATCCCAGACTCAAATACCACTGGTCGTAGTTCAGCACTCCGCCACGGTTCCAGGTGAACCCACCCATGAAAAAGTAATGCCTGCCTACGTTCGTATCCAGGTTGGCGGTTACGAACTTAGATGTGTTGCTGGCCGCCAGGGTTGACACAAATGACTGACGTCCCGCAAGCAATTCGCCGTGGAAAGAATCGCGGATGTTGCGTGAGAGCGAAATCGCCTCGTAAAAGCCCCTGCCAAAGGAGCTGTTAAATTTCGAATAGTGCAGGTCAGCCCGAACCCCGGTCCACGGCACGCGACCAAACGTCACCCCGTACAATTGGTTCAGAGAGGCTGCAGGGTCGCCGGAACGGCTACTCTTACCCAGGGTAGTATACAGCCAGACCTGCCGGATTACCTCAACCCGTGTCCCTGCGCTATAGCCCTGGAACAGGTACTTGTCGAGCAAGGTGGTTCCAACCAGGGTCAGGTCGAAGGTCGGAATGTCGCGAAAATAGTTGTGGTTCAGGTCGAATTCGATGCGTTCATGGGGCTGTAGCCGGACCGTCAGGAAACTGCGGCCGACGCCAGCGCCAGGAGCTTGCACGACAGCATTTCCTTTCGGGTTATCGGCCTGGAATGCGTGATAGATCCCCAAGAACCGCTTGTAATAAAGCCCGTTCTCGGCAAAGACGAACGGTCGGTTCGGGGCCCACTTCAACATGCTGAGTCCGACACCGGAGGTGCTGCTATACCGGAAGCTGTCAAAGCTGCCGCCCGAAATATTAACGAACGACCCGGCAATGCGCTGGTTCGGGTTGTAACTGTACGAACTGGGATCCGGCGTCGAGCCCGCGAAGACGCCGAGGATCGTCCTTCCGATACGACCGCCCACATACCCGCCGTCGATGGTATCGAGGCTGGTGGCCCAGGGAAGATAGAGGCGACCGAAGCCAGCGACAAACGGAGACCGCGGATTGTCATAGGTTAGACCCAAGTGATAGGTACGATTGATCAGGTCCTGCAAACTGGTCTGGCTCGAATTGGTGGAAGTCAGACGGCCACGCCAAAATCCGCTCAGGTTCCAGTAGGTGCCGTAGATTCGCGTGATATCAGTGCGCACCACTAAACCGAAATTCGAACTCGTCATCGGAGTTGCGCCGTGACTCATCATGCCGGAGTAGTCAAACCCGAGACGTCCGCGGGCCCGATTGACTTCGGGCAGCGGCGGGCGCGGAACCTCGGCGCGCGCCTCTTCATCCAAGGTGTCGCTCTGGGTGAAGCTAACGACGGACGGGTATTTCCGCGTGGCGCTCAAAGAGCGCTGCGCGACCATGGCTTCGGTCTCATCCGAAGAGAGGAACGCCAGATCGCCAGACTTGAGGTCGCGCTTTGGAGTGTGAATGTCAGCTACCGACGAAGAATCGGCGACCGCCGTCACCTGTAATTCGGCGACAATGCTCTTTGACGGTACGGCGGCCGCAGTGGGCTGCGCTAGAAACGGATCCTTGTCGAGGACGATCAGCTTCGTGCCCTCGGCGAGACCCGAGGCCCGCCCACCGTCAAGATAAGCCACGCCTTCTGCCACGTACTTCACCTTATAACTGACACGAATGTCGCTATTGCTCGGCCGCGTCAATAGCACGGGAACTTGGGTCTCGAGGTCGGGCTTAGCGGGCCCAGGTGCAGGGGCGGCGCTGGCAACCAAGGTCGGTTTGGCCGATTGGGGCGGAGCCGGTGTCTTTTTTGACGCTTCTGCGGAGCCAATTGACGCTGTCGGCGGCGTACCGGTTATAACGCCAGCCCGAACCTGCGGCAGATTGTTGCTCAGGCTGGGCTGCGCTGCGGCTGGAGCTTGCCCTGCCTGCGTTGCCGGAGGGGCCGCTGATGCCGCGGTCGCCTTAGCGGTTGCGGTCACAGCCGTGGTGGGCTGAGCCGCGACTTTTGTCTGGGGCGCAGTCGCGGGATTGGCCGATGTCGCCGAGGAGCTTACGACGGTGCTGGTTGACGCCCCTGGAAATGCCGGCTGCTCCCACAAAGGAACTTGTTTCGAGGCAACTGGGGTCGCGGTTGTTCCAGGCCTAGTGGCGCTGGCGGTCGTGGGAACTCTCGCGGCCTGCGCCGAGGGCGCCTCTTGTTTAGAGGCAACCGCTGCCGTGGTGTTGCCGGATGTGGCGGCTGTTGGAAACGCGGGCTGCTCCCATAAAGGAACTTGTTTCGAGGCGACTGGGGCGGTGGCGGTTCCAGGCTTGGTGGCGCTGGCGGTCACAGGAACCCTCGCGGGCGCCGGGGGCGGTTGTGGATTGGGGGCAACGGGCGTCGTGGCCGCTCCAGACGCGCTGGCGGCCGCGGTCGTCTGACCTGTTTCTGGCCGTGCCCAGAGGGGAACTTGTTTCGAGGCGACTGGGGCGGTGGCGGTTCCAGGCCTGGTGGCGCTGGCGGTCACAGGAACTCTCGCGGGCGGCGCCGATGGAGCTTCTTGTTTAGAGGCAACCACAGTCGTGGTGCTGGCGGACGTGGCACTCCCGGTCGGGGGAAACGCGGGTTGCTCCCAGAGCGGAACTTGTTTCGAGGCGACCGGCGCCGTAGTTGCTTGAGGCGTGGTAGCACTCGTGACGGTGGCCCCCGAACTCGGTGCAACAGCTGGTGGCTTCTGCGACTGGGGTGCCGGCCCAGATTTCATTTGTGCCGGTGTCGCTGGAACACTGCTCTTCGCCGTCAAAGAGCCAGCTGGTGTCGCTTGCAAAGGCTGGGTTGCCGGGGCGCCGGCCTTGCTTTGCGCCGTCGAGGTGCTGCTGGCAATCACCGGAGCAGTCTTGTTTGCGGCTGACTGCACTGGTTGCACTGTCTTGGCACCAGCAGATGACGGTGCCGGGGTTGTTGCTGGTTGCGCCGCTTTCGGTTGGGGCTTGGGCGTGGAGGCCTGCTTCTGATCCACGGGCGTCATTCGGTCCCCATGTACGACGGCAACTTCGGGGAAACCCGCCTCCGGCTTGGTAAGGGCCAAGCCCGTATTGGCGCTTGAACTATTTCGACCGGGAACAACTCCTTGTCCTGGTGTGCCGGTGTTAGGCGACACGGTGCCTTGTTGCAGGCTGCCAAAATTCGGATTGGCGGCGCTGGGACGAGATGTACTCGCCGTCGTCGTGCCCGAGGGAGGATTCGATTGTGCTGCTGGAGTTTTGATCGGGGGCAGGGATGGCGGCGGTGTTACAGGCGCCGGAGCCCTCGCAGTCGTGGGAAGATTCTCAGGCGCTTCGTGATGCAGCTTTCCCAGGAGCGTTCCGGTAGCCGCGGGAACGGGCGCACCCTTCCGCTGCCGTGCGGTCTCGGGAGCCAGCAGCGTCAGCGTGACTTTCTTGCCGTCCGTGGCTAACTCATATAGACGCGGTTCGACCAAGTCCAGCACCACGCGCGTCACCGGCGGATTGGTGCTGTTCAGCCCGATCCGCACCATCTTCACTCCGCCTTGATTTACGGTGGCCCGCTGCTGCTTCGCGCTGGATGAAGTATTGGGGAGCTCCAGAACCAGCCGGTCAGGGTTAGTGGCAACGATGACGGTCGGAACCACGGGCTGGGTGAGGGTAACCTCAATTTTGACCTGCTCACCGACGGGGGCCACGTCCACGTTGCGGATTTCAACCGGCCTGTCGGCGGGATCTTGCCCAACGGCAAACGACACCAAGACGAGGAGGAGGATTATATTTATTAACTTCATTTCGTCCTGCTTAACTATCTTTAAATATTGGCTTCCGCCAGCCCTAGATACCCCCAGTCCGGGGTGACAGCTTACACTTCCAAAACTCTGCCGACACGCTGCGCTAGCCGCCTTTGTGACACGCGTAGCAATTCACGCTGTTATACACATACCCGCCAACATTCGGGTGACGGAAACCGGCCGCGTTATTGTTCCCGTGGCATCCCGTGCACTGGAATACGGCATAGTCGCTCGAGTTAGTGTGGCAGGTGGCACACACGCCGTTGGCGCCGCCGTGGTTCAGCGGGAAGTACGTGTGATTGAATGTCGCTCCCGTCCACGCCGTTGTGGTGTGGCACGTCGCGCAGGTTGTCGGAAACCCGGCAGCCTGGTGGTTCGGACTCGTCGTGGCGGTATATAGCGCCTTGTGACACGAGTAGCAATCGGTCGGAACCGTCGTGTAGTTGTTGTTGACGTGGCAATTGGCGCAGGCAACGGTCGTGTGCGCACCCGTCAGCGGGAACGGCGTGTTGTTGTGGTTGAACGTGGACGGGATCCACGCCGTCGTGTTGTGGCAGACATCGCACTGCTGCGGGAAGCCTGACGTGACGTGGTTCGGATTGGTCGTGCTTTGGAAATTTGTCAAATGGCACGTGACGCATGCCCCGCTGCTCAGGCTGAAATTATTATTTCCGTGACACTGATTGCACTGCAGGGTGGTATGCGCTCCGGTAAGCGCAAAGCCGGTAGTCGCATGATTAAAGGTAGCTCCGGCCCAAGATGCCGTGCTGTGGCATAGCGAGCAATCGGTCGGGAAGCCGGCAGCCGCGTGGCCTGGGTTGTTTGTGTTCTGGTAGTCGGTCATGTGGCACGAAGCACAAGCCGTGTTCGCGGAGGTCAAATTGTAGTTTCCACCTGCGTGGCATTGTGCGCAGGCCACCGTCGCATGGAAGCCGGTCAAGGCCCAGCCGGTGCTGGCGTGATCGAATGTCCCGTTACCCCAGGTGGTCGTGTTATGGCACTGCTGACAGGTCTGCGGGAACCCCGCCTGCACGTGGCTCGGGTTGTTCGTGCCCTGATAGTCGGTGAGATGGCACGATACGCACAAGGTATTTGCACTGGTCAGGGTGTAGTTCCCGTTAATGTGGCACTGACTGCACTGCAGAGTGTTATGCGCACCCGTCAGGGCGAATCCCGTGGTCGAGTGATCGAAGATGGCACCCATCCAACTTGTGGTGTTGTGGCATTGCTGACAGGTCTGCGGGAAATTGGCTTGAACGTGACTGGGGTTATTCGTGTTCTGGAAGTCCGTGAGGTGGCAGGTTACGCAAGCTGCGCTGGTCAGATTGTAGTTTCCGTTGACGTGGCATTGGGCGCACTGCACAGCCGCATGCGCGCCAGTCAAGGGGAATCCGGACTTGGAGTGATCGAACTGTGCCGGTTGCCATGCCCCAGTGTTGTGGCACTGCTCGCAGGTCTGCGCGAATCCTTGCTGCACGTGGTTCGGATTGGTCGCGCCCTGGAAGTCCTTGAGGTGACAGGACACGCACGTCGTTGTCGTCAAATTGTAGTTCCCGTTAATGTGACACTGGCTGCACTGCACAGTAGCGTGCGCACCAGTTAACGGGAAGCCCGTGGTGGAGTGGTCAAAGCTCGCTCCGGCCCACGACACTGTGTTGTGGCACTGCTGGCACATCTGCGAAAAGCCGCCACTGACGTGATTCGGGTTAGTCGTCCCCTGGAAATCCTTCAAATGGCAAGAGGCGCAGGCCGTGTTCGCGCTGGTCAGGTTGTAATTGTTATTCACGTGACACTGCTCGCAAGCTACAGTCGCGTGAGCGCCAGTCAACGGGAAGCCGCTGGTCGCGTGATCGAACTTGGCATTCAGCCACGTATCCATTCCGTGGCACTGCTCGCAAGTGGTCGAGAACTTGGAGGCGACGTGATTCGGATTCGAGGTTTTCTGGTAGCTCTGGGCGTGGCACGAATAGCACTGAGTCGACAGCCCCTGGAACTGACCAACCGCGGCGCCCTTATGGCAGGCATCACACTCCAGGGCGGCGTGCGCTCCGATCAGCGGAAAACGATTCTGGTGGTTTTGGATGGACTGGATCGAGACGTTCCAACCTTTCACGCTGTGGCACTGCTCGCAATTGACGCCCATCTGCCGTTTGTGAATATCGGCGTGGCAATCGGCGCACCTGCTACCCACATTAGAGAAGACCGGCTTGGTGTGACACTGGGTGCAGGCCACATTCTCGTGCATGCCCCGCAAAGGATATTTGGTCTTATTGTGATCGAATTCGGGGACGGCCCGGATAGGCTTCCACCCAATCGCGGTGTGACAGTTTTGGCAGGGAATGTTCAAGTCACCGTGCGGACTCCGCGTCTGGGCAAGGTTCTGGCTCTGTCCGCTGACAGGGTTATCCGCCGGCATAAAGGACAACAGCAGACCAATCAGAAGGGTCGGGATCAAGGTGCCACCCCCGATTAAACTTGTATACACACCTGACTATTAAACAGACAGAACTGACTTAAGAAACGTAGAAGAATCTAACAGACATCCAGCTAGACGAAGTGATCAGTGTTGAATTCTAATGCAATTCGACACCCAGACAGAGTATGGTCCTATTGTACCAGTGGAAAAGCTACGCAAGGCAATATTCGTCAGACCAATGGGGGCATGTCCTATTGCCTAAGCCTGGGCTCCCCATCGTGTGGCCCGCCTTAAGACCTGTAAGTTCTGCCTGCCTGAACGCAGAATTTACTTTTCAGAACCCCGTTCAAAATTCGGATCGATAGGGGGAAGCACTTAGGGTTCAAGAACTTATACAGGACCGCGCTGGGGCAGTCTGAATCATGCTGGGGCATTTTTCGACCCAGACCGCCCTTAGGACTTAGCGGCCGCTTTGCCCGGACCATGGCAAGCGGAGCATTCCTTCGGGCAAGGCTTGTAAAACAGGACCGACTTGTCCATTACCATCCGCAGTTCTTTGTGGCAGGCTTCGCAGCGAACCCTCTCATGGGCACCTTTCAGCGAGAAACTGGTGCGCCGCTCATGATCAAACAGAGACGGCTTCCACCGGGTGGCGTTGTGGCAATCAGCACAGGGCGTAATCCGATTTGCTTTGGCGAACTGGGCACCGTGAACGTCTTCATGGCAGTCCTCGCACTTGCTGGGCGCCGCCTTGAAGTCCGCATCGATCAGCTTGGTCCCCATATTGGGCGGCTTGTGGCAATCCATGCAGGCGGTAGCTCGATGCGCGCCCAGCAGAGGGAAGGACGTCTTGGCATGATCAAATCGCTGCAGATCTTTCCATGAATCCGTCGAATGACACGCCTGACAACCCGCCGGCTTGCGGTCCATCCGGACTTGTTTCATGGTCTCGTCGAACTGGCCTTTATGCGGGTCCTTATGGCAGACGGTGCAGGAGCTGTCGTCGAAGCGGTAGATCACCGCGTACTTGGCCTCGGGAGTGGAACGTTGCTTGTGGCAATCACCGCAGGGAGTTGCGATATGGCCGCCGGTGAGCGGGAAGCGCGTTTGCTTGTGCTTCGCCAACGTGAAGGTCGAGGGATGGTAACCCTTGAGGTCGTGGCACTGTTCGCAGCGATTCAGGTAAGGCGTTCCGGCGAACTGACGCTGGTGCTCGTCTTTGTGACAGTCCATGCATTTGCCGAACTTGACCTTGAAGAGCGTGTCCTTCCCCTTGGGTATATGGCACCCTTCGCACTTCACTTGGGCGTGCTTGCCTTCCAGCGGGTAAGCGCTTTTGGCGTGTTCTTTCACTCCATAAGTCGAAGGCTTGAAGCCGTCCAAGGTGTGACAGCCGGCACATTCGATTCCCCCCGCTCGTTTCACGAATTGGCCGTTGTGCACGTCCTTGTGGCAGTCGATGCATTTCTGGAAAGCCAGAGGCTTCTTGAAGTCAGCCTTGAGGTGGCATTGCGAACATTCAACCGTCTGGTGTTTGCCGAGCAAGGGATATTTCGTTTTGGAATGGTCGAATTTTTCGTTGACGGTTTGCAGCGAGCTGCGTTTCCAGCCGCTCGTATTGTGGCAGGCCTGGCAAGCTTGCTGCTTGAAGCTGCCCTTGTGCGGATCAGCGTGGCAATCGTCGCACTTGCCGAAGGCCAAACCGGTCCAACGCGGCTTATTATCCGCTCCGGGAGTGTGGCACTTCTGGCAAGTCACCTGCGCGTGCAGTCCCGTTAGCGGGTATTTGGTTTTCGAGTGATCGAATTGAGTAAGGTTCTTCCAGTCTTCAAAATTGTGGCAGCGCTCACATTTTTGTCCCAGGCGACCGTTGTGTGCGTCCTGGTGGCAGGTGATGCAAGCTTGAGGCACGGCGAGAAAAGTCTTGTTCAGGTCTCTGACCTGAATGTTGAGTTTCTCGCTGGGAGCTACGTGTTCGGCATTGTGGCATTTGTTGCAGGCCACGCCGGCGTGTTTTCCGACCAGGTTGTAGCCAGTCTTACTGTGGTCAAAGCCGGCTGGCGTGGGAGTCCATTTGACCAGGGGAAAATCCACGCCGTTATGGTCGGAGTGGCATTTGGCACACCCCTGGCTAGAGCCAGGTTGCAGTCCGTAAGTGGCATGCAATCCGCGATGTGCATTCACGCGGGCGCCGATTTCGGTATGACACTCCACGCACTTGAGGGCGGCCTGCCCGCCGAACTGGTGGCAGGAGACGCAATGGCTCGCGCCCTCCAGTGTCCGGTGGGCGCGGGCCAGCGGCCCTGGAGAAATCTGAGCCCTAGCTGATCCCGCACTGCACCCGAGAATGATCGCGAGAAAAGCAACCAACCACGCTGTGGCCGAATGGTCTGACGCCAACTGTCCCCAAGAAGCCTTCAGGAGAAATGCGCCCTGCGAGTCTCGAACTCTGGATCGGCTTACCTTCGATCGATGCAACAGCGCGAGCCCCTTGCCGAAAGTTGAGAAGTACTTGTGTTGCCAAGTGCTACAGTAAAGCTGGCAGTCTAACACGTTCCGCTTGGCAGGAAGTTGCCTAGGACGCCGATCATAGCTGGACACAAGCAGCTGCAACCAGTTCACCAAAGCTCTTTGGCTTTGTTCTTCGACACGCTACCTCACGCCCTCTTGTTGCGGGCCGGACGCAAGCAAAAGGTTCCCCTCACACTGAAGGCGAAGATCACGCGCAAGCCATTGCTGCCGCGGCTTCTTCGCGAATCTTCGAGACCCTTTTTCACAACCAAGCCTCGGGCACCTGAGTTGGCCTTGGAATTGCACGTCAAGATTGCAACTAGCGACTGGAGCCATTATTGATCCTTGCCGCCACTAACCAGGGCGGGCGGGGGTGGGGTGTGCCTGCCAGAGGCGCACTGGCCGGCAACGACAGCAATAAA
>Ga0066660_10000870_pt1 | contig 11812 bp, 9 predicted proteins | sample GraSoiAngelo_109_FD_75177 | JGI IMG/M metagenome (GOLD analysis project Ga0066660, IMG submission 75177) | Grasslands soil microbial communities from the Angelo Coastal Reserve, California, USA - 14_0903_12_20cm | ecosystem: Environmental > Terrestrial > Soil > Grasslands | place: USA...
ACTGGCAACGGCGTTTACCTGATCGCTCGTGGCCGGGCCGTTCTTCAAGTTCAATGCTGTGACCGAGTCATTAAAATTGAAAACGCCTCGCGGATTCTGAGACTGCCACTGAGCCAAGTCGTCGCGAACGCGCCGAACATCCACTCCCCACTTGAACGTATGATTGCTGTGTGTCAGCGTCCAGATGCTGACCGCGTCGATGTTTGTTTCGCCGCGAATCCACGGCAGGCTCGCTGAGTATCCGACCAAACAGTTGTCGCTCGAGCCAGGCACAATGCTAGGAAGGTCGATGCAAGGCATCCCGCTGGTGTTTGCGTCGCCCAGATTTGCTCCCGGGATGTCGATGCCGATCTCTTTCAAAACAGTCGAGCCGCGGTCGGTGTTGTTGGCAACATTGCGATAATGGTTCACGCCAAAGCGGGTTTCCGTTAGAAACCTCGGCGAAAAAATGTGGACGTAGTCGGCCGCCGTATTCCAGACGCGCTGCCTTCCGGTGCCTGAAAAATCGCTATTCGAGGGCCCCCCTAAGACGCCGAAGATCGGCGTTTGAAGAAGATTTTGATTTTGGAAACTGAAGCGCCCAGAGATGCGGTTGTTCTGGCTGGCGTTGTGATCAATTTTTGCGTCGTACGAGCTTGTGTCCTTGATGAATTTCGTCGTTCCCTGGAAGTTGGGGCTTAAGGTTAGCGCCCCCGGTATGTTGGGAAGGGGCACCTTAGCCAGAATGGCCATCGCAATGGGGCTGATTCGGGATGGATCAATCACATTTAGGGTGCCGTTAAAGGAGAACTGAGCCCGGCAAGTGCCGTCCGTCTTGGGAGTACCGCCGGGGGGGCAAGTCGTGCTGGCAGCGTAGCTGTTGGGATCATAAATGGGGACGTTTGTTCCGCTGAAGTCGCCGTTGCGAAAGGGTTGCGGTGGCACGGTGCCCTGGAAGAACTGACCGCGATGGTCATTGATGCGTAGGAAATCGCCGAAGAAAAAGGTCTTATTCCTTACGATGGGTCCGCCGATGTTTGCGCCGTAGTAGTTGTAAACAGTTGGCGTTTTTGGTGCGATTGCTGTGTTTTGGAAGAACGGCAATGCCGCCAGGGCGCTGATGCGGTTGATCTCGTACGCGGCGCCATGAAACGCATTCGTGCCCGACTTCAGGATCACGTTCGTTACTGAGCCACCGGCCCGCCCCAATTCCGCATCGTAACTGCTGGTGGTGACGTCCACGGTCTCAATTGCTTCGATAGGCGGGATATACACTTGCAGAAGTCCCGTGCGTTCATTGTCGTCGACTCCCTCGATCAGCAGATTATTCGCCAGCCGGGATTGCCCGTTAACTTCCGTCGAGAGACTGTCCTGGGCGTTGAAGAACGTCGAATGGTCCCGGTGCGCCCGCGTGGTCCCCGGCACCAAATTGAGCAGGCCTTGGAAGTTGCGGTTTAGCGTTAGAGGGAGGTCTTCCGCCTGTCTCTCTTCCATTTTTCCTCCCGTGTCGGAGCGGTCCGTTTGCAGAACCGGAAGTTCAGCAGTCACGATGACGGTTTCTTGATTAGCGCCGGGTTCAAGAGTCACGTTAACGCGAACATCGCTGTTCACCAAAACATGGACTCCGGAGCGGACGGATTTTTTGAAACCTTCGCGCTCAACCGCGACTTCGTACTGCCCCGGCGGAAGATCGGGGAATTCATAATTTCCGCTATCGTTTGTGGTTGTTGCGCGGCTGACGCCGGTTTTCATTTCCGTGGTAACGACTTTCGCGCCCGCAACAACGCCTCCGCTGCTGTCCGCTACGCTGCCCAGAAGCGTAGCACTAACCGCCTGAGCCATTACCGGGCCAGAAGAAAGCACGAGGATTGCCCCGAGCAGCATGGCCATGGTCAACCGCCCCAGTTTGCCCAAGCCGCATCCAGTAGGCGATGCTAACTCTTGATTCTCCGTCCGAGGCTTACTCGGAGTCTTCATCCCCAAGGAATACGTGCCAAGAAGTTTGCTCATGGTCCTCCACCCCCACGCACTTTGAAAACTCGCATCTCCGACACCCAGAAAACGCAGCAAATGTTGGAACTGGTTCCACAAATTAACCGCGCGCAACGTTTTCTGTCAAGTCGGAAGTTTAAGAATTGAATCTCTTCCATTCCATCGGTCTTTTTGTGCACATTCCGAAGGCATGGTTGGAATGCGACCAGAAATGGGAGCCATCCCCCGCCTTTTGGCCTGCCCTTGCTCCCTGGAAGGCAGGCTTGTGCATCGAACTGTGGCAGCGGGTGTGTCTCCCGCAAAATCGGACGTGCCTGAAGCCGTCGAGGTGGCGCCGAAGTAGGTGGTCTTATTACGCTATCATGCGCATTCCACAATATTTAGGCAAACTGGCCCCCGGCTGCATTAACCCTAGGATGGGGGTTGTCGGACCGAGAAACCTTAGCTAGTTAACGCGTTGGTGTATCGAACCTATTTGTTGCGAATGAGCCAGGAAACGTTCTCTCCGTGACGCTTCGTTGAGCTAAACGCCAAAAGGCGTGTTAGACTGGCGAACAGACCGAGAGTTACGGGGTTCCCTGAAAACCGAGGAAAGATGCGAAAGCCGAGAGAAGCGCGATCCCGCGTGGAAGTAGTTCCAAAGCAGAAGACCATTCGCGATGTAGCGCGCTCCGCAGGGGTAGGGATAGGAACAATTTCGCGCGTGCTGAATTCCAGCTCTCAAGTGAGCCGGGAAACGCGTGCACGAGTACTTGAGGCCATCCGGCGTCTGGGATTCCGCCCCAATGCGCAGGCCCGCCGGATTCTCAAGCGACGCGCAGAAATGGTCTGCTTTCTCCTGAGCAACCGCGATTTTCTCCATCCCTTTCATGCTCGCATCCTGCAAGGCGTCGAGTCTTATGCCAGCAGCCTAAAACAGCACGTGCTGTTCGCCGCACTGCATTATTCTCCGAGAACGCCTGCCGATAGGATCGACCTGCCCCCCGTTCTTCAGGAGCATGGCTTGATTGACGGACTCATTCTGGCGGGGACGATTTATCCGAATTTGCTCCGCCGGATCGAATCCATCCATATGCCCTTCGTGGCCTTCAGTAACAATGTGGTTGGAATGGGCGACGAGCAGCAATTCGATCAAGTAGGCTTCGACGACTTCAATGGGGCGCTCCATGCCACGCGTTATCTGATCGGCAAGGGTCACCGCCAGATTGTTTTCGCCGGGGATATCTCCTACCCATGGCTTCGTCGCCGATTCGAAGGCTACCGACAAGGATTGCGCGAAAGCAAACTAAAACCCGTCTTGATCACGGCGCGAAATCCCCAGAGCTTCGTCGATTTCGGTCAAATGAGCATGGGGCGAATCCTCTCCCGACAGCCGCGACCCACTGCTGCCGTGGCTGGCAACGACGAAATCGCCTACGGGCTTTGGCGATCGCTGCAGCGGCACGCAATGAAAGTGCCGGAGGAAATCAGCCTGGTAGGTTTCGACGACCGTGAAGAGGCCGTTCTGATGGACCCGCCGCTTTCGACCGTCCGCGTCCACAAAGAAGAGATCGGCGAAACCTGTATGAAGATGCTTCTCGAGCGGCTACATCATCCGCGAATGACTTTCAGCCAGCGAATCCTTCCCACGGAATTCGTGATCCGCGGGACCGTCCGCCACCTGTGAGAATGACGCACGGGCTCACGAATCCTAAAATCTTTCTTACTTCATCTCAGCGCGGCGGTGCAGCCCTCATCTCTGCCAAGTGGTAATGCCAGTGAATGGAGGAACCGCAATGCGGAGAAACCAATCACCATGAGAGCATGGCATCACAAAATTCGGATGGTTGCACGGCCATTCAAAGCTCGTTAAATAAGAAGCGTAAAGCGGGTAACTTCCTTTGCGACCCGGGGTTTTCGGGCCACTCTCACTCCCCCCCAAAATGATATCCTAGGCCATCCAGCCTGAAGCAACCAGCCATCTCACGCTCTTTAAGACGGACATGCAAACCTTGCTCAGAACCTATGTACGCAGAGGGCTCCACTTCGGGGTTTGATTCACGGTTTTTGCGCTTTTGGCGATTAGCTTGCCTGCGCAGGAACGCCCAGAGCGCGTAACGGCAGAAATTGGCGACACCGAGCGCACAACAATTCAGGGCTCGCAACCGCCGATGGCAAGGCCAGAAAACGACGCGGGGCGAATGGCTGTGGGAACGCAGCTGGAGGGCAACAGCATTGTCCTGAGCCGCACCGCCGCCCAGGAAGCGGACTTACAAGCACTGATCGCCGCGCAGCAGGACCCGACTTCGCCGTCCTACCACAAGTGGCTCACCCCGGAAGAATTCGCGGCACGCTTTGGCGTGGCCGATGCCGTTATCGCAAAAATGCAATCCTGGTTGGAGAAACACGGCTTTACCGTGGACAGCATCTCGCGCAGCAAGAACCGCATCATCTTCTCCGGCACGGTCGAGCAGGTGGAAGCAGCCTTCGGCACCGAGTTGCACTACTACAAAGTGGATGGCGAGGCGCATTTTGCGCCCTCGCGAGATATCAGTGTGCCGGTGGCAGTTTCTTCGCTGGTGCAGACGGTCACGAATCTTTCGAGACCGCCGGTTCTCATACGATTGCGGCAACCTACTCGGGAGATTCCGTCTATGCATCTTCGAGCGGCTCGCTGACAGTGACGGTCGCTGCAAACAAAGCCTTCAAGCTTGCTGCCACCAGCGTGATGGTGTCCGCAGGCAATTCGGGCACCTCCACGGTTACCATCACACCGCAGAACGGTTACACCGGTACCGTCGCGTGGACTGTCTCCAGCAGTCCTTCTCTCTCGAATGGCTGCTTCGTGCTGCCGAATACAGCCGTCTCTGGAACCAGCGCGGTTCGAGCGACCTTGACCTTGCATACGATCGCCTCGGCGTGCACCAATTCCGCAGTAGCCGTGGCAAGCAGCAGCAGGCGCGACATCCTCCTTGGGGCCGCGCCGAGCGCTTCCAGGGCCGACCTGCAGCTGTTTTCCCCTCTTCATGCAACACAAGCGAGCATGGCGATCGCGGGACTGCTCTTTGTCGGGCTGCTGGGTCGTCGTTCCCGCAGGCTTGCTACGCTTGCGGGAATTTGTACTTTGGCCGTGGTGGGCTTAGCGGCATCGGGTTGCGCGGGCGTCTCGTCCGCGGCGCCGCCGAGTAGCACAAGCGCTGCGAAGGGAACCTATACCATAACCATTGTTGGCGCATAACGGCATCGACTACCATGACGCTGACGATCAACTAACGCCGCGAGCTCGGGCATAAATTTGGAATCCAGCTTGGGCCTTGCTGACATCGTCCTGGACCACACCGTTACCATCGATACCCGCCGTCAACAATCTTCAACCTGGCGTCACTGAATTCGTCATCCACCTGGCCCTCGCCGATGACGAAATGAAAGCCGCTACGCGCGAGCGGAGACACTTGGGGCGCCGCCTCGCGCCAGCGCGATTTCGATTTTCTTCACCAGCCCTGGATTCCGCCAGTTACTCCGGGAACAAAATACGTAGCTCGTCGCCTGGCGGGAATTGGCCCGCGCCGCCGAGCGGTGAGTTTTACCGGCCGGTCGCCACATCTTTCTTCCACACGCCATTCCGCGCTATTTTCTTTATGGAAGCTGTCGCTCCAATGGAGTGCATGCATGCTGGCTGAACCGGTTCCACAAAAAAGATCTGCCTTCAAGAATCCTTTTCTCTATTCCTGGGCCGCACTCGCCGTCGGCACGCTCGTCGTGGGCTGGATGCTTTTCTCCCGCTGGTACGAAAACCGTGACATTGAGAAGCGCAACCAAAAACAGAGAACCCAGAAACAACAGGAGCAAGATCGTATCGCCCTGGAGCAATTTGGTGGAAAGGAGCTCACCATCCAGAATTTCTACGCCTCTCCAGGGGCGATTCACAGCGGCGAAACCGTTCAGTTGTGCTACGGAGTGGCCAATGCCAAGACCGTCAAGCTCGAACCGCAGTCCAATCCAGTCTGGCCCTCATACTCTCGCTGTGTTGAAGTAACTCCCACTAAATCAACTACCTACACACTGACCATTGCTGACGCCGCCGGCAACACCCGCACCCAGACCCTGGAAGTAAAGGTCCACTAACCTCCGATAATGCCTCTTCGCGCCGATTGTTAGGCTTCCCCTTGTGACTTCAATTCTCTCGCATCTATAATGTTCCTTACGCGGGGTCCGCGAGACCATGCATTGGTCGCGGACTCCGCCCACTTTTTTAGCGAACTGACAACCGACGACCATGCCGGACCCACTAGCCAAGATTAAGAAAAAGCTCCAGGACGAAATCGACCAGCTCTCGCACGAGCTCAACGTCGAGCTTCCCAAGGAGATCGCTGTCGCCCGTGCCCACGGCGACCTCTCCGAAAACGCCGAGTACAAGTACGCCAAGGAGCGCCAGGGCTACGTCAACCTCAAGATCACCCATCTCAAGAAGCGCATGGGCGATCTCAGCATGATGAACCTCACCAATATCCCGAAGGACCGCTCCGGGTATGGCTCGCGCGTCGTTGTGCTGGACGTGCAGCGCGACGCCAAGATCGAATACACGCTCGTGAGCAGCGAGGAAGCCGACGCCGAGAAGGGCCTCATCTCCACCACTTCGCCCATCGGCAAGGCCCTCCTCAACCGCAAGGTCGGCGATGAAATCGAAGTTGCCACACCCGCCGGCAAGAAAGAATTTGAAGTTGTCCGCCTCGTCACCATCCACGACGGCGAGTAACCTTCTGGCTGTTCCAGGCGTCCTATCTCACAGATCGTGTGGGCCGCCTGTGAGGATTTATGAACTGGGGAGAAGGCCCGGCGCTCGGGCTCCTTGCCGTTTCCGGCTATCTCTTATTCCTGGCTGGTGCCACACTCGTGTGGCGCGACCGCGGCGAGTTCTCCGTCTGGGTTCAGGATGAAATTTCCGTTTTCCGTCGCAACTTTTCCCGGTATACGCCTGCAGGCCCGTTCTACGCTATCCGCGAAGAATCCCGCTTCAAAGCCATCCCGGCTTCCTTTTTCCACTCTCTAAGCCGCCTTCCGCGCAGTTGCATCAATGGCGGTCCCGTACTTCTTCTGATCGGCCTCCTTCTCTTCGTCCTCGACTTCTTCGTCTGATGATTTCCTTTTCTCTGAACTCTGAGTCCTCTGCGCCCGCTGTGTTAAGTCCTTGCCTTCCCATTTCCTTACCTCCTTTCCTCCCTCTCCTAGACAAACCGCCATCCCTTTGCCATCCTCATCTCGATGAAACCTGCTCTCATTGTTCATGGCGGCGCGTGGGACATTCCTGACGAAGCCGTAGACGCTTGCAAGTCCGGCTGCCACCGCGCCCTCAGTGCGGGTTGGTCCATCCTCTCCAGCGGCGGCTCCGCTTTGGACGCCATTGAAGCTGCCATCATCGTCCTCGAAGACGACCCCGTCTTCGACGCCGGTTACGGCTCGCACCTCACTCTTGACGGCCACGTCGAATGCGACGCCATCGTCATGAGCGGCGCGACGCTGCGCGCCGGCGCTGCGGCCACTTTGCAGCGCATCAAGAATCCGATCCAGGTCGCCCGCAAGATCCTCGAAAACTGCCCGCATATGATGCTCGTCGCCGAAGGCGCGGAGCGCTTCGCAAAAGATCAGGGAATGCCACTCTGCAAGCCGGAGGAAATGGTCAGCGAAGCCGAGCAGGAAGCCTGGATGAAATGCAAAGCCGACAAACACGCCGCCGAGCATCACCGTGGCCATGAACAGGGAACTGTCGGCGCCGTCGCCATCGACGCTGTCGGCAATCTTTTCGCGGCCACTTCCACCGGCGGCACCTGCTGCAAACTTCCCGGCCGCGTCGGCGATTCACCGCTCATCGGCTGCGGCTGTTATGCCGACTCCGAAGCCGGCGGCGTCTCCTGCACCGGCTACGGCGAAGCCATTATGAAAGTCGTCTTGGCCAAAACCGCCGTCGATCTTCTTCGCCAGCGCGCCATTTGTGTTGACCCACCGGCCGCCTCTTCCTGCGACGCCTCTACCGCCGATTTCGCCGCCCGCCAAGCCGTCCATCTTTTCGCCAAGCGCACTCGCGCCACCGGCGGCCTCATCCTCCTCGACCGCCACGGCAATCCCAGCTTCGCCTTCAACACGCCGCGCATGGCCCATGGCTACGTCGCCCCCGACGGTACCTTCCTCACCGCCGTCTAGGCTAGCCCGCCAATTCTCTCTTCTCACGTGGCGGCGGACTTCAGTGCGGCCCCTTCCTGAGCGAGCATCGCGAATCGAAGGATTCTTCTCCTGCATCAGTCCGTCTCCTTCAAATCCCTCTTCCCACTGGCCACTGTTCACTAACCACTGCCCGCCATCGCGCGACCGAGCGCGGCCTGTTGTATCATCTTTCGGCGCAGGCGCTCGGAAAATGAGGCTTCGATGAGAGAGCGCCGCAACGGGGAATCATGAAAAGAACATTCTTTGTGCTTGCCATCCTGCTTCTGGCCGCTGCTGCTCCCGCGCAAACGCCACCGCCGCCGCTGATCTCTCCCGAGGTTCATTCCGATAATCGCGTCGCGTTCCGCTTGCGCGGTCCCAACATCAAAGAAGTTGCCGTTTCGCTCGAAGGTAATCCCAAGCCCCTGCCCATGCAGAGAGACGATCAGGGCGTCTGGAGTGTGACCAGCGATCCGCTCGCTCCCGACTTTTACGGCTACTCGATCGTCGCCGATGGCGTGAGTATGTTCGATCCTTCCAATCACGCCATTAAGCCCAACTTTCTCTATCGAGCGAGCGAGTTGCACGTCCCCGGACCGGCATCGCTTTCTTGGGAGATTGGAGCGGTGCCCCATGGCGAGATTCATCATCATTTCTACAAGTCGGGAGTTGTGGGCGACGATCGCGACTTCTTCGTTTACATTCCGCCCGGCTACGACTCGCGCGCAAAGCAAACCTATCCCGTCCTCTATCTGTTGCACGGATTCAGCGACGACGCGAGCGCCTGGACGGCGGTGGGCCGCGCCAACGTGATCCTGGACAATCTAATCGCTCGAGGCAGAGCCAAGCCCATGATCGTGGTCATGCCGCTCGGCTACGGCGCACCCGAAGTTCTTCTTCCCAACTCCGGGGTATGGCGCGATCGCGCGATCACGGATCGAAACTTCGATAAATTCCGCGAGGCCTTGCTCACGGAAGTTATCCCGCGCGTCGAAGCCGAGTATCTGGTGATCAAGGACCGCAACTCCCGCGCCATCGCGGGCCTTTCCATGGGCGGCTCGGAATCATTGCTGACCGGCCTGAATACGCTGGACAAGTTTGCTTGGATCGGCGCCTTCAGCTCCGGCGGTATTACCGAAGATTTCGACAAGGAATTTCCGGCGCTGGACTCCAAGGCCAACGAGCAACTGCACTTGCTTTGGATTGCGTGCGGCACCGACGACCGCTTGATCGATATCAACCGCAAGGTCCGCGCTTGGCTCGCGTCTAAGAATATTAAACACTTGGACATCGAGACGCCCGGCGCGCACACCTGGATGGTCTGGCGCCGCAACCTGACGGAATTTACTTCACTCCTTTTCCGTTGATGGTTTGGAGGTGAGTTCTTAAATCGCGACTCTGATTTCGCGGCCCGCTCGGTAGATGACAGAACGCCGCCCGGCAAATTCGCGTCTTGTCAATCGTCATCGTCTTTCTTGGAGACGCTTTCGTGGTCATCCAGCTTCGCGATTCCAAGACGCATGGCTTGATACGCTGGCAATTGCGCCGTTGGTGGAAAGTTCGATCCGTTTCCCGTGCACGCGAACCAGATCACCGCATTCAAAATTTTCGGGTCGGCCATGTCCGCATGCGCAAAGTTTTGCCGGTTTGATTTTTTCATCCACTCGGCAGTGGCTTGGTCCTGCGGCTTCTGCGTCATCAGATTGTCCGCCGCGATCGTCGGCAAAACAGCTTTGTAAGGTGTTAGATCCGGCGTCTCCTGAAAAATATCCATCGGCACCGCCGAAGCATCGAGTTGGTTCATAGGTGCGATTCCCAGCAGCATCTCGATCGTGCGAATCATGCTGACCGTACTGTGAAATTTGTGGATTAGCGCTCCGGGACGATTGTACGCGCTGATCGCCAGTCCAACCGAGCGGTGCGAATCCACGTGGTCTGGGCCGGCCTGGGCGTCATCTTCCACCATGAAAATCGCCGTGTCTTTCCAATACACGCTCGACGAGACCGCTTCCACAAGCCGTCCCACTGCGTAATCGTTGTCCCCAACCATGAATTGCGGTGTCGGAAATCCATTCTTCATTCCGGTCGTATGATCGTTGGGAAATCGCAGAACGTTGAGCGCCGGCATGAGATCGCCGCGGCCCGCTTCGCGGTCCTTGACAAAACCTTGAAACTCCGCGAGCCATTCGCCAAATCTCGAGTTTCCTCGGCATTTTGTATTGGGGTTGTCCTGAGTCACGGCTGCATCGAAAGATCCCGACGGATCCAAAGCCGATTTGTAGCAGTCCACGGTCATGCTGTCCGGCGCGGTCACGTCGAAGCTCCGGAAGCTCGGGCTGTGATGATTCGTCAGTGACCCTTTATTGGGTATGGCGCGCCGGGCATTCGAAATGTCGGGATAGTTCTTGTGCTTTTTTTGCCCGGCGGCTTCGACGTCTTTCGCCGAAATCACGGTCACAAATTCGCCGTAATTCCGGTACGTCAAACCCGCCCGCGCCGCCGCGTCCCACAGATACAAACTTTTCGGTTCCGCCAAATCCGTAAATCCTTGGCGGTAGGGCAGATGTTTTTCCAGCAAGTCCGTGAGGGCATCCAGCACGTCGCCATGAAACTTACCGGTGTCCAAATCACCCGGCGGCTCGTAATCCGGCAGCCGGTTGTATCCTTCCCAGTCATAAGTGCGTCCGCGGTTGGAATACTCCCAACGAAATCCCTTATCTACATAATCGGTCGAGAAGGCTGCTGTCGCCCAGTTATGGCCATCCGGGCTCGCCTCGGAATTCACGAAGAAACGGTCAAGCAAACCGAAGCGTTGCGCTAGTGCACGATGATTGGGCGTCACCACTTGCGGCGTGCCGTCAGGCCGCCGCGCGGCGGCGCCACTACCGAAAATTGCAAAATCGGGCTCTCCGTCCGCGGCGTGTCCATCGCCGGATGTTTTCATGTCGCCAAACACCTGATCGTAGGTGCGATTTTCCTTGATGATGTAGATGACGTGTTTGATGGGGATCTTTCCCCTAAACAGATGGGGCGGCGCAAAATCGATCAGACCGTCATTTTGCATGGTCTGCTGGGTGTAGCGCGCCAACGCCGGCTCATCGGGGAGGGCAACCATGCTGATGTTTCCGGAAACAATCGAGCCGCTGTATTGCCCACCCTGCCGGTTTTTTTCCTTATTGGGAGGAAACTTTGCGTTCGGTGGATTTGGGGTGAACCCGCTGTTGCTGACCCTCATGGAGGAGGGTTCGAATCCGGTGCCTTTTCCATTTCCAATGAACACTCGTCCATCGGCCACCGCCACACTGGAGGGATATTGGCCTGTCGGAATGAATCCGAGAATCTTCGATTTCGCGTCATCCTTTATTTTCGCAGCCGCACTGCCGCCGCGGGCCTTCGCCGAGAGCGCGACTACTGCTACCGCGTTGCCGTGGGCATTCGCTACGTAGAGCGTTTTCTCATCCGCGGAGAGCGCTATTCCCTCTGGACTCGCTCCCGGCAAAACATTCTCGGCCAGGCGGACGTCAATTCGCTCGATCTCCCGATCCACCGAAGTATCAATCACCGAAACGCTGTCCGCATCCGAATTTGCAACGAAAAGCCGTGTTCCATCGGCACTGATCATCATCGCCGTCGGATGCCGGTCAACACCGATGTAGTTTGAGAC
>Ga0066660_10000872_pt1 | contig 11806 bp, 10 predicted proteins | sample GraSoiAngelo_109_FD_75177 | JGI IMG/M metagenome (GOLD analysis project Ga0066660, IMG submission 75177) | Grasslands soil microbial communities from the Angelo Coastal Reserve, California, USA - 14_0903_12_20cm | ecosystem: Environmental > Terrestrial > Soil > Grasslands | place: USA...
CTCGGGCGCATATGGACCTCTTACGCGGTACCCATAGCTCTGGCCGGGCTAGATGTTGGGCACGTAGGCGTGCCACGAGAACGCGTCGACCTCCTCCAGGGGCACTCTACGTTCCTGTCCCTCGTCGTCGAAGAGACAGAGGTCGACCGCCTCGGCGACCTCGCTGTAGAGAGCGAAGTTCGTTCCGGTGCCGTCGAAGTTGGCGCCTAGCGGATAGGCGCGGCCAGGCCAGACCTCGAGGTCATGCACGCTCGACGACCTCGACCTCGGTGCAGTCGGGCACGCACAGGTTCACGCGGACGACGACGCCGTCTCGCTCGAAGACGATTCGGTCCCCATCTACGTGCGCCTTGACTTCCCGCGCAACCGCAGGCAGGCGGCGGCGCATCGCGATCAGGTTGCGGTACCAACTGAGCATGCGTCGATGGTAAGGCTCGCCCAGCTCGTCCCATTTCAGCTTCGACTGCTCGAAGGTGCCCGGGTCTTGCGGGTCCGGCACCCCGTCTGGGTTCCAGCCGAAAGCAGCGAACTCGCGCCGCCGTCCTTCCGACACGGCCTTGCCCAACGCCGGGTCGGTGTGGGCGGTGAAGTAAAGGAAGGGCGTGCTCGCCGCCCATTCCTCTCCCTGGAACAACAGCGGCGTGAAGGGCGTGGCCAGGAGCAGCGCGGCCGCTGCTTTTACCCTGCCTTCGTCCACCAGCGCGGCGAGCCGATCACCCGCGGCCCGGTTTCCCACCTGATCGTGGTTTTGAGCCGCGACCACGAAAGCGTGGGGAGGAACACCGGCCACTTTGGCGCCGCGCATCTTCTGCCGGTGGTGTGACCACTCGCCGTCGTAGACCCATGCCTGGCGCAGAGCCTTCGCGAGCATCCCGGGAGACGTGAAGTCCTCGTAATAGCCGGCACGCTCGCCGGTCAACGCGACATGAAGTGCGTGATGCCAGTCGTCCGCCCACGCCGCATCGAGGCCGTACCCGCCCGCATCGCGGGCGCGCACCAGGCGAGGGTCGTTGGCGTCAGTTTCGGCGAACAGCAGCACCGGCCTGTGCAGCGCCGCCGACGCAGCATGCACTTCGGTGGCCAGCTGCTCGAGGATGTTCTGTGGCGAATCGTCGACGATCGCGTGCACCGCGTCCAGACGCAGGCCGTCGATGTGGTAATTGCGAATCCACATCAACGCGTTGTCCACAACGAAGCGACGAACCTCGTTGCTGCCGTCTCCGTCGAAATTGAAAGGAGTCCCCCAGGCGGTCCGATTTCGATCGGTGAAGTAAGGGCCGAAATCGCCCAGGTAGTTGCCCACCGGGCCCGCGTGGTTGTAGACGACGTCGAGCACGACGCCGAGACCGGCGGCATGACAGTTGTCGACCAGCCTCTTGAGACCGGCTGGACCCCCATAGGCGTGGTGCGGAGCGAAGAAATCCACACCGTCATACCCCCACCCGCGATCGCCCGAGAACTCGGCGACTGGCATGAGCTCGATGGCGTCGACGCCGAGCGCGACGAGGTGGGGAAGATGGTCGATGACGCCGTCGAAGGTGCCGGCAGGCGAGAAGGTCCCGACGTGCAGCTCATAAAGGACGAGGCGAGCGGGTGACAGGCCGCTCCATCTCGCATCAGTCCACGAGTGCAGCTCATGATCGACGACCTCGGACAGGGCCGGCACACCGTCGGGTTGCGAAGCCGAGCGTGGGTCGGGCCGAGTCTCACCGCCTTCGATCGCAAAGCCATAACGCGTCCCTGGACCGGCCGCCGCATCGGCACCTTCCCACCAGCCACCTTCGAGCTCGGTCATCGGAGCGCGACTCCCGCCGGACACGAGGTCGACACGTTGTTTGCCGGGCGCCCAGACCCTGAACCGATGCATCGCCGCTAGCGAGATGGGGCGTGGCGCGCCAGGACGGCCACGGGAAACCGCCGCGTCAGCTCGGCCACCGGCACGCCAAGTCCGCCCTGCTGTTCTTCGCCTGTGAGCAAACTTCTCCAGTTGCCGTCAGGAATGTCGATCGCGGTGTCGGCCCAATCGCCGCCCAACCCAACCACGAGCCGGGGTGCCACGACCAGCAGGCGATCCCGGACAAAGCCGACGGCATGGCGTGCCTTGGCTCCGGACGCGATGAGCGGTGTGTAGCTCGAGCTGCCGAAGAGCTTGGGGTCAGTCCTGCGCTGCTCGAGGAGGCGGTTGATGAGCCACAGCTTCGGAGCGCCGTCGTCCGCCCGCGCGATGACGTCGCTCAATGCGGAGCCGCGAATCTCTGACAGCAGGCTGGCGAGATGCTGAAAGTCCACCGGACGCCGGTTGTCCGGGTCGACGAGGCTCAGGTTCCACACTTCCGTGCTCTGGTACAGGTCGGGCACTCCCGGAGAGGTCATCAGGAGGGTGGTCTGGGCGAGCGACGCAAGCCGCCCCAGGGCAACCAGTTGGTGACGGCCGATGAACGACTCGAGGTCGCTCTTGAACTCAGCGTCCGCCATCACACTGCCGGCGAATTGAGTCAACGCGTCCTCGAATGCCTGAACCGGGTTGATCCATGAGGTGTGGACCTTGGCTTCGCGGGCGGCTTTCTGCAGGAACGTCACCAGCCGCTGCTCGTCGACCGGCCAGGCTCCGACCATCGTCTGGTACATGAGGTATTCGAGGTTTCGGTCAGGGAATCCCTGCGCCCGATGGCGCTCGTTGTGCTCGGCCCACCGCCGGACCGCTGACTCCCACTCCGCCGGGATCTCGGACAACAGGCTTGTCCTCGCCCGCACGTCGCCGGTGCGCTTGCTGTCGTGGGTGGACAGGGTGAGCATCGTGGCCGGCCACTTCTCGCCGGTCTTGAGGCAGTGCGCGTGGAATGCCTCGACAGACCGGCCGAACAAGCCCGGATCACCACCGACCTCGTTGAGTGAGACGAGGCGGTTGTAGCGATAGAACGCCGTGTCCTCGACTCCTTTGGCCATCACAGCGGGCGTGACCTGCTGGAATCTCGCGGTGAACTCGGCCTCGTTGGCGCCTTCATGTTGCATGAGCAAGACGTCACCCACAAACGAAAGGAGCTCGGCGTCGATGTCCGGCCGGCGGCGCGTGGCTTCCTGAACGGCGATCGAAACCTGACGCCGGTCTTGTTCAGATGGCGGCGATCCGCGACGGACGTAGGTTCTGTATACGCCCAGGCAAGCGGCGATCTCGCGGACAGCCTCCCGCAGCTCGCGGCGTGTGCGATCGCGGTGGCGCCGGTTGCCATCGCAGATTTCGACCAGCAGGTTGGTCAGGCGTTCAAAGTCGGGCGCGAGCTCGGTGGCGATGATCTCGTGCTTGCAGGTGCGAACTACCTCGGAGAAAGGCTGCGACTCGCCGGTAAACGCGTGATAGAGGGCGGTCAAAGAGCCTTCGTTGGCAGAGTCGACGAATAGGCCGTCGACATATGCGATGAAGTCATAGCCGGTCGTGCCCTGCACCGGAAAGGCGTCCGGCAACTCCTCACCGGCGGCCAGGATGTCTTCGACCACCATGTACGTGTCGGGAGCCGCCGACCGCAGCCGTCCCAGGTAGGCGACCGGGTCTCTCAAGCCGTCGACGTGATCGATGCGGAGGCCAGCCAGGCTGTCATCTGCGACCAGTCGGAGGATCACGCCGTGACTGTCGTCAAGAACTTGTTGGTCCTCTACGCGCAGGCCGACGAGGCTGTCAATGGTGAAGAAACGCCGGTAGTTCAGCTGCTCTTGCGCGCTGCGCCAGTAGGCAAGGCGATAGTGCTGGCGCTCGAGGACCGCATCGAGCGTGTCGAAGTCTCGGTTCACCGAGTCCAGTTCCAGACCCCCGAAGCTCTCAGGCGAGACGGGAAACACGAGATCGTGGTAGCGGACCACTGTCTCGGAGCCCTGCCTGTCAAGTGTCAAAGCGCCATTTTCGAGCTCTCGGCCGTAACGATCTCGCAGCACGCCAAGCAGCACCTTGCCCTTCATGGCCGAGATCGGAGATGCCCAGTCGACGTCGAAGTAGTTCGCGTACCGGCTCGACGGACCGTTCCGCAGCAGGTCCCACCACCATGGGTTCTCGCGTCCGGCGGTGGCCATGTGGTTGGGCACGATGTCCACCACCAGCTGCAGCCCGTGCTCGCGCAGTGCAGCGACGAGCCGCCGGAATGCGGCCTCGCCCCCGAGATCTTCATTGACCCGCGTCGGGTCGACAACGTCGTACCCGTGACTGCTGCCACGCGCGGCTTGAAGGATTGGTGAGGAGTAAACGCGCTCTACTCCGAGGGAGGCAATATAGCCGGCGCAGGCGGCCGCGTCGTCAAAGGTGAACTGTTTCGAGAGTTGAAGCCGGTAGGTGGAAGCGATCTGCACCCGAAAGCTTCCCACAAGCGCGCCCTCGGCATCGCCTCACTCGTCCACGGCCGCGACGATCTTGTTTCGCAGCAGGCCGATGCCCTCGACCTCCGTCTCCATCTCATCGCCCGGCTTCAAAAACTGTGGAGGAGTGCGCGCAAACCCAACCCCATCTGGCGTCCCAGTGGCGATCATCGATCCCGGAAGCAAGGTCATCCCCTTCGACACCCATTCGATGATGGCGTCGACCGCATAGATCATGTCGCGCGTGTTGCCATCCTGCTTCACCGTCCCGTTGAGACGGAGCTGAAGGTTCAACGCTTGCGGGTTCGGGACCTCGTCGCTCGTTACGATCCACGGACCGGTCGGGCACGATCGGTCAAGGCTCTTGCCCTTGAAGTACTGCCCGCCCCAGCCGCTTTGGATGTCCCGTGCCGTCACGTCGTTCAGCACCGTGTAACCAAAGACATAGGGCCGCGCGTCAGCGCGCTTGATGTTCGCGCCGCGCCTGCCGATCACCACCGCCAGCTCGACCTCCCAGTCCAACTTGTCACTGACGCTCGGGTCGATCGCGATATCGGCATATGGCTCCGTCAGTGACGTGATCGCCTTCGTGAAGATCGTTGGAGGGCCGGGTTCGCGGCCCTCCACGAGCGCCGTCTCGTCCGCGTGTTTCTGGTAGTTGCGTCCGATTGCGATCACGTTGCCGCGTGGCGCCTCGAGCGGTGCGAGCAGCTCGACATCCGAAAGACGATGCGACCTGCCCTTGCCGCCCGACACCGCTGCCCGAACCCTCGCCAGGCCTTCTGAACCCGCGTCGATCAGCTCGAGCATGTCGGCGGGTTGAGTGATTTCGATCACCTCTTCGCGCTCCGACCGCAGCACGCCGAGCCTTCGACCATCGCCGCCACGGAACATCAGCAACCTCATGAGTCCTCCTTCTACGCGTTGCCGTATAAACGCCTAGCCTTGCGTCTGGGCGGCGCCGAGGAGTGCGTGGACGATTTGGTCGTAATCGCTGAGGTTGGGCCGCGCTATTCGCACCACCAGGTGACGTGCGCCCGCGGCGCGGTAGGCCGCGAACCATTCGGCTGCCGATTCCAGCGTCCCCGCATGACATGCCATGGTTCTGGCCATGATCTCGGCGGGCACCCCGTAGTACGCGCGAATGTAGTCGTCAATTTGCCTGGCGGCATCGTCCGGAGTGTCGGAGACGGCCACCGTGAGGTACGCGCCCGTAGCAACGCTGCCCGGATCGCGCCCCGCCTCTTCCGCTGCTTCCCGAACCGCGCGAAGACCTGATTCATAGTCAGCCGGCGTTGGACTCAGGGGAAGCCAGCCATCGAACATTGCCCCGGCCAGGCGCAGCATGCGAGGGCCAGCTCCACCCAACCAGATGGGAGGACCGGCCGCCTGTATTGGTCGCGGGCTTAATTCGATGCCGGGCTCTTCATTCCGCCATAAACGCCTGCAGCGTTCGACTGCGGTGAGCATGTCGCCAACCCGTCGTTCGCTCGGAACGCCCAATGCCTTTAGTTCTGCATGCGTGCCTGGGAGCTCGGCGCCGGGACCGATTCCCAAAATGAGCCGGCCCTCGGCCAGGCGGTCAAGTGTGGCGACCGCATGCGCCAAGGAGATGGGGTGCCGAAGCAGCGGCAAAAGAACTGCGGTGCCTAGCGCGACGCGTTTTGTCGCGCCGGCCACAGCGGCCAAAAGGGTCAGCGGCTCTCCACGAGGACGCGCTAGCAGCGAGTCTCCGACCCATACTGAGTCGTAGCCGGAGGTTTCTGCCCGCCGAGCCGCCTCGACGACAAACGCGAGGTCACTCTCCTTCCATAGGAGCACTTCACGAGATGGCAGGAGAAGGCCAGTTCCGGATGGTTGCTTCGGCGTGCTATTCGGGCTGTTCATGTGGGCTGGAGCAGGTCGCGGTCGATCATCGTTCCTCGACACATCTTCGATCCACATTTGCATGCGTAGGCGTCGAGGCTGTCGGAGGGGTCGCCCGGCTGCAGATTGTAGTCGTAGGTCAATTCTTCACCCGGGCGAATGCGTCGCCGCGCGTGCACGAACACCCTGTCCCCCTCAACGTATGTCTCGCAGTTGGGGTCGCATGAGTGATTCATGAACCGGATGCTGTTCCCCTTGACTCCAGCATCAATCGTGAGGTCATCATCGATGGCGAACAGCAGCGTGTAGGCGGGATCAGAATTCCAGGCGCTTGACGTTTCGCCCTCTAACGCCACGTCAATCACGCGGCCCCGATATTCACCGATCAAATCTCCCCGCATGTATGGCGTTCGTGCGAACAGTCCCCGGCCATGGACACGCGACCGCCGAACACTGTATGAACTCAAAACCTTGATTTGACCATGCCTTTGCGGCGAATGGTCCCTACCTTTTCTCGGCGCCGACATAGGAACAGGTCTCTGATGTTCTCGTCGCTCACCACCGACGCAGTGAATCCTGCCTTCCGCAGCAGCCGCAGCCATACCCCGCGCGCGAAAAGGCCATGGGTTTGGCGTTCGTGCACGACCCGCACGACCCCTTGCTCGTCACGGAGCAGGATTCCGAAGTCGACCAGGATTGCGGTGTCGTTCGGGTCCGGATCTGTGGTCCACTGCACGTAGCGCACGCTACGGTCTTCTCTATCGCTGCCGCCGTGGTCTGTGCTTGGAACAAAGGTCTCGCGCATCTCATCGGGTACGAACAGAGCAACGCCTCCCGGCCGACAGTGAACAAACGCCGTCTCCATGACCGCCCGCAATTCCGACTCGGCGGTCATATGGCAGACCGCGTCGTGAACAAAAACCGCATCAAAGGTCCTGCCCAACCGCAGAGTTCGTATGTCGCCTAGAAGGTGCTCGCACTCGGGATTTACTGCTCGATTGACCGCCAGCATCTGAGGGGACATGTCCACGAGAGTCATCGCGAAATGTTCTTTGAGGTGGAAGGCGTTGTTCCCGCTGCCAGACCCAAGGTCGAGCACAGTGCGCGGCGGAGGATCGGACGATTCGCTCAACAGGCGATCAAAGAACAAAGCTTCTTCCCGAAACTCAGCCGGACCCGCCATCATCGGCCACCATTCGGCGAGTTCGTCGTAGAGCTTCATGACCTGTTGATCGCTACGTTACAGAGGACTCGGCGAGGCTCGCACTCGAGCGCCACCGGGCGCGATCATGCACCTAACCTGCGAAGCCTGGGCGGATGGTACCTGACGTCGAAAAGCGCCTCGCCGAGGGTGAACCCCACCGTGCTGCGAGCCACCACCAAATAAAGCAGACTCAGGAGAGCGAAGACAGCGGACGCGAACACGATATCGTCCAGGTCTCCCCGGGCCAGGACGCTGAGGACACTCAGGATGGTGACGACCGCCATGACAGCTACCAGGTCGAGTATCAGCGCCGCCGGCAAGCGCCATCCTGCCGGGGACCTGGGAATGGACTTCTCCGCAGCGGCGGGAGGTATCCAGCGGGCGGCAAAGATCCAGCTGAGGCCGACAACAATGATCAAGCCAATCCCGAGGCCATACGTGGCAACCCGACTGATCAGGCGCTCCAAAGGGACGCCCACGAAAAAGCCGAGCCCGATGAAGCCCACAACCCATAACGCGCTGGCAGGCAGCACTCCAGCAAGAAATCGGCGCTGTGCCAATCCGACCGCCCCAGCCACCAACGACGTGTAAACGCGAAGTCCGGGGAGGAGGCGTGAGCCTGCGATCTGGAGTGGGCTGGCCTCGCGCAGGCGGGCTGCTGCGCGCTCGTACGGACCGGCGGCGTGGAAACGCCGGGCCAAAGATCGCAGCCGATCGGGGCCGATCCAGTGCGCCCAGAAATAGGCTGTAAGCATGCCCGCAATCACCGACGCATACGCGAGAGGAATGACCACCCATGCGGGTTGGGCACCGCTCGCGATCAGGAGACCTGCTCCCAGAAGCACAGCCTCGCCAGGTGTGATGGGGAGGGGCAGCCCCGCCTCCTCCAGGTACAGGAGCAGGCAGATGGTAGCGACAGCGGGAAAGTGAGCGAGCAAACGCTTGATCTCCAGTTCGAGTTCTTCTCGTCTCTGCCTCTGCCGATATCCTGACAAGAAATGAGCGTGAAACCGCCCGTCGAGATCATCCCTGAGACATTCAGCTACGTATTCAGCCCATATCGCGAGCCGATAGCGCATGTGGCTCAGGGTCAACGGGTCATCATCCACTGTGAGGACGCATTCGAAAGCCGGATTTTGTCGACCGGGGATTTGCCTAGCCGTTCACTCGCGGACGCAAAGTTTTTGAACCCACAGACCGGCCCGATCTATATCGAGGGCGCCGAACCGGGCGATGTACTGGCTGTGAGTATCGAGGAGATCGAGCCGACACGAGACTTCGCCGTCAGCTGTCTGATTCCCTTCTTTGGCGGACTCACGTCCACCTCACTCACGCGCACGCTGCAGCCTCCGCTGGCAGAGAAGGTGTGGGTCTGGCGCCTCGCGCAGGGCCGCCTGGTTAACGACGAGCTCGGACTTTCTCTACCGTGGCAACCCTTCATGGGCACCCTCGCGGTGGCTCCTGACCTCGAAGCCATCACCGCTCTGTCACCTGGCCCTTTCGGTGGAAACATGGACGTTCCAGACGTCTGCCCCGGCAACACGATCTACCTCCCAGTTTGGAATCAAGGCGCGCTGTTCTATACAGGCGACACTCACGCCCGACAGGGCCAGGGGGAGCTGTGCGGCGTCGCTCTAGAGATCACCTCGAAAGTTACCGTCGTCTTCAGCGTACTTAAGGGCCGCCAGATTTCCTGGCCCCGGATCGAATCCGGAGATCGGATCATGACCGTCGGAAGCGCACGACCGATGGAGGACGCAGCTCGCATCGCCTACGCAGAGCTGGTGGGGTGGCTCGTCGGCGACTACGGATGGCACCCGGCAGACGCCTATCAACTTCTCACCCAGGCGGGTGGGCTCTATGTCGGGAACATGGTCGACACGACGTACTCGTTGGTGGCCTCAATTGAAAAGGCTTACCTCGGAAGAAGCAGAGCCAACACCTAACGCCGTTGATCGCTTCGATTTACAGGCGCCGGGCCACAGCTATACAGTTCCCCGTGCGACCAGAGGACGCCGCGGCGGCTTACGTCGATGGCGCGGGAAGGAGGGCGATCCAGCGTGATTCTCAGAAATCGCGTCGTTTACTCTCACCTCGGCGCGCGCCCGCGCGTCATCGCGCCAGTCCTGATGGGTCAGATGGCGCGACCGACGATCAGCATTGGCGACGCCCTCGCCGTGTCCGCGGGCGGATCGGGCAACCTGCTTGCGCTCGTTGAGATCCGCGCGGGCCGTGACAGCGGAGTCTTCGCCCAGGAACAGCGGCGCCGCGACATGCTCCGCTGGGTCGCGGGGCTGGAGTACGGCGGCGACATTCGCCGTCGTTTGGGCGTGACTCTGCGCATGACCGCGAACGCGGCCAGCAGCATTCGCGATGCGGTTGCCGAAACCGAGGCTACGAGCCTTGTGCTCGAATGGCCCACGATCCGAAGCCCACGCCGCCATGGCTTGAGCGACCTGACTCGTCAGTTGTTGCCTGACGGGGCGACAGACATTGTGTTTGTCCGCTCCAATGCGCCGGGCCAGCCTATCGCACCGCGGTCCATCCTGGCGTCGATCCGTGGAGGTCCGAGCGCTCGTGTCGTCGCGTCCACGGCGGCGGCCCTTGCGGACGCTCACGGCAGCACGCTGACCATGGTGCACATTCGAACAGAATCGCAGCACCCAGACCGCACACGAAGGGAATGGGAGTCTTTCGAGCAGATCGTTGAGGAGATGCGCCGTCCTTCTACCAGGGTCCGGCTTCACCATCACGACAATCCAGCGGCCGGGATCCTCGAGGAGGCCGCCGGTCATGACCTCGTCATCATCGGATCGCGACTTAGTCCTTCGAACCCCAATGCTCTGGTGGGCCGCGATCTTTTGCGCATGGTGCGCCAGCTGGACTGTCCAGTGGTGATGGTCAGGCCGAGGATCGTCTCACCACATCCGGCGAACGGTCACGGGGCATGAAACCTCCGGAACAAACTCCCGCGCTGCAAGCGATCGGCCGCGACGCGGCGAGGCTGTTGGGTCAGTTCTCGCCGATCATCCTCAGCAACCGCGCTCCTCTGGAGCCGACCTCGAACGGCGCCCTGGCGTCGGGGGCCGGAGGCCTGATCAAGGCGCTGACCTCGCTGGCGAACGCGACGAAAGCCTCCTGGGTGTCTGCGGCGCGAACGGGGATCGAGCGCGAGTTCGCCCTGTCCGGCAGGCCGCTCATCTCAGACGCCGCCGATGATCAAGCATTTCGGATCTTCTTCGCCCCCACCGACCCAGATGCATATCAGCTTCATTACGCCGTCATCAGCAATCCACTGCTCTGGTTCGCGCATCACTATCTGTGGAACATCGCAATCGAGCCTGTGGTCGACCAGGGTATCTACAAGGCATGGTTCGATGGCTATCGCGTGGTCAATGCTGCGATAGCGGAGCGCGCTCTAGCCATTGGTCGCCAGCTCCCACGCCGTCCGCTCTTTCTCACTCAGGACTATCAGCTGTACCTCGCTCCCGAGCTCATCCGGTCAGCATTGCCCGACGCCGCGATGCAGCACTTCATCCATGTTCCGTGGCCGGAACCCAGGTACATGAAGGTGCTTCCCGCTGTGATCCGCGAAGCGATATTCAAAGGCCTTCTCTCCAACGACATCGTCGGTCTGCAAACCAGCCTTGACGTGCACAACTTCCTGCGATGTTGTGTCGAGCTGATGGGACTGCGCGTCGCAGAGGCTGAGGGTGCGGTCCTCTACGGTGGTCGATTGGTGTGGATACGAGCCTACCCGGTCTCCATCGATGTGGATGCCATGAGGCAGCTCGGCGAATCACCGAGCGTGAGCGAGTTCGAGGCCGAGATAGCCGGCTGGCGTCCGGAGCAGCTCATCGTTCGAGTGGACCGTACCGACCCTGCGAAGAACCTGATTCGCGGTTTTCTGGCCTACGAGCGACTGCTGGAAGACCACCCCGAATATCACGGTCGCGTCGCCCTGTGGGCCTTTCTACAGCCGTCCCGACAAGACGTCGAGGCCTACCAGCAGTATCTGGTTCTGGTGCGCTCAACCGTGGACCGCATCAATTCCCGATTCCGAAAGGGAGCCTGGGAGCCCACCCGCCTCGATCTCGGAGAGGATATTCATCGCGCACTCGCCGCATACAGGTCCTATGACGTCTTGCTCGTGAATCCCATTCTCGATGGCATGAACCTGGTCGCCAAGGAGGGTCCTGTCGTCAATCAGCGCTCTGGGGTGTTGGTCCTGTCGGAATCAGCCGGCGCCCATGAGGAGCTCGGCGCCCACGTGCTGAGCATCAATCCTTTTGATGTCGAGATCACCGCAAGAGCCATCCATCGGGCGCTGCAGATGAGCCCTGCCGAGCGGGCAGAACGGTCGAATGCGATCAACCAGATAGTCGCCACGAATGA
>Ga0066660_10000880_pt1 | contig 11770 bp, 14 predicted proteins | sample GraSoiAngelo_109_FD_75177 | JGI IMG/M metagenome (GOLD analysis project Ga0066660, IMG submission 75177) | Grasslands soil microbial communities from the Angelo Coastal Reserve, California, USA - 14_0903_12_20cm | ecosystem: Environmental > Terrestrial > Soil > Grasslands | place: USA...
CGGCTGGATCTCCTTGCGCTCGACCGCTGCGAACGCGTCCTCCTCGGACTCGAACACCCGGGCGGGGCCCTCCTGGTGGAGCCGCCCCTTGCCGGACAGCTTCGCCACGCAGCCATCGGGCGCTAGGTTGCCGCGCAGGATCGCAAGCCCGCCGGTGCGGCTGATCGGGTCGTCGAGCGGGCGGACCACCTCCTGGCCGGGCTCCTCCGTGGCGTCCGCGGCCTCCTCGGCAAGGGTGCGGCCGGTGACCGTCGGGGCGCCGCCGTGGAGGACGCCGGCATCGAGCAGCCGCTTGGCGACCAGGGCGACGCCGCCGGCGCGGAACAGGTCCGTGGCCACGAAGCGGCCGCTCGGCTTGAGATCGGCGAGCAGCGGCGTGCGCTCGCTCACGCGGTCGAAGTCGTCGATGGCCAGCTCGACGCCGGCGTCGCGCGCGAGCGCGAGCAGGTGCAGGACCGCGTTGGTCGAGCCGCCCGTAGCCGCGACGCAGGCGATCGCGTTCTCGAGCGCGTCGCGCGTGATGATTGTGCTGGGACGGACGTCGTCCTCGATGAGCTTCACCACGAGCCGGCCGACGTCCTCCGCGGCCTGCCCCTTCTTGCCGTCCTCGGCGGGCACCATCGACGTGCCCATGGCCGAGATCCCCAGCATCTCGAAGGCAGTGGCCATCGTGTTGGCGGTGTACTGGCCACCGCAGGCGCCGGCGCCCGGCGAGGCGACCGACTCGAGCTCGGCCAGGTCCTCGTCGCTCATGTCGCCCGCCGCGTGGGCACCGACCGCCTCGAACACGTCCTGGATCGTCACGTCCTTTCCGCGGAAGCGGCCGGGCGCGATGGACCCGCCGTACAGCATCACGGCCGGGACATCGAGCCGCGCGAGCGCCATCACGCAGCCGGGGATGGTCTTGTCGCAGCCCGACAGAGCCACGACCCCGTCGAAGAAATAGGCCCGGGCGACCAGCTCGATCGAGTCGGCCACCAGCTCCCGGCTTACCAGCGAGGCCTTCATGCCCTCCGTGCCCATCGTGATCCCGTCGGAGATCGCGATGGTGTTGAACTCCATCGGGGTCGCGCCGGCCGCGCGGACGCCGTCCTTCACGCGTTCGGCCAGCCGCCGCAAATGGAAGTTGCACGGCATCGTCTCGGTCCAGGTGTTCGCGATGCCGACGATCGGCCGCGAGAGGGCCTCCTCGTCGAAACCGATGCCCTTCAGGTACGCGCGGGCGGGAGCCCGAGCGGGGCCCTCGAGTATCGCTCTGCTTCGGAGACGCCGAGCGTCCGTCATCGCGTCGCGGTCGAGCCGCGGCGGAGCCGTTCCCACTCGGCGAGACGCCAGAGGTCCCGCCGGACCCGCCCAGGGTCGACCTGGCGGCCGGGGAGGTGCATGTTGGCGTCGGCGATCAGCCGCCGCTCGTCACCGGTGAGGGCCATCCACTTGGCAAGCACGTCGTCAGAGTCCGGGAGCCTCGTGCCGGAGATGGCCCCGGCGAGGTCCGGGAACTCGACGCAGTACTCGCTCAGCAGGCGGCCGGTGGCGGGCACGTAGGCGACGATCGGCTTGTGCGGATAGATCAGGTACGCGTAGGCAGGCTGCGCGCTGTCGCGCCGGGAGCGCGGGTCGCGGCGCCGCCGCAGCTGGGCCGTGAGACGGCCGGGACCCTCGACCGCGAGCCCGCCGTACACGCGGATGAACCCGAGGTCGCGGTACATCGCCCACTCTTCGTCGTTGACGCAGGAGCGCAGCAGCTCGCGGGCGCGCTGCTCGGCACGCCGCTCGCGGCCGGGATCGCGCAGCTCGCGCCGCTCTGCCCTGCGCCGCGCCCGCGCCCTGGCCTGGCCCAACCGCCGCTTGCGCACAGTGATCGCGCGAACCGCGATCGGCGCCGCGAGAGCGGCGGCCAGAAGCGCGAGGACTAGCAGCTCCAGCAGCACCGGAGCCGGGTCAGCCGCCCGCAGCCCGCGGGAAGAAGATGACGCGGTCGGCGTCCGCGGGGATCTCGCGGTAGCCCTTGACGAGCATGGCCTCGCGGACGCCCGAGCCGGGCTCCGTCGTGGGCACGGCCGCCCACATCCCCTCGTCGAGCTGGCGGCGGAACTCCTCGATCAGACGCTCCTCGTCCTCGCGCACGCGCGGATCGCCCTCAGCGAGGAGGACCTCCCCATGACCCGGCTTCATACGCAGGAACTTGATGTCTGAGCCCTTTCGGAGGTGCGGCGATGCTCTGCGCGCTCGGTCGCGCGCGCCGGCCGATTATGTCAAACGCCCTCGGGCCGCCCGGCACGGCGGCGGGGGGCGCGGCCGGCCAAGCGCAAGGCGTCGACGGGCCCCGCCCCGCTTCCGATTCCACGGAGGCCGGCCCCGACCGCCTCCGACGCGACCTCGCGCGCTACCTGAGCGGCCTCCAGCGGATCGTCGCCCCAGGCCAGGCGGGCCGCGAGCGTTGATGAGTGCGTGCAGCCCGAGCCGTGCGCGGCTCCTTCGGGATGGCGCTCCCCCGGGATTGGCACCAGCCGGTCGCCGTCGAAGAACAGGTCCTCCCCCGGTTCCGTGTGACCACCGGTGACCACCACCGCTCCGGGGCCCAGCGCGTGTACGGCGCGGGCCAGGCGCTCTCGGCCGGGCCCCGAGCCATCGTCGCCTGCAAGGCCACCGTTTCCGTTCCCGCGCCCGGCAGCGACGAGCTCGCGCGCCTCGGCCAGGTTGGGGGTGACCACGGCGGCCCGAGGCACAAGCCTCTCGACCAGCGCCCGCCTCGCGTCCGCCTCGAGCAGCACGGCCCCGCTCTCGGCGACCATCACCGGGTCCAGCACCACCGGCGCCCCGTCGACGAGGTCCAGGGCCGCCTCGACCGCTTCGATCGTCGCGACGTCCCCGAGCATCCCGATCTTCACCGCGTCGACGCCGATGTCGTCGACGATCGCCCGCACCTGCTCGACGATGGTCTCCGGCGGGACGGGATGAACCGCGGTGACGGCCACCGTGTTCTGCGCCGTGATCGCGGTGATCGCGGTCATCCCGTGGACACCCGCCCGCGCGAATGCCTTCAGATCTGCCTGGATCCCCGCACCACCGCCCGAATCCGAGCCCGCGATCGAGAGCACGCGCGGAATCGTGAGGTCCTGGGTCATCGCAGGTCGAGCTTAGAGACCATCCGGAAACCCCCCACGCGGGGTCTTCGGATGATCTCTTTGGGGGTGCGGGTGAAGCCCTGCGGCCGAGGCGAGCCGCACGCGAGGCCGCGATCAACGTGCCACCCGCTCGTAGGCGCCGAGTCGATCCCGCCGGATCAGGCCGAGTAGCTCGAGCTGGCCGAGAGCGGCTCGCAGCTCCGACGCGGACAGCTGTGCCCCCCGGGCGGCGTCGTCGACCGAGTCGCCGTTCTCCACAGAGCGCAGCACCCGCCGAAGCGGGCGCTCAAGACTGGCCTCCGCGGAGTGCTTGTCACTGGCAAGCCCTTCCCAGCCGCCCGCGCCGAACAGCAGATCGAGCACGTCCTCCGGTCCGCGCACGAGATGAGCGCCATCGACCAGCAGCTGGTTGACGCCCGCCGCAATACGCGAGGTGACACGGCCCGGCACGGCGCAGATCTCCCGCCCGAGGTCCTCGGCGAACCCCGCCGTGATCAGCGACCCGGACCGCTTCGCGGCCTCGACGACGACTATCACACGGGCGATCCCGGCCATGATCCGATTGCGAGCGGGAAAAGTCCAGCGGGCGGGCGGCTGGCCGGGCGGAAGCTCCGATACCACCGCCCCCTCGGCGCGGACCCGCCCGTAGAGCGTCCGGTTGGTGCGCGGATAGACGGTGTCCGCGCCGCAGCCGAGGACCCCGACAGTCGGGCCAGCCGCATCGAGCGCGCCGCGATGAGCGGCCGCGTCCACGCCGAGCGCGAGCCCGCTCACGACAGTCACACCGGCCGCGCCCAACCCGCGACCAAGCGCGCTCGCCACCTCGAGCCCGTACGTCGAGGCACGCCGGGTGCCCACGATCGCCACGGCCGGAGCGGCACAGAGCTCCGCTAGCCGCTGAGGCGAGGCGGTGCTGAAAAGAAGGGCCGGCGGGTCGCCCAGGTCCCGGAGCCGCGCCGGGTAGAGCGGGTCGTGGCGGCACACGCCGTGGAGCCCGGCGGCCTGGATTTCATCAAGCGACTGCGAGGGATCGAACGTCTCGAGCATCCGCCAGGCCGCTCCCTTGAGTGATCCGCCGACCGCTCTGACGAGCTGCTCGTCGGGCAACGCGAGGATCGGCGCCGCGCGCCGGCGCTCCGCGAGCTCGGCCGCGATCCGCGCCGATAGCAGACCGACGAGCCGCGCCCGCCGCAGGCATGCCGTACATGGCGTCACGCCGCCACCGCCTCGGCTGCTCCGAGCCGGTATCCGATCGCCTCCGCCAGGTCGTCGCGCCCAATCTGGTCGCGCCCGTCGAGGTCGGCGATCGTCCGCGCCAGCCGCAGCGCGCGGTGCTGGCCCCGGAAGCTCATGGAGCCCGCTCGCGCGACCGTCAGGAGCATGGTTTGGAGGTCAGGCGGGAGCTTCACGTGCGCCTGCGTGAGGCGCGCGTCCATGGCGCCGTTGCAAGTTGCCGGGCTCCCGCGCAATCGAGCACGCTGACGCTCGCGCGCGGCCGTGACGCGTTCCCGCACCACCGCCGACGACTCGGGCCGGGCACGGCCGTCCGAGACCAGCTCCAGCGCGGCGCCCGGCCGCAGCGCGCATACGAGATCGATTCGATCGAGCAGCGGTCCACTTAGTCGCCGGTGGTATCGGATTCGATCGGCCGCGTTGCACGTGCACTCGCCGCCCGGGCGCCCGCACGAGCAGCCGTTGCAGGCGGCGACGAGCATGAACTGGGACGGAAAGCGCAGCGAGCGCTGGCCGCGCATGATCTCGACGAACCCGTTCTCGAGCGGCTGACGCAGCGCTTCGAGCGTGTAGCGACCGAACTCGGCGAGCTCGTCGAGGAACAGGACGCCGCGGTGCGCGAGCGTGATCTCACCGGGTCGCGGCGTCACGCCCCCGCCGATCAGCCCGGATGCCGAGATCGTGTGATGCGGCGCCCGGAACGGCCGCCGCGACGCGAGCCTTCCGTCGCCCAGACCGGTCACGCTCTGGATGCGCGTGATCTCGACGGCCTCGTCGAACGACGGCGGCGGAAGGATGCCCGGGACGCGCCGGGCGAGCATCGTCTTCCCAACGCCGGGAGGACCGATCATCAGGACGTTGTGGCCGCCCGCGGCCGCGATCTCGAGCGCGCGTCGGGCGTCGCCCTGACCGCGGACGTCCGCGAGGTCGGCGCCCGAGGCCGGCTCCCCCGGCGGGGCGGCCGGCTTCGCCGCCTCCGGGCTCCACTCCCCCTTGAGCAAGTCGACGAGGCGTTCGAGCGTCGGCACGCCGAGCACGTCTATATCCGGGACAAGCGCCGCCTCCCTGGCGTTCTCCACCGGGACGACCAGCCGGTCGTAGCCGGCCCGGCGGGCGCCAGCCGAGACGGCGACGGCGCCATGGATCGGGCGAAGTGCGCCGCCGAGCGACAGCTCCCCGCAGACGGCGTAGCCCCTCACGCGCTCGCGCGGAACCTGCCCCGTCGCCAAGAGGACGCCGACCGCCAGGGCGAGGTCGAAGCTCGGCCCGGCCTTTCGGAGATCCGCGGGCGCGAGGTTGGCGGTCAGCCGCTCCTGCGGGAAGTCCAGTCCCGAGTTCAGCAGCGCCGACCGCACACGGTCCCTCGCTTCGCGCACGGCCCGGTCCGGCAGGCCGACGACCGTGAAGACCGGCAGCCCGCGCCTGACGTCGACCTCCACGGTGACCTCGCTGCTGTCGAGTCCGACGAGGGCGAATGTGGCGACGCTGGCGAGCACGCCGGCCACGCTACGGAGGGAAGTGCGTCGTGTGGGTTACGTGTGTGACAACTCAGTGACGGCTCGCCGGATTTCACGGTCCCGTCACCAAGTTGTCGCGGAACCGTCGCGTACGTAACCCACGTTTGCGCCGGGACGGCCTAGCGTCGCGGCATGCCCATGGATCTGCGACGAAAACGGGGAATGCAGGGAGAGCGCATCGCCGCCGCGCATCTGGCCGAGCGCGGCTTCCAGGTGCTGGAGCGGAACTTCCGCACGCGCTACGGGGAGCTCGACCTGGTCCTCGCGGGCGAGGGATGCATCGTCTTCTGCGAGGTGAAGACCAGGGTTGGCGCCGGGCGCTCCGGACCAGCCGGCGCGCTGGACGCGATCGGACCGGGCAAGCGGCGAAAGCTACGCGCGATGGCCGCGCAGTGGCTGCGCTGCCGGCCGCCCGGGACCGCGCGGCCACTGCGCTCGCGGCTGCGCTTCGACGCGATCGGGGTCACCCTCTCGCCCGCGGGCGCCGTGATCTCAGTGGAGCACGTACCCGATGCGTTCTAGTGTCCCGAGTCGTGCGCCTCAGCGCACCAGCGGCGGGATCTCAGCCGAGCGGGAGCTGCTGGTAGGCGATCGAGGCGAACGAGAGCCGATGCAGCGGCGAGATGCCGTTGGCGGCGATCGCCGCGCGGTGCTCGGGCGTCGAGTAGCCGACGTTGGTGTGGAAGTCCCACTCGGGATGGCGCTCGGCGGCCCGCCGCATGTAGCGGTCACGCGTGACCTTCGCGAGCACCGACGCCGCGGCGATCGCCGCGCTCCGCGAGTCGCCCCCGATGACGGCGCGCTGCTCGAGCTCGAGCCCCGGCACCCGAAAGCCGTCGACGAGACAGAGCGCGTCCTGGCAGCCCGCGCCCGTCAGCGCCGACCGAAGCGCCTCGAGGTTGGTCACGTGCAGGCCCCTCGCGTCGATGCCGCGGGGGCAGCGGGCCACGATCGCGACGCGCTCGGCGGCGCCCAGCACGAGCGGGTAGAGCTCCTCGCGACCGGCCTCGGTGTGCTGCTTCGAGTCGTTGAGGTGGGCGAGCGACCTGCGGGCGGACAGCGTAAGCCGCTCGAGGTCGAAGAGGACGGCGGCGGCCACGAGCGGGCCCGCGAGCGAGCCTCGGCCCGCCTCGTCGGCGCCGGCGATGAAGCGCCGCTCGAACGAGCGATCGAAGGCGAAGAGCTTGCGGCCGCTTCGTTTGGGGCCCGGCCTAGAGCGTTCCGATGCGGTCTGGTGGCCAGTAGGTGAAGAAGGCTTCTCCGATGATCCACTTCTTCGGGACGGGTCCCCAGTCGCGGCTGTCGTCGCTCTGGCCACGATTGTCGCCCATCATAAAAAACTGGCCGGGCGGCACCGTGATCTGTTTCGGCAAATTGCAGACATCGGTGCACGGGGTGAGGTTGGCGAATCCATCGGCCTGCCGCTTCCCGTTCACGTACGCGTGGTTGTCCATGATCTTGAGCCGATCCCCGGGCACGGCGACCACCCGCTTGATGAAGTTGGTGTCGGCTCGAGCCTTGGTGCCCACCGGGCAGGCCTCGTTGCTGGGCCGCGGGACTCCGCACTTCTCACCGTTGCTCTCAGAGCCCTTCGGCGGGTGGAAGACCACGATGTCGCCTCGACCCGGGTCGCCGAAGTGGCCGGTCACCCGGTCGACCAGGACCCGCTGTCCGATGTGGAGCGTCGGCTCCATGGAGCCGCTCGGGATCCGGAACGGCTTCACGACCCAGGCCTGGATCGCCAGGGCCAGACCCAGCGCCACCACCACGATCAGGACGAACTCGAGCGCCGAGTTGAGCGAGCGCTTTCGTTTGTCCTTCTCGGCCGCGACCGATCCCTGCGGGGGGGCGCTCAAGGCTCGTCCGAGCCGGCGCCCTTCGCGCCGGCCTCCTCCGAACCCTCCTCGGTCTCAGCTGTCTCCTCGCCCGCGGGCGGCTCAGCCTCTGCCAGTTCGGCCTCGGCCGTCTCGGTCCCACCGCTCTCGCCCTCCGCGGGCTCGGGCTCGGCGGTGGCGGGTTGCGCCTCCGCAGCCTGCACTGGCTCGGCTTCACCCTCTGGGCCCGCGGCTTCTGCGGCCCCGGGCGGCTCGGCCACGGGGGCCTCGCCCTCAGCAGCCTGCTCCTCCCCCTCTGGGACCTCGGCCTGGTCGGGCACGGGTTCGGCCTCCGCCTGAGTGCCCTCGCTGTCCGCCGCCTCTCCGGGCTCGGCCGGGATCAGGTCCTCCTCGACGCCCGCGTACTGCCGCTCGCGCACCCTGGCGCGGCGACCCACCCGGCCGCGGAGGTAGTAGAGCTTCGCGCGCCTCACGTCGCCGCGGCTCGCCACCTCGATGCGCTCGATCTTGGGCGAGTGCAGGGGAAACGTCCGCTCCACCCCGACTCCGAACGACTGTTTGCGGACGGTGAACGTCTCGCGCGCGCCGCTGCCCTGGCGCTTGATCACGACGCCCTCGAAGACCTGGGTGCGGCGACGGGTGCCCTCGACCACCTGGAAGTGGACCTTCACCCGATCCCCTGCCTGAAACCTGGGGACCCGCCGCAGCTGTGCCCGCTCGAGGCTTTCGATCACTCCGCTCATGGCATGAAGAGGGCGCGACCGCCGCGAGTCGCAGCTATCGCGCCGCAGGCCCGCATGGTAGCGAAGGAAAATGCAGCCTCCCGAGGGCCTCCGCTCGGGTGCCGACGGCTTCGAGCTGGGCGCTCCGACGCCCAGGGCTGAGGCTCCGACGCGCGTCAGCGCTGGGAACGCTCGCGGCTGCGAGTCCGCCGCCACGCGGCGATCTCGGCGTGGTTGCCCGAGAGCAGCACGTCCGGCACGCGATGCCCGCGCCATTCGACCGGGCGCGTGTAGTGCGGGTACTCGGGCGCGCCCTCGACCGCGGGGCTGACCGACTCCTCCACAGCGCCCTCGGCGTGGCCGAGCACGCCTGGCAGCTTGCGGATCACGGCGTCCAGGACGACCATCGCGGCGAGCTCGCCGCCCGACAGCACGTAGGGGCCGATCGAGACCACGTCCGACGCCAGGTGCTCCAGCACCCGCTCGTCGAAGCCCTCGTAGCGCCCGCACAGGAGCGTCAGGTCGGCGCCGCCACCGGCGAGCTCGCCGGCGAGAGCATCATCGAACTGCCGTCCCCCGGCGGCCAGCGCGATCACCCGGCGGGTGCGCCGGACCTCCTCCGCCTCGACGTCGTAGCGATCGCGCAGGGCCGCCTCCACCACGTCCACCCGGATCACCATCCCGGCGCCGCCTCCGTATGGCGTGTCATCGACCTTGCCGGCGGAGAGCGGCGTGGCGGCGCGCAGGTCGACGGCCTCCAGGCGCAACCCGCGCTCGACCGCGTTGCGGACGTGCCTCTGCTCGGCGAACCAGTCGAACCAGCCCGGGAACAAGGTCATGGCGTCGATGTTCACTCCGGGCCCCCCTCCTGGTCGAGCCCGAGGAACCGGAGGTCCACCTCGATGCGGCGGCCCGCGACGTCCACCCGCCGCACGGCATCCGACACGAACGGGACGAGGAGGCCCTCATCGCCGACCTCGAGCAGGTCGCACGACGGCCCCGAGACCACGCGGGTGACCGCTCCGATCCCGGGCACGTCGCAGCCCACCAGCCCCGAGGCCTCCCACTCACCGGCGGGTCGCTTGGGCGAGGCGCCCCCCGCGGCGGCGACCAGCGGCCCGCCGCGGAGCGCTTCGGCCGCCTCCCTGCTCTCGATCCCGGAGATCCTGATGAGCGGCCGCCCCTCGGTACCCGCGCGCCTCACGATCGTCGCGGAGCGGCCGGCGACCGCGAGCGCCATTCCCTCATCGAGGAGCTCGGCGACCGCGCCCTCCACGTAGAAGCTTCCGTCCAGACCGTGCGCGCGGCCCACCCGGCCGGCCAACCTGGAGCTCAATCGACGACGTCGACGAGCACCCGCCGGCCATCGCGCATCGCCGCCGCGCGAACGACGGCGCGCAGCGCGTTCACGGTGCGCCCGCTGCGGCCGATCACCTTGCCGACGTCGTCCTCGGCGACCCGGACCTCGTACACGACGGTCCCGTCGTCGTCCTCGTATGACTCCACCGACACCTCGTCGGGAGCGTCCACCAGCGCCCGCACGAGGAACTCGATGAGGTCCTTCACCGAAGCGCCCGCCACCTAGCGACTGGGGGCGGCGATCCCCTTGATGCGCATGAGGCGCCTGACGGTGTCGCTGGGCTGCGCGCCCCGGTCGATCCAGTGCCGGATACGGTCCTCGTCCAGCTCGATCTCGGATGGCTCGGTCTGGGCGTTGTAGCGCCCCACGGTCTCGATCACCCGACCGTCGCGCGGCGAGCGCTGATCGGCCACCACCACGCGCCAGATCGGGTTCTTCTTCGAACCCACCCTTGTCAACCGGAGCCGTACCGCCATCTGAAGGCGGGTTACGTTAGCGCCCGCCGGCCAGCTGCGACAGCGACGGCATCTTTCCCTGCTGGAGCTGGCGCATCACCTTCTGCATCTGACCGAACTGCTTGACGAGCTGGTTGACCGCCGCGACGGTGGTGCCCGAGCCGCGCGCGATGCGCCGCCTCCGCGAGCCGTTGAGGATCTCCGGGTGGGCCCGCTCTTCGGGCGTCATCGAGGTGATGATCGCCTGCAGGCGGTCCAGGTCGCGGTCGTCGACCTTCAGGTTCCCGATGCCCAGGGAGCCCGCGCCGGGGAGCATCTTCAAGAGCCCGGTCAGCGGTCCCATCCTTCGGACCTGCTGCATCTGGCCGAGGAAGTCGTCGAAGGTGAACTGCTGCTTGCGGATCTTGCGCTCGAGGTCGGCCGCCTGGTCCTCGTCGAAATGCTGCTCCGCCTTCTCGATCAGCGTCATCACGTCGCCCATGCCGAGGATGCGCTGCGCCATCCGGTCGGGGTGGAAGCGCTCGAAGGCGTCGAGCTTCTCGCCGGTCGAGGCGTACATGATCGGCTTGCCGGTGACGGCCTTCACCGACAGCGCGGCTCCGCCGCGCGCGTCGCCGTCGAGCTTGGTCAGCACGACGCCGTCGAAGTTCGCGGTCTCGGCGAAGCTCTCGGCGACGTTGACCGCGTCCTGGCCGGTCATCGCGTCGACGACGAGCAGGACGTCGTGCGGCTTCACCCGCCGGCGGATGCGCGCGAGCTCCTCCATGAGCTCGGCGTCCACGTGCAGCCGGCCCGACGTGTCGATGATCAGCACGTCCCGGCCGTCGGCACGCGCCTGGTCGAGCGCCCATCCCGCGATGTCCACCGGGTCGCGGTCCGTGCCCTGCTCGTACACCGTCGCGCCCCCCGCCCGGCCCACCTTCACGAGCTGCTCCACGGCGGCTGGCCGGTACACGTCGCAGGCCGCGAGGGCCACGTCCTTGCCGTGCTCCTCACGCAGGTGGCGGGCGAGCTTGGCGCAGGCCGTGGTCTTGCCCGAGCCCTGGAGCCCGGCCATCAACACGACGGTGGGCGGCTTGCTCGCGAAGGCGATGTCGCGAGCGGCGCCGCCCATCAGCGTCGTGAGCTCCTCGCTTACGAGCTTGACCACCTGCTGCCCCGGGTTGAGCGCCTCGAGGACCTCGGCCCCCAGCGCCCGCGCCTTGACGTGCGCCGTGAACGACTTGACGACCTGGAAGTTCACGTCGGCCTCGAGCAGCGCAAGCCGGACCTGGCGCATCGCCTTCGCGACGTCGTCCTCGGTCAGCTTGCCGCGCGCGCGGACGTCCGACAGCGCCGCCTGAAGCCGATCTGAGAGCGTCTCGAACACGCTCGATGAGGCTAGCGCGCGCTACTGCGCGGGCGGCGGCGTTGCCCGGCGGCCCTGCTCGGCGCCGCCGTCGCCGCCCGACGAGATCGCCGAGCTCAGCTGGCCCAGCGCCTGCGTGAACTCGCTCGGGATGATCCAGACCTTGTTGGAC
>Ga0066660_10000881_pt1 | contig 11768 bp, 9 predicted proteins | sample GraSoiAngelo_109_FD_75177 | JGI IMG/M metagenome (GOLD analysis project Ga0066660, IMG submission 75177) | Grasslands soil microbial communities from the Angelo Coastal Reserve, California, USA - 14_0903_12_20cm | ecosystem: Environmental > Terrestrial > Soil > Grasslands | place: USA...
AGCCACTCAATGATCGGGATACCGCGCGGCTCGTCGATCAGCTATTGGAGGGATGCTCGGCGGAGCTGGTGGACCGCGTCGTTCGCCATGCTGAGGGCAACCCGTTCTTCGCCGGGGAACTGGTTCGTTCGATCGCAGAACGGCCGAGCGCAACCCAGCTGCCCGACACCGTTCAGGCCACGGTGCTCGCCCGGCTCGACCAGCTCGCGGCAGAGGAGCGACGCATCATCCAGCTCGGGTCGGTGTTTGGACGAGCCTTCCGACCACCAGGCCTGCTCGCCCTGGAACCGTCGCTCCAGGGGTTGGGCGACACCATCGATCAACTGGTCGAGAAGGACCTCCTTCGACCCACGGGCACGGATATCTTCGCCTTCCGCCACATCCTGATCCGCGAGGTCGCATACCAGACCCTGACCCGCGCCGAGCGCGGCCGCCTCCATGCCGCGGCCGCTGCCTGGCTGGAAGGCCTGGCGAGTGAACGCGAGGATTCGCTGGCTGAGCTGATTGCCTATCACTACCGCGAGGCGGCCATGATTCTCACCGCGCAACGCCCCCAGGAGGCCGAAACCCAGCGGATTCGCGAGAAGGCGGTCGATTGGCTTAGCCGCGCGGCCGAGGTCGCCGCCGCCGCAGCGGCCTCCCAAGAAGGTTCACGTCACCTCCGGAGTGCCATCGAGCTGGCGGAGCCGACCCGCCTTCCGGATCTCTACCAACGTCTCGGAGATATGTCGATCGCGGGGCAGTTGGTGGTTGAGGCATATCAGACGGCTCTTCGCTTGTGCCGTGAGCAAAACCGGCCGCCACTACAGCAGCTCCAAATCCTCGCGAGCCTCCTCAGCCAGTACATGCGGTACCAGGGGTCGGTGGCCACCCGTCCGTCCGAGCAGGCGATGGCCGAGCTACGGCGCGACGCGCGCGCCGTCGCCGATCAGGTCACAGACGAGCGGACCCTGGCCACGTATTTCGCGGCCGAGGGCTTTTTCCCGTTCTGGATCCGCGGCACGGGCCGACAGCCGACGCCGGAAGAAATCGAGAGCGCCAACGCCAGCGCGGAACACGCGCTCGAAATCGCGAACCGTCTGGACGACCCGAATCTGCAAAGCATGGCCCTCGATGCACTGTCGGGGACTTCGCAGATGCACGACGACTGGCGCCGCAGCCGTGAGTTGGCACGGCAACGGCTCGCCATGAGTGATCGCCTGAGCCTGATCGAAAAGATCGATGCGCACAGCATGGTCACCTGGAGCTCATCGCTGCTGGGCGACCTGGATGAGGCGGACCGCGTATCAGCGGAGGGCCTCGCCGGGGTGCAACCGGGCCAGGTGCCCGCCTGGACCCTCCACCTGGTGGCGTGGCGGCTCTACGCGCTAACCCTCCTGGGCCGTTGGGACGACGTGCCCACCCTGGCGGAACGGGCCAGGCAACTGTGGATCGAAGCAGACCGGTCATCCGCCGGTTACGCGCAGCGCGGTTTCATGGCGGCCATCGACGTGGCACGCGCCCGCGGTGACCGCCGGGCGCTGGAACAGTACAGCGACATCCACGATGAGATCAGCAGGGCCTTTCCCGAGGACACGATGTTTCGCCGGTGGCAAGGCTACGGTAACGCCAACCTGGCGAGAATCGCCGACGCGGTCCGAGAATCGCAGCACAGCGGGTTGATCCAGACGGATCGCCTCGAGCGCAGTCTCAGTCTGCTCAATGATCACGATTACCCTCCTCCGCCGGAGGTGGTTGCGCGGGTCTTGGCGGAAGCCGAGGCGAGGAAGTTCCCGATCCTGTTAGCCCAGGCCGAGCGAGCCGTAGGCCGGACCGAGCACGATGTTGGACGGCTCAGCCACGCGCTGCAGCTTCTCGACCGGTTCGGCGCGCGTCCTTATGCCGCGAGGGTCCGCTGCGAGCGAGCCCTGATCACGGGCGACCACCGGGAGATGACGGCGGGCCTGGCTGTGCTGGAGCGGATTGGCGACGCGGAGCAGATCCTCAGGTTCGAGCGACTTGCGGTAGGCTGACCCGATGCCCCACTCGGACACCCTGGCGGTGCACGCCGGTGAGCCCGTCATCGATCGCAAGGATGCGCCCATCACGCCCGACATCACCGTCAGCTCGGCGAGCGGCTACGCGGACCTGACGACCCTGGACGCCGCGATGGCCGAGCATCGAGGCTACGGCCGATGGGGGACCGAGAACCACCGCCAGCTCGAGGCCGCGGTCGCGAGCCTGGAAGCGAACGGCGTGGACACGAGGCTCGACGCCGTGGCGGTCGGCTCCGGGATGGCGGCGATCGCGGTCGCGTTGATGAGCGAGATGAACGCCGGGGATCATGTCGTGGCGGCGCACGACTGCTACGGGACCACGGTCACCTTCCTCCGCGATGACCTCTCGCGCTTCGGGATCACGAGCAGCATCGTGGATTTCCAGGATCTCGACGCGGTCAAAGCCGCGTTAACCGATCGGACCCGGATCCTGCTCTGCGAGATGTGCACCAACCCGTTGATCCGGGTGCCGGACCTGGAGGGGCTGGCGAAGCTGGCGCACGACGCCGATGCGTTGCTGGTGGTCGACAACACCGTGCCGACATCCGCCCTCAGTCAGCCGTTGCGCTGGGGCGCCGACGTCGTGATCTACAGCGCGACCAAAAACCTGAGCGGTCACGCCGACGTGGTCGGCGGGGTGGTCGTGGGCAAGCCATCCTGGATCGACGGGGCGCGCGCCTTCGCCCATACCTTCGGGCCGACGCTGGGCCCATTCGACGCCTGGCTGACGCTGCGCGGCATCCGTACGCTGGCTGTCCGGATGACGCGGCATACCAGCAATGCGCTGCAGCTGGCGCGGTTCTTCGAGACCCAACCGGCCGTCAGCCGCGTGAGCTACCCCGAGCTGGAGGCGAGCCCGTTCTGCGCCCGGGCGCGCCAGCTGCTGCCCAGCGGCGCCGGGGCGTTACTCTCCTTCGAGCTGGCGGGGGGGAAGCCGGCGCTGGAGGCGATGCTCGGCCGGCTCCGGCTGGTCCGGCTGATGCCCAGCCTCGGGAACGTCGCCACGACCTTGAGCCATCCCGCATCGACATCGCACCGCGGGCTGGACCCGACTGAGCGCTCCCGGGCCGGCATCAGCGACGGCCTGGTCCGCTGCTCAGTCGGGCTCGAGCATCCGGACGATCTGCTAGAGGACTTTCAGCAGGCGCTCAGGTCGTCTTGACCACGTAGGTGCCGGCGATCTTGTCGTGCCAGCCTTGCTTGTTCGGATCGAAGGCCACCCAGATCACGCCGATGAAGATGACGATGAAGGAGATGAAGAGCCCGACGTAGCGAACAAACGCCTGGACGATGCTCAGGTCGCTGCCGTCGGTCTTGATCACGCGGAGGTTGAGGAGCTTGTCGCCGACGGTCTGACCGGGCCACAGACTGCTGGCCGACCAGAAGTAGCTGAAGTAGATGATGCCGAGCAGCGTCTGAATGCCGGTACGACCGGTGGTTGACTGGTTGAGAACGGCGTTAACGAGCAAGTTGATCACGGCGAGGATGACGCTGTCGATGATGAAGGCAAGGACACGGATCCAGAATCCGGCCTTGGGTGCGGCGGTCAGGTTGATCGACGGCGACGAGGCGGCGCTTTGCATGAATCACCCCCGAGTTTTGGCGCGAGTATAGCACCGCTTTCCGTACAAAAACGGAGCCGAAACTAAGCGGCCGATAAAATCGCCTCATGCCTCATCGGGCACTCTCGGTTGTGGAAAACCTGCCGGACCAGTCCATCCTGCAGCGGATCGGCAACACCCCACTGATCCGGATCCGGCTGCTGGAGAAGGAATTTCCGCACATCACCTTCTATGCGAAGGCCGAATGGTTCAATCCGGGGGGGTCGGTCAAGGACCGGCCGGCCCTGCGCATGATCGAGGAGGCGGAGCGCACCGGCGAGCTCACCGTCGAAAAGGTGATCCTGGATTCGACCTCGGGGAACACGGGAATCGCCTATGCGCTGATCGGGGCCGCGAAAGGCTACCAGGTCAAGCTGGTCATGCCCGAGAACGTCAACGAGGAGCGCCGCGAGATCGTCAAGGCGTTCGGGTCGGAGGCCATCTTCACCCCGGCGCTGGAGGGATCTGACGGCGCCATCCGGGAAGCCCACCGGATGAAGGCGGCGGCGCCCGGCGTGTACTACATGCCCGACCAGTACAACAACCCCTTCAACTGGCGGGCGCATTTCGACGGCACCGGCCCGGAGATCGTCGACCAGACCCACGGTGAGGTGACGCATTTCATCGCCGGCATCGGAACCAGCGGCACCCTGATGGGAGCGGGACGGTTTCTCAAGCGCCACAATCGCGGCATCCGGGTGATTGCCGCCGAGCCGTCTGACGGACTGCACGGCCTGGAAGGCCTGAAGCACATGGCCAGCTCGATCGTCCCAGGGATCTACGACCCGAGCGTGCACGACGAAAAGATCAGCGTGCCGACCGAAGTCGCCTATGAACTGGCGCACGACCTGGCCCGTACCGAGGGGTTGCTGGTCGGAAACTCGTCGGGCGCTGCCGTCTACGCGGCCCGCGAGGTCGCCCGGCGCACCTCCGAGGGCGTGTTTGTGATGGTGTTTCCGGACGGCGGCGACCGCTATCTGAGCTCGGGACTCTACCGCCGAAAGTTTTGACGCTGCGGATGCCGCGGTCCGTCCTGGACGAAATGCGGCAGTATCTCGAACAGGGTTATCCCAACGAGGCCTGTGGTGCGTTGCTCGGCCGGGCCGAGGATGGCGTGCACGAGGTGACGGAGTTCCGCGGGATGCGAAACACGGTCGAGGACCGGCCCTGGGATCGGTATGCGCTCGACCCGCTCGAGCAGCTGCGGGTGCAAAAGGAGGTCGAGGCTAAAGGGCTCGAGATCATTGGCTTCGCCCACAGCCATCCGGATCACCCGCCGATCCCGTCGCGCTTCGACGCCGACCACGCCTGGAGCTTCTACAGCTACCTGGTTGCCTCGGTGCAGAAGGGAAAATTCGCGGAGGCGCGGTCCTGGAGATTGGACGATGGTGGCGGATTCCGGGAGGAGCCGCTCCAGATCGAGGGTCAGCCTTAGAAGGGCTTGACCACCATCATGAACACGATGACGAGCACGATCACCATGCTGACGATGCCGTACAACCGCGCCTGGCCGGAAAGCCGCTGGTACGCGGGCGAGGTCTGACCTTCGGTCTCGAGCACCTTGATTTGCTGGCGGAGCACGCGCGAGTAGAAGCCGATCGCCACCACGATCAGGAGCGCGAAGAGAATTAGCGCGGTGACGATCCACCCCCGAATCCCCAACTGGCCGACCACCACGAGGATCAGCCCGGTGATCAGCAGGAGCCCATAGGCGGGATTCGCGACCCGGCGGTCGATGAACGAGATCCCGCGCAGCACGAAGGCTTCATGCGTCGGCTCCGCCGCCGCCCGCGCACCCCAGATGCCGTAGCCAATGTTGCTGCCCACCGCGGTGATCGCCAGCAAAACGTGGATGTACTTGAGCAGGCTGTACCAGCTCATTGACTTCTTTTACACCATCAGCCGCAGGGCGGCGGCGAAGTGGCGTAGATCGAGGTGGCCTGCGGATCCTGGCCGGTGCAACTCGTATCGCTAGCGAACCAGCCTCCCGCGGTTTGAAGGACGGTGACGTCCAGCTTTACGGTGGTGCCACCCCCGAAATCGAGGATGACGTGCGCGATCGCGCCGGGATTGCCTGCCGGTAGCGCCGTGCTGGTAATGGTTCGCGATTGGTAGGTGTTCTGGCATCGGCAGAGTGCCTCGGCTTGCTGCAGCGGATTCGCATCCAGTCGCTGGGCGAGCCCGTCGGTCACGGGGCAGCTGTCGTATTTGCCCGACACGCCGCAGCTGCCGCCACTGGGTGGATAGAGAATTCCCGCGACGACCGCGGCGCCGTTCGGGTCCAGGTTGGAGACGACGATCCGGCCGTTGACGATGGTGGGGGAGGGGATCGGTGTGGGGGTCGGCGAGGGGGTGGAGGTCACGGTCGGAGTGGGACTGGTCGCCACGCTCTGGAACGGCATGCTGCACGCCGCCAGGGTGATGCCTGTCGCGATGGCGGCGAGGAGAGGAGCCTTCAAGCCCGAGGGATCACGCAACACCGCGATTTTCGGTTACGGCCGGGGCCCGCTGGGGCCGAGAGCGGCTGGTCAAAAAGACCCCGAGCAAGATCACGACCATGCCCACCAGAATGGGAACGGTGAGCGACTCGTTCAGCAGCGTGGCGCCCCAGAACACCGCCGTCACCGGCAGCAGGAAGGTGACGGTGGTCGCGCGTGTCGCGCCGAGCGTGTTCATCATGTAGTAGTACAGCAGGTAGGCGATGCCCGAGCCGCCGGCGCCGAGCGCGATGATGGAGAGCACGGATGCGGGATGCAGGTGGATCGTGCCGATGGTCGGGAAGGCGACGACCAACGCCAGGGGCACGGTGAAGGCAAGCTGCCAGAAGGCCACCTGCAACGGACTGACACCGCGCAGGCGGCGTCGCTGGACCAGCGCGGCAACCGCATAACAGGCGGCCGCCCCCCCGACCGCGAGGGTTCCGATGGTGGTGGCCCGCAGCGGCTGCACGATCAGATCGGGCGCGATCAGGATGCCGGTACCCACAAAGCCGACAGCGACGCCCACGTAGTTGAGCCCGCTCGGCCGCTCCGCCGGGGTAACCCAGAAGGCGAAGACGGCGGTCCACAGCGGCGTCGTCGCGTTCAAGATACTGGCCAGGGCGCTGCTGATCGACAATTCGCCGAAGCCGAACCCGAACCATGGCAAGGCGCTGCCGAAGATGGCGATGGTCACGAAGGGCAGCAGGCGCTGCCGGGTGCCAGGGGGAAACGGCGACTGCCGGCGCGCCGCGAGGATCAGCGCGATGGTGGCCAGTCCCGCGGCCGCGCGCAGCAGCACCATCATCGCCGGGCTCATGTCCTGTACCGCGACCTTGATGAACAGGAAGCTGGCGCCCCAGATGAGGGCCAGCAGAGCGAGCGCGGCATAACCTCGACGCATCAGGTGATTATGCGGAGGGGTGACGTAACCTATTCGGCGTTCGGTTGGGCGCGGTGGCGGGCCAGGAAGTATTCCGGCACGGAGTTCATCGGCGGACGTTCCTGGTCCTCGATTTCCTTCTGCTCGATCCAGTAGCGCTCGTCCTCGTAATGGATCAGCTTCATGGTTTTGTTGACCTCTTCGAGCAGGTGAATCCGATGACGGTCGCCGAGATGCTTGAGGCCCACCTGGATGATGGCGAACGCCATCTTCGACAGGTCGAAGAGCGTTTGATTGCGGTGCACCCGCATCCCGAGGTCGACCTGGGCGATGGCGCGTAGGCCATAGGCTTCCGAGATCGCGAGCAGCAGTCCCAGCTCGACCCCGTAACCGGTAAAGAACGGCACACTCTCCAGCACCCGACGGCGGCCGGCGTACTCGCCGGAGAGCGGCTGCACCAGGCCTGACAGCTCCGGGAAGAAGAGATTGAGCAATGGGCGCGCCGCCAGCTCGGTGACGCGGCCGCCACCTTGCGCCTGAATCTCGGCGCCGAACTGGAGGGGCCGCCGGTAGAAACCCTTGACGTAGTGGATCTCGGGATCACTGAGCAAGGGTCCCAGCAGGCCGTAGACGAATTTCGGATGGATGTTCGTGACGTCGGTATCGACCCAGCAGATCAGGTCGCCCTTCAACATGAACAGGCTTTTCCAGAGGGCCTCGCCCTTTCCGTGGAAGGCGCCGTAGCGCGGCAGGATCTCGCTGTGCTGGACGACGCTGACGCCGGCCCGCTCGGCGATGGCTGCTGTGCGATCGGACGACCCGGAGTCGATCACGACGATCTCGTCGAGCAGTGGGACCCGCTCCATCAGCGCGTGCTTGAAGGTGCGCACGACCTTGCCAATCGTGTTTTGCTCGTTGAGCGTGGGCAGCCCGAGGCTGATGGTGACGCCCTGTCGCTGTTTGAGATCGACGAGCCGGCGGAGGTCGGCGAACTCGCGGCTGTGAAACGTGTTTTCCGCGAACCAGCGGTCGACGCGCTCCGCCGCCGCCGCCCGCGACTCCATGCGGAACGGACGGTCGGGATCCTTCAGCGCACTGACCGGGCCGGCGGGCTTCACCACCATCACGCTGCCCGGCAGCCGGCGGAGCAAGCGGCTGACCGGCGCCCCCAGCACCATCGGCCGGTGCATCAGGCTCATGGTCGCGCCCAGCACGACCAGCTGATGCTGCGCCGCTTCCCGGACGATCGCCTCCCGCACCGAGCTCGAGAAGAGGGTTACCCGGCGAACCGGCACATCGACCGCGCTCGATAACTTGAGAAAGGCCGCCTCCTCTCGCTGACGCGACTCCGCCGAGATCCGCGGATTGAACACGTGCAGGACCACCAGCTCCGCACCACTGTCCTTGCACACCGTGGCGGCCAATCGCAGCGCCAGCTCGGCGCTGGGACCGCCGCGTACCGGCACCAGCACACTTCGAATGGCTGCGGTGTCGGGTCTGACCAGGGCCACATCGCAGGGAGGATCGACCAGGATGTCCTCGACGGCGTTGACCCACAGGCCGTCCGGGCGTGCCCCCTGGCCGGTGCCGGCCTCCAGGATCAGCAGGTTGGTGTCGGTCTCCAGCACGGCTTCGCGAATGCCCTGCGCCGCGACGTGGGCGATTCTAACCTGGCCACGGAGCTCACCAGGACCACGCTCGGCATAGCGAGTGATGCGGGAGAGCAGTGCGCGGTAGGCCCGCGCCACTTCGACGCCCTCACTCAGCGGTCGCTCCGGGGCCATCTCGATCACGCCCAGGAGCGTGCCGCGTGAGTCCTCGGCATTGAGAAATGGCGAAACTGACTTGAGCAGGGGTCCGGTCCGGGCGGGATTGGTGGTGGGGATCAGAACGCGATAGTGGCTCACGACGACGACAGCAGCGGCTCGATGCGTTCCGTGATGATCCGATCCCAGGACAGCGTCCGCATCACGTGGCGGCGCAGCCGCGCCGGCGGCGATTCGATGGCGGTCAGGACGGCCGAGGTAAACCCGGGCGAGCCCGCTGCAATGGGCACGAACGTCGCGCCATCCGGGGCCAGCTCGCGAAACGCAGGCAGGTCGGTGCAGACCACCGGCACGCGGAAGATCGCGGCCTCCGCAAGCGGCAAGCCGAACCCTTCGCTGCCACTGGGAAGGACCACCACATCGCTCAGCATATAAAGGTCGGAGAGAGTTGCCGCGTCGATGGCGTACTCGCCGGTCAATACGGGGCTTTCTTCGAAGAGCAGGTGGACCGAGTCCCGCAGGCCAAGTCGCTCGATCAGCCGCTTGAGGTCGGCGACGTACTCGAGCGAACGTGGATTGTGCGGGCCCGGCGGACCGGTAACCAGCAATTGCACGCGGCGGCCCGCGTCGCGAACGCCGGCCGCCGCCTCGATGGCCCACTCCAGGTTCTTGCGTTTGGTGATCCGGACCGGCGCCAGCATCACGGTGTCGGCGCCGAGCAAACCGAAACGTCCGGCGAGGGCGGTGGCCTTGTCGCCCAGCTGCAGCAGGGCGGCTGGATCGATGCCGTTGGGAATGACGTGCGTCGCACCCACGGTCGTGCCGGTCAGCTCCCGCCACTGGTCGAGCCGCTGGCTCGAAACGAAGATCGGCGTGATCCGCGGGTGCTGGCGCCGGAGGAGCTCCCACGGCTCACCCTCGTGCAGCCAGGGCCGGTAGATGGGATTGAGCCAGCTGATGTCGTGCACCCAGGAAATCATTCGAACCCGCGCGGAGTCGGCGAGCGTCCACAGCGCCGCGGTGAGCGGCAGGTTGAAGTGCAGCGTCAGCGCGTTATGGATGATCAGGACGTCGAGCTCGGCCAGCTCGGTGGAGAGGCGCTGGCCGATGTCGGCGCGGAGCGTCGCGAACTCCGACGGCACATGACCATGATCGAGGGCATCGCGGACGGCGCTGACGGCCGTGTCCCTCGAGTCCAGCTCCGGAATGATGACGAGCCGCGCCGCCTTTGGATCCGGCAGCGGACCGCCGCGTCCGCTGAGGATGGTGACGGGGAATCCGCGCTTTGACAGCCGCACCGCCTGCTCATAGAGGATCGTCTCCACTCCACCGATGACGGGGGGGCAGGTGTAGTGCAGGAGCCCGACGCGCGGCGCTCGGGGCGTCGCCCCACGCGACTGGCGCTTTAGTGCCATAGGAGCGTTTGAGACGTCCTAGTGCCAGGCGAGCGTTTGAGGCGTTTCAGGTGATGACGGGTGGTTCATCGAGGATCACCGCCAGGTCGTCGGGCTTCTCGATGACGTCGACGTGCGGGCGGCCGCCGTTGTAGGCGACTTTGAAGGAGAGCTTGCCGCTACCGACCCTCATGCCGCGGATTTCCACGCTGCGCGCCTGCCCGAACGGGATGGGATTGAGGTAGACGCGTCCGGCCGTCGTGTCGGGAACGATTCCGAGCGCGGTCTGCATCAGATGAAAGGCCGCGCCGGCGCCCCAGGCCTGTGGGTTGCAGGAGACCAGGTACTCGGCAGGACCGTTGTTGTAGCGGGTATCGCGCCGGAATCCACAGAACAGCTCCGGCAATCGATGGTTGGGCATCCGAATACCGGCTTCCATGATGCCGTCGATCACCTGGCCGGCTGCTTCCGCATGCCGGTACCGGCGCAGGCCCGCCACGGCGATCGAGTTGTCGTGGGGCCAGACCGTGCCGTTGTGATAGCTCATCGGGTTGTAGTGCGGCGAGCTGGTGGACAGGGTGCGGATCCCCCAGCCGGAGAACATATCGGGCGCCAGCAGCCGATCGCGCAGCAGCTCGGCGCGCTCCGGGTCGATAATGCCGGCCCAGAGGCAATGCGCCGGATTCGAGGTGATCGAGGGGATCTGCGTCTTGTGCCGATCGAGGCCCTGGGCATAGAACTGTTCGCGGTCGAGCCAGAACTCCAGCTCGAAGCGGCGGCGGAGTTCGGCAGCTTCCCGCCCGAGGCGCTCGGCCATGGCGGACTGACCCAGGCGCTCGAGGATGCGGCTCAGTCCAACCTTCGCCTGATAGACGTAACCCTGCACCTCCACCAGCGCGGCGGGTAATTCGGCCGGGCGCCCATCCGGATAGAGCAGCGAATCGGATGAATCTTTCCAGCCCTGGTTGCGCACCCCGCCGCTGGCCCGCTCCGCATACTCGACGAAGCCGTCGTGATCACTATCGCCGTAGCGATCGACCCAGGTCAACGCACTCAGCAGCGAGGGAAGCAGCTCGACGAAGAGATCCTGGTCATTGAGCCAATCCATCATTTCCACCGCGCAGACCAGAAAGAGCGGCGTGCCGTCGACGGAACCGTAGTACGGGGTATGCGGGATTTGTTTGAGATTGGCCAGCTCACCGTAGCGAGCCTCGTGAAGGACCTTTCCGGGCTCCTCCTCGCGGGCAGGGTCGAGCCGGTGGCCCTGATGTTGGGCGAGGTAGCGCAGGGTGCCTCGGGCGATTTCGGGGTTGAGCATCAGGGTCTGAATGGAGGTGATGAGCGCGTCCCGGCCGAAGGGCGCCGAGAACCAGGGAATGCCCGCCATCGGGAAGAGTCCGCTATCGAACTCTTCGAGCAGGATGCGGAGGTCCATCTGGCCGCGGCGCAGCAGACCACGATCGAGGAAAGCGTTGTCCGTCGTGATGCGGGTGGTCTGATCGTGCCAGCGTCGGTAGGACGCTTGCAGGGCCTGCAGCGCATCGTCGTAGAGGTAGCTGAGCATCGGTTCGTCTTCGCCGATCAACGGAATGACGTCGATGACCAGGGTGA
>Ga0066660_10000882_pt1 | contig 11766 bp, 14 predicted proteins | sample GraSoiAngelo_109_FD_75177 | JGI IMG/M metagenome (GOLD analysis project Ga0066660, IMG submission 75177) | Grasslands soil microbial communities from the Angelo Coastal Reserve, California, USA - 14_0903_12_20cm | ecosystem: Environmental > Terrestrial > Soil > Grasslands | place: USA...
CGCGAAATGCCCGCGACCGGTGGCCTCCAGCCAGACGTAATTTTCCTTGCCGTCGAGGTTCGTTTTCCGGTCGACCTTGGGATCACCATTGTTCTGCCAGTCGGAAGTCCAGCCGTGATTGGGCTGGGCCTGACGGAACTGTGCGTGAAAGTAGAAAGTTCCCTGTGGGAGCGGCTGGGAGTACGCGCGATAGTCAAGGTTGAAATAGAAGGCATCCACTTTTTGCTGGCCTTCGTGGGAAACGGTGATGCGCGCATGCTTTTGAAACGGCATGAAGAAAAAAGAGTTCAGAGCTTTGTCGCTGCCGACGGAGAGAAGTTCGGATTCCCACCGATGGTATTCGCCGAGGCCGAGGCCAAAAAAATCACCCAAAGGAGCTTCGACACTCGGAGCTGTTTCGTGGTCCCAGTAGATTCGCAGCACAAGTTTCTTGAGGTGGTAGGCCTCGGGACTCGCAACGGTGATCCAGATGTGCGTCAGCATGCCGGGGCCGTCCGCATCTAGGAGTGTGAGAACGGCGCCGGGATTGACCTGTCGAAAATCCGCGTTTGCGCCGGAGGGATCTGAACTGGAAACACGCTTGAGGACATAGTCTTGCTGCTGAGTGAGGTCGATCTTGGAAGAGAGTTGTGTTTGTGCCAGCAGAGGCTGGCAAAACACGCCAGAAAACAGAGGAAAAAAGAATTTCAAGCAGGCGCGCAGCATCGGCTCTCCTCATTTCATCAGGGCTAAACGAACAGGGGGATTTTCCTCCGAAAGTATAAACAAAGAAAGGGCGGACTGACCCTTCGTTTGCACTCGGGGTAAGAGTCCGCCCTTTCTGGCCGCTATGTGGCAGAGCCGGGCAGAAGCGCTTAGTGAGCGTCGAATTGGGGCACGGCGGCTGCCGACGCTTGCTCGGTGGAATCCTGGATGGTGAGCCGGTCGGTGCGCATTTTGTCCCACTCGAGCAACGTCAGGCCGTAGGATGCGAAAAGGCGGCGGATGCGAGCGGAGTCCCAGCGCAAAACTTTTTCGAGCACGGGGACGAGGACGCTCATGGCGTTGTCGCTGAGCACGGTGCGCTTGGCGACACGAGTGATGAACTTGGCTTCGGAGACGGCGATGGTCAGGCCGTCATACTGATTGACGTGCATCATGACGGGCAAATCGGAGCTGCCGTCGCCCATGTAGATGATTTGGTCGTGGCTAATGCCGAGGTTCGCACGGAGTTCCTCGAGCACGGTGATTTTGCCCCAGCCGGCAGCGGCGCGAATGATGGAGTCGACTTCGCCCGTGGCCTCGTTGTAACGGAATCGCGTGCCAAAGATGTGATCCGGCGGCACGATGCCCTCGAGTGCCGACTGGATGATTTCCTGCGGCGCGGCAGAGATCACGTTGAAATGAAATTTGTAGCCTTCGGCGAGATTATCGAGCGCGCGCGCAAAGAGCGCGACGTCGTGCTTCAGGCGGATGCGTTTGCCGGTCTCGACGAGGTGCTCGCGGCGGACCTTGCGAAAATCCGGGTCGTGGAGAATGAGATAGCTGAGCTCCGCGCCTTGCTGAACGAGGTTCATCTCCGACAAGCCCTGGACCTTGTCGTGGAAGCTGCTGAAACCGATGAGTTCGCTAAGAACGACTCCTGAGTCGTTGAAGCTAAGCGTCTGGTCAAAATCGCTGGCCAGTAGAATTTGTTTCGTCATGTACCAGTACTCCTCTTGGTCGCTTTCTTGGTGGGCCTGCCCTGGGAAGCCTCCTCACCTTCTCGATACACCTTACCTGTATTCCCCCAGCGCTGCCCCACGAATTATTTTGATGGGTGCTATGCGTTAAAGATGTGAACGATTCATTATACCTTGATTGGATGCTGATTGCTCATAAACGGTTAAAAGGAAAGGAGATGGATGTTTGACATAGCAACAGAATCCAGCAAATTCAGTGCGCTGAAAGAGATAGCGGAGGCGAAGAAAGAGGGAAAGAGGTAAGGAGGCCTTCCAGCTGGGGTGGGCGTAGGGGTAATCCGTGACGGAGCAGAGCTGGCCGCCATAGAGACAGAGGGACTGCGCCTCGGCGCGGTTGAGGGGTCGGCGGCGGATCTGGATGGAATCATTATCGGATTGCGGCGCATGCACGATTCCACCGTGTTCAGCTTCGACTGTGGCGGCGTTCAAAGCAAGGAACATGGTGTACTTCAACAGCGCCATTCGAACGGCCGCGGATTTGAACGTAGTGCCGATGGGAACGGGAGTGGCGAACCGGACAATCAGTTTTGGCGCGCAGCCGCTCTATCCGCCGGGAATTGACGGTTCGAACGCCGGACCGTTCTTCAACTCGTACACGGCGGACCTGACCAATTCCCGCACGCAGGGATTTCGAAGTGGTACCGCCAATTCGAACAAGAGCGGAATCGTTTTCTTTCCGGGGAATGTCGGCTTGTTTCGCAACGGAACACTGGTCGGTGGATTGGGTTTGAGCGGCGACGGCGTGGATCAAGACGATTGCTAACGAACGGTGGCACCAAAGCTCCTAGGAATATTCGAGCGGATCAAATCATGGATCTGGGTGAGCAGCTGCACTATTTTAACTTTCCAAGAAATCCAGCCAGCTAATCCCCCAAAAATCATCGGAGCGGCGTTGACTTCTTGCCGCTGGCGATTTTTGTGAGCGCTCGTGCATACGCTTGGATCGTTTCCGGGACGGCCTAGCTGTAAACAAATTGACCTTCGCGGCGGCGGGCGATCAGTCCCGACTTTGCTCAGAATCTTCAGGTGATGGGAAACGGTCGCGGGGGTGACCCCGCATCGAGACAATCTCGCCACAGTTCATGTGGTTCGTTGCTGAAATGGCCTCAAAAATCCTGAGGTGCTGCTCGTCCCCGAGGGCTTTCGAACTTCTCTCGAGCTGAGGACGGTCGATGGGTCAGCCTGCAGTGTAACGAACTTTTGGTACTGCCCGCTACGGATATCTCCGCGCTACCCGGGGGGGGATAAAAATCATGAAACCTTTTATTTCGATAGTTATCTAAGTATTGAAGCACTGGAAGGCACACAGGACGTGCAATGACCGCTTCCGGAGCCGAGAAAGCAAAGCGATACAAAGGATATAGGGGGATAACCATGAAGAGACTAGAAGGAAAAGTAGCGGTAGTAACCGGCGGAAACAGCGGTATTGGGCTGGCTTCGGCGAAGCGCTTGCAGGAAGAAGGAGCGCGCGTGGCTATCGCGGGCCGCAGCAAGAAAACGCTGGACGAGGCGGTGAAGACGATCGGCAACGGCGTGCTGGCGGTACAGGCGGATGTGACCAAGCTCGCAGACGTCGACAAACTGTACGCTGAGGTTTCGAAGAAGCTTGGGAAGATTGATGTGTTGTTCGTGAACGCGGGAGTCGCGAAGTTCGCGCCATTTGCTGAGACGTCCGAAAGCTTGTACGACGAGCAATTTGACATCAACATCAAGGGAGCGTACTTCACGATCCAGAAAGCGCTCCCGCTGCTGAACGACGGCGCGTCGATCATTTTGAATACCAGCGTGGCAGACAGAAAAGGCACGGCGGGTGCCAGTGCATATTCGGCAACCAAAGCAGCGCTGCGCTCTCTGGCGAGAACTGCGGCGGCGGAACTGGTGGGGCGCGGCATCCGAGTTAACACCGTTGCGCCGGGGCCAATTATTACGCCGATCTTTGGGAGAACCGGGCTCCCGAAAGAGGCTTTCGATGAATTCGCAAAGGAATTGGTTGCGAAGGTGCCGATGAGGCGGTTCGGCCAACCGGAAGAAGTGGCCGGCGCGGTGGCATTTCTGGCTTCACAAGACGCATCGTACATCACCGGAGTCGAGATCAATGTGGACGGCGGAATGGGGCAGATCTAAATCGCTCGCGCGGTTGGCAGGACATATAGGGGCGGCCGGTGGCTGCCCCTTTTTCTTGTTAAGTGTCTATTTGCCATGCGACGGATCCGTGGAATTGGCGGAGTTGATGTCGAGAAACCAGGAGTGGGCGGTGTCGCCAGGGGCGTAACAGTTGCCGTCGGGTGGGTACTTGGCGGGGCAATGCGCGGTGAATTCTTTGCGGCGCGGGGATTGCGCGAATTGCCACACAGTAGCGCTTTCCATACCGCTCGCCGAAGGGGCGGGAGGATTCTCTGGAAATGTGCAGCCGGGAGACGGGGGACACGCGTCGTTGTAGACCCAAATGGAGAAAGCACGTGACTTGAAGTAAAGGTCCGAAACAATGTCTTCCGCTGTTGTGACAGTAGTACGCGCACCTTCCTTAACGGGAATCCCCGAACAGTAGAACCCTCCCTGGTAGTCACGCATCGTCAGAGTCCATAGCCAGCCTTGGATGTAAGAGTGGTAGGCCAGCGACAAGCGACCACCTTCTTCGATATCGAGAAATATGATTGTGTCGCGGGGAAATCCTTCGCGTTTGGCTGCTTCAGCAGTGGCGGCAGCATCCTGCTCGCCTAACTTCTTGGCATCTTGAAGGTTCTTGAATTCGTGTGAGCCACGGCCACGATAGAGAACCAAGAAACCGAAGCCCAGCGAGCGAAGGAGTTCGCGCTTGCCAGACCAGGAATTGGATTTTTCACCAGGAGGAGGGCTGAGCCAGTAGCCGCTGAACGCGAATGTCTCATGGAGCATCCGCAGCGCCGCGTCGCCGGGATAGATGTTCCGATCGAAGCCGAGATAGGAGAGCTGGCCGCTTTCGGGAACCGCCGCGGCCTGCGGTGACACACTGCAGGCTAACAAGGTTGCGGCGGCCAAAAGAGCGACTACAGAAAGAGTTGCTGGCTCTGCTCTGGTATCGATTACCGGTTTGTTATCCATGTTTCGCATTCATGCAAAAAATTCATCACTTGCCGATCGCGTCCCTTCCATGTTCCCAATCCGAATTTGTCCTTGAAGGAAGTCAAATAGAGCAGTGCCAGAATCGTCTGTTTCACTTTTTCCCGATCAATGTCCATTAAGCACTTCACCAGTCCCAGCGGGCGTTCTGAGGACCGCAATGATTGGGAGTTTGCGTTTTTCGTTCAGCAAACCAGAGCAGGCTCGTCACAATGGAGAAACCACCGATCGAGGATGACGTGGCGAGAGAACCATTGGCTTGCTAAGAGAATGCGGGCGAGGGAGCTCACCAGCCGCGTTGGAAGATGACGGCCAATGTTGAAAGCCCATTCTTCCTGCACTTTTCCGAATCGCTGCGTGAGCAGGCAGCGATATGTTTCCGAAAGTGTCGGACTGTTGACTCCGCCCGCGGCCAGGATGGCCTTCCCCGCAAGGAGTCCCGACTCGATCGCTGGCCGTATGCCTTCGCCGCTCTGAGAATAGGCCAAGCCGGCGGCATCGCCGATCAGCAGTACACCGTCTCCGGCCACGTTCCGTTTGGCATGTCCGTACAGAAGATAGGAATGGCCCACCATCTTCGCAGACAGATCAAAAGCAATTTTCTTCGCCTTTTTCAGGAAGGTGCCGAAGGCAGCAAGGTGATTGGGCAGGGCATGGGGATCGAGCCTCCCTAGGCCGATATTGAGAAAGTTCCGCTTACGGACACACCAACCGTAGCCCTTCATGTCAGGACAAAAATAAAGCTCTGGAATCTCAGGCTGGATAGAACATTGATCGCGCTGAGTTTCTGACATCTCGAATTCAATTTCTTGCGCAGCAACGCTGACTTCATGACGAGCGTTAGCCCCCCGCAATCGGGCTACGGGACAAAAATGCCCTCCGGCGCCGATCACGCGTCGGGTCTTGAACTGGCCGTTGACAATCCAGCGATCGCCCGATTGTTCCAGGCGGGTAAGAGGAACGCCTTGGTGAATGCGCGCACGGCAGCGCTTTAATAGAAAATTATCGAACTCGCAGCGGCGAATTCCGTAGCTGATTGGTCGGCCATAATCGGTTTCTACTTCGAGGCTACCCATCCGGCTGGTGCGAAAACCATGGATGTTCTGCAAAACATGGTCGCGTGAATATTCCGCCACATCAATTTCGAGCTCCTCGACGACGGGCGGCGTGATCCATCCTCCGCACACCTTGTCCCGGGGAAAGGTCTGCCGATCCAGGATCACGACGCTCAAGCCCGAATCGCGCAGTTTCCAGGCGCAGGAACTTCCGGCGGGACCGGCTCCAACGATCAGGACGTCGCATGCATCCATTTGGTCTCCTGCTCTTCCTGCTGTTCTTTTGCATACAGGTGCGCGCGGGTCCAAGGAATTTGCTGCCAGGCAGTCCGCGCGAAAACAATTTGAAACAGTTGAAGCGTGCCAACACGAAATCCGGCGACAGCTCCGGCGAGGTAGAGCCGCCAGGCTCTCATGAATTCCGGGCCGAACATTTCGGATATCCGTTGCTCGGACTTCTCGAATCGCACCAACCACTGCTCAAGTGTTCTTGCATAGTGGGGCCGCAAATTCTCGACATCCAGGACGGACAAATCCCAAGGTTCAAAGAGTTGCATGACCTCACCCAGGGTGGGTGGGTAGGCACCAGGAAAAATGCGCTTTCTGGTCCACGTGCTGAAGGGAAGCGGATGATTGCGCCCTATAAAGTGGAGGAGTCCGCGCCCGGTTTTGGCGAGCGAGCGGTGGATGATACTCCCTAGGTCTCGGTAGTGTTCCCGTCCAACGTGCTCCAACATTCCTACCGAGACAAACGCATCACACTCGCCGGAGATGTTCCGGTAATCGTCTTCGATGAATTCCACTCGGTGGCTGAGTCCCAGCTCTTTTGCTCGCCCGCGGGCGACCAAGATTTGCTCGCGTGAAATATTGAATGCCCGGACGGTCACTCCATAGTTTTTTGCCATGTGAAGGGCCAATGCGCCCCAGCCGCAGCCTGCGTCCACGACACGCTCCCCGGGGTGCAGCTGCACCTTGCGGCATACGTAATCCAATTTCGCGACTTGCGCCTGCTCCAGCGTTGCACCGGGAGAAGGAAAATAAGCGCAGGTATAGACGAGTTGCGGGCCGAGCCAGAGCCGGTAGAAATCGGTATTGAGATCGTAGTGTCGCTGGATATTACGACGCGAGCCGCGTAAGGAGTTGCGCTGAACATATTCCATACACTTCGAGACGAGTTTGACGTACCACCTGTGATGTTCGACTTCCGACATGGAGCGATAAAGAATTTCGAGTGCGGAGACGAGATCCCCCTCGAGCGTGATTCGCCCTTTGCTGTACGCATCGCCGAACTCAGCTTCCGGATCGAGTAGCAGACGCAAGAGAGTTTTTCGATCCGGTATGACGATGTTGGCCACAGGCAGCGTGTCTTTTGGCGAAACTTCGGCGCTGTTTCGGAACCGGAGCCGGACTGACGGTTGACCCGCCGCTCGATAGATCTTTCCCAGCAACCAATCGTCGATTCGAGAGGACTTGTTTTGTCCAGACATGGCGAGCCCCTCCCTGCCCGGTGATGGAGTTCGGATGGGTTCGACGATCATACCTCAACAAGCGTGGACGAGAGTGGCGAACGCCGGCGAACAAGCAAGTGTCATCCGTGCTCGCGTCGTAATGGCCGCCATAAATCACAGCCATATATCTTCTGTTCACAAGGAAGGCTGAATGGGAACAGCTAAAACAGCCAGCTCCTCTAAGCGTACTGTAAGGCATTTTGCTAGTTTCCTCCCCTACTTCTCTGGACCGCCTACGCCGGGCGCAGGATGGCGCGGCACGCGGCTGCGCGCGCCGTGAGCGCGTCAGCGAGCCGCGCGATGATCGAATGAGTGAGCCCTTCCTCGGTCATGCGAATTCTTCTATAGGGTCTATCTCTTGCGCCGGAGCACTAGATCCAGGCAATTCGAGAAGCGGCCATTCAGGCTTTCCACGCTCGAAGGAAAGAAGGAAGCGTCGATGCTGTTCGGGCATTTTTCCAACAGCAACGTCGATTAGCGACTCCCCAGCACTGGTCAGCTCGTCGATCGAGATCGGTTCTGCTGTCATACCTTTGAAGCCGCGGCCAAACTCGGCGGTGATGGATTTTCGCTTCGGGGCCAGCACTTCGAAGATTGGTCGGTTGTGACTGAGCAGGTACACGAGAAAGGCGCGACGTAGCGTTTCGTCAATACCCTCATTCGCAAGAAGGTCGCGTACGTCAAAGAGGTCACGCGGATGTTGGCGGTCAAGCGCGGCTACGATTTTTCCAGCATAGATCCGCAAACGACACGACGCGTACTTCCGCAAACCCGAACGTCTCTTCCACGGAGCGAGAGACCGTGAGCAATTCCGGTTCATACACACAACCGCGCAAAACAGGTGTAACCTCGATCTTTGTCTGGACGCCGCCCACTCGGATCAATAATTTGGCAACTGCCTTCTCGGGCTGAATCACGGCCGTTGAGTAGTTGGTTCGTCTTGCCTTTGGTAACAGGGCGCATCACCAGCTAAGTCGGACACCGCCTTCCCCGTTTCCCCTATTCGTGTGATAGTCCCTCCACTGTCCACTCAGGTCCCCTCTGTAGGTGTTTATTTCGGAGTTCTAGTTGCGTCTGCCCTTCTGCATCTTCAAGTTACGAAGCGACAGAAGCCTGCATTTCGTAGAGGCAGTGCAGGCCCTCGACGACGCAAAAGCACGTGTACAGACACTGATCGAGTTATGGCCCGGCGAGTACGTCATTCACAATGAGGCAACAGGAGAGCGGATTTCGATTATCGTTGGCGACACCACGAACTAAACAAATACCTCCCTTAGCTCCCGTGAGTAATGGACTGCGCCCGGCTTACGTGGTGTGAGTGGTAGGCTTTATCCAGATATTCGTCGAGAACATCATCCTACGGCACCTCATGCGTGCGAACTTCCCCCTCGTCAGCGTCCTCGGCGTCTTCGACGCCCTTCACCACGTCGGCCTCGAATGCGTTTCCTTCCTCGAGCAACTCGTCCACACTCTCCGAATCCGCACCTTCGACGTTGGACAATCCCTGCAAATCTCCCGATTGCTCGCCCGACCGCGCTCCCAGCCCCTCCAGGGCGAATGCAACCGTTTCCACGCTTTGGTTTTTCCCCTGAACCTGTTCCTTAAGTGCGCCCGCCGTTTCCCCGCCGGTTGTCTTCTTGCCGCCGGCCTTCGTTTTCACCTCCGCCTTTTTCGGAGCTGCCTTCTTCTTTGCCAACTTCTTCTTGGCAGTTACCCTCTTCTTAGCCAGCTTGTGCTTAATCGCCATCTTCATCGGCGCCAACTTCTTGCCCGCAGTTCTCTTCGATTTCGCCTGCTTCTTCTTGGTTTTCTTTTTGGTAGCCATACGCGCAGTGTACCACCGGTCCTATAAAAGCGAATGTCAAGAGACATTTTTTCCGTCGGCTCGGTGCCGACACTTTTTTGGTCGCGGCATTCAGCCCAATTATTTGAACGCGCACTCGCGATCGACGAGTGATCTTCCTCAGACGACGTAGTGTCGTGCTTCGTTTCGTCGCACGAAACGGTGAGATTCTTTTTCCTTCCTGTGGTTCCATTTCACGGTCGTGACGGCGCCATTCGCTTCCTGAAACTAACAAGCCTAACGGTTATCCGCGCAGATAAGCGGCAACTCATGGTCCTATTTGAGGCTCGTGGCAGCCGATCGAGCCGGGCCATGGATATGTCGTGACTGGGCGGAGACAGTCACATAGCGCACTCCCAAGAAACGTTTCGCGGCCTCCGAGGCTACTCGGGTGATCTTGTTCTGGAACTTAGCCTTCGGACGTCGGGTACTAGGGAAATACCTGACCCGAAATCAGGGTGAACACTTGATTGCGGCGACCGGAGCACTGATGAAGGATGCTTGCAAATGCGGGAGTCACTCTGCATTGAGGCAGTCGGGTGAGTTCGCTACCGAATTCGACTAGGAAACAAAAGGGAGGGGTTTCTTTCGATCCCCAAGTGTTTCTTGCGACGGTGGGCGCGGCAAGGACTATTACGCAGTGCCCAAAAGACTACAAAATCTTCTCTCAAGGTGATCCCGCCGAGAATGTTTTCTATATTCAGCAAGGTAGGGTAAAGCTCAAGGTCGTATCCAAACAGGGCAAAGAAGCGGTCATTGCAATCCTAGGCGCGGGTGAGTTCCTTGGTGAGTCATGTTTAATAGGTCAGACTGTCTGCCTGGCCACGGCTACGACGATGGTACCCAGCTCCATACTTCGAATTGTCAAGCAAGAGATGCTACGTGTCCTCCACGAGGAGCGCACGTTTTCAGACCTTTTCGTACCGTACTTGCTTTCACGCAACGTGCGCGCCCAAGAGGATTTGGTCGATCAACTTTTTAACTCCAGCGAGCAACGGCTGGCCCGCACTCTTTTGTTGCTCGCCAACTACGGTAAGGAAGGCACACCCGAAACTGTAGTTCCGAAGATAAACCAGGAAACTCTAGCAGGAATGGTTGGCACAACCCGGCCCCGCGTGAGCTTTTTTATGAATAAGTTCAAGAAGTTGGGCTTTATCGATTACAAGGACGGATTGCGAGTGCACAGGTCCCTTCTAAATATCGTCCTGCACGACTAGCCTCCTGATCGCGTAAGGCAATGTAGGGCAGTGGCAGAGTACAATTGGTTTCCTGGGAGATTCCTCGATTCTGAGCAATTTTGCACACCTTCATTTGGTACCTCCGTATTTAGGGGCCGTGCCTCGCCAAAACGTCGTACACCGGCAGAATGAATGACCTGGAGAAAAGCTGAATTCGGATAGTTCCGATAAGATTCTTGCTATGGCCAGCGCTTGCCGTTCCTGCGAGGACCTCGTCTTCGAAAACCTGGCTCTCCGTCGGCAACTGCTGGCTCTGCATACGCAACGGCCTCGCCATCGATTGACTGGTCTGCGCAAGCTGTTTTGGGTTGCGTTGAGAAACGTTCTGGTCCGGGTGGACCAGGCCTCTCGTCTTGGTCACTCCCCGAACCGTCGTGAACTGGCATCGAGCGGGGTTTCGTTTGTATTGGGCATGGGTCTCAAGATTCAGACGAGTGGGAGGACGGAAGCGTGTCAGCAAAGAGGTTCGTGCATTAATCTTCCGTATGGTTGCCGAGAATCCGACCTGGGGAGCACCGCGTATTCACGGCGAACTGCTCAAGCTTGGTTTCGATGTTTCGGAAGGGAGTGTCTCGCGATGGATCCGGCGAGCCCCAAGAGATCGCGATCTCGTGAAGCGATGGCTGACGTTCCTTCAGAAACCATCGCGAGGCAATTGGTGCGATGGACTTCTTACGCTCACGTTTGGTGTTCTGTACTGCTTTTTCGTTATCGGCCACGACCGGCGTAAGATCCTGCACTTAAATGTGACGCGAAATCCCAGTGCGCTTTCGCTTATACAGCAATTGCGAAAGGCGTGGGTATCGCATAGGGCAACGGAGCCACGGCCCCGAGAAGGGAAGCCTATTGACCTGAAGGACCAGGGGAAAAGAATGTCCTAACTCTCATTTGTATTTTCTTGGACCGCCTGGGGACCTTGCCTGTCGAAAGGCAACACTCTTTTCGAATCTAGCTAAGGCGGTAGCTGGTGAGCCAATCCGTGGCAGCTGCTGGGGCCATAAAAAGGGACGTACGATCTTCTGACTCGCGCAGTCCGCAATTCCTCCGATGTGCTTGTCGGCCGTTTGCAGGATGGCACGGTGACCTATATTCATCGGCGACGCTGGCCTGCCGTCGTAAGGTTGGCGGATTGGCTTGACGGGACGAAACTGGCGGCAATTCACGAGGAACATAAGCCGTCCGGCGCACACAAACTTCACTTAATTCCTTTTACGAAGTGGGTCCCAACAGAGATACGGCAAGTGGTAAAGGAGCTTTCCGAGCAGGAAGCCATTTCCCAACTCGCCGACTGGATAGATGTCA
>Ga0066660_10000890_pt1 | contig 11736 bp, 12 predicted proteins | sample GraSoiAngelo_109_FD_75177 | JGI IMG/M metagenome (GOLD analysis project Ga0066660, IMG submission 75177) | Grasslands soil microbial communities from the Angelo Coastal Reserve, California, USA - 14_0903_12_20cm | ecosystem: Environmental > Terrestrial > Soil > Grasslands | place: USA...
ACACAAATGGAACACTTGCTAGCAATGCAACCAGAACATCTCTCGACGCAATGAAAAAGAAGACGAACCAGAACAACAGTCCCAGCAGCAGTCCAATCCCCAACCCTTTACGTGAAAAGACATGGGGCTTAGAGGCAGAAGGATTCCAGGTGAGGTATGGCCAGAGGCTGGCCAGTGTGGCACAGGTGAGGCTCATGACCAGTGAGCTCATCAAAGTGGAATCCGTGAGAAAGAAGATGACGAAAAAGAACAGGAGCCCTAGTCCCAGTCCCATGCCACTTCTTCTCCACGAAACGATGGATGGCTTGGCCTGAGCTGGAGGGAAATCGATTAAGGTAGCGGTGAATACTCCCATCACTCCCCCGATTACCAGAGCTTGGACGGTAAAGCCAAGATCAAAATGATGGTCGAAGAAAAAGCGGATGAGCGGGCCGACTAGTCCCAGGACAAAGGTGCTGACAAGCCCACAGGTAATAACTAATGTCAACCACTGCAGTGGCCCATGCTGGCGTCCGAGTAGATCATAGGCCAGATAAAGCGTCCCTATTATTGCTAATAGGACACTGATAATGATGAAACTATCAAGTACAATCGGAAGAAGAACAACTTGTGCCAGTACAACCATAGTCCCTTTCTCCTCTTTGCCCGGCCAGATATCGCGAGAGAGGGGGTGAAACAATGGCCCCACTCGTATTGAGGATGCCGAGTTGCGCCGCATTCGGAATGCCAGGTGATTTAACATGGAAAAGATACACAGCACGCAGACAGGTGTCTCCATCAGATAGTCTACCTGAAAAACACAACAAGTACAACAACCGAACGATTTTAGTCAATGAGCAACTTCCAGGTATTCAGAAACGTAGTACTTCATAGTACCCCTTCAGATACGTCAAGATATTTCATCAGGCCACCAGGAGCAATTTTTTGCAGCAAAATAATAAGGAAGAAGACCGACGGAGACAACTAAATGATCCATCGTCTGGCGTAAAATGGCGAAGGCGTATAAATGAAAACCACCCAGCAGACGAACAAAGTCCCAAAAATGCTCCCGGTCAAGAATCGCTTGGAGAACGCATCAAAGAGGGTGCAGAAAGGGCTGTCGAGGAAGTGGAGCAGGAAGTAGCAGCCGCCCAAGAAGGTGCAGAAAAGGTGGTCGAAGTAGCACAGCAGGAAGTGGCAACCGCTCGCAGGCCCTGGTATCAGACGAGAAGGTGGGGAAGTGTTCTGCTGGTTGTGCTGGCTGTCCTCCTGGTTCTTTTTGGGCTTCTGGCCTGGTGGGTAGCTTCCCATCCGATCTTAGCCATTGATATCACGATTACACGTGACTTTCAAGAAAATCAAGCTCTCTGGCTGCGAACTACCATGATCGCAGTCAGCTACATTGGTAACATGCAGGTACTTTCTGTAGGACTCGTTGCTCTGTCGGCCGTGCTCTTCTGGATGGTAGATCTGCGTTTGGAAGCGATCACCGTCGTAGTAGTTTCTGCAACGAGCGCCTTTTTAAATGCGTTGCTTAAGTTCATTGTGGCACGTCCGCGTCCCTCCGCCGGTATGGTCGAGATCATCCAGGCGGCGAGTGGCAATAGCTTTCCCAGCAGTCATGTCATGTCCTACGTGGCACTCTGGGGCTTGCTGTTCTCTTTCGGCATCATCCTCTTCAGAGGATTTTCCTGGTGGCGTAACGCGCTGCTAGTTGTTTCTGCGCTGTTTGTTGTGCTGGTTGGGCCTTCGCGCGTCTACCTGGGCGATCACTGGGCGAGTGATGTTTTAGGTGCCTATCTCTTGAGTGGAATTTTGCTTGGTGCCGCCCTGTGGATGTACTTGTATTTAAGAGGGAGGAATGTGCTGGCTCCGAAGGGCAACATAGCCGAACGTTTTAGAAAATATTGGTGACCCGGAGATTGCCGCTTCCCTAACGAATTGTATGTAACCGGAAGTCATGCCCGGGACAGAGCTCGTACACCAGAACCTGCGTACAAGCAGATCAAGATCAGAGCGGCGATGATTATGCGAGCCGCGGGTACACCTATATTGACAACGGGGTCTATAAGTTCAAACCCAGCTATGACCAGGCTGACCACCTCGATGAGTACAGCCCGCTGGTGGGCCCACGGCTTCAACACCCAGAAGCCCCAGGCTATGATGGGCGAGGCAAGGGCCACTACCAGAGAGACTCCACCTGCTGGGCCAAAGAAAATTGAGACACCGCTCACGATGATTGAACCACGCGGCGCTAGAAGTCCAGCCAGCCGGGATAGGCTGAAGAGAAGCCCGAGTATGCCCTGGATACTCAAGAGAACGACAATAGCTGTGATCACCAGTGAGTGCTTGCGCGTAATTATGTTTTGCATGTTCTACTCCTTGCTTTCGTACTCGCTACATCATCAGGAGATATGCGAGAGAAGAACCCCCAGCAAAGGGACTTATCGACCGGATTTTATATCAGGTTTCAAGGACCGGTGTAGAGCTGGATTTCTTCGCGTGCCGTCTCTCCAATGCGCTCGTTGTCCACTGATACAAGAAGATAAAGAGCGCCAGCCATAGCGCGCCACAGAGATAGCCACCGAGGACATCGAAGGCCCAGTGCTCGCCCTCATATACTCGTGAAATGCCTATCAGAAGGATATTGAGCGCGGCAAAGACTTGCAAAGGGATCAGCACCCAGCGGTAACGCCATGTGCGTACGGGCCTCGTGAAACTCAGGTACAGCAGAAAGCCGTAAAAGAGCACTTCATGATTGACATGGCCCGAGGGAAAGCTATTATACTTAAGCATAATATCTACACGAACAAGATCTGGGGAGGGGCGCAGACGAGCAACGTAATTGCCGAAGACTGTTTCAATGCCATTACCGACAGCCACGGTCAACCCCAAAAAGATGGCTTGTCGATACCAGCCCATGAGCAGTATCACGGCGAAGACGATTCCCAGGGCGATACCCGAAGGCGTAGGATTGTTGAACGTCCCGAAAAAGATGAGAAAGGGGGCGAACCATGATCCGTAGAACAGGCCCTGAACCGCTCGCGTGAATGCCAGTTCGACAGGCCAGGGGCCGAGATGGTTACGAATGAGCATGGAAGCCCCGACGAGCGTAAGCAAGCCAATCATCCAGAGCGTGAGGGCAATACTGCTGTGTATAGCGCTATTCCACCAATGTGCAGGAACCATCTTGCTCGCATGGTTCTGTTTGGGTGAATCCGGCAGAGTAGTTGAAGTATCCATGTGTTTATTCCTCTCCATTCGATTGATCCTGCTGACTCTAGGGGAGCACAAGATGCGTTGCCCGAATGACACCGTACTTGCTCTTCTTGCCTACAGCCACGATCACTGTGCCCTCTTGCAACCCCTGCACCAGGCCAGGGGAAACAGGTTTCCCTGACGGTGTGAGGACGGTCGCACTCCCATTCACCCGTATAGCCACAGGTCTGGTATCACCTGTCATCTGATGGGGGATCGTCCCCGCGATAATGTATCTGTGTTGCTTCCCCGGATGTGCAGCCGCTCCCACCACAGTCACTTTGTATCCATGCTCTAAAAGTCTCCCGACAAGTTCTGGTGTTTCCTGGTGCCCCTCTTGAACATCCCTATCACACTGCTGTGTCTTATCTTCAGTTCTTTGTTGTTGTGATGCGCCAGACGGTTCCTCTTCTGCCATCGGGTGCTCAAACAATGCACCGTTATACGAACTGGGAATGGCTACCTGCACGGCGTGCGGCATAGCATTGAAGCGGTACGTGACTATCGCTTTTTCCGCATTGCCACCATTTTGCAGCACTTTACGCTCCGCTTTGCTCAGATAGTCTTTGAGCCTCACCGCGCTTCCATCCAGCTGCAAGTCAATCGAAGCCGGGACACGGATAGTAATGCTTGCCCCACGAAAGTATTTGGTTGCCTCGGCATCAGGTCTGCGCCGGAACAAGAGCGAAGCGATCTCTTCCAACGTCGTCAGGGCATTGCCCGCTGTAACCACACAGACATCGAGCACTCCATCATCGAGATAGGCGCCCGGCGTCATCTGCACAATATTGGCGTAGCGGCGCGTATTGCCGATGATCACCTGCAAGGCCTCGCCTTCCCAGACCATCTTGTCCTCATGTTCCCCGCCGCTGACGTGCACCTCTAGTGGGAACGGATGTTGCTTGGGAAGTTCTTCGGCGGCTGCGAGGCCGACCGCCAGGCGGCCCACCTCGTACTTGAAGGGCTTGGAGACATGCTCCATGATGCTGGCATCCAGGCCAAGCCCTGCCATCAACAAGAAGTGATGCTTCGCCCCCGGTGTTGCCTTCAGTGGGCTCTTACGTACTTGCTTCTCCTTCTTTTGTCGCCCCTTCTCCTGTTTGTCATGGGTCATGCCTGGAAACACCAGACCTTGCACTTCGACATGTCCAATATCGATCTTGCGAGTTTCGCTGTCAACGAGGGCAAGAGCGGCTTTCACAGGATCACTGGGCACGCCAATTTCAGCCGCCCAGACATTGGCAGTGCCACCGGGAATCACGCCAATGGCGCTTGAACGTTTCCGGCCATTCATTGCACCGTTCAGGACTTGATTCAGAGTTCCATCTCCGCCATAGCCTATGACCAGGTCGCAGTTTGCTTTCACCGCCCTGGTTGCCAGTTCCATACTCTGTCCGCCAAACTCTTTCAGGGCAATCTCCGTCCTCCAGCCAGCCGCCGACAACACAGCAATCAGGTCAGCGATTTTTACCACGTTCTGCCCGGCGCGGGGATTGATGATCATATAGGCTCTCTTACGACTCATAATATTTCTTTCTTTCTACATCTTGTGGTAACGCATATCATTGGTTCTCTGGCGAGTTACGATAACTGCGTCAACCCGGGGCATTGGTAGAAATTTTCTGGCTATAGCTTCCACTCTGCATTCCAACAGAAAGACAAAGCTTCTACAAGGCCAGGTTCACTCCACTCCCTCCCTTCTACTGATCCTACCTATTGGCTAGTGTACGGCCAATTAGCAGGAATGTCATGCTCCTTAAGTGGTATTCAAATTCCCACTGGCACTTAAGTATTAGCCTTCCACGTTCAACACAATCATCATTGAATACTACCTAAGGAGCGTGACGTTCCTGCCCAGGAACAGTACACTACCTGTGTATTCACGAAAATCAGGGAATCTGTCGTCCAACCTAATTGTCCAGAGCATTCATACAGGAGGGTCTCATGGAATATCAGCAGCAACAGCCAGCCGCCGAGAGGATGCGAGAGAGGTCATTAGAGGAAGTGCAGATGGTTGAACAGAAGGTGAAACCCTACGAAGAGTTGTTCATCAAGTGTAAGGATGACTGGATTCATCACCTGGCGCAAGCGCTCGCCTTTAGCTCGCTCATGGCTTTCGTGCCAAATTCCATCCTGGTTTTCGCGGTTTCTGATCTGATTCTAGGTAAAATGGATAGCCAGACATGGCATGTGCTTATCGGGGGTCTCTTAGCGAACACTCCATCACCGCTCTTATCACCCTTGACTCAGATCCTCGGCAATGCGTACAACACACTTGCCCATACCTCCGTCATTGCGGTGCTTTTCACGATTGTGCTTGCTGTCCTGCTTGGTTCATTCTTCTTTTCCCTGATGGAAACCTGTTTTGATGTAATTTATCACCTTCCCCCACGCCCATTTCTCCGTAGGCATCTTGTATCGATTGGCCTGCTCCTCTTGTTTTCCGTGCTCACACCGATCCACGTCATGATTTCGTTAGCACCCACCTATCTCCTCTCTTTTATATATGTTGTTCCATCAGGCACCCTTCCAGAGAGTAATCTCATCTTTCGTCTTGCCGGCATTGTAGGAAGCACCATTATCTCATTGATGTTGTTCCAAGCCATCTACGCGACGATTGCTCACCGACATATCACTTTTCGCACTCTTGGGCGTCACATGCGCAATAGCTGGCGTGGGGCGCTCATAGCAACGGTAGCGATGCAACTGTTCCTGCAATTGTTCCCCATCTATGCGGCACGCTTCCTGGGGAGCTATATTGGAGAGATAGGATTCGTCCTGATTCTCTTATTTTTCATCTACGTCTCCACGCTCCTTCTTTTGTTCGGAGCCGAAGTCAATGCCTTCTTTGCCGAGGGAATACGTGTCCCCAAAAACGATCTCATTACGCGGGCAAGTCAGGATGAACGCCGATAGCAGCTGGAGTCAGGTGAGAGGTTACGTAACAATGATCCTCTGGATGGTATGACAAGGGAGTTTCTTTCCTTCTTCTCACATGAGCCGATGTAGGGTTCCGCGTGAGGGATGTCAAGATCTGAAAGCAGCATTCCGCGTCAGCGTGATACTGCTACTTTAGTAGCACACATGTGCAGGGCACAGCGCTCCTTGCAATACTCCTTTTAAGCCATGACATTGACCACTGCTCACGATTACAATCATAGTGTGATGAAGGCCATGCATGGTATCCTGGCTTCTTGCTACTCTGGGAAGGGGAGGCCAATGAAAACGGATATGGGGGCAGCACACATTAGCGGCCAGCTCTCACCAAACAAAGGAGTGAAACCTATTCACTGCAAGAGAGTCTGCTTGGTGATTAACCCGAAAGTTTGGCAACAAGGAGAAGTCCTATGGACAAGGAAAAAGCATATTTAGTCATTCATCCGAAGGCAGAGCAACACGTCGCTGCTATTGTCAACGTCTTAGAGGAGAGATGGGACACAATGCCCCTGGTGACCCGCTATGCCGGACATGGCATAGAGATGGTGGAAAACGCTCCTGAGCAGGGTTACCATTGGATCATTGCCCTTGGAGGGGATGGCACTCTCAATGAAGTGGTCAATGGGGCAATGAAGGCCCAGCAATCATGTACGGTGGCAGTGCTTCCCGGTGGCACTGCCAATGACTGGGCACACGAAATTGGTCTGCCTGAGAATCCCACCGATGCTGCACGTGCTCTCATCAAGAGTACTTCTCGCAGGATGGATATTGGCCATGTTGAGGTGCAGGAACTCAGCTTTCCTCAGGAAACACTCCAGCAGGAGGCAACTCCGAGCAAACCCACTACCAGGCATCACTTCTTGGCAACAGCGGGACTGGGCTTAGATGCCGCTGTTATCCGTTCGACGTCAGACTCTTTAAGGCAGTGTTACGGTCAACTCGCCTTTTTTCTCAGCTGGCTGGAGACCTTCCCCCAGATCCACCACTTCCCTGTGCAGATCCAGTGGTCTAATCGCACATCCTGGGAGGGTCAACCAAGGGAAGTGCTGGTGAACAATACCCGTCGCTATGGGAGTGTCATAGACGTCGCGCCCCAGGCGTATGTGAACGATGGCTTGCTGGATATCCGCCTCCTCTCGTATACCGATCTATTGTTTCATTACATTCAAGACCGCTCCTTCTCGCTCTGTGTCCCGGCTACCACGGCGATGGAGCTTGATGGGAGCTATGTCCCTCTGGAAGACTACGTGAGCCAGGAAAACTGGGAGCGCCTCCAGGAGGCAACCGATATGGAAAAGGTTATGGTTACCTATCGGTTCTATGTCAAATCCGCTGCTTTATCCATGGCAGTTCCACCAGGATACACAGGTGAATTATTCAACGGCATGCGAGAGCATGATGCCGCCGAGAACATTGCACCTGCCCGCACTCGTCTGACCATGTCTGCAGCTGATCCGCCTGTGGAAGGGAGCAGAACTATAGCTTTTCGTGCGACACGCGTTAGCCAGGACCCACTGCTGTATGTTCTGCCAGACAATGATGCGGGTCCATTCTTACATGTCGCTGATATCATCTTGCGGGAAAATAACGACCCCAAAGAGATTTTTGCGCACCTGATCCGCCTGGGCAGTGGCAGTGCCTGGAGCCATACAGCTCTCGTCTGTTCGCTCGGTGATTCATCTCGGGGATTGAACAACGCCTTGCTCGTTGAGGCAAGACCCAGAGGCATCCAACTGGTCAACTGGTATGATGAAATGGCTCCAGTTGACCAGTTCACTGTCGGGATCAAGCGTCCGCGCCTGGAGTGGTACGTCGAGACGCCCGCTGAAGTGTCGTACCATGGCCCTGGTGATCCAGAAGATGGCCTGGGAATTGACTACCTGCGACATGTGTGTGGTATCGCGGTGGATCAGATCAACGGCTTGTATGACACCCAAACGGTGTATAAGCTGGCAACCTTGTACTTTGAGCGAATAGCGAAGAGGCAGCTGGGAGCGGACCCAGATGTCACTGATACCACGATGCGGCAGCTGGGAGCAGTTCCATACGTCGGTTATGCCACGGGTGCCATGACCGACTTTTTCAGGCGCTGGCAAGCAGTCCCTGCCCTGGCCGACTTCTTCAAAAAGTGGCAAGAAGCGAACTACTCAACCAGTTCGGTGATGCGTTTCATGTGCAGTGGTCTGGTGCAGTATAGCTTTTTTGAAGCTCTGCGTCGACGGATCATGAACGATCTCGCCATTCCAGCACACCGGGATGCCGCCATGAGCAACCTGGGGAACATGCAGCGTGTCCTGTTCCGTGACGACCCCCAAGGCCTTATTCCCACCTATGTGCAGCAGGTCCAGTCGGGCAAACGTGCGCTCAGCGATCCTGTTCCCCAGGAGGTGATTGACCTGCTCAAGTCAGCCATCCCCGCGGACTTCAGTACGAGCCCGAATCTGGAGTGGCGCTCTGTCATTCACAGGGGAGTGGTTTGGCACATTCGTGAGGCTCTTGCTGATTATATGCCACAAAGTGAGGAAGAAGTGATGGTCTTAGTGATGCTCAGTTCACAGCAGCATTTATACTAACGAATAGGCGCGGGGTGGCAGGAGGACTATGCTACTTATACCAGGTTGCATTCTAACCCTCAATTCTAAAATGAGGGAAAAACATCATGCTACCCCTGTTGCGCCAACAGCCTGCCTGCGCGCAGGACCTCGACTACCTGAAGAATGGCCTCTGTTACGAAACGCGCATATTCCCGCTGGGACAGCAGACCCTCGTGATAAGCCCCTTGAACTGTGATGTGCTGGCTGTTCGGCTTGCAGCTCGGTGAGATGTTCCCCCCTCCTCGGCTGTTCGGTCACGCTCAGCACGACCAGTGGTCTATCGCCCAGGCTTCCCGCATTGTTGACCAAGGGACGAGACAGGTCATCCCAGACCAGTAGGGCATCGCCAGCGACACTCAGCGCACGGGGCGTACTGGTGAACGCCATCAGTTCAGCATATCTCGCTTCGTGGCAAACAGTTGAGGGGCAAAACCGAGCAATGGCAGCCCGATGAGCAGGATGAGCATTGTCATCAGGATTTTTTTCATAGTCCTCTCCATTTTCGCTTCTAGCCATCCTGAGGTCCATGATCAAGCCTGCCTAGTCGGTCGGCGTCACGATGACGCTTCCCCGCATGCCCAGGAAAGCGTCTCCAACATCAACGTACGAGTAGCTGCCCGTTTTCGTGAAGGTCACCGCGAAGCTGTGGTTGCGACCGGCATCGGGCGGGTAGAGCGGGCCAGAGTTCAAGAAGCTCGAGCCATCATAGCTTTTCGGGTTCCCACTTGGACCACTCATGTACCAATCGGGGATCAGCGGAAGGGCCTGCCCGGCGAGAAAAGTCACTCCATGGATCTCGTTGATCGTGTCGTTGGCCCATACCACCGTGTCTCCCACCCTCACATGGACGTTTCGCGGGAGATATCTCATGACCGCCGCGTTATGGAAGACTACATTGCCGCATGCCTTTGAGGTCGACCCATTGTCTGGAGTAGACCCTGCTGCCACGTTGATGAACCAGCCAGAACTTGGGATGCGAAGCTGTCCAGGGCCGTTTGCGTTGGGCGGTTCAGTGAGGATGGTGGTACTCGTACCGGTGCCATCTGGCCCGGAAGTGACTTTGTTCAGCGTGAATGTCGGGGGAACGAATATCGAGCTGAAGAGTATGCCAGTCGTGGGAGCTGGCGCTCCGCAGACACCAAGGAGAATTTGAACGGCATGAACGCTGCCGGGCCTCAAACCGGAAAGTCTAATCTTGACTGCAATCGTTGGCGTCGGCGAGCTTCCAACGCCGATGCCCTCCAGGAGGGCACTTCCCTCCGCCTCAGAGCCTTTTACCGAGCCGAGATCAACCCTCGCTCTTTCCGGGGGGCTCGTCCCGAGGGCGACGTGATGGAAATGGGTTCCATCGGGATTGGTTGAGGGTGCAACTGACTGGAAGTCATTGCTTGCCCTTGCCCCCGCCGCAAGGTCCGCTTGCAACTGATCTTGCGCTTGCTGAGCATACTGCGCCTGGGTGAACGGGTACGCGGTCCCAGCTGGATGTACGATCACCACTCCCCGCATTCCGGAAACACTCAGGTCGAAATAGACGTTGACGCCGGGATGCGTGAAGGTGAGTGAGTAGGTGGTGTCTCCGTGGGGGAAAGCGTTATTCCAGTTGTATCCCGCGGGGACCATGCGGCCAGAGCTTGATATGGCGCTGACACCATCGTAGGTGGTTGATCCGCAAGGGCTGATATCGATGTTGACGATAAAGGCGCACGGGGGAATACATGAATTATCCGCACACGTTCCAGTGAAGGTAACACTGTGTTCTTCGCCTGTGTTGAGCGTCCAGACCACGGTATCGCCGGCGTCAATAGTGATCACGCGGGGATAGTACCCTTCTGCTTGAATCGCCTGGTCCTTCGACTGGCCGCCAACAAGGACATGCCAGGTTCTGGGCCCGCTCGACGTGGACTGAGCATAGACCGAAGAAATGACGGTGGCGGGTCCGGCGGCCATTGACCAGAGGGCAAGCAGTCCCAGCAGTGCTGCACCAACCCTCTTAGCGATCCCTGGATTTCTCATCGATTTCCTCCTTGGTTTGGTCAGGTGGTTGGTGACACAGCTTCGATCAAATGGCTACCTGAATTGGTCGGAGGCCATGTCTTCGGCGACGACAGTGTAACTCATGGCACCCGCCGGGCCAGCGGGTGCCATGAGTTACACTGCGATCTCTGGTTTCAAGCCCCAACGGGCTTCCCAGGCCATAAAGTAGCCCTCTAATAAAGAGGAGGTTGCGAATATACGCCGAATGCAATTCCTTCCAGGAGCGCACCCGGTACGAGAGTCCCTCTCTTTCTGCCGCTGCTTCCCCCGGAGGACAGCGCCAGTGTCCCTGAGCATCACGTTGATACCGACGCGGATGGGTCACCATCAGTTCGAGCAACTTGTGTTCCGGCTTCCATTCTTCAAAACAAGCTCCATCGGTGCAAATGACCAGGAAGTCGGGGGTGGATATGACGAGCTGAAGCCGCTCACACCAGTGTTCAAATGCCGAGGTCTTCCTGCGCTGCTTCTTTCCATCCGTATTGACCACATGAAGGCCGTTTGCCATCGCTCAAAGTATACCCAATTCTTGAGCTAAAAGCAAGGGTGATAACACGGATGGTGAGCACTGCTTTACCATTACACATCCCTTTCACCCTCTGTATGGGCAAACGTTTCTTTTGCTGTCCCAGCGTTTTGCTCTGGCTGATGTGGTCACAGGAAAAGATTTGCGGGCTGCCATCGAGGCCGTCCTGGCAGATCAGCCCATCAATCCAACCCAAAAACCCAGTCTGGGCTGTAACATTAAGTGGAAGCAAGGCAATGAACCTCCGTATTTCCTCAGCCAGTAGCTGTGGCTTGCCCTGCGTTGTTTGAACGGGTCCGACGGCTGCATCACATGTGGTCAGAGGAGTTACAGAGGATATGAGAGTGACATACCGCGGGCCTCTAGCGCTGTCTTGAGCGTACGCAATTCATCGGTCATAATGCCGTC
>Ga0066660_10000891_pt1 | contig 11735 bp, 10 predicted proteins | sample GraSoiAngelo_109_FD_75177 | JGI IMG/M metagenome (GOLD analysis project Ga0066660, IMG submission 75177) | Grasslands soil microbial communities from the Angelo Coastal Reserve, California, USA - 14_0903_12_20cm | ecosystem: Environmental > Terrestrial > Soil > Grasslands | place: USA...
AGCCACCGCAGCATCATCGGCGGCGCGTTCCGCCGGCAGGCTCTGGCCGACTGGGAGACGTCGTTCATCGAGCCGACGGTGCAGATGCTGATCGACAAGTTCGCCCCGCGCGGCGAGGCCGAGCTGGTGCGCGAGCTGACGTTCCATTACCCGATCCAGGTGATCGCGAAGATCCTCGGCGTTCCGGTCGAGGATTACCGGACGTTCGCGCGCCTGTCGATCGAGCTGATCAGCATCGCCGTCGACTTCGACCGAGGGATGAAGGCGTCACGGGACCTGCGCGAGTATCTGGCGTCGATCGTGGCCGCGCGCAGGGTGGAGCCGGAGGACGATCTCATCAGCATGTTGGTTCAGGCCGATATCGACGGCTCGCCGTTGCCCGACGAGGAGATCTACGGGTTCCTGCGATTGCTGTTGCCGGCCGGCGCGGAGACCACGCAACGGCTGCTCGGAACGCTGCTGTTGGCGCTGCTTGAGAATCCCGAGCAGCTTGAAGCGGTGAAGGCTGACCGGAAGCTGCTGACCAATGCGATCGAGGAAGCGCTGCGGTGGGAGTCGCCCGTGCAGATGACGTCGCGCGAGAACCTGACCGACGTTGAATTGAGCGGCGTTTCGATACCGGCCGGGTCGCACATCTCGGTGTGCATCGGCTCGGGGAACCACGACGAAGAGGTGTTCGACGACCCCGAGCGTTTCGACATCTTCCGGGACGGACCGCCTCATCTGGCGTTCGGCGAAGGTCCGCACCGTTGCTTAGGAGAGCATCTCGCGCGCCTGGAGACCACGGTCGCGATGAACGCGTTGCTGGACCGCCTGCCCGACATCCGGCTCGAGCCGGGCGACAGCGACCCGCACGTGCACGGCCAGGCGTTCCGCTCGCCGAACTGCGTGCCGGTAGCCTTCACGCCGGCGTGAACAGACAAGAAGGCTTCTACAACGCCGAGGCCGAGACGATGTCGGCCGACGGTCTCCGCGCGCTTCAAGAATCGTTCCTCGGTCCGCTCGTGCAGTTCTGCTACGAGAAGTCGAGTCACTATCGCGCGCGCATGGATGAGGCGGGGGTCAAGCCTGCAGATGTGACGCGTTTGGAGGACTTGCCCAAGATCCCCGTCACGCGCAAGCACGAGACGCAAGATCTGAAGTTCGAAGGCGTCATGACGGTGCCGTACAACCAGGCGCGGCGGATCTTCGTCTCGCCCGGCCCGCAGTTCTATGCGTACGGGCCGATCCCGCAAGAGGCGAACCCGTTGCTGAAGGTGTACCACGCGATCGGGTTCCGGCCAGGCGACATCGTCCTCAACACGTTCACGTACCACTTCACTCCGGCAGGTATCAATTTCGATGAGTCGCTCGGCGCGTTCGGATGCGCCGTCATCCCGGCCGGACCCGGCCAGACCGATCTGCAGGTCGAGACCTTGTCGAAGCTCGCGGTGACCGGCTACGTCGGCACGCCGTCGTTCCTGACGATCATCGCCGGGCGCGCGGCCGAGATGGGCCTCGACCCTCGCAACGACTTCTCACTGGAGGTCGCCCTGACGACGGCAGAATCCTTGCCCGAGCAGCTGCGCGCGACGCTGGAGGAAACGTACGGCGTGCGGGTACGGCAGCTCTACGGATCCGCCGATGGGTTGATGCCGTGCTTCGAGTGCTGGGCGGCCGACGGGATGCACATCCCCGAGATCATGATCCTGGAGATCACCGACCCGGTCTCCGGTGAGCCGCTGCCGCACGGCGAGCCCGGAGCCGTCACCGCAAGCGTGTTCAACCCGTACCGGCCGCTCCTGCGGTTCTGCAACGGGGATCGTGGCGTGATCATCCCCGAGCCGTGCCGCTGTGGTCGCACGGCGCTGCGGATGCGTTTCGCGGGGCGGATCGACGAGGCGGCGAAGGTGCGAGGGATGTTCGTGTATCCGGAGCAGGTCGGCGAGGCATTGGAGCGGTTCGGCGTTCTGTCGCCGTGGCGGGCCATCGTGTCGTCGGACGATCGGGGTTTGGACGTGTTCACGGTCGAGATCGCGGGTTCGCTGGACGAGAGCGCGCGCGAGAAGATCGCAGAGGCGGTGCGGGCCGCGGTGCGGGTGCGCGCGGACGTGGTCGGCGTGCCCGCGGTGCCGGCGGACGGACCGAGGCTGGAGGATCGCCGTGAGCGATGAGGTGCGGCCTCTCTGGACGACGCCCTCTTCCTTGGCGGATGGTCTCGGGGCAGAGTTCGATCGCCTCGAGGCGGAGGGCGAGGCCGGTGAGCTTCGGTTCGGCCGAGACTTCCGTACGAAGCTGTTCGCGGTCGACGGCGGCTGGATCTCGTGGACGGCCCTGGACGACGACTTCCACTCCATGCGTGTGGCGCTGAAGTTCGATGAGACCGGCGTCGTAACGGAGGCCGGTGGGCGCATGCTGCGGCATCCCTACGAGACGTGCCCGCGCGCGATCGAGTCGCTGCGGAACCTGGTCGGAGCGAACGTTGCGACGCCCGGCGCGCACAACCAGATCAAGGAGCGCGTGCCGCGCACGGAAGGGTGCCTCCACGTCGCGGACATGGTGACGATCGCGTTCCGCGCGTTCAGGATCTCGAAGGGTCACGAGATGCCGGACGGCTGGAAGGGCGACGAGGCGCGCAAGCGCATCATCGAGCTGTTGCCGAACGTGCGCGACACCTGCGTGAGCTTCGCGATCGAGCCCTGATCGTCGGCGGCTCGACGCTACCCCCAAGACTTCTCCTGACGCACCGTCGGCGACCCCTCGATTGCCGAGGGCGCGTGAGAGCACGATCTTCGCCGCGATATTCGGCAGGTTCGTCGGATGGCACGACGACTTGGACTGGCGCCCGACGTAGACGAACACCGTGACTTGCTGGGGGCTCTCCGAGACGGTGACGTGGTCGAGAGCGGTGCAGGGTGCTTCGGTGAAAAACGCCCACAACGTTCTCGCGTCAATTAGGTACACGCCCAAGATCTTCACCACGCGGGGGTTGGCCAGGCCCGGTGCCGGCTGGAGAACCAACGGTAAGTCGTTCCGACGCGTCGAAGGGAAGGACGCCACGGAAGGGGCGCTCGTCAGAACCGAGGGTTTCGACCGGTCGACGCAGCGTGGTGTGTTCGGAGCGGGGTCCATCTCCAGCATGTCGTCTGCGATCTGCAGATGTTTGCCCGTTTCGAAGAACACGAAGTAAGCCCTGGTGGCGGACCCGCACCAGTTGCTCCATTCCCAGGAGATGCCTAAGCCCTGGATGGCTCTGGCGTCTGCGTTCGGTGTCGGAACGACGCCGCGCAACCTGATGGCGGAGTTGTTACCGCTCACGGCAAAAAGCCGTCCGGCCTTCAGGTCGGCGAAGCCGTTTCCGGTTATAGCTACCGTTATCGATTGGTCGATCCAGCAAGGTCTCGTGCTAGATGCATAGCCGAAGGAAACGAGTCCGGCAGGCCCGGTGCTGTAATCGAACATGAAGTGCAGATCCGATGGGGTGCAGTTGGGCACGCCCTTGGGCTTGGGCTGCTTGTTCACGAACCCGCCCGAACCCTGTGCCTGGTGAAAAGGCAGAGAGCTGATGCCGAATGCAAGCGCAGCGGCAACGATCATCCCGGCGACCCCTTGGGCGACCCACCTGCGCGCGCGCCGTGGGTATGCCCGCCGTCGGAACTCAGCGAGACGCTGCTGTGCATCTTCGGGCGCGGTCTCCAAGGTCCGCAATCCGCTGCGCAAGCGATCATCGAGGGACATCGTCGAGCTCCTCTCCAAGAACCTCGGCAAGGTGTTTGCGCGCGCGATGTAGGTGCGTCTTCACGGCCCCATCGCTGCATTCCATGAGCGACGCGACCTCGCCGACGGGTTGGTCTTCGTAATAGAACAGAACGACTGCCGTTCGTTGCGCTGGGCTCAGCGCGCGCAGCGCGCGCTGCAGATCCACGCGGGCGCTCGACTCGATGCCGCTCCGAGGGGGCTCGATCTCGCCGACCCGCTGCGAGCCGCGCGCGCGCGTCGCGATGCGGATGGCGACGCGACGTACCCAGGCCCCGGGCCGCTCGTATTGGGAAACCTTCCGCCAGTGGACGAGCAGCCGGTAGAACGCCTCCTGGGTCGCGTCCTCGGCGGCTTGACGGTCCCCGAGGATCAGCTGCACCGTCCGGAGGACGGACCCGTGTTCGGCCAGGAAGAACATCTCGAACGCCTCGTCACGCTGTCGCATCTCTTCCCCCTACAGAGACACAGCCCGAGGCGGGCTCTTCGGTTGACACGATATCGCCCGGATCCGGAGGTGTTGTCACGGGAGCATGAAATAAGCGCATCTGGTGACAAGACCTCGAGTCGGGTGTGCGGATCAGGCACCGGCCTGCTCGATCGCCGCTTCGATCCCCGGCCGCATCGCCGGGCTCACGAACTCCACGTGGAAGCCCCACGTCGCGCGCGCGTCCAGGTACACGACCTGCGGCTTCGCCGTGGGGAACGCCCAATCGACGGACAGGCCGCGCGCGCCGGCGACCTCGATCGCCGCCGGGATGTCCTCGACCCAGTAGCCGAGGTGGTAGATGCCTTCACCGCGCTCGTTCAGGAACGTCTTCGCCGGGAAGCCCCCGACGGTCGGCTCGACCAGCTCGACGTACATCGCGCCGAGGCGCGCGAACGCGCTCCGCACGCCGCTCACCGTTTCCTTGCCCCGGAACAGCGCGGGCACTTCGGCGTCGATCCGGCCCCACAGCCCCAGCCCGAGCAGCTCGTGAAACCGCGGCATCGCTTCGCTGATGTCCCGAACGGCGACGCCGATGTGGTACGGATCCCCGAGGCCGAGGGCCTGTTTCAGCGAATCCACCTACGCGCGCACCAGCAGCGCGTCCAGCGCGATCACACCCTCGCCGCGCGCGCGCACCCGGACCGGGTTGAGGTCGAGCTCCTCAAGCCGCTCGCGAAGATCCATGCCCATGCGCGCGACGTTGCAGATGAGGTCGACCAATGCGTCGACGTCTGCGGCGGAGCGGCCGCGCGCGCCTTCCAGCAGCGGATACCCGCGCACCTCGCGCACCATCTCCTCTGCGTCGCGACGCGACAGCGGACACACGCGCATCGACACGTCCTTCAGCACCTCGACGAAGATCCCGCCGAGACCGAAGAGCACCACCGGCCCGAACTGCGGGTCGTTCTTGAGCCCGACGATGACCTCTTCGCCTTCGGGCGCGAGCTCTTGCACCAGCACGCCCTCGTACCCGGCTTCGCCGCCGGCGTCGCGACCTTTCCTGTCGAGCAGCCTGAACACCGGCACAACGTCGTCGAACCCGACGCCTACCTTCACCAAGCCGAGATCGCTCTTGTGCAAGATCGCCGGCCCGCACGCTTTCATCACGACCGGCGCGCCGAGCTTCTTTACCGCCTCGGCGGCTTGGTCTTCGCTCACGCACAGAGCGCTCCGCGGGAAGGGCACGCTGAAGTGCGATGCGACCATCGCCGAGTCGGCTTCGCTCAAAGCGCCGCTCCCCGCGAGCATCGTCTCCAGGCCACTCGGGATGCGCGGCTGCGTGACCTGTTCAACGGCGAACGACTCTTGGAATCGCCAGTAGTCCACGTAGCGCTTGACGCCCGCCACGCACGCTTTGAACGAGCGGAACATCGGCACGCGGCCTTCGACCAGGATGCGGTACCCCTCGTCGTCGGTCACCGGCGAGCCCCAGATAACGATCACCGGCTTCTTCGCGCTGCGGTACGCGTCGACGATGTCGCTCGCGACGATCTTCGACATCGACGGAAGGATGCCCGTGATCGGGCAGATGAGGATGTCGACGGCGGGGTCTTCGAGGCACGCCTCGATCAGCGCGCGGTTCACGCCGGGCGTGCGCACCGGCTGCGCGCCGTTGTCGACCGGGTTCGACACGGTGAGGTAGTCGGCGATGCCGAGCTCGTGCAGCTTCGCCTGCGTTTCGTCGCTCAAGCGGGGCAGCCGCAAGCCGCCGGCGGCGGCGAGGTCGGCCATGTGCGTCCCCGTGCCGCCCGAGATCGCGTACACGCAGATCCCGTCGCCGGGCGCGCGCGGGAGGCGTGTGAACAAGGCGGCCGTGTCCAGCAGCTCGTCCAGGTCGTCGACGCGGATCATGCCGAGCTGCTTGAAGAACGCGTCGTGAACGGCGTCGGAGCCGGTGAGGTGGCCGGTGTGCGACGCTGCCATGCGCGCGCCTTCTTCCGTGCGCCCGATCTTGACGAGCACGATCGGCTTTCCGGCGACGGCTGCTCGTTCGGCGGCGCGCCTGAGCTTCGCGACGTCCTTGAAGCCTTCGATGTAGCAGGCGATGACGGCCACTTCGTCGTCATCAACGAAGTAGTCGATGAAGTCTTCCGCTTGAAGGTCTGCTTCGTTCCCGGTCGGGACCCAGGTCGTGATGCCGACCCCAAGCTCAACCCCCTGCGCGACCGGGCGGCCTTGGTGACCGGACTGCGTGACGAGGGCCAGCTTCGGCCCGGGCAGGTTCGGGAAGATCTCCAGGGCGTTGACGTTGGTGTTCGGTCCGAAGAGCCGCACACCCGCGTTGCGCGCGATCTGTGCGAGACGCTCTTCCAACGCCGCGTCCTCTGGGACGCCGGTCTCGCGGAAGCCCGCCGTGAAAACGATCACGAACTTCGGCGTGCGCGCGCACGTCTCGATCAGGATCTGCTCGATGCGTTCCTTGTTCACCATCAGCACGGCGAGGTCGATGTCGCCCGGCACGTCGGCGATTGTCGGGACGACGGGCGCGCCTTCGATCTCTTTCAGACCGGCGCGCGGGTTCACGGCGTAGACGGTGGCGTTCTCGACGGCTGCGCGCGCAAGCACCTTCTTGAACAGAAAGTAATTGCCATGTTTCTGGTTGTCGGTCGCACCGATCACCGCAACGGTGCGCGGGTGGAAGAACAGCGTGAGGTCGGTTTCGGCCTTGGACGTCACGCCGGCCTCCATACGGGCAAGCTCACGCCTTGCTCGACGTCCTCGAAGTCGACGACGACCTCCATGCCTTCGGCGATCGCATCGTTCTCGATGTCGAGCAGGTTCCCGATCATCCGCACGCCCTCTTCGAGCTCCACCACCACGACGTTGTACGGCACCTTGTCCGCGAAGGACGGGAGGACGGGTGCGTGCGCGACGACCCAGGACCAGATGCGGCCGCGGCCGGAGGCCTGCTCGAAGATCGACTCCATCGAGTTGCACACCGGACACATCGGGCGCGGGGGGTGGCGGATCGTGCCGCAGGACGCGCACTTCTGCAGAACGAGCTCGTGGCGCGCAGCCGCTTCCCAGAAGAGTGCGCCGGCGACGTCAGGATCCGGGACGGGGCGCGGGGGAGAGCTCATGCGGCCTTCCTCAAGACGAGCGACGACGTCGGCACACCGTTGCCGCTTGTGACCATGACGGTCTCGCACTGCACCTGGTTCGTCGACGTCCCCCGCAGCTGTCGCACGCCTTCGATGATCAGGTTCATCCCGTGCACGTAGGCCTCGGACAGCGAGCCGCCGGATGTGTTGCACGGCAGCGAGCCGCCCTGCGCGCGCAACGCGCCGCTCGCCGCCATCGGCCCGCCCTCGCCGGCCTTGCAGAACCCGTACGCCTCCAGCGAGATGACCACGAGCGGGCTGAACGCGTCGTAGAGCTGCACGCAGTCGATGTCATCGGGGCCCATCCCCGCAGCGTTCCACAGGTCTTTCGCCGCGTACGCCCCGGGGGAGTCCAACGGATCCGGCGTGAAGTAATTGGCCATCACCAAGTGGTCCGGTCCGATGCCTTGCGAGAAGCCGCTCACGAGTGCGCCGGGTTCCTTGAGGTCGCGCGCGCGCTCGGGCGTCGTTAATACGACCGCCAAGGCACCATCGGACTCCAGGCAGCAGTCGAACAGCCGCAGCGGCTCGGACACGAAGCGCGCGTCGAAGTAGTCCTCGCGCGTCATCGGTTTGTGCATCATCGCGTACGGGTTGTTCAGCGCGTGCTCGCGGAACGCCATCGCGACGGCAGCGAAATGCTCTTCGGTCGAGCCGTACTCGATCATGTGACGGCGCGCGAGCATCGCGATCTGGTCGACGGGGCGCGACAGGCCCCACGGCAGGTACCACTGCAGCTCGCCGCCGATGCGGTTCGACTTCGACGCCCACGGCCGTCCGCCGGAACCACGGTTGCGCGCGCGCCACACCACTACGGTTTCGGCCGTCCCGGTTGCGATCGCCATCGCCGCGTGCCCGACCGCGCCGCACCCGGCGCCGCCACCGTACGCGACGTCGCCGAAGTAGCGGAGGTTCGGGATCCCGAGGTTGCGCGCGATGTCGTGCTCGAACGTGTTCTCGAGCGAGTACTTCACCGTGCCGTCGACGTCCTTGGGCGAAACGCCGGCGTCGTCCAGCGCGGCTTTGATCGCCTCGAGCGCGATGGTTTGCTCGGGTCGTCCGATGTTCTTGCTGAACTCGGTGTGCCCGATGCCGACGATGACTGCAGCGTCTCTCAGGGTGATCCCTTCGGGTCGTTTCTTGCGTGGAGGGCGGTAACGCGGGCATTCTCTCGGGCACCTGACGCGAGAGTCAACATGTAAGGAGGACCGAACGATGGCCGACGAAAGGCCCAACACGCTGCCGCCGCTCGACGAGAAGGGCTTCCCATACGACACCAATTGGGTTTCGATCCTTCAGTTCTTCGTCACGGAGTCCGACCAGGCCGAGTTCGAGCGAGACATGGAGTCGATGTACGAGCTCGCGAAGAAGCAGCCGGGCTACATCTGGGCGCATTACGGCCGCTCGATGATCGACGGGCGCTGGTTCGTGATAAGCGAGTGGGAGTCGTACGACGAGATGAAGGCCTGGGAGCACGAGCCGACACACGATCAGCTCGGAGACGCGTGGAAGCCGCGGTACGACCACGGCCGGGACATGCAGAACCGAAAGCTGATCCCCTGGTACCGGCCGGACAAGCCTCGCAAGGCCTGGACGAAGTAAAAACGGAACCGCGGCAGGGGCGTGGGGGGCGCATGACGAACGTGTCACCCGTGAGCCTTCGCCGTCCTCTTGCTCTTCTGGCCGTCCTCGCGACTGCTCTCGCGTTCATGCCGGCGCGCGCGGCCAAGCCGTCGGCCGCCGGGTCGTGCGACTGGCCCCGCTACGGCCGGAACAACGGCTTGTCGTTCTCCCAGCCGAGCAGCTGCACGACACTGAACACTGCGAACGCCGCCCTCATGATCCCGAAGTGGTACCTGCACGCGCCGGAGTCGATGTCGGCTTCGACTACGGTTTCAGATGGGATCGTCTACGAAGGCGACTGGGGCGGCTTCTTCTACGCGATCGACGCCGCCACCGGAAAGACGTTGTGGACGTTCAAGGTCGACGACACCCACCAGATCGGCTTCGGCAAGATCGTGTCGACCGCGGCCGTCGACACCGTTCGCATCCCGGGCGTCGGCCCGGTGAAAGTTGTTCTGTTCGGTGGGGGCGGCACGCTGTACGCCTTGGCCGCCGGGCGGGTCGGGCCGAAGCTGCTCGCGAAGATCGACGTAGACCCGCGCACGCCGGACTATCAAGCGCAACAAACCAAAGCAGGGATCGACCCCGAGATCGAGATCGAGTCCTCGCCGCTCGTCGGTCACTTCGCCGACGGCGACCACGTCTACGTCGGTTTCGACGTTCACAACAACGCACACGTCGGGCGGGCGGGCATGCTCGCGTTCACGCTTCAGAAGCACACCGGTCTCCGCGTGATAGCGGTCAACCCGAGTGCTCCTGCTTCACCCACGCCGCCTTACGAATTCAATCTGGAATACAAGTTCGATCCCGAACGGCAGGTTGTCCTCCACTCGCTGACGGAAGGCTCCGGGACGGGGTGGGGCTGTGGCGACGTGTGGTCGTCGCCCGCGCTGCAGCCAACGTCGAACAACGACGGCATCCTCGTGTTCGGTACCGGCAACTGCGATCACCCCGCGGAATCCGCTAAGGCGGGCGAGGTCGGACGCGAAGGCATCTTCGCGATCGACGCCCGCACCGGCGAGATGGTGTGGCCGCATCCCTTCCAGCCGCGCGGTGTGCAAGACCTCGACGACGACTTCGGCGCGTCGCCGAACATCCTCGACAACGGAACCGCGGTCGGCGAAGGCGGCAAGGACGGCTGGTACTACAAGCTCGACATCAAGACCGGCAAGGAGATCTGGCGGGCGCACGGTGGTCAGTCGGGTCACGTGCAGACCGGTTTCGCGATCGGCGGATTCATCGGAACCACCGCCGTCGGCGTCGCGAACGGAAAGCCGGCGATCTTCGGCGCGATCGCGATCTCGACGCCGATCGCGAACACACTCGACGATCCTGGCGGCCCGACACTCGACGCGAGCTTGCTCACCGACCCCACGCGACTATTCTTCCTCGTTGCGATCGACGCGCAGAACGGCAAGATCCTGTGGCGGAGCCCATTCGCGCTCCCGTCGTACGGAGCCGTGACCTACGCGAACGGCGTCGTGCTGATGGCCGATACGGTCACGTTCTCGCTCAACGCGTACGACGCCGGTACCGGCGCACTGCTGGCCATCCGCCCGATCCCGGGTCCGCCGTCGAGCGCTCCGGTCATCGTCGGCGACTCGATCTACGTTGCGATTGGGACCAGCGAGACCGACCTCGAGTTCAAGGCATTCAGCCACGACCTGGAGAACGCGTTCAAAGACTCCATCGGGCAGAGCCCTCTCAGCCCGCTCAGCGGCATCTTCGCCTTCAAGCTTCCGCTCTAGGCCGGATAGACTCCCGGCCGTGCTGACTATCCTCTCCCTCGCGCCGCTCGCCGGCCCCGGCGTCGACCTGTTGCGCGCGCTCGGCGATCTGAAGATCGACCCGTGGAACGCGCACGTCCCGATCCAGCTCCATTCCGCCGAGCAGCTGGTCGAGCGGCTCGCCGGTGTGGACGCGCTGATCGTCGAAGCCGACCACATCTCCGCGGAGGTCCTCGAGAAGACCGAGCTCAGATATCTCGGCGTGTGCCGGGGCGACCCCAACAACGTCGACGTGCCGGCGGCGACCAAGAAGGGCGTCCTCGTCATCCGCACCCCGGGGCGGAACGCGAACGCCGTCGCCGAGCTGACGATCGGCCTCATGTTCACGCTGCTCCGATGGATCGTCGAAGCGGACGACGATATCCGCGCCGGCCGGTGGGTGATCGACGGTCGCATCGCGCAGCAGCGCTACCAAGGGCGCGAGATGACGAGCCTTGAGGTCGGTCTGGTCGGCGCCGGCGCCGTCGGGCGCGCGGTCGCCGAACGCCTGCGCGCGCTGGGTGCGGCGAACGTCATGGCGTACGACCCCGTCGTCGATCCGGAAGCGTTGATCGCGGGCGGCATCGAGCCTGTGCCGGTCCTCGGCGACCTGATAGCGCGCGCGGACATCATCAGCGTGCACGCGCCGTTGACGCCGGCGACCAGAGGGCTGCTCGGCGAGAAAGAGTTCGCGCGCGTGAAGCCCGGTGCGTTCTTCGTGAACACCGCGCGCTTCGGGATCGCGGCCGAGGAACCGCTGCTCGCGGCGCTGCGCGACGGCCGGTTGGCCGCGGCGGCGTTCGATCATTTCGAGAACGAGTTCCTTTCGCCCGAGCATCCTTTGGCGTCGATGCCGAACGTCGTGCTGACGCCGCACATCGGCGGCTCGACGATCGAGACGATCGAGAACCACACGCTGACGATCGCGCAAGGGATCCACGACGTGCTCGAGGGGAAGATCCCGGGCTCGGTCGTGAACCCCGAAGTGCTGTAGATCGTGGCCCTGTACGCGGGCATCGA
>Ga0066660_10000892_pt1 | contig 11729 bp, 9 predicted proteins | sample GraSoiAngelo_109_FD_75177 | JGI IMG/M metagenome (GOLD analysis project Ga0066660, IMG submission 75177) | Grasslands soil microbial communities from the Angelo Coastal Reserve, California, USA - 14_0903_12_20cm | ecosystem: Environmental > Terrestrial > Soil > Grasslands | place: USA...
CCTTGGCGCTGGGGTTGATCCGGGCGCACTCGCCATCGGCGCATTGGGCCGCTTCGGGTTTGGTTTCGTCGAGGTTGGGCCATACGGTGGACAGCACCTCGGCGACCGCCTTCGATCGAAGCCTGCCCACCTTTCCGTCTGGCTGCGGCTGGTTCTGCTCGACGGTGATCCCCGCGCGATCCTGCAGGTCGAGCATGTGCTCGATGCGCTAGCCGGTGCGGTTGACGTCGTCGCCATCAGCATGCTCGACCCAGAGCGTCCGGCCGGCGGCGAGCGTCAGGGCGCGTGGGGTGGCGTGCTCAACGTCTGCCGCGAGCACGGCATCTCAACCGTCCTGGTTGAGCTACCGATCTCTGGCGCGCTATCGCGGATTCAGCCGGCACTCGCCGCCGGCGCCGCTGGCGTGGTCGTTCGCGGGCCCGTCAAGCCAGGGGAGGACGCCGACGTACGGCACGCCCTGAGAGAGCTGCGCGCGGCCATGCCGACGCCAGCGCTCCTCGTTGCGGGCTGCGGAGCACGCTCGCCGCGCGACATCGTCGAATCGTTCGACGCCGGCGCTGACCTCGTGGCCGTCGACCAGGGGCTGATCGAGGCAGGCCCTGGTCTGGCGAAGCGCGGCAACGAGGCGCTGGTGTCCATGCGAGCCGACGCGCTCGCAACCGCCCGCGCGCGGCGGTCGATGCCCGGCATCAGCGCCGCCCTGACCGGCGGATGGTTCTGGCTCTTGCTCCTCGGCCTGGGTATGTTCATCGCGGGTGCTGTCGTGCTCGCGGTGGGCTTGACGCGGGTGCTGCTCCCCTACGACGAAGCGTTTCTGGGTATCGGTCGGGACGCGCTCAGCGGCATCAATCCGAGGCTGATGGGTTTCATGCGGCACGATCGGATCACCCTCGCCGGAACCTTGATGTCGATCGGCGTCCTGTATGCGTCGCTCGCCTGGAATGGCGTCCGTGGCGGCTGGCGATGGGGGCGTCGGGCCACGCTGGCGTCCGGCGTCGTTGGCTTCGCGAGTCTCTTCCTTTTTCTGGGCTTCCACTACGTCGATCCGTTACACGTTGCCCTGTCAGCCGGCCTCTTTCCGCTGTTCCTGCTTGGCATCCTCCTGCCGATGCCGGCTCAGCCACCCACCGGCAGGGATTTGGACAATGACTCGACCTGGCGGCTCGGCCTCATCGGTCAGCTGCTTTTCATTGGTCTTGCCGGCGGCCTTATCGTGGCTGGTCTGACCATCACGACGGTCGGCGTGACTCGCGTCTTCGTGTTTTCCGATCTGCAGTTTCTGCAAACGACCGCTGCCGTGATCGGCAGCGCCAATGCGCATCTCTTGCCGCTGATCGCGCACGACCGCGCCGGGTTCGGCGGGGCTTTGGCATCGGATGGTGTTGCGCTGCTGCTCATCTCGCTCTGGGGCTTTCGGCGTGGCGAACGCTGGGTCTGGTGGACGTTGCTCAGTGCGGGCACCATCGGCCTGGCCGGCGGCGTGTTCGCGCATCTCGTCGTCGGCTATCTCGAGTTCGGGCATCTCCTGCCGCTCGCGGTGTCGGGAATCGCGTTCATCGCCGCGCTGGCCCTGGCCGCCCGCTTCCTCTTGACATCACCCTCGAGCGGTCTATAGTCGGCCCTGAAGAGTGGTCATCCCGGTGCGAGCCGGGTCGAGCCCGAATGGGCTCAAAGGAGGGCGCAGATGGCAGAAGCCACCACGAAGCTCGGTCTCGACCAGAAGATCCAGTTGGTTCGCGATGCGTTCGACGCGTTCATGCGGGGCGATATGAAAGCCCTGACCGACTCGTGGACCGATGACTATGTTTGGCATGCCCGCGGCAGCGTATTCGGCGGCGATTTCAAGGGCAAGGAAGCCGCCATCGGGGCGATTGCCAGGTATCCGCAGGAGTTGCAGGACATCAAGCTCGACTTTCACGACATCGTGGCCAACGACAAGCACGTCGTCGCCCTGGTGAACAGCTCGTTCAAGCGCGGCGGAAAGACGTACGAGGACCAGATCGTCTACATCTTCCACATCAACGACCAGGGCAAGACGACGGAGGGCTGGATCATCGCGGACACTGAGCTGGCAAAGAACGCCATCCAGGGCGGCTAGCCGACCAACGCCAATGCCCGCCGGCGCGTGCCGGCGGGTTTTTGTTGCACAACCGTCACGGAGGTTCGGGCCACCCGGCCCGATATAGCCGTATGGCGGTCTGCAAAAAGTGCGGCTGCGCAATTCCGCTCGGCAGCAAGCGCTGCGACATGTGCGCCGCGGTTGCCGCCGTCTCACCCGCCTATCAACCCCAGGCGTCGCCACCGCCCGCACCGGTGAGCGCGCCATTGACCTTTACTCCACCTCCAGCCGACGCGTTGGCTCCACCACCGGGTTGGTCCTACGCCACAAGCCAGCCGGCGCCAGTCCGGGCGGCCGCGCCCGCCCACATCCTGAAGGCCGAGAAAGAAGTCGAGGCGGCATGGCACTGGCTGGCGATCGTGGGCACGATGTACATCGTTCTGGGAGCCATCACGACCTTGGGCTACGCCGATGATCTGAATGGCCTCTTCGGCGGGTGGGCACTTGCGATCGGCGCGACCTTCCTCGTGCTGGCCTACTTTGTCCGGCGGGGCTCGATCCTCGCTCTGATGATCGCGGTCGCCGTCTACGCGCTGTACACGATCGCATTCTTCGCGGCCGGCTCCTTCGCCATCATCCGCATTCTGGTGCTCGGCTGGCTACTTCGCAAACTGTATGCGATGTACATCGTTCGCCAGCACCGGCGGGCGCAAGTCCAGCAGCCGCCTTCGGCGGATCAGACGCGGGCCGCGTAAGTTGGCCTAACCTCCGCCGACAATGTCGACGAGGGAGTCCGGCAATCCGAAGAGGAACCGCAGTGTCGGCCCGCTGACTTCAACGGATTTGTTGCTGCCCCGCAGACGCACGCCGACCAACCGCCCGGAGGCATCCTTCTGCAACACGTCGATTCCTACCAGTCGATCGCCGATGTCGTCGCCGTTGTCGCGCAGGATCGTGGCGGCGCCGCTAGCGGAGAAGGGGCCGACCTGCCAGGTCGGAGCGCGGTCGAACGGGTCGCTGACGCCGGTGAGATACCCCAGGTGTGAGCGGAGCTGCGCGCCGTGGCTCCAGGTCACGAATCGGTACTCGCTGCTTTCGGTGTGGCCGCCGTCCGAGGCCATGTAGAAGGCGGTGATCAGCTGGCCTTGATAGGTCAAAACCTGGCCGCGCGTCCCATCGACCGCCGCGTTCGATTCCGCCCGCTGATCCGTCAACCCGCTGTAGGCCTGGTCGGACTCACTCGCCCGCAGGTCGAAGTCGCCGCCCCCGCCGAGCTTGTGAATCGCGAAGGTCCGGCCGGCGATCGCCTGCGCTTTCAGCGCCTCGACTCCCCAGTAGGGTGGCATCTCCGCCGGGACCACCCCTTTGAGGTAGTCCTCCATCGGGAGCACGTTGACCGGAAGGATGGTCGCAGCACCCTTCGGGATGATCTGGAGCAGGCCGGCATAGCGACGTTGCTCCGCGCCGGTGCGGAAATCGCCGCCCATGATCTGCATGATGTTGGTGCGAAGGCCCCCGGGGTTCGCGGTGCGGATGGTCAGCGTCTGCGCGATCACCACCGGCGTCCCCGTCGACCCGTCGGCGCCCAGCACGAACGCCGTCGGCTGGCCCGCGGGGGTCGCGTCGAAGCCTAATGTGGACCCGGCGGCGACCTGAAGTTGCGGCACGCCATCAACCGTCAGCGGCCCCGCCACGAAAGGCAGGGGTCCGAACAGGTGGGGCCAGGGCCGCGCCAGGTCGAGCGGGTCGTCGGTGAGCGCCACCCGGACCAGGCCGGCGGTATCACGCGAGTCGATCCGGGTGCCACTGTAGTAGCTGGCGAGTATCTTCTTGTAATCCTGGCCGGCAGCGGCCCGGCCCCGAGCGCCCCACTGGCTCATCCCCAATCCGTGACCGTTGCCGCGGCCCTTGAACAGGAAGCCGGTCAAATGAAAGTCGGTGGGAGTCCCGATCGGCAGCCGGGTACCGTGGCTTTCGATTTCGATGGTCAGCGTGAAATCGCCGATCGCGGTCGGCGCCAGGGTGACGAGCGCGACTGGCACGGCGGCGGAGCGCGCCACCGGCAGCCCCAATGGTCGGCTGTCCTCGGCGACGGTCTTGCCGCTGCTATCCTTCCAGGTCGCGTGAATCCGGTCGGTGGCCGTCCATGCGCTGCCCGTGTCGTTTCGCACCTGCAGGTCGAGCCGAACGATGCCGTCCATCGGTGGATCGTGCGGGATCACCGTGCCAGAAACCAGTGTTGCCGCATCGCTGGCCGCGGCCGTCGGCGTGGGCACGATCGCCGGCATCGTCAACACGATCCCGAGCAGCACTGCGATCCGCACTGGTGCGCGCGGCCAGTGTGTGCTCACGAGCGGATTATGCCTGCCCCGGCGTATAGTCGCTAGCAATCGAGGTAGCGTCATGAATACCGCGGTCACGCTGCGAACTCCACTCTGCCGCGAGCTGGGCATCGACTACCCGGTCTTTTCCGCTGGCATCGGCACCGCCGCCGTTCCGGAGCTGGTGGCCGCGGTTTCCGGTGCGGGCGGCTTTGGAGTGCTCGGCGCCAGCCCGCTCGATCCCATCCGGATCAAAGCCGCCATCGCCGACATCCGCCGGCGGACCGAGCGACCATTCGGCGCCAACGTCATCATCGATGACCGCGATTTATCCGCGGAAGATCGAGAGGAGTTGCGGCAGCAGGTCGCGGCAGCGGCCGAGGCACAGGTGGCGGTGATCGTTCTGTTCTGGGGCGATCCGGCGCCCTACATCAAGCCTGCGCACGAACGGGGGGTTCGCGTATTTATCCAGGTCGGTTCGGTTGAGGAGGCGGAGGCGGCCGCCGCGGCGGGCGTCGACGCCGTCATTGCCCAGGGGGTTGAGGCGGGCGGGCACGTGCGCGGGCGGACCTCGATCTGGGATCTGCTTCCGGTGACCGTCAAGGCGGTCAGCCCGCTGCCGGTGCTGGCCTCGGGTGGCATCGGCGACGGCGCTGGGCTCGCCCGTGCCCTGACGCTCGGAGCGCAGGGTGTCTCGTTGGGGACGAGGTTCGTCGCCAGCGACGAGGCCTGGGCGCACCCCGCCTACAAGCGGCGAGTCGTGGAGAGTACGGCCGCCGACACGGTCTACAACGAGCTGTACGACGTGTGGTGGCCGAATGCCCCTCACCGGACCCTGCGCAACAAGACCTTGCTCGAGTGGGAGGCGGCGGGCCGGCCGGCTGCCGGCGCGCGCCCACGCGAGGGAATGTCGATCGGCACCCGGCGGATGGGGGATGGGCAGGTGCGAGACTGGCCGCGCTATGCCATTGGTGTCGCGACGCCGGACTTCGACGGCGACATCGAGTACGCGCCGCTCTGGGCCGGCGAATCGTGCTCCGTCGTAAACGACATCAAGCCGGCCGCTCAAATCGTGCGTGATCTCATTCGCCAGGCTGAAGCTGCCCTGGAGGCATCCTCCGGCTAGTATCCGAAGCATGGTTGGCCGCGCCACCCGCGCCGCAGGGCTGGCGTTGATGCTGCTGGCCACGTCGTGTACCTCTGGTTCCGTGAATCCGTCGCCGTCGGCATCAGGCCGGACTAGCGGTGCCACCCATCTCCAGCTGATCGAAGCGGAGGACGCGCAAACACTCGATCCGGCGCTGATCGACGATCCGACCTCACTGGCGATCGGCAGCGAGATCTTTCAGGGCCTGACCCGGCTCGACGCAAGTCAGCGGCCGGTGCCGGGCCTTGCCGAGCGCTGGGAGATCGGCGATGCCGGGCGCACGTACACCTTCCACCTGCGGGACGCCCATTACCAATCGGGGGCGACGGTGCAGGCCCAGGACGCGCTCACCGCCTGGAGTCGGGCTCTGTCGCCGCAGACGAACAGTCCGCTCACCATCTTTTTGTCACCACTGAACGCCAGCTACCCCGGTGACGCACTCACCGGCGTCCAGGTCGTCGACAGCAAGACGTTGCGAGTGCAGTTGTCGCAGCCCAACAGTGAATTGCTCACCCTCCTGGCGCTGCCACCCTACTGGCTGGTCGATCCGAAGCAAGTTACGGCGGGCACGGGCCCCTACCACCTCGACAAATGGGATCGCGGTCGTACCCTCCAGCTCAGCGCCTTTGACAAGTACTGGGGACCAAGGCCGTCCGTTCGGAAGGTTGACGTCGAGATCGAACCCGACAACACCAAGCGCCTCGACCGTTTCACCAGCGGCGGCGTGGACATTGCCCACGGCTTCGGCGGCTCGCAGCTGCTTGCCTTCGCCCGCGACCCGCACAACGCGGCGGAGCTGCACAAAGTGCCGAACACCCGGACCACGTGGCTCGGCTTCAACAGCCTGGCCGGCAGTGGGTACGGTCCCAGCGATCGGATGGCGATTGCCCAGGCGATCGATCGGGCGCGGGTGACCGATCTCGCCCTCTTCGGCTCGATGCTGGCGGTGCCGGCCACCGACCTGTTGCCGCCGGGCGTCCCCGGCCATCTCAATCGCCCGCTGCCCAGCTACGATCCGGCCGCCGCGAAGATCGCGCTCGACCAGGCGTCCTTCGCCTCGAGGATCGATCTGTATTTCTCCACCAACTCCACGGTGGGCCGGGTCGCCACCGATCTTCAGGATCAGCTTGGCACCGCAACCGGTCGCAGCGTGGTGCTCCATCCAACCGGCGACTTCTTCAATCAAGCGGCGCTCGATAAGCTGCCCTTCTTCATCGACACCTGGAGCGCGGACATTCCCTTCCCATCCGACATCCTCGAGAACGTCCTGCGCGCGAATAGCCAGTTCAACAACCTCCGGCTCGTCGATCCCGCGCTCGAACGCGCACTGGACCAGGGCCGAACCGCGCCCAGCTGGGACGACGCGTTGAAGGCATACCAGCAGGCGGAGGCGCTGGCCCTCAACCAAACCCGCCTGATCCCCCTCTACAGCGGCGTCGAGCCTTACCTGGTGCGCACCGGTTTACGGGTCCCGTTCGTCGGCGGCGTCATCGCCTACCACTGGGAGGACGTTCGCTAGGATCGTTTGATGGACCGAAGCTCGCATCGGGCGCGGGTCCTCCGCTATGGCGATGACGCGGGCGCCCGGGTCGAGGATCAACTCGCCGGGGAGGAGCCACTGGAGGTCCGCATCGGTGGCGCTCCGCTCACCGTGATGATGCGCACCCCCGGTCACGAGCGCGAGCTCGCGCTCGGCTTCCTGTTTGGGGAAGGGATCATCCGGACGGCCGACGATGTCGCGGCCGTGCGCATCCTCCCCAATGGCGAACATCCGGACCTGGAGAATATTGTCGACATCGCGCTGAACCCGTCGGCGCCGGGCGTGGACCAGCGCTGGCAGCGCAACTTTCTGTCGGCAACGAGTTGCGGCCTGTGCGGCGTGAGCACCATCGAGGCCATCCACCAGGCCGCACCCCCGCTGCCCGATGACGGCCTGATCGTCGACCCCGAGGTGATATATGGACTCGACGCCCGCCTGCGTGCGGAGCAGGAGGTGTTTGCGCGCACCGGCGGACTGCACGCCGCCGGTCTCTTCACGGCCGAGGGTGAACCCGTGGCGGTACGCGAGGACATCGGCCGGCACAACGCCGTGGACAAGGTGGTGGGCCATGCGCTCGAGCGTGGCCTGATGCCGTTGGCGCGTCACATCCTGATGGTGAGCGGCCGGACCTCGTTCGAGATCGTGCAGAAGGCGCTCCAGGCCCGCATCCCGGTGCTGGTGGCGGTGTCGGCGCCCTCCAGCCTTGCCCGCGACCTGGCGCAGGCGTCGAACCAGACGTTGATCGGCTTCCTCCGCGGCCGCAGCTTGAATGTCTACAGCGGCCGCCAGCGCATCCGACACTAGAGAAATCCTGCCCCCCTTGCGCCTGAGTCCCGAGGTTCGGCATGCTGGAAGAAACCGTTGATCGAGGAGGCGAACATGGCGTCAGAGAAGCAGCGCGCGGCGGCGCGAAAGAATATCAAAAAGGCGAGCGCGGCAGCCAGGAAAAAGCGAACGGTTGCTCACCTGCCCAAAAAGACTCGCACGGCCCTGGCTAAGCAAGCGAACAAGGTCAAGCGCCAGAAGGCGGCGAAGAAGTCTTGAGCTAGCCGGTTAGCTCCGGCAGCACTTTCTCGACGAACTCCTCGAGGCGGCCCTTGCCTTCCGAGGGCCACTCCGCGATCAAGTAGCCGAAACCCGCGTTGCGCAGCTGCGCCGCCCGGCGGCGCACCTGGTCCCACGGTCGCGACAGCGAGAGCGAAGCCGAGCGCAGGATGCGCTTCGGATCCCGGCCGGCTTTTTCCGCGAGTTGATCCAGCAAATTTGACTTGGCAGCCATCGACGGCTCCGACCCGAAGGCATGCCACGCGTCGGCCTGGCGCGCCACGATGGGCAGCATCAGTTGCTCGCCACCCGCCCCGATCCAGATCGGCGGATGCGGTTTCTGGACCGGTCGTGGATGGTAGCTGGCTTCGTGCAACTGATACTGCCGCCCGTCAAAAGTCGCCCGGTCCTTCGTCATCAGCAGTCGCATCACCTGCACGCCTTCTTCGAGCCTTTCGGCCCGTTCTTTGATTCGCGGGAAGGGGATGCCCAGCTGCTCATGCTCGGGTTGGTGCCAGGCGGCGCCCATGCCGATCTCGAGCCGTCCGTTTGAGATGTGGTCCACGGTGATCGCCTCGGTGGCGAGGACCGATGGATGCCGGTAAGTGATGCCTGTGACCAGCACCCCCAAGCGGATTCGTGACGTCACCGCGGCCAGGCCGGCGAGCAAGGTCCAGCCTTCGAGACAGGGTCCATTCGGGTCGCCGTACAGCGGCTTGAAATGGTCGAAGACCCAGGCCCCGTCGAAGCCTGCCGCCTCAGCAAATTGCACGCGTTCGACGAGATCGGGCCAGCGGAGCTGGTGCTGAGCCACATCTAGACCGATCCGCATTTTCCTGCCACAATACAGGGCGATTGCCGCTGCGGCTTAACTGAACGTTCATTTGGCTTGCGCCAAAACATTCCGTTCGACGACCAGAGGCGACTGGGGAACGATGACCTTGGAAGGAGGGACCATGAACGTACGCCCGGTATTTGGACGCTCGATTGCCCGTTTGATGGCGCTGGCCCTAGTGCCGGCGAGTTTCGCCGGGATAAGCGCCGTCAGCGCGTCCGCCAACAAGCCGGCGGCTGTCACGTCGAGTTGCCTTTCGGGCCCTGTCAAACACGTCATTTATCTCCAGTTCGATAACACCCATTTCAACCGAGATCGCCCGAATGTGGCCTCGGACCTCGAGCAGATGCCGCACCTGCTCAACTTCCTGAAATCGAACGGTACCTTGTTCACCAACGATCACACGATCCTCATCTCCCATACTGCGGGCGGGATTCTGTCGAGCCTGACGGGCCTTTACCCGGACCGGCAGGGACAGACGGTCTCGAATAGTTACGACTTCTACCCGCCGAGCAAGCTACCCAGGTTCACCAGCTCCTTCAAGTACTGGACGGATGCGGTCGACCCAGCTCTCGACACCCTGCCCAACATGATCACTGACGGACAAAAGAACACGCCGGCTCCCTGGGTGCCTTACACGCGCGCCGGCTGCGACTTCGGCGGCGTTGCGACGGCCAATATCGAGCTCGAGAACGCTAACACCAACGCCTCTGGAGATATCACCCGGGTATTTCACCCCGGATCGCCGGAGTTTATCGAGGCGTCGGCGAATCCGCGGCTCGGGCAAACGGACTTTGTCGGCATCGCGATCCATTGCTCGCAGGCCGCCGACAGCAAATGCTCGGGGAACCCGAACGCCAAACCGGATCCTTTAAAGGATGAGCCCGGAGGATATCTTGGCTACAACGCGCTCTACGGCGCCAAGTACGTCGACCCGGCGATCACCGGTGGCAATCCGTGTGTAAATGACACCGCCGGCCAGCCGATCACTGACCCCGACCAGAACTGCGGCTTCCCCGGTTTCGATGGGATGCTGGCGAAGAATACGCTCGGCTACGTCGAGCAGATGCAGACAGCAGGGGTGCCGATCACTTACGGCTATATCTCAGACGCCCACGATATCCACGTACCCAACGTCGCCACCGACGCTTATGACAGTCACGCGAATGGGCCGGGTGAGGCTGACTTCAAGGGGCAGCTCAAAGCGTATGACGACGCCTTTGCCGCCTTCTTCCAGCACCTGGGGACGAGCGGCATCAACAAGAGCAACACGCTCTTCGTCGTTACGGTCGACGAGGGCGACCACTTCGCCGGGGGCATCGGGACGCCGCAATCAGACGGATCGCTCGCGTACACGCACACACCCTGTGCCACTCTTTCGGCCTGCCCCACGAATCAGATCGGAGAGGTCAATGCCAACATCAATGGACTGCTCGCTACCCAATTCCCCGACCCCGCCCGCCCAGGGTTTGACATCCACTTCGATGACGCGCCAGCGTTCTACGTCAACGGACAGCCCGGTCGAACCGATCCGGGTGTTCGGAAGCTTGAACGTGACGTGTCTGGTCTGACCTCTCTGGACCCCTATATCCGCGACGGTTCGGGGAACGTCCAAACGGTTTCGCTCACGGCGGCCCTGGCTGACCCGGTTGAGGAGCTGGCTCTCCACATGATCAATACCGATCCGAACCGCACCCCGACCTTCACGTGGTTTGCCAACCCCGACTTCTTCTTCCAGACAACTCCGACCAACTGTGGTGGGAATCCATGCGTCAACCCGAAATTCGCCTGGAACCACGGCGATATCCAGACCGAAATCGCTACCACCTGGGTGGGCCTCGTCGGCCCAGGCATAAAGAGCTCGGGCATCGACTCAACCACCTGGACTGACCACACCAACCTGCGGCCCACGATCCTGACGCTGGCCGGACTGAAGGATGACTACACGAACGACGGCCGAGTGCTGGTGGAGGCGCTGCAGACTAGTGCGACGCCTCACGCGCTGGTCGCGCACCGCGAGACCGTTCTCCGGCTTGGCGCCGCCTACGAGCAGGTGAATGCTTCCTTTGGTCAGTTCTCGCTCAACACCCTGACAGCGTCCACCCGCGCCCTAAGGAGCCCGGACGAGACCGTCTACAACTCGATCGAGAATTCGATCGCGAGCCTGACCTCACAGCGCGATGCGCTGGCGAGCCAGATCAAGGCGGCGCTCAATGCGGCGGCCTTCGATGGACAGGCGCTCAATGAACAACAGGCGAAGGCCTGGATTGCCCAGGCGCAGTCTCTGATCGACCAGGCGCACGCCCTCGCCACGTCCTAACGTAGCAATGATGGGAGGCCGGCACCTCGCCGGCCTCCCTGCAAGGAGGGAATCTATGGGTTCAGGTCAGGTTCGATTTCGTCGCACGCTCGCAAAGGTTCTGGCGGTCGTCGCCCTGCCCGCGGCAACGCTCGCCACGGCCGCGATGTCGATCCCGGCGCAGGCTGCGAAGCCCTCGGCCGGCTGCCAGCTGAATTCGGCCAGCGGCGCAATTAAACACGTCATCCAGCTGCAGTTCGACAACGTCCATTTCCGTCGGGACAATCCGAATGTCCCGTCCGATATCGAGCAGATGCCAAACCTCTACAACTTCCTGGTTGGCAATGGCACGGTGCTCAACAACCACCACACACCCCTGATCTCGCACACGGGCACCGACATCCTGACGACGCTGACCGGGGTCTATCCCGATCGGCATGGACAGCCGGTCAGCAACACCTATCTGTTCTACGGTCCCGACGGC
>Ga0066660_10000898_pt1 | contig 11714 bp, 13 predicted proteins | sample GraSoiAngelo_109_FD_75177 | JGI IMG/M metagenome (GOLD analysis project Ga0066660, IMG submission 75177) | Grasslands soil microbial communities from the Angelo Coastal Reserve, California, USA - 14_0903_12_20cm | ecosystem: Environmental > Terrestrial > Soil > Grasslands | place: USA...
GATCGTGCGCGCCACCGCTTCGACCGTCGCGTCGAGCGAGAGGCTCTGTGCAAACGAACGAGAAATCTCGTACAGCCCGCGTAGCTGCCGCGCTGCCGCACGCTCGGAGTGGAGCGCGCGTTCACGCTCCTCTCCGAGTCGCTTCGTCTCCTCGTGCAACTGCGCGTTCTGCACCGCAACAGACAACTGACTCGAAAGCGCGTTGAGGAGCGCTGATTCGTTCTCCGTGATCGACCGGCCACGCGGCGGGAACACCGCAAGCAGCCCGATCGCTTCGCTCTGCGCGAGCAGAGGAACGGCTACTGCGCTCTCGATGCCGGCCTCGGCAGCGGCGTCGCCGACGGTACGCACACGCGGATCAAGTGCGAGGTTGGGAATAGAGAGCATCCCGCGTCCCCGAAGCGGCCCGAGCAGCAGTTGGAGCAGCCGCTCGGCAACCCGAGCGTGTGGCCCTGCGAGGCCGACACCCACCGCAAAGTCGAGGCGGCCGTCCCGCTTGAGATAGACGGCGACTCGCTCCACATCGAGGAGCTCACCGACACGCTCGACGGCCGTCTCGAGCGTGTGGGAGAGCGACAGCTGAGAGATGGCTTCTGCCACGACAGCCAGAAGTGCACGCGTCCGTCCGAGCTCCGCAGTCGTCCTGAGCGCCTGCCCGGACGCGCGCAACGCCTGCGCCGCCCGGACGCCGAACGTCCCAAATTGGGCGAGATCGCTTTCGGTGGGCATCGCGCCGTTCGTGAACAAGAGCTGGAGAACGCCGATGGGCGGCTGAGCGAGCGCGAGCGCGACCGACACGTCTGCGCCGCCCGGGAGGCCCTCGACCGCCTCGACGGTCACCGGCTCGTGCGCAGTCCACGCTCGCTCGACGGCGTTGCCCGCGTCGAGGAGTCCCGCGTCCGGTCCGCCCAAACCCGTGGCGGCGACCAGTCTCGGTGGCTCTGCGTCGTCGCGGAGCCAGAGGAGACACGCGGCGGCGCCGGTCGCGCTGCGCGCGAGCCGAGTGAGCTGCGCACCGGTCTCGTCATGCTCGGCTGCGGCCGCGAGCGCATCACCTGCAAGCTCGAGCGTCGAGCCGTCTTCGCCCCGCGCCTCCGCTGTCCGAAAGCGACGGAGGACGAGCCCAGACTGTGCTGCCGCGAGTCGCGCGACGGCGCGATCGCCTGCGTCGAAGCGGCTCGAGCCGCGGAAGAGCTCGATACATCCATCCGGGCCGTCGTGGGAACGAATCGGAAGCTGTAGGACCGCACGCGCGTTGATCCGTTTGGCGGCGCGCTTCGCTGCCTCCGGCAGCAGGGAAACGTCGTCGAGCTCGTCCTCGTGCAACGACGACGCGGGAAACCTCGTGCCTTCGAGCTCGGCGGCGATCGCGGGCGAATCGCTTGCAACCGCGCAGGCGGTTACGCACGATTCGTCTGCGTCAAGGAGGCGGATCACGACCACATCCGCGGAAGCGGCCCGTGCAACGGCCTCCGCGATTGCGGTGAGGCCTTCGCGAAGCGTCAACGACGTGGTGGCGGTCACTCCCGCCTCGGCGAGGAGTTCGAGCGCCTCGACTCGGCGCACCCTGTCTTTCGGCTGCGCAGCCATCTCCCGACCCGGCTTCAGTGTAGTTGCGCGGTGCGCTAAAGACCGAATACGCGCTGAATCTCGTGCCAAAGCGTCAGCATGAGCGCGAGGCCGAGCGCAACGAGCACGACGATCGCAACAAGGAAACGCAACCGCGCCCGCGCGCGCTCACGCGAACGCGCGGCCTGCGCACGCCGCTTCGCCCGGTACAGGTGGTAGGCGCGGTCGATCGCGGCTGGATCGACTGGCGGCTCGTCGGGCGCGATGGGTGCGCGGCGTGCCGGCTCCGCCATCCTGCGGATTCTAGAGAGACTCGCGCTGTCTCGTGAACGGCGACCAGGGAGCTTGTTCCCAGGCCTCACCGCCGCACATCGGACACCGCGGGAGCTGCGAATGCACAGTGACCCCGTAGCCGCATTCCGAGCAGTGGAACTCGCCTGTCACCAGTGCGCCGCGTGCAAAGGACTCGACGAATTCGTCGGGCACTGCCCTTCGCGTTGCTTGCTCCAGCAAGTCGACCCCCTTCTGCCCGGTGCGCCTCCCGGCAATGTCGAGGCGCATTGTTGCCCATAACTGAAGCCGAGGAAACCGGCGCGAGCAAACCCCCCGCTAGTGGCGGGTTTTCTCCTCGGGAGGCTGGTAGATGCCGCCGCATCGTAGAGGGAGAGGCGACTCCGCGAGCCGCAGTCCGTTGCGCAGGTCGCCCTCTCCCCAGACTCATTAAGCGATTGCTGACGACCGGTGCGCTGGACGAACGTCTAGAAAGCATTACGGAAAGGCTGAGCGTCCGGAAGCGGTGCGCACGACGCTTGGAATCGCCCATACTGAGGCTCGTGCAAACCCCTGAGGCCTATCCGCCTCCTCACGAGCCGGAGGATGACTGGCTCGACGAGCCGCCGGCCCGTCCAATCCGGCCGTTGAGCGGGATCTGGGCTTGGGGCGGTCGGCTCACGTGGCTCTCCGGCCTGCTGCTCAGCCTCTCCGCCTTCACGGACTGGTACGCCGGCGGCGGCCAGGGAGTCACGACCGCGGTGATCGGCTGGCACACGGGAGCACTCGGCAAGCTCGTCTTCTTCATCGGCCTGGCGGTGCTGGCGATCGTCGCCCTCCGCGAGTCGGGCATCGAGCTACCGGCGACGGTGCCTGAGAGCCTCGTGGTCATCGCGCTCGGGTCCCTCTCGACGATCTTCGTCCTCATCCGGTTGATCTCGATTCCCGACACGTTCTTCGGCTGGCGCGGCCGCGGGATCGGGATCTTCATCTCCCTGCTTGCATCCCTCCTCGTGATCGCCGCCGGTCTACTGCGAGCAGGAGAAGAGCTGTAACGACGCCGAGTACAGCGCCGGCCACGACGTCGAGCGGATAGTGCACGCCGACATAGACGCGAGAGAACGCGATCGCGACCGCGAGGAGAAACCACGCCGGCCACACGCGCGGCGCATACGCACTGAGTACGGTTGCACCCGCGAAGCTGGTTGCAGCGTGTCCTGATGGAAACGAATGGTCGTGCGGCGCCGGTACGAGTGTGTGCGGCGTTGCATAGCGACTCGAGGGGCGCTGCACGTCGATCGCCGATTTCAAGCCCGTCGCAACGATGTCCGCAGTCGCAACGGACGCAGCGGTGACGATCAGCACTCCCCAGCGTTGCCACACAAGCGCGAGGATTAAGGCGATCGCGATCCAGATGGCGCCAAGCGTCCCGATCCGCGACAACGTTTCGAAGAGCCAGTCCAACCATCGCCCCGCCCGGTGGTGCACGATCCAGCGTTCCAGATGCCGATCCCAAGAGACCAAACCGGCAGTCTGCAAGAAACCTTCGAGGCCGCCTGGATTACGCACCTGCCTCACCTGAAACGCAGCGGACCGAGGCCACCTGCGCGAAGGCATCAGCTTTCGCGCGGCGAGTCAGGCTGGAATGATCTTCTTCGTCTGTTCGATCAAGGCGCGCAGGTCGAACGGCTTCCCGACGAAAGCGTGTGCACCGCGTTGCGTTGCCTCACGGCCCGCGGTCGGCTCGAGCTGACCGCTGAACATGACGACCGGGATCGAGCCGATGCCATGGCGTTCCTGCACGCGGCGCAACATCTCCCAGCCGTCCACCTCGGGCATCATCACGTCGAGCAGGATGAGATCGGGTGCATCGTCCTCGACCGCCTCGAGCCCCTCCTCGGCGTTTGCAGCCTCACGCACGGTGTAGCCCTCCATCTCGAGGTTGATGCGAACGACCTCGCGCACGGTCGAGTCGTCGTCGACGACGAGGACGAGCGGCCCGCGCGCGGGCTTGCCGGGACCGGAACGCTGGAGGAACGCGTCGAGGTCGCCGCGCCGGTAGCGCCTATGGCCGCCCGGCGTGTAGAACGCGGGCACACGGCCGAGGTCGGACCACTTGCGAATCGTGCTCTGAGCCACGCCGAGGTACTTCGCGGCTTGGCCGAGCGTCAGCCACTCCGTCTCACCCGCGGGCGGAGGCCGCCGGGAACCGCTCCCCTCTCCCTGTGCCACCCCGCGAATCTACCCAAAGGTATTGCTTTCTAACAGCCCTAGGGAATGACGGTCGAGCCGGGCGGACCGCTCGGGATGCTGAGCGTGCGCTCGAAGGTGACCGTGTTCCCGGGCTTCGGATTGTCGTGGAGCGCCTCGCCGAGCGCGATCCCGAGCGCGAAGACAAGGAGGACGAGGAGCACGCGAATGCCCCAGCGTGTGATCTCCTCTCGTCGCCTGCGGCGCCGTCGCTCCTCGCGCTCGAGCGGCGAGAGCGCGCCCGTCATCGCATGTAGTCGACCGCACCGCGCTGGTACAGATGGAACGCAGCGTCCTGCACGAGCGTGAGCGTTCGAGTCCACCCGGGAGTCGCGGCGCGCTCTTCGACGACCTCTCGCACCCACCGGTCTGCGCCGGCATATGCAGATGCGAGCTCGTCGAGCGTGAACGTCTGCCCGATGCGCTTGCGCAGCTCGTCCATCACGACGTCGAGCTGCACGAGCAGGCGGGGCCGCAGCACAGAGTCACGCGCAGCCGTCTCGAAGCGACGATTTCCCTCTTCCCACTGCTGGCGAACGGCTTCGAGGACGGGCACGGGCGCCCGATGCTAGCTACGTGCTACAGCAGGCGTCGGGAAACAGCGGCTCTAGTTCCGCGAGGATTCGCTCGCCGAGCTCGTAGCCCGGACGCGCGAGCGCGAACGCGACATGCGCGTGCAGGCACTTGAGACTGCCCGCGCCGCTGCGCGCTCCGCCGATGCCCACGTCGAGCTCGGGCCGCAGCGCCCGTTGCTCCGCGTCCGCCTGGGCGAGGCTCGCTGCGAGCTCGGGCTCCTCGCGCGCGGCGATGCTCCACCTTTCGACGCCGCCGGAGGCCTCGAGCCTCGATACCTTCGCCACCGCGGCGGGGCAGGTCAGCCAAAACGTTGTCGGAAACGGCTCCCCGTCTCGCGCGAACGGCGCCTGCTCCGTTACGGCAGGTCGTCCAAACGGGCAGCGGACGACGACGCGCCGGAAGGCGCGCGGCTCACGTCCGAGCTGCTTAGCGACGATCGCTCGGTCATCGTCCATGCGCGCTCGTATTGTGCGCCCGCAGCCACCCGTCGATTCCCTGGACGATGAAGAGCTGCTCGCCCGGCCGGACGTAGCCGAGCTCGCGCGCTTGCCGGGCCAGCGAGTCGGTGCTCGAGGCTGCGCTCAACTGTTCGCGGAGCTGCCTCTTTTGCGCCGCCAACTGCGCGACGTGCGTGCTGACGGAGTCGAGCTCGTGCCTCGTGGCGAAGTACGTACGCAGCGGGTGGTAATACAGGTAGGCGACGATCACGACGGCCGCGATCACGGACCACCGACGCGCGAGTGTTCCAGCCGGCGGCCGGCGCGAGCGCTTACGGGGCATGGCCGCTCCATTCGGGAGCGGCGGCGGCGCTCCTACTAGACGACGTCGACCTTGATCACGTTCGTGGAACCGGGGATGTTGACCGCGGTCCCTGCAGTGATCACGACCGTGTCGCCCTCCGCGACGAGCCCGCCGTCGCGCGCCGCTTCGACGGAGCGCTGCCAGAGATCCTCGACGTTCTCCGTCTCCGGAATCCAACGCGGCGTGACGCCCCACTCGAGCGCCATCTGCTGAATCGCCCACTGGTGGTGCGACAGTCCGACAATCGGCCGGTGCGGACGCAGCCGCGCGACCGCGGACGCGGTCTTGCCCGTGAACGTCGGCACGAGCATCGCGGCGGCCCCGAGCGCCTCGGCGATATCGCAAGCAGCGTTCGACATCGCGTTTCCAATCGTCGGATCCTCCGTCGCCTCCGGAATCTGGTGGCGATACCCGAGGCTCGGCTCGATCGCGCGCGCGATCTTGTCCATCGTCTCGACCGCATGCACCGGGAACTCGCCGGTTGCCGTCTCAGCCGACAGCATCACCGCAGAGGTCCCGTCGAGGATCGCGTTGGCGACGTCACTGGCCTCCGCCCGCGTCGGTTCGGGTTGGTGGACCATCGACTCGAGCATCTGCGTCGCGGTGATCACCGGTTTCCCCCGCTCGAGCGCGCGCGAGATGATCCGCTTCTGCAACAGCGGAACGATCGCCGGGCCGATCTCGACGCCGAGGTCGCCGCGCGCGACCATTACCGCATCCGTCTCGGCGAGGATGTCGTCGAGCGCGTCGATCGCCTCGCTTTTCTCGATCTTCGCGATCACGCGAGCGTCCGATCCCTCCTGTTCGAGCAGCGCCTTGAGATCGCGGAGGTCGGCAGCGGCGCGCACGAACGACAAGGCGACGTAGTCGACGCCGAGCTCGAGCGCGAATTCGAGGTCCTCGAGGTCCTTCCGGGTCAGCGACGGGATCGGAATCGGAACGCCGGGCAGGTTGACGCCCTTCTGGGAACGCACGGTGCCGCCGACGACGACGCCGCAGCGCGCGCGCTCGTGCTCGACCTCGTCGACACGGAGCCGGACGAGACCGTCGTCGATCAGCACCTCGTGCCCGGGCCGGAGGACTTCCCCGATCACCGCCGGCGCCAGCGGCAGCTCGCCGTTTTGCGCCGAGTCCGCATAGACGACGGTCACCTCACTTCCGGTCGCAAGCGGCAGCGGCTCGACCAGCGTGCCGACGCGGATCTTCGGCCCCTGCAGGTCGGCGATGACCGCCAGCGGCCTACCGCACTCCTCCTGCAGCTCGCGGACGAGCTGCGCCCTGGCGGCATGGTCGCCGTGCGAGCCGTGCGAGAGGTTGAGGCGGGCCGCATCCATCCCCGCGTCGATCAGCGAGCGCAGCACGTCGGGCGACGCGCACGCGGGCCCAATCGTCGCGACGATCTTCGTGCGGCGCGGCACCTCTGCGGCCATGTACTGAGAGTAGCGCCGCGGTCAGCCGCCGCGGTGCGCGCGGGGAAAGACTTTCCAGCCGCGTAGCGGCTCGTCCGCGCAGCGGACCGGTGGAAGGGGTCTGGGGGAATCGAGAGGTTCCCCCAGCGGGTCAACTCAACGTACGAATCGCGGAAACACTTTCCACCCCGGATACACCGCCGCGTCACCGAGTTCCTCCTCGATGCGCAGGAGCTGGTTGTACTTCGCCACGCGGTCGGTGCGTGACGGCGCGCCCGTCTTGATCTGGCCGGCGTTCGTCGCGACGGCGAGATCCGCGATCGTCGTGTCCTCCGTTTCGCCGGATCGGTGGGAGATCACCGTCGCGTAACCGTTCGACCGCGCCAGCTCGATCGCCTCGAGCGTTTCGGTGAGCGTTCCGATCTGGTTGACCTTCAGGAGGATCGCGTTCGCGACTCCGGCATCGATCCCCCGGTTAAGCCGATCTGGATTGGTCACGAACACGTCGTCGCCGACGAGCTGCAGTCGATCGCCGAGCTTGCTGGTGAGATTGCTCCACGCGTCCCAATCGTCCTCCGCGACGCCGTCTTCGACCGACACGATCGGGAAGCGCCCGGCGAGATCGCCGTAGAAATCAGCCATACCCTCGCCGTCCGCCTCGCGTCCCTCGAACCGATAGGTCCCGTCGCGGAAGAACTCGGTTGCGGCCGGATCGAGCGCGATCGCCACGCGCTCGCGGTGACCGACGCGCTCAGCGGCCTCGAGGATCGCCGCGATCGCCTCCTCGCTCGAACCGAGGTCCGGCGCGAAACCTCCTTCGTCACCGACCGCGGTCGCGAGGCCGCGCTCGTGCAAGACGTTCTTCAGCGAGTGGAACGTCTCCACGCCGACCCGCAGCGCCTCCGCAAAGGTGTCGGCGCCGACCGGGACGACCATGAACTCCTGCAGGTCGATCGAGTTCTCCGCGTGCGCGCCGCCGTTGATGACGTTCATCATCGGCACCGGCAGGGTCCGGGCGTCGTCGCCGCCGAGCGAACGGAAGAGCGACAGACCACGGTCGGCGGCCGCCGCCTTCGCACTCGCCAACGACACACCGAGGATCGCGTTCGCGCCGAGCCGTCCCTTGTTCGCCGTGCCGTCGAGCTCGATCAGTCGCCCGTCGACGGCCGCTTGATCGGAGGCGTCCAACCCGCGAACCGCGGTGGCGATTTCACCGTCGACGTTCGCAACTGCGTGCGTCACCGCCTTGCCGCCGTAGGCCTCGCCACCGTCGCGGAGCTCGACCGCCTCGTGCACGCCGGTGGAAGCGCCGGATGGAACGGTCGCGCGGCCGAAGGCGCCCGATTCGAGTCGCAGGTCCACCTCGAGCGTCGGATTGCCGCGCGAGTCGAGGATCTGGCGCGCGTGAACTTGCCGGATCGCCGTCACTCGAAAGCGACTTTCGCGCGGTCGAAGTACCGATCCTGTTCGGCAAGGTCGAGCCTCGTCCAGTCCTTGCCTTCCTCGGCCGCGAACTTCTCCGCCCGCTCGACGCGTTCGACGAACCGTTTCGTCATCGCGCGCAGCGCCAGCTCAGGATCCACGTTGAGCCGCCGAGCCACGTTCACTGCTGCGAAGAGCACATCGCCGAGCTCCTCGAAGACATGTGGATCGGCCTCGGTCTCGGGCGCGGGCTCGCCGGCGGCTGCAAGAGCTTCCTTCAACTCGCGAACCTCGTCATCGAGATCGGCAAGCGCGCCCGCCGCTCCCTCGTATTCGAAGTTCACCGCCGCCGCTCGGCGCTGCACCTTGCGCGCGTACAGGAGTGCGGGAAGCGAGTCGGGGACGTGGTGGAAGATGCCTTCGCGTCCCTCCTCCCTGGCCTTGATCTGATCCCAGCGCTCACGCACGCGTCCCGCCGTCCGCGCCTCGGCGTCGCCGAACACGTGTGGATGACGCCGGACGAGCTTTGCGTGTACGTTCCGCGCGACCGCTCCGAGGTCCGTCGCGCCGCGCTCCTCGAGGAGCAGCGCGAGGAAGTACACCTGGAAGAGGAGATCGCCGAGCTCGTCCGCGAGTCTCGCGTCGTCGCGCGCGATCGCGGCGTCCGCGACCTCGTAAGCCTCTTCGACCGTGTGCGGGACGATCGTGCGCGCGGTCTGCTCGCGGTCCCACGGGCATTCGCGGCGGAGCCGCGCCGTCAGTTCTTGGAGATCCTCGAGCGCGCGCCCGAGGTCGCTCACGTCGTCGTCGTCGAACTTGTCAGCGAGAGGCAGGGATCCGGCGTCGGCTCATAACCGGGCTGGTACTTGACCTTGCCAGGCTTGCAGAAGGCCTTCTCGACACCGTGGGCCCAGTTCGTGATCGTCGTTTGCTTCGCCGTTTGCTCGAGCTGGCCCCGAATCTGCTCCTTCACCTTGCTGAGCGGCTGGGTCGACGGCGGACGAATCGGCGACAGCGCCTGAATGATGTGCCAGCCATAGCTCGAGTGGATGGGCTTTGCGATCGCGCCGGTCTTCAGAGAGAACGCGACCTTGTCGAATTCTGGAACTGTCCGGCCCTTGATGACCGTCAATTTTCCGCCGTTCGCCGCGGAGCCGGGGTCCTTGGAGTACTTCTTGGCGAGTGCCGCGAAGTTCTTCTCGTGATCGGCGGCGAGTTTTGCGTAGAGGGTGTTCGCAAGTGCCCGCGAGTTGACGAGGATGTGCCGCACATCGCGGGTCGCCGGCTGCAGATACAGCGACTTGTGCTGGTTGTAGTAGTCGGTCACGGCCTTGTCCGAGACCTTGACGCTTCCCGTCACCTTGTTGTAGAGCGCTTCTGAGATCAACTGCGTCTTGATCTCGTTACGGGCGGTCGCAGGGGTCAGTCCTTGCTTTCGCAACGTCTGCTCGTACTTCTTCTCGCTGCCACCGTATTGTGGCGACTTCTTCAGCTGCTGGATGCGGTCGCCGATCTGCTTGTCGCTGATGTGGATGCCCATGTCCTCGGCCTTCTGTGCGAACTCGGCCCGCTGCACAAGGGCCGTGATGAGCTGTCCCTTCAGCGACTCGTAAGCGGGAGTGCCTGGCTTTGGAAACGGCGTCTTTTGCGACTCGTAGTTCTTCTTCCCGACGTTCAGCAGGGTCGTGAATTCGTCCTTCGTAATCGTCTGCCCGCCGACGACGGCAATGTCGCCGGATTTCAGCGTGGCGGTCTGGCCCCCGCCTCCACACGCCGCGACGAGCAGCCCGAGGGCGAGCGACAGAATGACGAGCGAGATGTGACGCTTCATGGAAAAAGCGCCATCAGCAGCGGTCGCGCTCACGCTGCTTGGCGCGCGGCGAGTATAGCATCGACCAATCGGAGCGCCTGCGGGAAGCCCTCCTCGCGGAGCGTGATCTCCCGGTTCGCGACGGTGTAGACGGCGGTCGAGACGCGATTGCGGAGCGCCCGGAGCTCGCCCGAGCCGAGGACGACTTGGCCCACGCTCGCGCGGCCGCCGCGAAAGACGAAGTAGTCGGCGCCCAGCGCCGCGAGCTTCAGCTTCGCCTCCTGGATGAGGAAGAGGTTCTCGACCGGTTCCGGTAGCGGGCCGTAGCGATCCTCGGTCGCCGCCTGCAGCTCGCGGAGCTCGTCGTCGGATTCCGAGAGCGCCAGCCGGCGATGCAGATCGATCTTCAGCGCCTCGGAACCGATGTATTCGGCCGGCACGTAGGCGTCGACGCGCGCGTCGACCCGGACCGGACGGACGGCGATCCGCCGCTCGCCGCTCAGTTCCGCCACCGCCTCGGCGAGAAGCTCGACGTAGAGCTCGAAGCCGAGCGCGGCGACGTGGCCGGATTGCTCGTCGCCGAGGAGGTTGCCGGCGCCGCGGATCTCGAGGTCACGCATCGCGATTGCGAAACCGGCGCCGAGCTCGGTGTGGTCCGCGAGCGTCGCGAGTCGCGCACGCGCATCCGGCGAGAGCTCCGACATGTCGGGATAGAAGAGATACGCGTGCGCCGTGACATCCGAGCGCCCGACGCGGCCGCGGATCTGGTACAGCTGCGCCAAGCCGAGCGCGTCGGCGCGTTCGACGACGAGCGTGTTCGCCTGCGGGATGTCCAGACCGGACTCGATGATCGTCGTCGACACGAGCACATCGCCATCGCCGCGAAGGAACGCGTGCATCTTCTCCTCCAGGTCGCGCTCGCGCATCTGGCCGTGTGCGACGATGAAGCGGAGGTTCGGCGCGAGCTGCTGGAGCTTCTGCGTGACCTCGTCAATCGTCTCGACGCGGTTGTGCAGATAGAAGGACTGTCCCCCTCGCTCGGTCTCGCGTTCGAGCGCAAGCTTGACGAGCTCCTCGTCGTATTCGGCAACGGTCGTGCGAATCGGACGACGCCCCTCTGGAGGGGTCTCGATGATGGAGATGTCCCGCAACCCGGAGAGCGACATGTGCAGCGTGCGCGGGATCGGAGTCGCGCTGAGCGCGAGCACGTCGACCTCGAGCCGAAGGCTGCGCAGCAGTTCCTTCTGTGCGACGCCGAAGCGCTGCTCCTCATCGAGGATCACGAGGCCCAGCTCATTCGGGATCACGTCGCGACTGAGGATCCGATGCGTCCCGATGAGCACGTCGACCTTGCCCGCCGCGAAGTCCGCGAGGATCCTCTTGACCTCGGCGGGTCTGCGAAAGCGCGACACCATCTCGACGTTGAGCGGAAAGTCACGGAAGCGCTGCCGGAACGTGTGCCAGTGCTGCTCGGCGAGGATCGTCGTCGGGGCGAGGAAGAGCACCTGCTTGCCGTTGACGGCGACGGCAAACGCCGCGCGGATCGCGACCTCCGTCTTGCCGAAGCCGACGTCTCCGCAGACGAGGCGGTCCATCGGCCGCGGCGC
>Ga0066660_10000906_pt1 | contig 11683 bp, 10 predicted proteins | sample GraSoiAngelo_109_FD_75177 | JGI IMG/M metagenome (GOLD analysis project Ga0066660, IMG submission 75177) | Grasslands soil microbial communities from the Angelo Coastal Reserve, California, USA - 14_0903_12_20cm | ecosystem: Environmental > Terrestrial > Soil > Grasslands | place: USA...
CGGATTTCGGAAATACCCTGGCGGCGCACGACGACGAGTACGCGTACAAGGGCGTCGATGGGATGTTTGGATTCGCGTACAACATTTCTCATGTGAAGGAAACGGAAGTGGGTGATGGGAAGGATAAAATCGCGCACGTAGATTTGGCGAAGACGTTTGGGATCGCGAAACGGCATGGGTACAAAGGATATTTCTCGATGGAATGGGACAGCCCGGGCGATCCTTACGCGGGGACGGCAGGGCTGATTGAAAAAACGCTGAAGAATCTTTCCTGAAATTCCCCACTGCAATATTCAAGGTCCTTCTAAAGAAGGCGTAAACCCTTAGTTTCAGCAACCTTTTGATACTTATTTCATGGTTCGAAGAACCATCTGGAGATTGGCCATTGGGCACGGTAGGGCCGGCAGGTTAGGACTTGAATTCATGCGCCGGGCGCTAGCCGGGCGCAGCACTTCTTGTACTTCTTGCCCGAGCCACAGGGGCAGTAGTCGTTTCGGCCAACCCGTGGAGGGGCCTTTGCAGGCGCTGGCTTCGACAGGATGCGCTCGACGTCGCTAATGTTCTCTTGCTCGTCGGGTTCGATCCCGATGATTACTTGAATCCCGTGCTCGTTGCATAGATCCAGGATTTCCATTGCCCGCTCCTCCGTTCGTACGCGTACAACCGCGGGGCGCCGCTTGGTTCCCAGTTTTGCCACGCCCATCCTCCTTGGGATAAACCTAAACAACCCGGTCACCGGTCGTACCTATTCTCAGCCATTGTAGGAAACGGCAAGGTAGCACGCCCAGCAGGAAAGATTTCTCTGGACATTTTCGGGTTCGGGTTTCCAACGCAGTGCCGGGTACCTGCCCTTGCCCAAGTGGAGGAGAAAATCGATTGGCCCCTCGCTGCCGCTGAATTCGACAACTTCACGACTGCTGTTACTGCTGTTGCGAAGTCTGCGAAAAAACCTCTGGCCACCGACACTCTCTGGCCAATCTCCAGGTGGTTCGAAGAACCATGAGCTATTCATAGCGCAGAGCGACCATGGGGTCAATGTGCGTCGCGCGGCGTGCGGGCAAGACCGCCGCGAGTGCGGAGACTGCGAGAACAAGGAAGCAAACCGATACCAGAGTAGCCGGGTCGGTCGGTGTGACCTCAAAGAGAAGACTCGCGAAGGCGCGGCTCAAAGCAAGCGAACCGGCAAGGCCGAGGAGCAGAGCGATTGCGGCAAGAGCGAGCGCTTCCGGAAGAACGAGCCGAACGACGTCCGCCGAGCGAGCGCCCAAAGCAACCCGAATCCCGATTTCGTTGGTGCGCTGGCTGACGGAATAGGAAACGATCCCGTAGACGCCGATCATGGCAAGGGCAACCGCAAGTCCCGCGAATACCAGCAATAAAACGGCTTGAAAACGGGGACTGGAAACAGAATCTGAGAATACTGTTTCCATAGTCTGAATGTCGGAGACTGCCTGGTCGGGATCAACGCGGTGCACGGCCGCTTCGGCGGAGCGGGCGATCTGGCCTAGATCGCCCGCGGCACGCACCAGGAGCGTAGCGAAATACATCGGCGCCTGCGAGTTGGAGAGAAATATGGTGGGTTCGGGAGCGTCCTGCAATTGCGCCTGCCGGGCATCGGCGGCGACGCCAACGATTTCGACGGGTTTCTCTATGGTCCAGCAGACGCGGAGCTGCTTGCCAAGAACATTTTGTCCCGGGTAGAAGCGCTGCACGAAGGCGTGGTTGACGATGGCGACAGGCTGGGAGTTGAAACGGTCACGGTCATCGAAGTCGCGGCCACTAAGTAAAGCGGAACGCATGGTTTGGAAGTAGCCTGAGCTGATGATGAGGAATTGTGCGGAGGGAGATTCGGCAGGCGAAGGAGCGGGCTGGTCCGCGGGAGAGAAACAGGAACCGGAGATCTTTTCCGTGAGCGGGAGGAAGTGAGTGGAGCCGGCGGCCTGAACGCCGGGGGTGCTGCGGATTTCAGCTAGGATACGGTCAAGGTATTGCGAGCGCTTGAGATCGTCCTGATAGCGCGCCGGTGAGGTCCAGATATGCATGGTGAGGAGCTGCTCGGGACTAAAACCGGGATCGACGGAGATGAGCCGGGCAAAGCTGCGAAGCATGAGACCGGCACCGACGGAGAGAACAAGCGCGAGGGCCACCTCCGCGACGACAAAACAGCGGCGGAGAGACTGATGGCCGCCAACGCCGCCTCGAAGAGTGCCTTGCTTGAGGGCGTTCTGGAGATCGACGCGAGAGAGACGCAACGCGGGAACGAGACCGAAGACCACGGCGGTAAAAAGAGCAGCGAAGAACGTGAAGAGCAGAACCCGCGCGTCAATCGCGATGGGTTCGCTGCGGGGCAGAGGCGCGTTCTGAGGAACGAGAGCGAGGAGGCTGCGCAATCCAAGATGAGCGAAGAACAGTCCCGCGGCCATGCCCGCGAGCGAGAGAAGCAGACTTTCGACAAAGAGCTGACGAACGATGCGGGAGCGCGCGGCACCCAACGCGGAACGAACGGCCAGTTCACGTAGGCGGCCGGTTCCGCGCATAAGAAGAAGATTTGCGACATTGGCGCATGCGATGAGAAGAAGAAAACCGACGGAGGCGAGCAAGACCCACAGCGGACGCCGGACGCCTTCGGTGACATCTTCGAGCATGGGAAAGACATTGGCGCTCCAGTTCTTGTTGTTGTCGGGGCGCGCCTGGGCCGTAAAGTTGGCGACGCGGAACATGTCCTGCTGAGCCTGGCTGAGCGAGACGCCCTGTTTGAGCCGCGCAACAACCGTCAGGAAACGCCCTCCCTTCCATTCCTCCGAGCGCGTCAAGGGCAGCGGAGTCCAGACTTCCGCTCTGAACTTGGGAAAGGAAAAGCCTTTCGGCATGATGCCAACCACTTCGCTCGGCCGTCCATCAACGTCTATCTTCTGGCCAACGACCGCGCGGTCTCGGCCGAACTGCCGCTGCCAGAGTTCGTAGCTGAGGATGATGCTACGGTCCTGGCCGGGAATTGCCTCGGCGGAGGTGAACGTGCGTCCCAGAAAGGGCGCAACTCGCAGGACCGAGAAGAACTCCGGAGAGACCTGCATACCCTGAACGGCAATCGGCTGCCCCTGGGAGCTGAGATTCGTCATCAAGCCCGAAATGGCGGCCAGGGATTCGAAGGATTGGGAGTGGTCACGCCAGTCGAGGAAATTGATAGGGTTCACGACATTGCGGGGACTGTCATGCTTGGCAGAAGACTCCCAGATGCGGACGAGGCGGTCGGGCTCCGGATAAGGCAAAGGGCGGAGAAGGATGGCGTCGACGACGCTGAAAATCGCCGTGTTGGCCCCAATGCCGAGGGCAAGAGTGAGCACCGCGACTGCGGTGAAGCCGGGGTTGCGTTGTAGCATGCGGAGCGCAAAGCGAAAATCGCGCGCGCATTCATCAAGCCAACCGACAGTGTCCACCGCGCGAGTGTCTTCCTTGAAGAGCGTGGAGTTGCCGAAGCGTTTTTGCGCGTCGATGCGGGCGTCTTCAGGCGACATGCCCGCGGCGCGGTTGTCGGCCATACGCATTTCGAGATGCGAACGCAATTCGTCATCGAGATCATGGTCCAAGCGGTTTCTCTTCAGCAGGCTTCGCAAGCGCGGGATCCAGGACATGGTGCACCTACCTTTCAGGCCGTTCAGGCGAATTCGAGAACCTGGGCGACAGCCTGCGTGAGGCGCTCCCAGTTCTTTTCTTCTTCGGCTAGTTGTTTCCGGCCTTTGGCGCTCATCCGATAGTAACGAGCGCGGCGATTGTTCTCCGACATGCCCCATTCCGCGCTGACCCAGCCGTCCTGTTCCATGCGGTGGAGCGCGGGATAGAGAGAGCCTTCTTCGACGCGCAGGATGTCCTTTGAAACCATCTGGATATGAAGCGTAATGCGGTAGCCGTGCATGGGCCCACGGGCGAGGGTCTTGAGGACAAGAAGGGTCAGGGTGCCCTGGAGGAGGTCATTTTTGGATTTACGCATGGGGCTCCCATAGATAGCTATAGGTAGAGACGGCGCGGAGAAGAAAATGTTTCTTCAGAAAAATGAACAAGGTGGAGCAGAGAGCCGGCGGGATAAACAGTCGACCGCCGCTTGTTGGGTGGGCGTGGCAGGCGTATGCTTCACTGCGGATTTTGTGGGGAGGGAGATGGCGATGAAAATACGTGCGCGTTTGTTGGTTGCAGGGATGACGGTGTTTACGGCGGCGGGCGGCGCGTTTGCGCAGCAGGCGGCACCAGCGGCAAGTACGCCGCCGGACCTGACGATAGCAAATCCGGTGAGCGGGTTTGTGAAAGCGGGAGTGGCGCGATACGAGAAGAACATGGTGGCGGCGGCGGAGGCCATGCCTGCAGAGAAGTATGGCTACAAGCCCATGCCAGAGATGAATTCGTTTGGGCATTTAATCATGCACATTGCGGAATCGAACAATACCCTCTGCGCGAAGATTTCCGGCCAGACGGCGCCGGACGTGAAGTATGTGGACACGAACCCGAAGGACAAGCTGGTTGCAACGCTGAAGGATTCCTTTGCGTTTTGCACCTCGGCGCTGGCGAAGGTTGACGATTCGAAGCTGGGGGAGCAATTCGTGCTGTTCGGCAACCGGCCGATCTCGCGGGGAGGCGCCCTGGTCGCGCTGGGCGGCAGCTGGACCGATCACTATGCGACACAGGCGATTTATTTGCGGCTGAACGGGATTTTGCCGCCAACGGCGCAGCCAGCGAAGAAAGATTAAGCACTCCTTACGGGGATGGCTAGTTCACGCGTCCACAAAGCAACTTGCTGTGAACCACTATGCTTCCCGCGTGGAGGAAGAAAATGTTTCCAATTCGCGGTGCGCGGAAGCCGCGCCTTCCAGTTCGCGGGCGGAGCGGTCGTGGTGCACGATCAGGTGCAGGAAGAACATCAGCACCAGGATGCCGCCGAAGGTGACCACAATGGTGGCACCAGTGGGTGTGTCGAGCTGCACACTGAGGTAACAGCCGAGCGCCGAAACCAGCGTGCCCATGGTCCAGCCGATTGCCAGACGCCTGCCGATGCGGTCGGCAAAGAGCATGGCGCCAACGCTGGGAACGATCAGGTAGCAGAACACCAGCAACACGCCGGCGATGGCCACCGAAGAGGTCACCACAAAGCCGAAAGAAGCGTAGAAGAGGAAGTCCCAGAAGCGCACGTTGAGGCCCTGCTGTTCGGCTTTGTCATGGTTCATGGAAATGGCCAGAAATTTCTTGCGAAAGATAAAGTGGAAGATGCCGATGGCGCCGTAGAGAAAAGCCGTCTTGCGAACTTCGGGCCAGGAGACCGCCAGGATGTTGCCTACGAGCATGTCCTTGAGGTGCTCGGTCTCGCCGGTGGCTTTGCTCATGAGAAGAATGGCGGTGGCGGAAGCGACGGCATAAGCGATGCCGATGAAAGCTTCCTGGGGAATGTGGCCTCTGCTCGAGCGAGCGAAAGCGAATATTCCGGCGCCAAGGAACGTGAACGCGAGGCTGATCCAGTAGGCAGCGCGGCCGTGAGGGTCCATGCCGACGACGACGGCGACCGTGGCGCCGAGCGCGGCGATCTGTGCGAGAGCAAGATCCACAAAAATGACGCCGCGCTCGACCACGTGCACGCCCAGATAGGCGTGGATCCCCGTGAGGATGAGACTCGCGATAAACGGTGCGAGCAAAAACGGTAGAATTTCCATCCGGCGGTCTCCTGAACGTTACTTCGTTGTGTCGAAAGTTTGCTTTAGTTTGGCAATATCGTAATCAAACAGCTTGAAATAGTCGGTGATTTCTTTTTCGCCGCCAACCGATGGCATAAGCACGACGACCTGCGCGCCGGTGTCACGAGCGATGGCGTTGGGCGTTTTCAGGTCGAAGTACGGTTCGACCACGATGACTTTGACACTATCGCGCTTCATCAGGCCAATCAACTCCACGGTGTGCTGAGGGCTCGGAGGAATGCCGGGACGCGGCTCGACGTAGCCGACGACGTTGAGGCCGAAGTGTTCGGCGAAATTGGGCCAGGAGCGGTGGTAGGTGACGATTTTGCGCCCGGTATAAGGCTGCATCTCAGCGAGCCATTTTTCGTCGGCCTGTTTGAGGCGCTGTTCGAACGAATCATAGCGCTGGGCAAAATAGGCGGCATCATTCGGACGCATTTCGGAAAGTTTGTTTTGAATTCCCTTGGCGATGCGAAGGCCGTTTTCCGGATCGAGCCAGTAGTGAGGATTGCCAAGCGGGTGGACATCGCCCTCGGCACGGGTCACCACGCCGGTAGGAATTTCGAGGATCTTGGCGAAACGGGAAGCATCAAAGTAGCCTGGTGCGCCGACTTGAATCTTCGGATTGGTGGACTGGCTGATGAGCGGAGGAAGCCAGCCGATTTCAAGCTCCAGTCCCACAATGATGAGCAGATCGGCGTGCCGGAGTTTTAGAAGAAAGCTGGGCTTGGCTTCGACAAAATGAGGATCCTGGTAGCCGCGGGCGACGGACTCGACAGTGACCTTGTCGCCGCCGATCTCCTGGGCGAGCGCGGCCAAGTCCGTGGTAGCGGTCATAACATTCAGTTTGTTATCGGCACTCGCAGGCCGCGGGAAAACGGCGGAGAGCAAAGCAAAGGCCGCCAGGAGAGCAAGGACGCGTGTTTCAATGCTGACGTTGCGCATGGTTTCTCCAAAAAGAAGGTCAGAACGGGTGCGCGCCGTGCGCGCCCATCACAAATAGAAACTGGAACAGGAACTCGTTTGCGTTCGTGAAGCGATCGTTGGGCGCATCCCACAAACGGCCGTACCGATACTGGCCACGGATCTGGCTGAACTCGCTGGGCCAGTAGGTCAGGATACTGGAAAAACCAGTGTCCGTCAGGCTGCCGCCAGCGGCGCGGGCGCTGCGATCAAAACGGCCGCCGAGAGTCCAGCGGCGGTTGACGCGGTATTCGCCAGAGGAGTACAAGCCGAAGGCGTGCTGGGTCTGGAAAGTGTTGAGCGGAGAAAGCTGATCTCGGGCGCTCCAGAAGAGCTCGGTGCGGAACAGGAAGGAATGGTAGATGGCGCGGCGGAGCGGCTTCCAGCGGATGGTGGCGTCGGCGGAATAAAGGTTCGTCAGGAAATTCGCGGGATCAAAGGTGGTGCCGACTCCGGCACCGTTGTGGCCGCGGGCGTAAGAAGCGCCGAGGTCCAGGTTGGTGGATTCGCCGAGGTCGCGGTAGACGCGAAGATGGCCGACCACACTGACGTCCTGGCGCCGATGGGCGGCGAAGACATCGCTGGAGTCGCCGCGGTAAACTTGGGCGGTGCCCTGGAGGAACCAGTCTTTCGGGGCCGGCAGGAAACGCGAAAGGGAAATGCCGGCATCGTCGATGCCGTCTTCGCCGCCGACGAGATTGTTGGTAACGAGGGGCCGGTCGATGAACGGTAAGGCGTGATTGTGGATGGTGTTGACCTTGCCGAATTCGGCGCGCATCTTGCCGACCTTGAGGAGCAGCCCGGCAGGGAGAGACGTGAAGGTGACGTACCCTTCTTCGACGTTGACACCTTCTTCGCCGAAGGAGATAAAGGCGTCAGCACGCGCGTAAGGGTCGATGATGGCTTGCATGCCAACTTCGGACTCATGGAGTTCGAGCGAGCGCGACGGAGAAATGGTGTTGCGCCCAGCAGTGCCAATGAAGTCGCCAATCAAGCTGATATCTGGATTAAGGAGCTTGGCGTTGGAAGTTGCTCCGCCGTAGGTCTGCGTCTGCGCGAGCTGCGCGGGGGCCGGGGCCGGAGAGTTGGACAGCATACCCGGCTGGGGGTGCGAGGAGGCTAGCAGAACTTGCGGGCCGGAAGCTTGCTCCGGTGATTTCGCTTCGCGAAGTTGCTTTAGTTCGCTACGCAGGAGTGCGACTTCTCCGGCGAGCGTGCGGAGTTGCTCTTCGAGCGCCTTCATGCGCACGTCTTCCGTGCTTGCGGCAGAAACATCGGACTTAGACGGTAGAGAGATTGCCTCCTGTGCGTGCAGAATGGAGGAGAACAGCAACCAAGCGAACAGAGCAGCGAATCGTTTCATGACCTTAACTCCTGGAGTTTTATGGAATTGAACCCCTTGTTGTCGTGAGCGTCGGGACCGCAATAGGAAAAGCGCAGAAAGCTAGTGGGCTTAGAGGCGCGCGCGGAGAGGCAGCCCGCGGAAGCGCTGAGGATACCGAAACAAGCAAGGCGGGCGATTTCGAGCCAGTTCCTCGCCGGGGCAATCGGGATGACAGGCAACCGCGCGGTGATAGCGAAAGCCGCAGTCGCGCCGAGCGGGCCAATGCGCGAGGCGGACAGTCCGGCAGACTGCGACGCGAGAAAAACAGCGCTGAAGAGGTAAGGCAAAAAGGCACGTGAGCCGCGCAATCACTTGCATCTAGTTCGTCGGACGGAGCTTAGGCAAGAAAAGTTGCAGGGTCAAGCGCCTAAAGCCTGTTTTTAGTCGCCTCATATACTATACTGGATAACAGTATAATGAAGAGGTGCGATGGCACACACGGCGAGAGACAAAGAAAAACTCTTGATCCGGGTTCGTCGAATCCGCGGGCAAGTCGAGGCCGTTGAGCGGGCGCTGAAGGAAGAGCGCGAGTGCGCCGATGTGCTTCAACTGGTTGCGGCTTGCCGAGGAGCACTGAATGGCTTGATGGCCGAACTGGTCGAGGGCCATATCTGGTTCCAGGTCCTGGACCCGGAGCGCGCCAAGGATTCTCCGCAGGCCGCGGCCGCCGAGGAACTGATCGATATTGTGAGGGCCTACTTGAAATAGCTGAACCATCCGGTGCTGGTCGAGGGCGCCATGGGGGGTTGAAATGCCGGAGAAGGAGATGAAGGCGGGTGCGAGAATAGAAACGGCGCGTGACCAGGCGACAGCTGGGGTGCATCAACCTGGCGCTCCTGCGGCAACCGAAGGCGCGGTCAGCGATTCCGAGGCTGACGGCCCGGAGCACGAACATGCCTTCGATGGGTGGGAAATCGTTCGAATTGGATTTGTGGCGATTGCAGCAATGGCGTTTTGGTTTGCGGGAGTACACCTTAGTTTTCCCCTTGTCCTTGCTGGCGTACTTTGCGCGCTTGTTGGCGGCCATCCCATATTCCACGAAGCAATAGAAAACATTCTCGAGCGGCGAATGACGATGGAGCTCTCGATGGCCATCGCCATTCTGGCAGCGCTGGCAATCCGGGAAGTTTTCACGGGACTGGTGATCACGCTCTTTGTGCTTGTGGCAGAAGTCCTTGAGGGGCTCACCGTAGGCCGCGGGCGGCGAGCCATTCGTCACCTGATCGAACTGCTGCCGTCGACGGCAACGGTGGGCGAACGAGGGGGATGGCGGGAAGTAGGGGTTCAGCAAGTACTGATAGGCGACATCGTGCTCATCAAGCCTAGAAGCCGAATTCCTGTGGATGGTTCGGTCGTGGGCGGCCATTCGTTTGTCGATCAAGCGACCATCACCGGCGAATCGATGCCGGTGGAGAAAAACCTGGTGCATGCCGGGACCATCAACCAATCCGGCGCTCTGGAGGTGCGCGTGGAACGCCTTGGGCGGGATACCACTTTCGGCAAGATTATCCTGACTGTGGAACAAGCGGGGCAATCGCGCGCCCCAATTCAGCGCATTGCCGATCGTCTGGCCGGGTACCTCGTCTATTTCGCGTTCGCCGCCGCCATCTTGACTTTGATCGTCACTCACAACATTCCCTCCACCATATCCGTAATCATTGTGGCGGGAGCTTGCGGGATCGCGGCAGGAACGCCGCTGGCAATCCTTGGAGCGATTGGAAGAGCCGCGCAACAAGGCGCGATTATCAAGGGCGGTCTGTACCTCGAGAAACTCGCCGAGGTGGACACGATGCTCCTGGATAAGACCGGAACGCTGACGTTTGGAACTCCTGAAGTTCTGGAGCTACGTCCTGCTCCAGATGCGTCCGGCGCTCTCTTGATGAATACTGCCGCGATGGCCGAATCGCGTTCAGAACACCCAGTTGCCAGCGCAATTTTGAAGAAGGCCACTGAAATGAGAATTGCGTATGAAGAATCGAGCCAATTTGAGTACACTCCGGGCAAGGGAGTAACCGCGATCTGCGGGAGTGACGAAGTGATCGTGGGCAGCAAGAATTTTTTGTTGGAGAGAGGGATCTCAATAACGCGCGGGAATGGGCACAGTGCGGACGCCGAAGTTTTTGTGGCCCGGAAGGGCCAGTTGCTGGGCACGCTGGTGGTCGCGGATCGGCTAAGGCCCCAAGCAGTAGAGTCCATTCGATCGCTAAAATCCATGGGACTGAGAACTGTGCTTCTGACGGGAGACGCCCAGGCCGTTGCCGAGGAGGTGGGCAAGAAGCTGGGAGTAGACGAAGTTCGATCCGAGTTGCTGCCGGAGGAAAAGCTGCAATACGTAAAGCGGCTGACAGCGGCTTCTCATACCGTGGCGATGGTTGGTGATGGGGTGAACGATGCCCCGGCGCTGGCACAAGCCACCGGGGGCGTGGCGATGGGGTCAGGAACTGACGTGGCGCAAGAGAGCGCAGACGACGTCGTCCTGATTGGGAGCGATCTCTCGAAGCTGGTCGAGACTCTGCGAATTGCCCGGCGCTGCCGGCGAACGATTATGCAAAATTTCGCGGGAACTCTCGTAGTGGACAGTATTGGTGTAGGAATGGCCGCGTTTGGCCTGCTCAATCCGTTGCTGGCTGCGTTTATCCATGTGTCTTCAGAACTGGTGTTCATATTGAATTCCGCCAGGCTGGTTCCCTTGAGCGACGCTAGCAGGCGCACTCAGCGGCGGGCCGTTGGTTGAGGCGCGGCCTGACCTTTCTTGAGAGCCCCAACGGCTTGAAACGGCTGTTTCCGAAATCAAGCAAAGATCCCGACTCCCCGGCCGGCTTAGCCCTGTTCCAATCGTCATTCTTAGCTATTCTTAGCAACCACTTAGCAACCAATCAGGACTTTCCTCCGTCAAAGGTGCTAAGCTAAAGTGTAGACAGAATGTATCCGCGGGAAGCTATTTTCGGGCGAATGGTGGTGCGCCGCGCGCTGGCGTTGCTGGCATGCGCCGCACTGCTCTATTTTGCGGCGGGCGGCTCTCTCTTCCACCAACATACAAATGGGCCCGACACCGCCTGCCATATCTGCCAGGTGCTGCACCTGCCGGCGCTGGCGGCTGCCCGGCTTGACCTCGTCAGCACGCCGCAGATGGTCGTCTGGAATTTTTCGCTGCCGCAAAACGCGGCGCCAAGCGATTCCTTATCTCTGCATCGCGCCGGGCGCGCACCTCCCACCGCCTGATTCCTCACCCCTGAGTTAGAGAAGTGTATTTCCGTGCGCTGGCCGATCTGGAGCCAGTGTCACCGCGATTTTTCCGGCGGCCTCTATCCACACAAAACACAAATTGCCCTCGAAAGGGATGGAGAAAAAAATGTTGAAGCGTTTGAGTTTCAGCGGGGTCTTTGTTTTGGGGTTGTTTTTTGCGGCAGGTCCGGCTAATGGCCAGTTGGGAAACTCCGGCTCGATTGAAGGCGTGGTGAAAGACTCGTCTGGCGGAGTGGTGGCTGGGGCGATGGTCGAAATCTCGTACGCCGTGAGCGGTTTTGCCAGGGAGATTACCACGGGAAGCGATGGAAGCTTCAAGTTCACGAACGTTCCCTTTAATTCCTATCACTTGGCGGTGACGGCAGGGGGCTTCGAG
>Ga0066660_10000913_pt1 | contig 11652 bp, 8 predicted proteins | sample GraSoiAngelo_109_FD_75177 | JGI IMG/M metagenome (GOLD analysis project Ga0066660, IMG submission 75177) | Grasslands soil microbial communities from the Angelo Coastal Reserve, California, USA - 14_0903_12_20cm | ecosystem: Environmental > Terrestrial > Soil > Grasslands | place: USA...
CGACAGCGCGGCGGCCCGCGCGCATGCGCGCGCCTTGCGGGATGAGATCGCGGGAGGCAAGACCAAGTTCGACGACGTCGCGAAACGGGAGTCCGCCGACTCGGGATCGCGTGGGCGTGGCGGGGATCTGGGGTGGGCGAAGCGCGGCGGGGCCGGTTTCGTCGCGCCGTTCGCCGCCGCCGTGCGCCGCCTGACGCCGGGGGTGCTCAGCGAGCCTGTGCGCACCCAGTTTGGGCTTCACCTCATCCGGGTCGACTCCGTAAAGGGCGATTCGGTACGGGTGCGTCACATCCTCGTTCCCATCGCCCTCCAGGGTGCGCATCTGGACGCGGTGGATGCGCGCACGGACACGCTGGACCGCCTGGCCGCGGACCAAAACAACGGCACTCGGCTGGACAGCGCCGCTCACCGCCTCAACCTCCCGCTCGCCCACGCGCCAAAGCTCATAGAAGGGGAGCGGTTGACGCTCGGCACGTCCACGGTACCGGACGTGAGCGTGTGGGCCTTCGAGGCCCGACCGGGCGAGACGAGCCCGGTGATCGACGCGCCGCAGGCGAGCTACGTCTTCCGGCTCGATTCGCTCGAGGCGGCGGGTGTCCCGCCGCTGGCGAGCATTCGGGCCCGTGTGCTCGCTGCGGCGCGCTACGAGAAGAAGAAGGAGGTGGCGCGCGAGCGGGCGAAGCAGGCGAATACGGTGCTGCACGACGCCGGCGATCTCGTGGTGGCGGGCCGGGCACTGGGGTACCAGGTCGAGAAGCTGGGCCCGTTCACTCGCGTGACCGCGCCCGCGCAGTTCGCGCGCAATCCGGTCGTGCTGGGGACGGCCTTCGGGCTACGGCGGGGTGAGCGCAGCGGCCTCGTTGCGGGCGAAACGGGTTGGTTCGTGCTGCAGGCCCTGGCCCGCACCGGCGCCGACTCCGCCGCGTGGCTCAAGCAGCGGGACCAGCAGCGCGAATCGCTGCTCCGGCCCGTCGAGCAGGCGCGATTGCAGCAATTCATCGCCGCGCTGCGCGCGGACGCCAAGATCGTGGACCGCCGCAGCGAGATCTTCCGGCCGGCGGCCGCCGGCGAGAGCTAATCGCTCAGGCGCTTCGGATCGCCCGAGGAGAGGGGGTTCGAGGTAGGCGGCTGGACGCCGCGCGGCGGCGTGGTGGGCGGGTCGTCGCTCGTGGCGTCCTTGAGGCTGCGCTTGAACTCTTTGATCCCCTGCCCCAACGAGGATCCGATCTCCGGGATCCGCTTCGCGCCGAAGACCAGCACCAGCACGAGCAGCAGGATCAGGATGTGGCTGAACGACAGGTCCCCGAACATAACGCGCCTCGCTTCAAAAGATCGATCGGGCGACGTAGTACGCGATCGCCACTCCCACGAGCGCGAGCAGGGACACGTCGAGTCCGATCGGCCCGAGAGTGATCGACACCACCAGCAGGTCCATGTGGACCGGCCCCAGCGTGGGGGTCACCGACCAGGTGAAGATCTCCTTCGCCGGCCCCTGCGGCAGGAAGCGCCGCAGCAGCGAGTGGACGAAACCCCCCAGCACGAAGCCGGTGGCCAGCACCCCAAAGTAAAATAGCGGCCTGCGCGGGCCTTGCGCCACGGGTTAGCTGCGCCGCTCCACGGCGTACGCAATGCTGTCCCGCAGGGCATCGCGCGCCGGCGACATGGGCAGGATGTCGAGCTCCGCATCCGCCTGCTGCGCCAGCTCGAGCGCGCGGCGTCGGGCGTAATCCAGGCCCCCGGCCGACGCCACACACCGCACCACCTCAGCCACCAGCGCGTCCGCCGGCTCGGGCGCCGCCATCAGCTCGGCCACGAGCCGGCGATCGGCAGGTGGCATGGCGCCGAGCGCCGCGATGAGCGGCAGGGTGACCGTGTGCTCCCGCAGGTCGAGCCCCGAGGGCTTGCCCGTCACCGCCTCCGCCGCGGTGTAGTCGAGCAGATCGTCGGCGATCTGGAAGGCCATGCCGAGCCGCATGCCGAAGCGGGCCAACGCCTCACGATACGCCTTCGGTCCCTGCAGCGCGCCGACCTCGCACGCCCCCGACAAGAGCGAGGCCGTCTTCGCGCGGATGAGCTGGTCGTACTGATCCTCGCTGTACGCGAGCTTATCGTGCGCCTCGAGCTGGCGCATCTCACCGATCGTCATCTCGTTCGTCACCCGGGCGAACACTCGCAACGGCTCGCGATCGTCCAGGCGGACCAGCTCGATGATCGCCCGCGAGTACAGGTAGTCGCCCATGATCACGGCGACCTGGTGCGAGAACAGCGCATTGAGCGTCGGCATCCCCCGCCGCAGCACCGAATGGTCGACCGAGTCGTCGTGCACCAGGGTGGCGAGGTGAATCAACTCGACGACCGCGGCGAGCGTCACCGCCCGTGGATCCGTGGCGCCCGCCGCCTGGCTCGAGAGCAGCAGCAGCGTGGGGCGGAACAGCTTCCCCTTCATGCGCACCAGGTGCTCGTTCACCTCGGCGATGATCGGAAAGTCGGCCGCGATGATCCGCCCGAGCTCGTCGGCGACGCGCTCGAGCTCCCCGGCCACCGGCCGTTGGAGGTCTCGCAGCGCGACCGGAACGACCTGCTGGCTCACGTTATTTCGCCTTGGCGAGCGCCTTGGCGCGCTCCCGCACGTCCCGGAATCGGATGTCCACGGCGAACACCCGGCCGTACAGGTCGCGCGCTTCGACCCGCTTGCCCTGCTCCTCGAGCGCGCGGCCCAGCCAGTACAGGACACCCAGGCGCTCCTGATCACCGGAGGCCGGCAGGTCGAGCGCGCGCCGCAGGATCGACTCCGCGACGACATAGGCGCCCTTGTCGAGGAAGCACACGCCCAGCGCCTCCGAGCTCCGCAGTTTTCCGTCCGGCGCCCGCAGCGCTTTCTGCAGCTCTGCGATCGCCTCGTCCAGCAACCCCATCTCCTTGAAGGCGACGCCCAGGTCGTAGTGCGACTGGAAGTCGCCCTCGTCGATGTTTTCGTCGATCCCCTGCTTGAAGCGCGCCAGCATCTCCTGGAAGTCTCGTTCCTCGTCTCCGGTCGGCTCTTCGTCGGCGACCTTCATGCGCGTATCGCGCACGGGCAGGTCGTCCTCGAGAATCATCGCGCTCAGGTCCACGAAGTCCCCCGCCTCCACCGCCTCGTCCCGCACCGTCATCTTCGCGTCGCGAGCCGCGGTCTTCCCCTCCGTCTCTCGGACTTTCGCTTTCGGCTTCGCCGGCGGCTCGGGCGGCGGCGTGGCCACCGGCGCGAGCATCGCGAGCGCAGCCTTGGCACGCTCATTGGCAGGGTCGTGCTCGGCAACGCGCTTGTAGACGGCCCGCGCCTTGTCGGGGAGGTCGCTTCGCAGCAGCGTGTCCGCCAGCTCGACGTAGGCGTCGATCAGCTTCGCCTTGTCGCCCGACTTGAAGGCGAATTCGACCTGCTTCTGTCGGTGCCGCACGCTGTTAGGATCGAGTCGCAGGATCTCGTCCCCCAGATCCTGCGCCTGCCGCAGGTTCCCCCGGGTCTCGAACCCGGTCGTCGCCAGGTCGAGCTCCTCGATGCCGCGCTCCCGCTCGCCCGCTTCGATCAGCGCCTCGCCCAGAGCCTTGTGGCCCTCTGGATCGTCCGGGTCATCGGCGACCCGCCCCTCGAGGTCCTCGATCGTCGGTTTCACCGGGGGCGCATCGATGTTGGCGAACACGAGCGATCCGGGTTCGGCCCCCTGCGTCACGACGCCGTCCAGGCTCAGGTCGATCGCCCCTGAGCGGCGGCCGCCGCCGACCCGCCCCACGCCCGCATCGTCGATTGCCAGTGGCTGATCGTCGACCTCGTGCCCCCCCCCCCGGTCGGTCGCGCCGGTGTCGAAGTCCGGCTCGAGCTCGAGCGGCGGCACTTCCACCATGGGCTTGCGGGCCGGCGGGCCCGGGCGCTTCGGAACGACCGGTTTGACCTTGGGCGACTCGGGCGCCTTCGGACTCGCCCCGCCAAATCGCGGCGGCGCCCCGACGCCGGGCCGCTTCGGCACGACCGGCGCCACCGGCGCCTCGATCTCGATCTCCGTTTCCAAGAGTGGCTCGAGCTCGATCGCGGCATCGGGGGCGCTCTCCTCCTCGGCCATGGTTGGCTCGAACTCCGCCGGGGGGGGAATGTCATCCGGGGCGACTTCATCCTGCAACGCCGGCGCCGGCGGCGCGTCGAGCTGGATCTCGCCGAACTCCGCGCTCGTGGTCTCGAACCCTTCGAGCATGCCTCCCGCGGTGCTGGGGTCGAGCCCATCGACGAGACTCGTGGTCTCGATTTCGAGCGAGGTATCGGGCTCGGCGATGACCGGCTCGATCAGGCTTTCGACGACCGGCTCCGGTTCGAGCGCCGGCTTGGGCGGCAGCTTGGGAGGAGGTGGGACGCGCCCCGTCAGCGGCGGCTTGCCAGCCGGTGGGGCATCCACGTCGAGGAACACCAGGCTCGACGTCTTCCGCCTACCCGACTTCGATGGGTCGTCAGGCGGTTGAGGCTTGGGCGCCGCGGGAGCTGCGGGAGCCGCTGCTCCACCGCCGGGGCGCCGCTCCGGATCGCCATACATCCGCAGGTGCTCTTCCAGCGTCTGGCGCAGGTGTGCGCTCTCCGCCGAGATGTCGGCGAACTCCTTCAGGGCGGCGAAGGCGTGCTGGATCTTGCCAGCCTTGTGCATCCGCTCGGCATACTCGACGAAATTCTGCTTGGCCTCTGCCATGAAGCCCTTGGAGGCGTACAGCTTGGCGAGCTTGAGGTAGGTCGTTTGCCGCCCGGGCGCGTTGCGCAGCACCTTGTTGCACATCGCGATGGCGTTGTTGTGGAAACCCAGCTCGGCGTACTTGTCGACGGCCTGATCGTAGTAGTCTGCCGCCTGCGCGGGCTCTCGCACCTTGAGATACAGGTCCCCGATGCGATTGAAGACGGCGAGATCGGGGTTCGGATCCCCCTCCTCCTCCTGTCCCTTGAGAACGTGCTGCCACGCCTCGATGGCCCCCTTCGGGTCTTTGGCCTCGAGGCTCCGGGCCTTCTCCTTTAGCTTCTCAAGCTTTGACATGGAGCCCTAAAGATACGGGCCCCGCCGGGAGCGGACAAGCGGAACCTCCTGTCCAGACGGCGGTTACGAGCTGTCCCCCCATCCAGTATGCGACTTCCCGCCAGTCCGACACGCCCCAAGACACGAGGTCCGCCCGAAACCCCGACGCGATCTGCCCCCGATCCGCCGCGAGGCCGAGCGCCGCCGCCGCGTTGACTGTGACCGCGCTCACCACTTCGGCATGGCGCAGCCCGAGCTGAGAGACGCCGAGCGCCATGACCAGCGGCAGTCCGACCGTCGGTGATGATCCTGGGTTGAAATCGGTCGCGAGCGCCACCGCGGCTCCCGCAGCGACGAGGCGCCGGGCCGGCGCCTGGGCGCGACGTCCCAGGAAGACCATGGTGGCGGGAAGGAGGACCGCGACCGTATCGCTCGCGGCGAGCGCCCGGATCCCGGCATCGGAGATCGCGGCGAGGTGATCCGCCGAGAGGGCCCCGAGGGCTGCGGCCAGCTCGGCGCCGCCCGACCCCTCGAGCTCGTCGGCGTGCAGTTTCAGTCTCAAGCCGTGCCGCTGGGCGGCGGTGAGGATCGTGCGGGTCTCCGCGATGTCGAACACGCCAGGCTCGCAAAACACGTCGCATGCCGTCGCCAGGTGCTGGCGGGCCACGGCGGGTATCATCTCCTCGCACACCAGCCGGACATACTCGGCGCGGCGGTCATGGAATTCGGGCGCAACCTCGTGTGCGCCGAGGAAGGTCGGCACGAGCGCTGCGCGCTCCACGGCCGCCGTTTCACGGATGGCGCGGAGCTGCTTGAGCTCGCTCTCGGGGTCGAGCCCGTAGCCCGATTTCACTTCGATGGTCGTGCTGCCGGAGGCGAGCAAGGCGCGCACCCGCGCTCGCATGAGCGCCACGAGGTCGTTCTCGCTCCGCGCCCGCACATCCCGCACCGACTGCAGAATACCCCCGCCCCGGGCAGCCACGGTCTTGTAGTCCTCGCCCAGCGCCCGGCGCTCGTGATCGTCCAGCCGGGGTCCGCCGAACACCGCGTGCGTGTGGCAATCGACGAAGCCCGGGAACAGGACCCCCGCCACTTCCACCACCTCCCCACCCCGTTGCACGTCGCCAGCCGCAAGCCGCAAGTCCTTGTACCGACCGACCGCCGCGATTCGGTCCCCTTCGATCAGCACGGCGGCGTCCTGGAGCACCTCGAGGTCCGCCATTTCACCACCACGGCGGGCACGGGCGGGTCCGCGGCACGTCACGATCTGCCTGGCGCCAACGAGGAGGGTCTTCAGTCGTGCGCCTCCCCCTCACGCATCGGCAGGCGAATCCCGTGGCGGCGGGCCGTCTCGACAGCTTCGGGATAACCGGCGTCCGCGTGGCGCGCCACGCCGATGCCGGGATCGTTGGTGAGCACGCGCTCGAGCCGCCGCCCCGCCGATGCCGACCCGTCGGCTACGCTCACTTGCCCCGCGTGCAGCGAGTTTCCGATGCCCACGCCGCCGCCGTGATGGAACGAGACCCACGCCGCCCCCGACGCCGTATTGAGCAGCGCGTTGAGGATTGGCCAGTCGGCGATCGCATCGGAGCCGTCTTTCATCCCCTCCGTCTCGCGGAACGGTGACGCGACGGAACCGGTGTCCAGGTGGTCACGCCCGATGACCACGGGTGCGCTGATCTCGCCCCGCTTCACCAGCTCGTTCAGCGCGCAGCCGAATTGTGCCCGCTCCCCCTGGCCCAGCCAGCAGATGCGTGCGGGCAGTCCCTGGAACGCCACCCGCTCCTGCGCGAGCCGGATCCAGCGATGCAGGTGCTCGTGCTCGGGGAAGAGCTCGAGCACCAGGCGATCAGTGCGATGCAGGTCGCCCGCGTCGCCCGACAGCGCCACCCACCGGAACGGCCCCTTGCCCTCGCAGAACAGGGGCCGGATGTACTCGGGAACGAAGCCCGGGATGTCGAACGCGTCGGTGACGCCTGCGTCCCGCGCCTGGGCGCGAATGTTGTTGCCGTAATCGAAGGTCACCGCTCCGCGACGCTTGAATGCGAGCATCGCCTCCACGTGCGCCGCGATGCTCGCCATGGAACGCTGCAGGTACTCCGCCGGCGCGCTCCGCCGCAGCGCCGCCGCCCGCTCCACCGTCAGGCCCGCGGGGACGTACCCGTTAAGCGGATCGTGCGCCGACGTCTGGTCCGTCAGCGCGTCCGGGACGAACCCCCGGCGTGCGAGCTCGGGCAGCACCTCGGCGCAGTTGCCGATCAGACCGACCGAGACCGGTCGCGCCGTGCGCTTCGCCTCCTCACACCAGCCCACCGCCTCGTCCAGGGAGGCCGTGGAGCGATCGAGGTAGCGGGTCTCCAGGCGGCGTTGCACCCGCCCCGGGTCCACCTCCACCGCCAGACACACGCCATCGTTCATCGTCGCGGCGAGCGGTTGGGCGCCTCCCATGCCTCCGAGTCCCCCGGTCAGGACGAGGCGCCCACGCAGCGATCCACCGAAGTGCCGCCGTGCCATGGCGCCGAACGTCTCGTAGGTGCCTTGCAGGATCCCCTGAGTGCCGATGTAGATCCACGACCCGGCGGTCATCTGTCCGTACATGATCAGCCCCAGGCGCTCGAGCTCGCGGAACACGTCCCAGGTCGCCCAGCGCCCGACCAGATTCGCATTCGCGATGAGCACGCGGGGGGCCTCCGGGTGGGTCGTGAACACCCCGACCGGCTTTCCCGACTGCACCAGCAGCGTTTCGTCGTCGGCCAGCGTGAGGAGCGTGCGGCAGATCGCGTCGAACGCGGGCCAGTCGCGCGCGGCCTTCCCGGTACCGCCGTACACGACCAGATCCTGGGGTCGCTCCGCCACGTCCGGATCGAGGTTGTTCATCAGCATGCGCAGCGCCGCCTCCTGAATCCAGCCGCGGCACGACTTCACCGTGCCGCGCGGGGCGCGGACGACGCGGGGGCCGCTCATGCCGCCTCTGGGTCGAACGCCCCTGCCCGCACGCCGCTCGTGATCTGCTCGATGTCGTCGGTGAAGGGGCGGTCGCCATCGAGTGCCTCCGCCACCTTGCGCACCGCCGCGTAGGTGCGCCGCACTCCCTGCCCGGGCGCGAGGGGTTTCAGGAATTCGAGCCCCTGGGCCCCCGCGAGCAGCTCGACCGCGACGATGCGCGCCGCGTTCCCGAGAATGCGCTCCGCCTTCCACGCGGCCGTCATGCCCATCGGGACGATGTCCTCCTGGTTCCCCTCGGTGGGCACGGACTGGACGCTCGCCGGCGTCGCGAGCACCCGGCACTCCGCGACCAGCGCCGCCGCCGCGATCTGCGGAGTCATGAATCCGGACTCGACACCCGGATCCCGGGCGAGGAACGGCGGCAGCCCGGATGACAAGTCCGGGTTGACGATGCGCTCGATGCGCCGCTCCGCGAGGCCCGCGAGCGTGGCGAGCGCGATGCCGATCACGTCCAGCGCCAGAGCGACGGGCTGCCCGTGAAAGTTGCCGCCCGATAGCACGTCGTCGTCGAACACGAGCGGGTTGTCGGTCGCGGCGTTCAGCTCGGTCGTGACCAGCCGCTCCGCGAATGCCAGCCCTTCTCCGACCGCGCCCAGCACCTGGGGGGTGCAGCGCAGGGAGTACGCGTCTTGCACGCGCGGGTCGTTCTCTCGGTGCGACTCGCGGATTTCCGAGCCGGCGAGCAGGTCGCGCAGCAGCGCCGCCGAACGTTGCTGGAGCGGGTGCGGGCGCGCGTCGTGGATCCGGGCGTCGAACGGGTCGGGCGTGCCCCGCACCGCCTCGAGGCTCATCGCCGCCGCCGCATGGGCCGTGCGCCACAGCACCCAGGCGTCGTGTACAAGCAACGCGGCCATCCCGGTCTGCGCCTGCGTCCCGTTCACGAACGCCAGGCCCTCTTTCGCCTCGAGCGTGATGGGTCGCAGGCCACTGGCCCGAAGCGCGGCGCCGTCAGTGCCTTCGCCAATCATCGCCAGGGCCAGGTGGGCGAGCGGGGCGAGATCGCCCGACGCCCCGACGCTCCCCTGGGAGGGAACGCGCGGGTGGACCTGGGCATTCAGCATCTCGACGATGAGCTCGGGGAGCGCCGGTCGCACGCCGCTCGTTCCGCGCACCAGCACATTGGCCCGCAGCAGCATCATCGCGCGTACGACGTCCACGGACAGCGGGTCCCCCACGCCCGAGGCGTGGCTGCGGATCAAATTCCGCTGCAGCTCCCGTGTTTGCTCCGGCTTGATCCGCACGTGGGCGAGCTTCCCGAAGCCGGTGTTGACGCCGTAGATCGTGTCACCCCGAGCGACGGCGGCTTCGACCGTGCGGCGGGACGCGGTCACGGCCGCGAGGGCGTGCGGGGCGATCGCAACGCGCACGCCGTGGCGGGCGACGGCGACGACGTCCGCGATGGACAGGGAGTGACCGTCCAGCGAGAGGGGGGCTGGCATGCGAGAGGAAGCTACGTGCGCAGGTGCGAGACGCCAAGCTTCCGGCGGACAGTGGGCAGCTCAGTTCAAGACGCCAAGTGGCCAGGGAGCTAAACCTGGCCACTCATACCTGGGAACCGCTTGCGGCTTGGCGTCTGGTGACGCTACCGAGCGACCGTCACCTGCCTCCCGGTCAGCCCCGGCCCTTTCGGAGGCGCCAGGTCCGGGTTCCCGGGATTCGTCTGCACGCTCCAATCGAAGATCACGTACTGGCGGCTGACGTGCGTCATTCGCAGCGCTCCGTAGTGCAGCACGGATCCGTCTACGAGTTCGAAGACGTAGCCAAAACCGGGACGCGCGAGGAGCGAATCCCGGCTGTATCCGCTCGAAGGCGCAAGGTCGATCGCGGTGAGATCAGCGATGGGATTCGCACTGTAGAGCTGAGCGCTCGTCCCCGTGAACACCGGCACGATCCAGAGCGAGGAGTCCGCGGCGTTGACGTGAATGACGAAATCGATGTCGCTCCGGGTGCCGCTCTGCACCAGTCCAAGCTCGCCGGCATCGCCGTAGCCATTGCCGTTCAGGTCGTCCCAAAAGCGAAAGCCCGATTGTGCGTCCTGCGTGCCGCCCAACGCCCACACCAGCACGTTGCGCGCGTCGGGACGAGGCGTGTCCAGCCACACGGGGGCCCACATGCTCTCGTACCCCAACGTATCGAGCGCGGACACGCCGAAGCAGCGCGTCACCCCGTTTGGCAGCTGAGCCGCGAGAAACTCGTGCGACACAGTCGTCCCCTCGAGCACCCAATTGACGCACGGGTCTAGCCCGAGGTTGTAGTCCGAGCTGTACACGCGATACCACTTGAAGCGCCCGAAGTCGGGTGTGTCCGGCCAATCGAGGTGGATCGCGCTGTCGAGCGTGATGCCTGTCAGCGAAGGCGGGGCGCCGATCTGGAGGTATTCGTTTACCGTCACTACATTGCTGCGATTGCTCTCGCCGCCGCCGACATCCACCGCGGTCACGTAGTACTGCAGGTGCGGCACACCGTTGTCATGGAACGTATTGGACGTGGTCTCACCGCGCAGCGGGAAGGAGCCACTCGTGCTACCGCGCGAGTAAACCCGGTAGCTCGCGAGGTCCGAGCTCTGCAGGTCGTCCCAGGCGAGCCGGATCCCGGCGGGTTGAACGGCATCGCCGCTCGGGTCGAGCTCGTACGACAGGTTTTTCGGCGGGGGCAACGTGCCGGTGCCGTTCGCAACGGTGTTGTTCTGGCACGCGCTGGCCGCGAGGCCTGCGACGACTAGTAGTAGATGGCGGAGCGAGAGCCGCATGGTATCCTCGAGGCTTCGGGTCGCCCGGTGAGAAGCACGCGGCGTGCCCACACGTAAGTCGCTAACGACGCGAGAGTTGGCAACCGGAGCCGGGCGCGGTGTGTCATCTGGAGGGGACGGCTATTGAGTGAAGGACTGCTGCTCGTAGTCGAACTTGATGTCGGGCTGATCCAGCAGGGCGACGTAGAAGCTGAACGCGAAGTTGCCGTTCGGGGCCTTGAGAAACGAGAAGCTCGCGTGCCAGCGGTGCAGGTCGCGCTCGAGGCGAATGGCGTGGGCCCCGAACTGCCGTGTGTCGAAGTTGTAGTTCGAGTCCCAGGTCGCCGACCAATGCGCCGTCGGCTGGAATGAGAGCGTGAATCCCACCTGCTGGCTCCCAGCGGGGGCGCCGAACGATGTCGAATCCGACTGTGGGCGAGACCGGACCTTGGTGTAGTTGAGCGACAGGTTGAACCCCCGGCCCCCGGCGCCGATGGGCACCCCGCTCGGCCCTCCAACTCGGGTCCGATCAAGAGGATTGGGTGCCCCAGGCTGGCCCTCGGTTCCAGCCGACGGTTGGGTGGCCGGAGGCTGGTTGGACGCAGGCTTCCCTCCCAGACCGAGCAGCCCGGCGAGGCCGCGGATTGTCGCCGGCGTGATGGCGAAGGTGGCGGAAAGGTTGGTCAAGAACGGATCGAACTTCGCCGTGTCGGTCCCCACCTGGCCCTTCCACAAGTCGTGCGTCATGCTCAGCCTGAAGCCCGGAAGCAAGTCGGACGCGAACGCGTTGGAGATCGACGACGTCTGCCAGCCCGTGTGACCGGGTTGCTTCGCCTGCTCGAAGTTGTAGGATAGCGAGCTCGTGTTGATGCTCAGGAGCCGGATCTTGCGCGC